>ERZ1669249.15-NODE-15-length-152907-cov-11.865981_pt1 | contig 152907 bp, 162 predicted proteins | sample MGYA00579293_ERZ1669249 | MGnify/ENA primary metagenome ERZ1669249 (study PRJEB41166, sample SAMN08046057) | hot springs metagenome | biome: hot spring; feature: neutral hot spring; material: thermophilic sediment; isolation source: thermophilic sediment from... | reverse complement strand
GTTCCTGCCTAGTGTAAACTTTCATCCCTTTCCTCCTCATATCATGGGAGGGTCTCCGCTGTAGTGGATGAAGCCGGTACCCCTCTTTACCTACACCTATTCAGATTTGTCCTACCCTACATACCGGGCATAGACACGGCACTTTAATCATCAAATAATGAACTTTACGTAAGATAGAAGCGGTTCCTCCATCCCGCTCAGCCCCATTATACGAAAAACGAATATAACCTCATGTGTTTCTTAGATATTGGTGGCATCTAACGGGAGTAAAGCACGTAGTAAGTAAGGTAGATGATCAGCCTATCAATGTGGTCATACCTTCACATGTAGATCCAGGTAAACTCATAGCAAAGCTTACCGAAGTCCTAGGTCGCTCCGGTAGTAGGAGGTTCAACCTGTTCTTAGTGAAAAGTGGTGAAGCTAGAGACCTTGAAGAGCTGAAGGACCTCATCCTAAGCAACTATACGTGGACCATCAACATATACTTACTCAACGACACCCGCAACCTAGTGCCAAAGATATGTAGTGGCAGGATTGTGCTCGTCTCTTCAGGGGAGATGGTCCGATCCCTTAGAGAACATTGCCATAGCAACCTCGAGATCGAGGTTGTTGAGTGATGTTTGAGGTAGTGCTCACTACGGATAGGACGATGATGAGTAACCACCATGGGAAGGAGTTCCTGGGTTTCATTGCTACAGGTCCCCCTATAGGGATGCCTGAGTGGTTGTGGATGAAACTGGCAGCCCCTAAGGTGAAGGTAGATAGACTTGGAAGACCGGTCGAGGCTCCCTACGGTATGAGGAAGATCGAGGCAGTTCTCCAAGAGGCGGGCTTCAACGCCGGCATAGTGGACCCGGATCATCTCCACAAGCATCTTCACACGATGAAGGTCTTAATGCTCAGTCACCACGATTACTTCGCTTACGGACCTCCCAGTAGTGAGTGGTGGGCTCTGACCGGGCGGGAACCTATAAATAGGAGGAGCTTCTTCAAGTTGATGAATAGCCCTATAATCAGGAAGGCGAAGGAGAGGGGTGTTAAGATAATAGCTGGAGGTCCAGCTGCGTGGCAGTGGCTATACGAGCTTGAACTCATGGATAGGTGGGGTGTTGACGTAGTTGTCGATGGTGAGGGTGAGAAGGTCGTCGTGGACTTAGTTAGGAAGGCCCTCAACGGTGAGCCCCTACCTAGATACATCTACGTAGGTGTCGATGATGTCCCGAGAATCGAGGAGATCCCAACCATAAAGGGTGCTAGTGTTAACGGTCTTGTGGAGATTATGAGGGGGTGCCCTAGGGGCTGTAAATTCTGCAGTGTGACTCTGAGACCCCTCAGATTCATCCCTCTCGAGAAGATCCTAGCTGAGGTCGAGATAAACCTACGATCAGGGGTTAGAGGAGTCATACTTCACAGCGAGGACGTCCTACTCTACCATGCGGACGGGGTTAAACCCCGCCCAGAACCCTTACTCAAACTCCACGAAGAGGTTTTGAAGAGGGTTGGGGAGAGAGGTAGTTTTGCGTGGGCCCATGCTAGCCTAGCAGCCATTAAGTACGCGGAAGATACTTACGGCCTGATATCAAAGCTCACTAAGGAGTACATACTGAACGAACACAGGAAAATACTGGGAGTTGAGGTAGGTATTGAGACAGGGAGCCCGGAGCTTGCCCGGAAGATCATGATAGCAAAGTCCGCCCCGTACCCCCCGGAGCAGTGGCCGGAAGTAGTTGAAGATGCTTTCAGCATAATGCATGAGAACATGGTGGTACCAGCCGCTACAGTAATTCTCGGCATACCTGGAGAGACCCCGGACGACGTAGTTAAGACGGTTGAGCTCTTGGATAGGCTTAAACCGTACAGGAGCATCATAGTGCCGATGTTTTTCGTACCTATGGGCACACTAAAGAGGAACGTGTGGTTCCTGAGGGAGCACCTAACGAGGGAACATGTAGACGCTATGTTGAAGATGTATGAACACTCTATCTACTGGGCTGAAGACATAATTAATATATACATGAGTAGCGCAGTACACGCACCTCTCAAACTACTAATCAAGTATTTCCTCAAGTACGTTAGGAGGAACGTAAGTAAGTATCGTGGTAAACTCGAGGAGCTCCTCAAGAAATAAGCCTAGGTATCCACGGATTCTGCTCGGTGTTAGCACCACTTAATCTAAAAATAGAAAGCGGAAGCTGTCGGTTTAGTTGTGCTAGAGTTGAAGCTTATTTCAGCTTGATCGTTCATTTATGAGGTGGTGGACGTTACCGGCTGAGGAGAGTACTCTAGACCACTACCGCTCGATGATTGTCCACGGGTCGTTCTATAGGACCCTCCTAAAGCTCGCATTACCCATGATCGTCTTCGAGGTCGTAAACGTATCGTACAACCTAGTTGACGCATACTGGCTTGGTTTCTGGGGTGGGGCGACCTTCACCGTACCACGCCTCGTTAGACCTACCTACATGTTCTTCGAGGCCGTGTTCATGGGTTTGGGAGCGGCTAACCTAGCTTTAATGTCTCAGTACATTGGTGGGAGAAGATATGAGGAAGCTGCTAAAACGTTCTCGAGATTCCTAACCTTAAATATCTTCCTAGGGCTGATCCTAACCCCAACCTATATCGAGGTAAACGACCTCCTAGTAAGGTACGTCATCCGAGCACCTCCTGAGGTAGTAGGTCCCACACTCTCATACGCCAATATAATCGCACTAGACATCTTCCTCTACGGTCTCGACTCGACGTTCACGAACGCCTTTCAGTCCGTAGGGAACACTAAGCTACCGGCTACCGCAGGGATAATATCATCCTTACTAAACTTCGTTCTAGACCCCATACTCATCATCGGCCTAGCAGGACTGCCCAGCATGGGACCTGCCGGCGCTGCCGCAGCCACCGTTATCTCAAGACTTGCTAAAGTGCTTACCCTAGCCTACGCATTTACGAGGGAGTTCCCTGAGATAGGTGTTAGACTAACTAGAGACTTCGACATACCATGGTTGAAGAATGTTATCGCTGTGGGAGGCCCGATGTTCTTGAGACAGGCTACTAACAGCGTGGGGGTGATGATCCAGTACTCTATAGTTAACTCCTTCGGTGTCGTAGCTACACAAGCTTACACTATAGGCTTCCTATTCATGGACATAGCTGAGGCCGTTGTGCGGGGGTCTACAACACCTATAGCAGTCATGGTGGGCCAGAACCTGGGTGCTAGGAACCTAGACCGCGCTAGGGAGATAGGGATCAAGTCGAGCTTGACCATGGGGAGCGTGACGGCTGCTGTGTCCTTAGTTCTTTTCCTTGCTAGGGAGGAGCTGGCAAGGATCTTCACGAGTGATCCGGTAGTTCTCGGAGAGTCTATGAAGTTCCTGGGAGTATTCCTCCCGACACTACCGTTCCTGACACTACTCTTCGTAGGGGTAGCTATAGGGCGTGGTTCGGGAAGTACTCTAACCCCCCTAGTCATAACGCTCGTGAGAATGTGGGGTATGAGGATCTTCCTAGCATATCTCCTATCTGTGGTTGTAGGTATGGGCACTGACGGGGTGTGGATCTCCATATCTCTAGGTAACGTAGTAGCTGGAATAGCTTCAGTAGTCTGGATAGCTGTAGGTAGGTGGTGTAAACCTATAGTATAGTACAGGGCATAACCACCATCAAACCCGGCCCCCAGCCATAGATAAGCAGAACAATCAGCTGTTTACCGCAGAGATTTCCACAGAGTCATCTCCTAAAGCCGTACCTACCCACGAGAGGTACGAAGACACAGGGTATGCTTGTCTCATGTCTTATCTTACTACCCTCCTTTACCACCACCTTGAGGACCTGGAGCCATAACTCTCCCACCGGGATCACGAGCCTACCCCCATCCTTCAGTTGCTCAAGCATCGGCCTAGGTACCTCAGGTGCTGCTGCTGTAACTATGATCCTATCGTAGGGTGCCGCAGGCTCGAATCCCCCGCTCCCGTCACCTACAACTATAGATACCCTATCTAAGTAGCCTGCCCTCCTTAAGTTATTGAGGGCGAACTCCGCTAGCTGAGGTATCCTCTCAACCGTCCAGACATGGCCCTCCACCCCCACTATCTCCGCTATCACAGCAGCCTGATAACCACTCCCCGTACCCACCTCAAGTACCCTCTGACCAGGTTGAGGGCTGAGGAGCTCGGTCATGATGGCTACCATGTGAGGTGCGCTTATGGTCTGCCCGTAGCCTATGGGGAGCGGTGTGTCGCTATAGCTATACCTCCGATACTCCTCAGGAACGAAGTACTCCCTAGGAACCCTCATCATAGCATCGATAACACTCTGACTCCTCAGGAATCCCTCGGAGATCAGGACATCGATAAGCCTCCTCCTCTCGCTCTCAAAAATGTTAATACACCATAATACCATAGTGCAGAAACAGTAAAAACTTTAACCAAGAGCCTGACTTGGTGATCTATTGAGGTACTGCGTTGACGTGGTAACGTTCCGAGGACACCGCAATGTTCGGGCAGAACATCAAACCACCCTAGAGGTAACGAAGGACGAGTTCCTGACCCCTAGAGGTGACTGCATAGTCGGTATAGCAAGTAGTAAGGGGGCGTTGGAGATAGATGAATGCGTTAAGGAGGTACTCAGGGAGGGTGGGAAGCTACTAGCTATCCTGGTCGTGGAGAACGGCCTCTTCGACTACGTAGTAGCTGAAGGATCTAACTCCATGACGTTCAGCAACGACCAGAAGATCATTATACGTAGATCTACCTACGTAGACGGCTCCACGATCGGTATTAGAGCTAGTAAAGCAGCTAAGGATATCAGGAGGGACCTCATAGAGTCTCTAAAGCAGGGTTTGAAGGGGCACTTAATACTAATAGCTATACGCGGTACCTAACCGAGGAAGGTAGCTCCCATGAATTAAAGTACTTAAAGCGGTACCTGAAGCCTCAGGCTCAGTTTACTCCCTAGAAGATCCACGTTTAGAGGTGATTACCTGCCACTACCGTAATAAGCTTCCAGCTAATTTATTAGGGCAGGCTATCCCCCATTACTTAATCACAGCTAAGGCATGGTGTCTCAAGTTGGGGACTCTGTTAGGTGGTGCTTAGAGAGGTAAGGTGATGGCTTTCTTTATAGCTCTACCCTCCTTTATTACGGCGACTATATTCTCCCGATTTGTGAGGAGTTTTACATCAGTTAGCGGGTCACCCCTCACTATCACTATGTCGGCTAGCTTACCCTTCTCGAGAGTCCCAACGCGTTTTTCCAGCCCAGCAGACTCAGCAGCGTTCTTCGTTGCGCAGGTTATTGCTTCGAGCGGGCTCATACCTAATTTCTCTACGAATATCTCTAGCTCCACAGCGTTATCTCCGTGTTTAAGTGCCTTGGTCCCACCTACGAAGTCCGTCCCAGTTGCTAACTTGACTCCCGCTCTGTAGGCTCTCCTTATGTTCTCTATATGTGCTTCGTACACCTCCCTAGCTTTCTCGAGGCCCCACCTAGGTGTTCCAAGCTCCTCACCGTATCTCAGTATCTGGTCGACTATAGCGAATGTCGGTACTACCACCGCGTTTCTTTCCTTAGCTAGCTCTATACCCTCATCGTCTATGAATATACCGTGCGCGATCACCTTAACCCCAGCCTTCAAAGCGTTGACTATACCCCTACTACCCTGAGCGTGAGCGTGAACCCACCTACCAGCATGCTCAGCTTCCTCAACTATAGCTCTCACCTCCTCCAGGGTGAACTGAACGTACTCGGGCCTATCCCTCTCAGAGAGAACTCCCCCGGTCGTGCAGATCTTAATGAAGTCAGCCCCCTCCCTCAACACAAACCTAGCTGCCTTCCTACACTCCTCAACACCATCACACAGAACCGAGAACCCTCCGAGCTTTGAGGTCCTCACATCCACATACTCCGGAGGTAGGTAGTGGGTATCACCATGGCCGAACGTCTGACTTATTACATGCCCCGCCGAGACTACTCTAGGACCTACGATCGTGCCCTCAGCTAAGGCATGCTTTATAGGTACACCGATATCACTCCCAGCATCCACAACAGTAGTAAAACCTGCCTCTATCAGCGACCTAAGATCCTGAACTACCCTAGCCACCCTCGTAGCATACGGGACTAGCAGAGGCTCCTTAACCATATCGAGAGTTCTATACCCAAGTAGGTGCATGTGAGCATCTATGAGGCCGGGTAGCGCTGTATACCCCCTAAGCTCCACTACATCAGCATTAGGAGGTACCTCCACAGATCCCGAGCTACCTACATCCCTAATTAGAGAACCCTCAATCACTATAACACCGTTCTCGATTGAAGGCTCCCCAGTGCCCTTCACAATCCTAAGCCCGGAGAGTGCTACTACTCTAACCAAGACTAGCACCCGCTATGACATCCCTCAAAAATAAAAGTATGTTCTGCTACACTACCCGAACTTTAAACCCTCCTCAACGTTTTAATTGGTGTGTTAATTGGGTCTAGGCACGGAACTGGTAGGTGGGGATAGGTTTGAGGATCGTTACGGTTCCCATATACCACCCATATACTTAAGTGTAGTCTACGATTATTTGGACTATGAAGCGGGTCTAGCAGTCTTTAGTGATAGGGGAACTTACATCAGGTACAGCCGGGAAGAGAACCCCACTGTAAGGGCTCTCGAGAAGATATTAACTAAGATTGAAGGGGGTGGGGATGCTCTTGCCTTCAATAGCGGTATGTCAGCAGAGCTCACACTATTCCTACATCTTTTAAAGCCTGGATCGAAGGTGGTAATACCCTTTGAAGTTTACGGTAGCACTCTCACATTACTTGAGAAACTCTCAGCTATGATCAACTTCAAGGTTGTGAAGGTATGGCCTAGTGCCGAGAGCATTGTTGAAGCTGTCACTGAGGACACTTCCCTAGTGTTTGTCGAGACCATGACGAACCCTACACTCAAAATCATAGATCTAGCCGAGCTATCTGGCCTAGCTGATGAGGGTGTTACTCTAGTAGTTGACAACACGTTCACAACACCAATCCTCGTAAAACCAATAAAGTATGGGGCCAGCTACGTAATCCACAGCATCACGAAGTATATAGCTGGACACAACGATGTGGTGGGAGGTATCCTCGTATCTAGATCCACTCATATAGGGGATCTATGGGACTGGAGAAGGATGAGTGGGACCATTCTCCAACCGCTGGAGGCGTACCTAGCTCTGAGAGGGTTGAAGACCTTGGAGGTAAGGTTCGAAAGACAGTCTAAGACTGCCCTCGAGCTAGCTGAGTTCCTCAGTGAGCATCCTAGAGTAGAGGAGGTTCACTACCCAGGCCTTACCACCAGCCCCTACCACGAACTAGCTAACAAGCTCTTCGAGAGAAGACTATACGGGGGAGTTATCAGCTTTAAGATTAGGGGAAGCTATGGAGATGCCGTTGAGTTCATGAGGAAGCTGAGTATCGTGAGAAGAGCTGCAAGTCTCGGAGGAGTTGAGTCCCTTGCTGTACTACCAGCTAAGGCGGGTAGTGCCTTCATACCGAGCGATATAAGACAGAAACTAGGGATCTCAGAGAACCTCGTTAGACTGTCCGTAGGGTTGGAGGATCCTGAGGACCTAAAGGAGGACCTAGATAGAGCACTTAAATAAGGATACTCGGAATTACAGCTGAAGGCAGGTCCTTCAGGACGTGGAGGAGACAGATAGCTATGTGAAACTCCAACAACTCACCATCAACGTGTTCACCAGTTAATGCCCACTTGAACCGATATATTTAGGTGCTACACGTATTTCCCTTCATGGTTAGGTGGGGGAGATTCAGGTCCCGGACCACATAGTCCAGTGCGTTGTTTGCGGTGCCAGGTTTCGCAGTAATCTGTTACTTCATAGGGGGTACTGCCCTAGGTGTGGGGGTATCGTTACCGTTAGGTATGAGGGTCTCTCGTTTAGGGTTGACCCATCTGGTCCCGGTATCTGGCGGTACGCATCACTCCTCCCCGCTGTCGGTGCTAGGGTATCGCTAGGTGAGGGTCTGACACCTATTCAGAAGCTCGGGGAGGTTCTGGTGAAGAACGAGCGAGCTAATCCGACGGGCTCTTACAGTGATCGTGCGTCGGCACTCATAGCTTCCTACATTGCTAGCGTGAGGGCCGGTGCTGTAGCTACCCCCTACGTAGAGGACTTTACTAGGTCCCTACTCTACTACCTATCGCATGCTGACCACATAGGTAGGTTCATCGTGGTGGTTTCGGACGTGCTCTCAGTTCCTTCTGAGGATGTCCTGTACTTCATCTCGAAGGGAGTTGAGGTCGTGAGGCAGCTGAGTCCGACAGCCAACTTCGTAGAGGTTGACTATCTTAACCCCCTAACTATCGAAGGCCTCAAGACGATAGTCTTAGAGATCTACGAGGAGGGGGTTGAAGTAGACAGTGTAGTAGTACCTGCTGAGACAGGCCTCCTAGCATTCTCGATCTGGAAGGGGATTCAGGACCTGAAGGAGCTCGGATATGAAGCTAACTACGAGGTGGTGGCAGTCCTGGTCGGTGAACGGGACGTACCTAACATCATCTCGATGACCCGTGACATACGTGTTGTGAGGGTCTCCGATGAGGAGGCCTATGAAGCCACTAAGAAGCTCCTAGGGAAGGGAATTAAGGCTAAGCCCCTCTCAGCAGCTAGCTACTACATAGGGGAAAACCTCGGGAGGTCTATCGCAGTCATCACAGCAGGCTTTAAACAGCCAGCTAGGGGTAGGTACGTAAGCGAGGTGAGGAAGGTAGTGAGGGAGGTACTATCGAGGAAGTCCCCCCTGACTGCCTATAACATATGGAAGGAGAAACCCGTCTTCACATTGAGGGGAATATACAGAGCCGTTAAGTCCATGGAGCAGAGTGGTGAACTCTGCTACGAGGTCTCCTCCCACGGTAAGAGAAAGATCAAGCTATACTACCTATGCTAGTTAACCAGGTATCATCTTCACCTACCTCGATGATCGGGCACCCACACCTTATATATAGTCTAAATCCATACAAAGCTGTGGGAGTTGATGGGGGCTGTTCTGTTTTTGATTAGTGGTCTCTGTGTTTATGGTTTTAGGGTTGCTGTGTCCTGGGATTATATGTTGAGCTCATTAACTCCATTCCTATAAGTAGCTTGGATACCCGCTGAGTGATGGGGGCAATGCTCCGAGCTCTGCGGGGTTAGACGTAGATGGGGGCCCCATGCCGTTCGGGACGAACGCCACCCATGACCCCACAGAGGTACCGAAAACCCTGTGGACGAGGTGGAAGTCCCTAGATGTGATGAACAAACATGAACTCACATCAATGAGCATCTAGGGACAAACGGTTTGATTAGTTTAGGGAGAATATTGGTCTTAGAATATCTCAGGTGCTCTCCACTCTCCCCAGACTTCCCTGAGGACTCTGCTGATTTCACCTACCGTAGCGCCTACTTTAACGGCCTCATATATCGGTGGGAAGATATTGACTTCCTCTTTCTCAGCTGCTTTTCTGACGTTGTCTAGGGCTGTCCTGACCTTGACCTGATCCCTACTCTCCCTGAACTTCCTTAGCCTGCTAACTACCCTCTCCCTAGCTGCTGGATCAACCTTCAGTATCTTCACCTTAGGTATCTCAGGCTCTACAAACATGTTGATTCCTACGATAGGAATCTCACCCTTCTCTACCTTTAACTGCCACTCGTAGGCTGCCTTAGCTATCTCCCTCTGCGGGTACCCGAGCTTTACAGCCCTCAGCATACCACCCATCCGCTCTATCTCGTCAATGTACTTCCAGGCCCTCTCCTCGATCTGGTCAGTTAACCACTCAATGTAGTAAGCACCGCCTAGTGGGTCCACAGTATCGACGACTCCGGACTCATAGAGTATTACCTGCTGAACCCTAACTGATAGCTTCACTGACTCCTCGGTCGGTAAGCAGAGGGCTTCGTCGTAGGAGTTTACGTGGAGTGACTGTGTTCCTCCTAATACGGCTGCTAGTGCCTGGAGGGTGGTCCTAATTATGTTTACCATGGGTTGCTGAGCTGTTAGTAGGACACCAGCTGTCTGGGTGTGGAACCTGAGCATCATTGACCTCGGGTCCTTAGCTCCGAACCGGTCCTTCATTACCTTAGCCCATATCCTCCTAGCTGCCCTGAACTTCGCTATCTGCTCGAAGAGGTTTGTCCTAGCCGCAAAGAAGAAGGAGAGTCTCGGGGCGAAGGAGTCTACTGGGACCTTACCCCTCTCCATTACCCACTTAACGTACTCCATACCGTCAGCTATGGTGAAAGCTACCTCCATAGCTGGGGTGGCACCGGCCTCCTCCATGTGGTAGCCGCTTATACTTATCGAGTTCCACTTGGGCATCTCCTTAGCTGCGTAGAGTATTAGGTCTACTGAGTATCTCATGGAGGGCTCCGGCGGGTATATGTAGTTGTTCCTAGCTATGTACTCCTTCAGTATATCGTTCTGTACGGTCCCGTCTAGAACGGCTTTGGGGACCCCCCTAGACTCAGCTACCGCAACATACATCGACAGTATCTCTATGGCTGTCGCGTTTATGGTCATGGAGGTCGAGATCTTATCCATAGGTATGCCACTGAAAACTATGTCCATCTCCTGGATAGTCGGCATTGAGACACCGACCTTACCTACCTCATACCAAGCTAGTGGGTCGTCAGGGTCGTAGCCGAGCTGGGTCGGTAGGTCGAAAGCCATGCTGAGGCCTGTCTGCCCTATGCTGAGTAGGTACCTATACCTCTCGTTAGTGTCCTCGGCAGAGCCGTAGCCAGCGTACTGCCTGATGGTCCACGGCCGCCCTCTATACATTGTTGGATATACTCCTCTAGTGAACGGGTAGGTCCCCGGGAAGCCGAGCTTCTCCAGGTAGTCCCACTTCTCTAGGTCTAAGGGGGTGTAAAGCCTCTTTACTTCTATACCCTCCTCAGTCAGGAAGACCTTCTTCCTCTCAGGTGCTTTCTTCAGTAGGGGCTCTACTACCTCCTTCTCCCACTCAAGTAGCTTCTCCCGAATCTTCTCCGAATCACTCACTTCTTCTCCACCCTAGTCATTATCTCTAGTAGTACTCCGAAGGTGTTTTTGGGGTGTATGAAGTTTATCTTCCTCTCACCGTGAGATACTGCCCGGGGCTTGTCGTAGGTTAGTGTGACCCCCTTAGACTTAAGCTCCTCAGTCTTCGCATCAACATCGTCTACGTGTATGGCTATGTGGTGTATCCCCTCCCCGCGCTTCTCAATGAACTTACTGACTGCTGACTCCGGGTCAGTACCCTGTAGGAGCTCTATGTAGACGTCGCCGACCCTGAACATAGCTATCCTTACCTTCTCCTCCGGTACCTCCTCAAGCTTAACCAGCTCAAGACCTAGTATGTCCCTGTAGAACTTTACGGCCTCATCTAGGTTCTTCACAGCTACACCTATGTGGTCCAACCTCACTGTGCCTCACCTACAGCCTTCTTAAATATCTCTACTACCTTTGATAAAGGTGTTCCAGGCATTAGGACTTCGAAGACTCCCAGCTCCTTGAGCCTAGGTATGTCCTCCGGTGGTATCACACCACCGACAATTATGGGTGCTCTAACACCCCTCTCCCTAGCTATCCTCATCAGGTCTGAGATAAGCTCCTCGTGACTACCTGACAGTATGGACACACCAATCGCCTCCACATCCTCCTCTAAAGCAACTCTAACTAGATTCTCCGGGGACTGATGCACCCCGAGGTAGACAACCCTGAACCCAGCATCGCGGAGCGCCATCGTGATGACCTTAGCCCCCCTATCGTGACCGTCAAGCCCTAGTTTAGCTACAAGTACCTTCCTTCTAACGGCCTTCTCCTGGCTCAACCTACCACCATGTAAACTACTTTTACAAGAAAAATATAGGTTAAGGTATGAAAATCTACTTAACTTAAACTACAGAAGATTTAAGCACCACCTTGAGTTAGGTGGCCGAAGAGTTCCGGGCATATGCGGCACTTAAGTGGGTCAACACCGAAGTAGCGTGCGTGATAGCCGCAGAAGTACCTCCTAGCTAGAGCTTGCATAGCTACCTTAACTAGCCTACCTTCCACAGCATACTCATCTAAGTCTCCCGTAGCTACCTCCTCAGCTAGCTTCCTCAAACCAGTCTCCACTACCTGAACCTTAGATACGTCCAGGTAAGCCCCCCTCTCACGGCTTAAGTACCTGCTGACAGCTGAGGGGCTTATACCTAGCTTCCTAGCTATCTCCACCCTGCTCAGCTTAAACTCCTCGTGGAGTATCTCAACGAGCCTCCTCCTCAGGGAAGGTATCACGTACCTGTAACCTAGCTCTAGGACTGATGACACTTCATAGCACCAGGATATTCTTCAGGACCTCCTCAGGGTTCTTAATTATCTCAGTTAAGTCCTCGACTACCTCGAGAGTTCCTAGATACCTCCCATCACTACTCCTAACAGGTACTACTAGGACCCTTATGATCCTGTCCCCCAGCCTGGTCCAGTACTCCTTATACTCAGCTTCACCTCTCTTCAGTCTCTCCACGACGTTCCTTATCATAGGCTCTAACCTAGGTGGGTGGCAGAAGAGTAGTCTACGCCCGATTATGGTCTTAGATCTAGCGAAGCCCTTCATAAGCTTACTCTTACTGTAGAACCTGACCCTATCGTTCTCATCTGCGTACGTTATCTCTAGGGGTAGTGAGTCTAGTATAGCCTCGAACTCCTCGGGCTTTAAGAACCCCTTCGAGAGCTCTACATCCCCCTCCTTTCTAACACTGTAATTATCGGGTTCCAGCTTAGCTAGAGCTTGCTGCTTAAACTCGGGTGGTAGTCTAGCTATCTGCTCCTCACTTATCCCCGGCTCTACCTCGTACGGCATGATAGGTCTCGCGGAGGGTGTCCACTCCCCGTCAGCTTGTACTAGGTAGCCGAACTCCTTAGCTATCTCAGCTATAGCAGCCCACTCACCCTCGCTAAGTAGAGCCCAGACAGCTGGGAACAGGATCTTATTCTCCCTGAACACCAGCTCGGAGACTTCCTTCGAGACCTCGAGGGCTTTCTCAGCTACCTTACTAATAGACTCCCCATCCGAGGCTTTCTCAGCCAGCTGGAGAGCTTCCCTAAGCTTCACGATTACCTGATCCTCACGTCCCCATAGAACCCTCGGAATAGCTACTATACCTCTCCTCTCTAGGTACGGGAAGATCAGCATCTGCACCTTCCTGTAGTGTAGCCGGATAGATCTGAGCTCCTGGAGTACCTTCTTGAGTTGCTCGAATATCTCGTGAGGATGTTCTGGGGACTTAAGTACAGCGGAGGCGTAGAGACCTAGGACTTCCCCGAGCTTCACTATGACCTCGTTCTCTTTTAGTAGTAGATCTAGGGGGTGGCCCTTAGGCACCCCACTAAGCTCCCTAGATGCTAGGTATTCCCTAAATAGCTGTACATGGAGATCGCACAACTTAAGTATATCTCCTATCGGGACCCCTTCCCTAACAAGCTGCTGCTCTATGAGCACTATCTCGACAGGACTTACCTTAGATAGAACCTCCCTGAACTTAGAGCTAAGCTCCTCGGGCTTAGCACCCTCATGTATAGCTCTGAGCAGGGACTTAACCAGCTCGACTTTACTTCTCACATCATTTGACATATGTCACACCAAGATACTTACACTTCCAGAGCTTATAAGCTTTACACCCCCATCGCACACAACGTAGAAACAACCTGAACCAGCTAACAGATCCCTACGTGAAGAACCTCACCGAAAGTAGCTGAAGCAGTTAAAGACCTTAACTCCCCGCAACATCAACTAAGATTAGAACCGTAAAGAAAGCCTGTAGTACTGGGCTCCTACCGTAGGTATCTCCTTCACTAACCTCCACCTAAGCTTTAACGACCCTCCATCTCTCAACAACCCTACCATCAGGTAGAAATACCGGTTCCCCAACCATCTCAGCTCTCATGCCGAAGTACTTTAAACACGCGAACATAAGTGACGTTGATATGTGGGGTGGAACCATCCCCTCCTCAATTAATCTCTTAGCACCTCCACCAGGAGGGAAGTACCTGCACTTAGATCTCGCAATGACGGGCTCCGACATTATGTACTCTATCTCGTCCTCGGATACTCTATTAATGTTAATGTCAGCTATGTAGCCGGATTTCTTAAGGAAGCTAGCTAAGTTCTCCAACGATTTAAATAGGTCACCGGGGACTAGAACCTCGTCCTTAATCTTATCGAAGACTATCTCACCCGATCTCCAAACAACACTCCACGTCTTTTCACCAGCTATCTCGTATATAGCCTTGTATACAGAGTACACGTAGAGGTCGAAAAATTCTGGGTCTATCGCGGAACCCACCGAAGTTTACACCCACATGCTAACACAGCCCAAGATTAAATAATTACGTACCTGTATCCTCCTTGAGGAGGAGCTTATACACACCCCACTTTCCTGAATCTCACAGCACCTAGACCTAAGGTGTCGATCCTACGTCTCCTCATGGACCAAAGGGTTTAGCTAGCTCAGGTAGAAGAAATGCTTCTATTTGCGTGGGCTGTTCTGTTTTTGATTAGTGGATGCTGTGTTTATGGTTTTTAGGGTTGCTGTTTCCTGGGATTGTATGTTAAGCTTATAAACTTCATTCCTATAAGTAGTTCGGATACCCTGCTGAGTGATGGGAGCAGTGCTCCGAGCTCTGCGGGGTTAGACGTAGATGGGAGCCCCGTGCCGTTGGGCTCGACAGCCACCCATGACCCGCAGGGGTAGGGAAAACCCCTGCGAGTAAGGTGGAAGTCCCTAGACGCGATGAACGAACATAAACCCACATCAACGAGCATCTAGGGACAAACGGTCCCAGGGTTAGTACACTATGGTGCTGCCAAGGCAGGTGTTGTAGGGTTGACAAGGTGCTTAGCAGCTGAGCTAGCCCCGCATAACGTAACAGTTAACGCTATAGCTCCAGGACCTATCCTAACCCCGGGGGTGCGTTCAATATGGTCTCAAGAAGATATAAGACTGCAGGAGCTCGTTAACCCGATTAAGAGATTTGGGTTACCTAAAGACGTGGCTAACCTCGTCGTCTTCCTTGTAAGCGACTACGCAGAATTCATAACCGGGCAGCTGTTCATAGTTGACGGAGGGTTAACCTTCGTAAATCCAAGGCTTGTAGTTAAGGAAATCTTAGCACTTAAAGAAAAAGGTCAGTTATAGGTTAGAGCTCTCTAAATTCTATGTTTTTATTTAGCTCAACTTCCATAATTCTCCCTGAACTGAAACTGGGATTTAATTACGGGCTCTGTTTAGGCTGTCTACCTAACGAGGTAAGAGAATACGTATGTTAATAACTAGAGACACCTACTTTACCATCTTAAGATCTCGTGAAGTATCAAGGCATATGGAGATCGGGGCTCTAAATTACCTAGGTCCCTTCGTGAGTCTAGCTATGAAGAAGCCATCGCTTAAGTGGGTATGCGGGAACATTCTGCAGACAGTGTCAGAGATTGGGTACCCTGGGTAGCCGTTGGAGCAGAGTTTCGCTAGTCTATGGGGGCTTACCTGGAAGTCCTCGAAGCTGGAGAGGGCATTAGTTACCACCTCCTCACCTTCCTCCGGAAGTATTGAGCATACGGAGTAGACGACTAGATCCGATGTCTGGAGGGCTTTTGAGAGTAGTTTAAGTTGGGTACTACTGTAGAACTCTACCTTCCCCTGTGTTAGGGTAGCCTTGATCCCAGGATCCTTACCAGCGGCCCCTGAGTTACTGCACGGTGCGTCTAGGAGTACCTTGTCTACCGACCTAACGTTGAGGTGTGTCGAGTCTGCTAGTACTAGGTTTACTGATGTTTCAGGCACCCCCAGCCTCTTGAGGAGGTGTCTAGATGCGGTAAGCCTCCTACGACTTACATCTACAGCGATAACCCTAGCCTCACCCCCGGAAAGCATCGATATTAGGGACGTCTTAACTCCGGGAGCAGCACACATATCTAACACCACCTCCCCAGGCTTGACGTCGAGGTGCTCCACAGCCACTGCTGATGCTAGATCTTGAGGTACGGCCCTAAACTCCCTCACAACCCTCAGGAGCCTCACCGGCTTAGGACTCCGCAAAACCCTAACCATGTAGGGTAGCTCGCGGTGAACCTCTAACTCAACTCCCTCACTTTCCAGCTCCCTCACAACCCTCTCCTCACTACCCCGGAAAGTGTTTATGCGTAGCCACCAGAACCTCTCTCTAAATGACTCGAAGAGCCTCCAGGTTTCCTGCTCTCCTAGTAGGGGAAGTATCTTCTCGTACAGCCATTTCGGGACGGATAGCCTGCAGTACGGCTCCGCAAGCTCCGGTAGAGAACCCCCCAGCCAGAGCCTCGCTAGCTTTCTGTAACTAACCTTCCTATTACCTAAATAGCAGAGAAGCTTAACGTAGTCCGATACGAAGTCCCTGCAAAGCTGGTAAAGCCTCTCCCGCTCCTCAAACCCCTTAGCACAGCGCCCTCCGCAGACCTTCTTGAATGCTACGTCTACAGAGATTCTCTTCTCCACTACCTCATATAGGACCCTAGCTAGTAACTCAACGACGCGGTTGCTTAAGGAGTTCCTCACGGGCGAGAACTCCACCCCTAGGTTTGGGAGGCGGATTTAGGCCTGGCTCAGCTTCAGATAGATCCCTGGAGCGAGCTCGTAGTCCCAGCTCTCAGGCCTACCTACCACTATCTCTCTAACGTTGTGGAAGTATTTCAAGTCCTCGATAACGCTCCCCAGCTCCTCAGGTACGTAGAGCGTCCCCTCAATTCTCTCACTCAACCTCATACCCCTCTCCTTCTTCCACTTCCAAATAGCTGAGTTCACCTCAACTACCCTCTCAATGAGCTCCGCCCTACCCTCACTAAATGATAGCTCCTCCTCGCTAATCCTTTCCTTAGCTATCGGCCGACCCGTAAGCGACCTCCAGATGTAGTCGGTTGTGAAAGGCATTACAGGGGATAGAAGTTTCAGCGACAGCTTCAACACTCTGTAGAGGGTGTGGATAGCTCCAGCTACCTCAGCCTCAGTAGAAGGTGATTTCCTGTAGACCCGTGGCTTCACCATCTCCATGTAGTTAGAGGCGAACACATCCCATATAAGGTGATACAGTTTAAGTGTCGGGTCGTAGACGTCCAGCTTCCTGTAGCCGTCCACCACCTCCCTCGCTATCTTACTAGCGTAGGCAAGCATGGCTTTATCTAACTCTCTGAGAGCTACCTCACCCCGAGGTTCTTCGAAGGACGTTATGAACCTCGCAATGTTTACGAGCTTCGTCGAGAAGAGGAGTCCGGACCTAACGGTAGCTTCAGACCACCTGTAATCACTCCCAAGCTTGCTAGCTACAGCTGACCAGAACCTGAACGCGTCCGCACCGTACTTCTCTATGTACGGCTCAGGGTAGATTACATTACCTAGAGACTTATGCATGGCCCTACCCTTCTCGTCTAGGCCCATACCGGTTATCCGAACCCACCTGAAGGGAGGTCTGGAGGTCAGTAGCCAGACACGTAGGGTCGTGTAGTAGAGCCAGGTCCTTACGATGTCGTAGCCCTGCGGCCTCATAGCCTTTGAGAGAGCCTTACTCGCAGCTTCAGGGTTCCTCAACCAGTTAGTGACGTAGAGTACCGAAACAGACGAGTCGAACCACGTGTCAAAGACCCTGGTCTCACCGACTATCTGATCCTTCGCAGCTCCGCAACGCGGGCATGAGTCGACCGGGGGTGGATCCTTCCACGGGCGCACATACTGGCCTGGCTCTGAGAGGATCTCGTAACCACATCTAGAACACCTCCACACGGGTACCTCAGTTCCGTAGTATCTTGTCCTCGATATGGGCCAGTCCATAGCTAGTGACTTCACCCACTGAACAAGCCTCTCCTTATGCTCCTCCGGGTAGAACTCCATGAGGTCAGCTACCTTCAGGACATCGTCCTTAAAGTCGAGTTGCCTCAGGAAATACTCCTCTACGTGGACTATCTCGACAGGTGTCTTACACCTCCAACATGTAGGTACCTCATGCACTATCTCCTCTGTCTTAACTAAGGCACCGACCTCCCTGAGAAGCTCAGCAATCTTTTCCCTCGCCTCCGCGACCTTCAAGCCCTTCAACGGTCCTGCGAGCTCGCTCATGGTTCCATCCTTCTCAATAACTATCCTGGGCTCTATCCCCATCTCCTTAAAGAATATTAGGTCCCTCACATCACCGTAGGAGCACATCATGGCTAAGCCTGTACCGTACTCAGGTCTAGCCATCTCGTGGGGGATTATCGGGACGGTCTGGCCGTATATCGGTACTACAGCGTGCTTTCCTTCTAAGTTCCTGTACCTCTCGTCTTTCGGGTTGTAGATGACGGCCCCGCAAGCAGCTAGTAGCTCAGGTCTGGTGGTAGCTATAACTATGTCCTCACCGGTCTCCGCTATCTTGAACTTTATGTAGTAGAGGTAGGCTTTCTCTTCATGAAACTCTATCTCAGCTTCAGCTAGGGACGTCCTACACCTAGGACACCACTGAACCGGTTTAGTGTCCTTATAGACGAGACCACGCCTCCACATCTCAATGAAAGTCGCTTGAGTTAGTGCCCTATACTCCGGAGAGTCCGTACCACCTCTCCAGTAATCGAATAAACAACCTAATCTCCTCCAGATCGACACTAAGGCTGCCTCATTCTTGTCTAAGAGCTCCGAAACCATCCTCAAGAAAGCTTCCCTACCCTCAACAGTCTTAGCCATCTCATGAGCGATCACACCGTAAGTCTTCTCAGCAGCTACCTCAGCAGGGAGCCCGTTCCTATCAGCATAGAAGGGAACGAGGACCTTGTAGCCGAGTAACCTCAGAGCTCTAGCAACCATGTCTATCTGAGCGTAGTGAGCTGCTTGAGCTACTCCCCAAGGACCTGACGGATACGGGGGAGGGGTATCTATGACCACGAAGTTCTCGTCGGAGGCTAGGTCGACCTCCTCCTTATATAACCCCTCCTTCTCCCACAGATCAAGTAACTTAAGTTCTTCTTCAGGACGCCACCTAACTACCTCTATCCTACCCATACAGCACCACCACCTTCAGCTCTGTAGCATATTAAGCTATTAGCTACTGTAGCAGACCACAGATAAGCTAAGCCTAAGCTAAAAAAGGCGTGAATTTCTAGGTAGTGAACTAGTCCCTGAAACCTGGATAGCATATGCACATAAAGTATCCATCTCTTAGTTAAGAATTCTCCTATAGTAGATCCTGAATGTATGTAGGAAACCTAGAAACAACTAAAATTATGTGTTAGTATGCTCCACTACTTATAGGTCAGTCGGTGAAGAGCCTCGTTATGTACTCCACGTCTACCGAGCCTACCCCATCTACGTTGCTTAGAAGGTTTTCAAGTTCGTATGTCCCTCCTTCATATTCCTCAGGCATGGTTATATAGATCCTCAGTCCGTGAAGTCCGAAGGCTATATAGAACTTCTCTACCTTCATTACATCGTACTGGGAAGGTAACGCATGTTTAATCTTATCTACTAACTCATCTAGATTTACCTCATCGCTCTGCGGGTTTACCCTAACTACCAAGACTACCTTACCCATGACTACCACCCTAAGGTCCTTCAAAACCACAGGAAGGGCATTTATATGGAGCAGCCAGCTTTCTGCATTTCTCGCACCGCCATATAACGACCTTCCCGCAGTTAGGGCACTGGAACCTGACCGCCCTAGTGTAGGGCTCTATTATCCTCCCACAGCTACTGCAGAGGGGTGGATTACTTGAGTCTACTATTGCCGGAACCCTCTCTAATTCTGCTCCTATCTTCTTTCCCCTACCTTTGGTTTCTAAGGATATTTAAGCACTACTTGGAGACTCCATAGAAACTCGCTGGGTTTTCTAGTAGTATCTTCTCAGCGCACTCTCTCTCCATGATCCCAGCTTCGACGACTCTCATCACCTCCGGGCCTATGTCCCAAGGATACATTACGGCTCCAGGTCTTTTTGGGTCGTCCAGGTAGTCGCTCTCCACGAGCACGTTCCTACAAAGACCTCTGAGTTCCTTAACTACCTCGGCCTTACCTACGACACTAACGTGGAAACCGGCCTCAGCGTAGAGAGGTGCTTGAGATGGTGGTACGTGGTGTACTAGCACCCTATCTTTCGGTAGCCCGACGAGGTTGGTGAAGGTCTTAATGCTCTCTAAGGTGATGAAGCCAGAGTTCTCACTATGTATGTGTATGGGTACGTCGTAGTCCTTTGCTAGTCTCATACTCTCCACTAACAGCAGCTCATTAACTACTAAGGATTCGGGAGGTGAAGGATAGTGAGGCCTGCCGAACTCCCCCAAGCCATCAGCGAGGCCTTTCCTCAGCAGATCCTCGAGAGCCCTCATGTAGCTGGTTAAGAGCTCCCGGTACACCATGTCGACGTTCTTAGATGACCTAACCAGTCTATCTACTGTTGCTGGATGTACGCCGACAAGGCAGAGCACCCCTCCCAGCTCCTTCCTGACCTCAGAACATATACCGATATGCGTATCGAGAGATTTCCTCACTCCCTCCAGGTCCGTACTATAGCCGTAGCTACTAGGAGGAAGCTGAACAAACACTATCAGCCTACCACCCGCAGCCTTAAACCTCTTAACGATCTCTCTATAGCCAAGCCCGGTAGTGGAGGCATGAGCATGGGAATCAATGAACCAGCCAGCCAAGAGATCCACCAACTAACTACCTGAGGCAGCTCTCAGGAACTCCATGAAAACAGGTGACGGGTTGAGGGGCCTACTCTTATACTCTGGATGGGCCTGAGTCCCGAAGTAGAACTTCATGTCAATAAGCTCCATCATCTCCGGGAACCCCTCGTGGCTGACCCCGCTAACTCTGAGACCGGCTGACTCGAACTTATCTATGTAGGCAGGGTTCACCTGGTACCTATGCCTATGCCTCTCATAAACAATATCCGCGCCGTATATCCTGTAGGCAAGAGTACCCCTAAGCACCTTTATTGGGAGTGCTCCGAGCCTCATGGATCCACCCTTAACTACCACACCTCTCTGCATTTCTAGTAGATCAATGACGGGGTACGGGGTATTAGGATCGACCTCCGTAGTGTTAGCTCCTTGAAGGCCGAGAACATTCCTCGCGAACTCTACGACCATCAACTGGAGACCGAAACATATACCGAGTACCGGTTTCTCAAGCTCCCTCAGATACTTAATTATCGATATCTTACCCTCCGCACCTCTAGCCCCGAACCCAGGTAGAATCACCGCTGCGTTAACTGATTCGACAGACTCCTTCACGCTGAGCTTACCTAGCTCGACATCTGTAGCCTCAATCCACTTCAGGACCGGCTTAACGTGGAGGTGGGCCCCCGCATGTTTCAGTGCTTCAATTATTGAGAGGTAGCTGTCCTTTAGTGCTGTGTACTTACCTACCATAGCTATTTCAACAGTCCTCGAAGAGTTCTTATATCGCTCAACAAACTCCATCCACCTACCGAGATCAGGCTCTCTATACTCCAGACTCAGCTTCCTAGCTAGTACCCTATCAATCCCCTGCTCCTTCAGGACCTTAGGAACCTCATATACAGGGTCTACATCGTAACTATTGAAAACCTCGTCAGTAGCTACATTACCAAATAGAGCTAGCTTACCCTTCACAGAGGGGTTTATCGGGCTCTCGGAGCGGGCCACTATGATGTCTGGTTGTATACCGATCCTCCTAAGCTCCTGGAAACTGTGTTGAGCAGGCTTCGTCTTGAATTCCCCGGTCGTCGATAGTTTCGGGACTAGCACTACGTGAATGAAGAGAGCTCCCGCGGAGCCTTCTTCAAGCCTCATCTGCCTAGCTGCCTCAAGGAATGGGAGCCCCTCTATATCCCCTACCGTACCTCCTACCTCCACGAGGACTATGTCAGCAGATGATCTCTCAGCGACATCGCGAATCCTACTCTTTATTTCATCGGTTACGTGGGGTATTATCTGCACTGTCTGGCCGAGGTAGTCACCCCTCCTCTCCTTCGTAATCACCTCCATGTAGACCTTACCGGTAGTTATGTTATGGTCCCTACTTAGGTTAGTCCCTAAGAACCTCTCGTAATGTCCTATATCTAGGTCGGTCTCACCTCCGTCCTCGGTTACGAAGACCTCGCCGTGCATGTAGGGGTTCATTGTCCCCGCATCTACGTTGACGTACGGATCTATCTTTATGGCTGTTACCGAGTAGCCCATCCCTTTGAGGAGCAGTCCTATAGAAGCTGTTGTAATTCCCTTCCCAAGCCCGGACAGCACGCCTCCGGTTACGAATATATACTTAGTCAAGTGCCCGACTCTATTTTGAGTTGACTACACTTAAAAGCACATAGCTATATGTTGTGTGGCTACTAACACACGGTGAGGTGTCCATGAGCTTCGAAAACGCGGCTGGGTTAGCAGAGAGGTTTGCCGGGAGGTTCGATGATATTAGGAGTAAAGCTCTAAAGAGTATTACAAGGAGTCAGGCAACAACCTTCGACTCTATCTACGAGCTATTAACGGGGGTCTCCTCATTGTTCAAGACCCTAGCAATACTGGAGAGTTCGGTGGGTTCAGGAACTGGGAGTAGGAAAATATGTGGAAACGCTGTCCTCGTTAGATCTCAAGATAGTGTCTTCTTCATGAGGTTGAATCCTCTGCGGGCTATCGCATATAATGCTTCACAAGGTCTACTCAGACTGTCTTTCGGGAGGATATCAGTTGAGGTTACAGATAACGCTATAACCGTCACGCTAGGGAGGATTAACCAGAAGATCCCCTACACAGACCCTGCTGACATAGCTAACAACGCCTCTGCTTACCGAGCGGTACTCAGTAAAGCACTACCAGTAACTAGTGAGCTGATGACTACGGTAGTATCATGCGCGAAGGCAGCCGGTGTCAGGCTGTGAAGCTTAAAAGTTCTAAGAGAATGATTAGGGAGGCATGAGTATGAGTGAGGTAGTGCCTACAGAGATAAGGCTCTTCGGTAAGTGGGACTACATGAATATCCAGGTAAGGGATCCAAGCTTAAAGAAGTATATATGTCTTAGACCGCATTATGTTCCCCACACCAGTGGGAGACATGAGCACAGGAGGTTCGCGAAGGCTGAGGTACCGATAGTAGAGAGACTTATGAATAAGCTCATGAGGCCTGGTAGGAATACCGGAAAGAAGCATCTAGCATACAACATAGTCAAACTAGCTTTAGACATAATCCACGAGAGAACAGGGGAGAACCCTATACAGGTACTCGTGAGAGCTATAGAGAACAGCGCACCTAGGGAGGAGACTACGAGGATAATGTATGGAGGTATAATATACCATGTAGCTGTAGACGTATCACCCCTGAGGAGAGTGGACCTAGCACTCAGATTCATAACGGAGGGTGCTAGAGCAGCAGCATTCAAGTCTACTAAGCACATATCCGAGTGCCTAGCTGAGGAGATAATCCTAGCTGCTAACAATGACTCTAGAAGCTACGCTATATCCAAGAAAGAGGAGATTGAGAGGATAGCCTTAAGCTCCAGGTAGAGAACGGTATTAAACAACTTAAACGTATGTTTTCACTACACTCCAGTTGGTGAGGTTACGGTACCTACCTGTATTTACAGTTAAATACTCACTGTCTAAGGTAGGAGGAAGTCTGTCTAAAATATATTTTCTTCCGGGCTAATCGCAGGATGGTGATATTCAGGGTGCTAGTGGAGATAAGGTGGCACGGGAGAGGAGGTCAGGGCGCTGTGACTGCTGCTGAGCTTGTGGCTTATGCCTCGATCATTAAGGGTTACTACGCGCTAGCTTTCCCGGAGTTCGGGGCTGAGAGGAGGGGTGCTCCAGTAACAGCATATAACAGACTATCTGATAAAGTCATTTACGATAGATCCCCAGTACTCAGCCCAGATATAGTGGTTATCTTAGATCCGACGATGGTCGGCCGAGACGTAATACATGGACTTAAAAAGCATGGTCTGGTCGTAGCTAATACTGCGAAGAAACCTAGAGAGCTGGCTGAGATACTCGGCCCGGACTACAGGGTAGCTACTGTCGACGCAACTAAGATAGCTATGGAGGTCTTCAGGTTACCTATAGTGAACACGGCCATGGTTTCCGCGCTGGTAGCGGCTTCAGGTATTATAGACTTAGACTCCCTGCTACAAGCTGTTAGCGCTAGGTTTAGTGCTAGACTGGCTTCACTGAATGAGCAGGTAATAAGGAAGGCCTACGAATTAACTGAGGTGATGTAGGTGGGGGCGCTTCCAGGATGGAGGGAGCTACCTAGAGGAGCAGCAATATTAGAGCCGGGATCATCAGTAAGATATAAGACGTCTAGTTGGAGGGTTCTGAAGCCGGTAATAGATCAGGAGAGATGTATTAGATGTAGGATTTGCTGGACGTACTGCCCGGAACCTGCCATCCATGAGATTGACAAGCCATACACAGCTAAGTCTGGTAGAACATATAGAGTCACCTATGAAATAGACTACGACTACTGTAAAGGTTGCGGTATCTGCGCGGAGGAGTGCCCAGTTAAAGCTATAACTATGGTTGAGGAGGTGAGGTAGTGTGGGTAAGGTCATACCTATCTCCGGGAACTACGCAGTTGCTTACGCCGCTAAAGCAGCTGATGTTGACGTCATAGCTGCTTACCCGATAACACCTCAGACAGCTGTAGTTGAGAAGCTATCTGAGTTCGTAGCTAACGGGGAACTTGACGCGGAGTTCATACACGTAGAGTCCGAGCACTCTGCTCTCTCAGCTGTGGTGGGAGCATCTGCTGTTGGGGCCAGGGTATTCACAGCGACCTCAGCCCAGGGACTGTTATTGATGTATGAGATAATGCACATAGCATCAACGTTAAGGCTTCCCATAGTTATGGGAATAGCTGCGAGGGCTATATCAGCACCTATAAACATATGGTGCGATCACAGCGACTTTATGGCTGCTTCAGATACCGGCTGGATAATGTTTATGGCAATGAACGCTCAGGAGGCCCACGATCTCGTGATTGCCGGTTTCAGAATCGCTGAGGATCCGAAGGTTCACCTACCCGTAGCTGTAGGCTATGACGGTTTCCTAGTGTCCCACACGATAGAGCCGGTAAACATAATTGAGAGGGATGAGGCTCTAAAATATGCTCCGAAGAGGGTGACATGGTACACCTTAAACCCGGACAAGCCGATAACTCTCGGACCACTAGCCTCCCCAGACTGGTACTTTGAATTCCGGGTACAGCTACAGGACGCTATTGAGGGAGCTAGGGAAGTCATCTCGAACGCCTTCGCGGAGTTCGCTCAGCACTTCGGTAGGAAGTATGGGGAGGTCGATGCCTACTACACAGACGACGCGGACGTGGTTCTAGTAACTATGGGTAGTGCCTCAGGTACTGCTCTAGCCTACGTGGAGGAGGCGAGGAAGGAGGGTGTGAAGGTGGGGCTGATCAACGTGAGACTCTTTAGACCTTTCCCAGAGGAGTTCATAGCTAAACATATTGAGAATGCTAAGGTAGTAGCTGTCGTGGATAGAGCAGTTAATGCTGGCTCCTCGTTTGTAGGACCTCTCTACTCAGATATTGCTGTGACAATGTTTAAGAGAGGTTTCGACATACCTGTAGTTAACTACATAACGGGTCTAGGTGGGAGAGCAGTCCTTAAGGACCACATAGACCACATGGTCAAGCACGCACTCAGCCTCGTAGGTAAGAAGATGCGTGACATAAAGACGCACTACGCTTTCGTCGGGGTGAGAGAATGAGCACCCTTACTATAGCCACACTACCCAAAGACGAGCTCCTAGCTCCAGGACATAGAATGTGTCAGGGATGCGGAGCCGCTATAGTGATGAGACACCTTCTTAAGGCGCTAGGTAAGGACATAATAATAGCCCACGCAACTGGGTGTGTGGAAGTCACCACCACACTGTACCCGGAAACTGCGTGGAGGGTTCCCTGGATCCACGTAGCATTTGAGAATGCTGCTGCCGTTGCCTCCGGTATTGAGGCGGCCGTAAAGGCCTTGAAGAGAAAGGGCTTCATAAACCCGGACAAGAAGATCAAGGTCGTAGCTATAGGTGGAGATGGAGGCACAGCCGACATAGGACTTCAAGCACTATCCGGGATGCTTGAGAGAGGACATGACGTACTGTACGTTCTCTACGATAACGAAGCCTACATGAACACCGGTATTCAGAGGAGTGGAGCTACACCGATGTACGCCTGGACAACGACTACTCCTGCGGGGAAGGTCTGGCGCGGTGAGTGGAGGAGGAAGAAGGACATGATAAGCATAGCTGTGGCACACAAGATTCCCTACGCAGCTACAGTAAACTTCGCCTACATAACCGACTTCTACGCTAAGATCAGGAAGGCTGCTGAAATCGAGGGCCCGACCTTCATACACGCATTCTCACCGTGTGTACCTGGGTGGAGGTATGAGCCTCACCTAACTGTTAAGATTGCGAAGCTAGCTGTTCAGACTGGTATCTGGGTGAACTACGAAGTAGAGAAAGGGGTGTTCAGAGTAACTACACCAGTACCAAAGAGGCTCCCAGTAGAGGAGTACTTGAAGTTGCAGGGAAGGTTTGCTCACCTAACTAGAGAGGAGATAGAGAGAGTGCAGAGAATGGTAGATGAGGACGTTGACTACATAAACAAACTTGCTGGGACTACCGTCATAGGACCGGTGGAGAGGAAATAGGTGGGAGGTCCTACCTTAAGCTCAAGCTATTCATTATTTTTATTGCCTTAGCGTAGTACTTCCTCAAAGCCTCTATGTAAGGCCTCTGGGAAGCTTCCTCCTGAGCTAGTTGGATACTTAACACCTCAGGTTGGCTGTCATTAGTCATATCGACTACGGTACCATCCTTCCTCACAACTAGAGTCGGGATCGACTCACCTTCCATGTAACCGCCAACTACTATTATGTTGATATTATTCTCATATGCCCTCATCCTAGCTGCGAAGACTATGAGCTCCGGATCTACCTTCTCTAGGGGTGGTGAGAAGCTGACCAACACGTTAGATCCAGAGCTTGAACAGTACCTTGCTACCTCAGGGTACATAATATCGTCAAGCACTAGGAAGCATATCTTTATATTAGAAACCTCAACACCCGGTGACTTAGGTAAGAAACCCTTGAAGTTATTACCGTACTGAATGAACTTCCTCGATATCTCGAGCCCGGTCATTGCCTCAACTACGGAGATGAAGGAGTTGCCACCATATTGAACGGCTACTGGACTAACATACACCCTCCCCGAGCTACTCAGTGCTGATATCCTGTTGAGGACGGCCCTAACTGCCTTCCTATAAGATGCGTACGTCTTCCTACCACTAATGAGGTCTTTAAAGATCTTCGTCGGGAGGGGTATTAGAGAGAGGTCTGCTGGCCCGACCTCAGCTGATAGCTTCTGTAGCTCCCTAATATATTCCCGGGAGCTAGACCCTAAGTTCAGCCTATATACTGCGATGGTTGCCGAGCCCTGTCCCCCCAAACCTCACCAACCCTAGCTCTACTAGATCCTCGTGAAGTATTGACATAACCCTTAAGTAGTCATCTAAGCCCTGCTCAACTAGATCCATATTCCTTTCCAAGATCCTGGTCCGTTCCTCACTAACCAGCTTTTCGAAGCGGCTGACTAGGTACCTGTAGACCTCGATCCCGAGTGGTCTCGGTATGATGTAGCCACGACCTCGAGTTCTTATCGCATACCCTCTCTTTAATATGGTCTCAATAATCTTCGAGTATGTGCTAGGCCTACCTATACCTGACTCCTTCATTTTCCGCACTAGAGAAGACTCTGTGTGAGGTAGTACATAGCTCCTGTAGAACAGCCTGAACTTACTTGCTGTGTAAACACCCTTGGGAACTGGTCTCCTAACTCTAACTCTCTTATCATATTTAAGGAACCCCTCATTGGTTATCGATGTATATATGGAGAGCTCTCCTGGTCCGAGCTCAACTAGGCGGCCGTCCTTGAGGTGAAGTAGGATCCTGTACTTTACCCTGGTCATGACTACCTCAGCCTCCTTCAGCTGGGAAGCTATGAACCTCCTAAATATTGTGTCGTAGATTATGTAGTGAACTTTCTGTAGCCTTACCGTAGGCTCGAGAACCCCCTCCTCGACCAGCTTCCTAAGGGTTTCAGAGTCTATAGGTCTGGTCGGCCGGATTGCTTCGTGAGCACCTCCCTCGCCCCAGGATCTAGGCCTGAAGAGTTCCCTGTATCTATCTCCCTCAACCTGCTTCAGATATTCCTCGGCTACACGTATCCCGACGTCGGAGACCCTCGTACTGTCAGTTCGGTGGTAGGTGATGAAACCTGCTTCGAAGAGTTCCTGGAGCACCTCCATTGCTCTAACAACAGATATCCCGTACCTAGCATTTAGCTCGGCAAGAACTGAGTCAGTAGTGAAAGGAGGTTCCGGCCTCAAGGTCACTACCTCGTCCTTCAAATCTTCAACTACGATCTCAGCAGATTCTATATCGTTCACCCTAATGTTCTTCAATTCCTCGGGTAGCTCAGCAGTAAACTCTACGTCGAAGCCTTCGATTACAGCACTAATATTTCTCTTCTTGGTTTCCTGGTACTTTCTAGCTGCGTCTATTACCCAACCTAGAACCGGTGTCTGAACCCTCCCAGCTGATAGGTTTCTGTAGCTAGTTGGATATTCCCTGCACAACAACTGATACCTCCTGCCAACAGCATTAGTTAGCTGCGGGACAACTTCCCTACAGAACTCTACCCAGAAATCTGTCTGTAGTAGCTGGGAAAGTGAGAACCCTATCCACCTATCCTCCACACGTCTAACTAGCTGTGCTTTTACTAGGTTTATGTTTAGGTCGCGCGGATTCTTTATAGCGTTCTCAAGAGCTCTTCTAGTAACTTCGTGGAACTCTACTCTACGCACACAGCCATTCATAGGCATGACCAAGCTGAACAAGTCGTACGCTATCTTCTCCCCCTCAGTGTCCGGGTCTGTCCCGATCAAGACCTCGTCAACCTCCAGTGCCACATCCCTTATAGCTGAGACCATGTCAGCTGAGTCAACTATGTTGGGCGACCCACAGTATGGACATACCTTCCTATCCCCCAGCTCCTCAGTGAACTGCCTCCCACAGGACAGACACCTCTTAATCGTAGTGTATACTGGGATGTACCTACCGTTTCTGTACATTATTCCGAAGAGGTCCACCCAGTCACCGACATCTCTCCGAAGCTTCTCGGTGTCCGTAACTAGCTCGTAGACGTGTCCTCCAGACGAGGTTATGAGGATTGTCTGGTTTCCTAGGCTAACTTCATAGACTCTGAGTCTACCGTACTCCTTAGCGCTAGGCCTCCCGAAGAACCTCGCTATGGTTCTTGCCTTATTCGGTGACTCAACTACGAGTAGGGAGGTCTTGAACTCTATGCTCCTAAGCTTCGACAGCTCATCCTTAGATAGAGTCCCTTCACGTAACATCCTTATGATCGTTCTATCTCCATCAACCTCTTTCAGTATCTCCCCTAATTTTCGGGATATCTCAGAGTACTCTAAGAACTTAAAGTCATCTACAACCCACGACAGCCTCCTTTCAAGGCCTTTAAGTAGCCTCATATCGTCAACTATAACCACAGAGATACCGCGGCTGACCCCACCTAGGTAGAGCCTTGAGGTTCTCCCACTTGCCTGTATATATGTCGGGGAGTCGGGTATGAGGACGTAGAGAGATCCTCCATCCTCTACGACCGCTACTTCAGGGTTCTGCTTTACTCTTCTCAGTACATCAGCGTTCTTCACAAGTTCCTTCACCATGTTCATGGCCTCGATAAACAGCTTCTCGACCGTCGTCTCCGGTTCCTTAGCGCCTCTAGTTATTTCTCTAAATCTCTCAATCACGAGGGAACCCGCTCTCCTAACAGCTCTAACTAGTCTAGCTAGGTAAGCCTCAAGCTTCTCTCTCTGCTCATCAGACTCCACAGCAACTGCTAGTATGGGAAGCAACCTCAGAACATCTGTCGGGTCTAACTCCTCAACCCGTAAGCTGATCTTATGCCGTGGAACCCCCACAAAGACGCAGTACCTTATGTGCTCGGGGAGGTCTATCCCCCTAACTAGAACCCCGTAGTAGGTAGCTACACCTACTAAGACGTCTACCTCCCCAGCTACGAACTTATCTAGAGTGTCGGTCTTCTTACTGTGTACTACCTCCGCCCTAATGCCCAGCGATCTCAGGTACTCAGCTAGGGTATTCGCGTAGTCAATCCCCTTATCGACCGGTACATAGATTAACCCTCCCCTACCAAGCACTTTAACTACTTCAGCTGTAGCCTCCTCAAGACTCTGGCTAGGGGTTAGGTACACGTCTACAATATTTCTTATGAGTTCAGGTCTAGCACCAACATCAAATCCTAGAAGCTCCCTGAAAAGCCTGGACCTCACACCCCTCGGATTACCGGTAGCTGATGAGATCACGAGGACGGATTTTATATTTCTAGATCTCTCCCTCAAATATACCTCTAAGCTCCTCAGCCTATTGAGCAACTCCTCCTTCGGTCCTCTGTAAGCTAGCTCCCTCCTCAACCTCACTAACTCAAGGCCCTTAGCTATGTCGTCATCCGTGAACCCCATAAGCATTAGGATCATATCTATAGCTTTAGAGCCCCGCATAACAGCATCTACGTCGTCTACGAAGATGTAGCTGAACCTGTTACTACGTATCTTGTCGAAGTTCTTGATTAGGTACCTAGATGTAGTTATTAATATATCGAAGGATCCGCTGGAGATAGCTTCCTCCCTCCTAGCCTTCTCCTGCTTACTTAACCTAGAATGTACTGAGATAATTATTGCTGTGAAGCCCACCCTGGAGCAGAACTTCTCTACTAGTTTCTCCGCCTGCTTAACCAACACAGTCGTTGGCACTATAATATAGCTCTTACCGCCTTTCATAGCGAAATAGAGAGCTACTAGGAGGCCGGCTGTGGTCTTCCCCACCCCCGTCGGGGCGAGCATAGCGAAGGACGAGCCCTTACTTATACGCTTAAACCATAGTTTCTGAATACCCCATGGTTCGCTCCCTACAGCCTCGGTAAAGAGTTTAGTTAGTTCTCCATATCTTCGCTGTATCTCCGCTATTTCCTGGTAATTCTTAATGGTGCCCAAAGATTTCATGACATCAAATAGAGACTCACCGTGAGATAAGTGGGTCTTAGGAAGGCAGGTAGTGCATGGTAATCCTAGGTGGAGTCTTTTATCGCTAATAGCTCCTCCACAGTTAGGACAGCTCCTCAAGTAGAGGACCAGCGACGCTTCCTCAAGCTCCCTCCTAAACATTACCACCCCACTAAGCCGGATATTCCTCTTCCTTTCTTCTAGGTGTGAAGTACCTTAAAAACACTAAGTAAGCTCCCAGGCTCAAAGTTCTTAGGTAGTAGCATCACATTCATTTTATTCGCTTCCATATCTGAAGAACTACTGAAACCCACTAACCATAGCTACCCCAAGTGAACACCTCTAAATACTGCCTAGGGCTATGAGTTACTAGGTTCTCGCGGTTCTTGGATGTTATCCAAGACGTAAGCCACTAGTATTGGGAGGACAACCGTTGCGTCCCCATATACTGTAACATGTTTTGCTTTGGGGCTGATCTTACCCCAGGAAACGGCCTCCTTAGTTCTAGCCCCGCTGAGAGAGCCGTCCCATTCTGTAGCGGTGGTTATGTAGATAGCATAGTCTAAGCCTCCCTTGAATTGGTTCCACCATATTGTATGGTGCTTGCTTATCCCGCCCCCGATTATTAATGCCATACTCTTCTTAGATGAGAACACTATGTCGGCCAACTCCTTCATGTCCTTAAATAGGTCAAGCTGAATCTTCTTGAACTGAGAATATATGAAGAGGTTAGTCCCGAACGAGCCGTCAACTATCCCGGGCACATATACCCTCACCCCTGCTCTAAAGGCCGCACCTAGAATTGAGTTAGGATATCCACTAAGATCTCTCCCAACTTCCTGCATTAGTTCCCGCACCCCCCAAGACTGCTTCACTGACGCTAACCTCTCAACAAGCTTCTTGACGTAGGACTCTATTATCATCCCGTAACTCTCCTTAGGTACCAAGACGTTGCCCAGCCTATGTACCCCCCTCTCAGCTAGCTCGAAGTCATCCATATCGAAATCTCCCTTATAGTAAGAACCCCCTAAACTCCTCGCGATGTCGTGATCCACAGTACCGCAGGTAGTTATAACGACGTTGAAGAGACCTAGATCCAGAAGCTGGGCTAGAACACCCCTCAACCCTGTTGCTACTAGGTTCCCTGTGAAAGCGAGGAAACGTGTGTCTGAGTTCCTTAAACCTTCTAGGAGGATCTGAGATGCTCTAAATATGGAGCTAGCTGTGAAACCATGCATCCTCCCATAAGCCTCAACTAGGTCCTTAATCCTCATATCCCTCCATACCTTCACGTCCTCGACTGGCTCCGGGAGTGCCGGTTCCTCATTAACCATAGGATAGCCCTAACTAGCTACTCTCACAATCTATAAAGCTGTATAGGAAAGAGATCGTCTAAACACTTCTAAATTTTCAGGTTGGGACCCTCTATAACATGCTCACCGCCGTGAAGTAAGAAACCTCGGCTCTCTTAAGTGTCGGGATCTCTAGGCCTAGAAGCTCAGCTCGAACTCTAAGCGGTCTACGTCTATAGATACCTGCTTACCGGTCTTCATGTTCTTCACAGTGACCTTCCTACTCTTCAACTCCGCTTCACCTACTATCGCCACATAATCGTAGCCGAACTTAGATGCTTGTCCCACCATATCTGATAGTCTCTGCTTCTGAGTAAACCTAACATCTACTACGATACCCATCCCACGTACCTTGCTCGATACCTCATCAACGAACCCTACGCTCTCCACTAAAGATATTAACATCATGGTAGGTCTAGCCCTCCTCAAGTTATCGACGAGCTTCTCCGCCTCTAAGGCTAAGATAGTCCTCTCAACACCTAGGGAGAATCCGGTAGCCGGGACACTGACTCCACCAAGTATCTGCGATAAAGTATCGTATCTTCCACCACCACCTATGCTTAGGTTCAGGCTCGGGACAGATATTTCGAATATAGTGCCCGTGTAGTAAGCTAGTCCCCGAACTAGCTTCAGATCTACATAGACATTGAGACCTAAACTCAGTAGGATCTCAAATAGCTTAGTAAGCCTCTCCAAGCCGGTTAAGCTGTCCTCCGATGCTATCCCTAACCTACTAACATCAGATCTCAGGTCCTCAGGTGTGCGGACCTCCACCTTGAGTAGCTCCTCGAGTACGGATACGTTAGAGCCAGCGTACTGACCTACTAGGCTAACTGCCTTCTGTATCTCACCCTTATCTATGAGGTGTAAAACCTCGTCCTGTACCTCCTCCGGCACCTTCCATTCTCTGAGAAGGCCCCTAATGATCGAGATATCATTTATCCTGAAACTATAGCTGGTCAGACCGATCGACTTGTAGAAGTCCCTAATTAGCTGGAATAGCTCTATATCAGCATAGATCCTGGGGTCACCAATGTACTCCACGCCAACCTGGTAGAACTCCCTGTACCTACCGAACTGCGGCTCATCATACCTGAACACCTGCCCGAAGTAGTATAGCTTAACTGGCTTGGGCCGAGCTAGTAGGTGCTTCAGGTATGCTCTGACTATACTTGCTGTGAACTCAGGCCTTAAGCATATGGTCCTACCAGCCTTATCTTGAAATACGTACATACTCTTACTTATGCCCGGACCAGACTTAGCCTCGTAGATCTCGAAATGCTCTATTGTTGGGACTATAGCTAGTCTATAGCCGTAAAGCTCAGCTACCTCAGAGAACTTATCGAATACTCCCTTATAGTACTCCGAGTCTGGGGGTAGGATGTCCCGGGTACCTCTAGCAGGCTCAAGCTGAGTCCTCAACCTGGTACACCCGACTTAAGTCCTCGGCTCTTGCTAGCCCAGCCGAGTAGTAGGTTACATCCCCGTGCGCATCTACCACCGCTATGACCGGTGTGTACTCACGCATTATTGCTGACCTAACCCAATCAGCTATCTCAGAGGCGCTAACAAGAGTGTTCTCCTCGAGTACGAGGATCAGGACCTTCAGGCCCCCCTTAACGTAGAGTAGCTCTCGAGGAGAGAACCCCGACTTAGCCCTCCTACCCCTCTCCCTCAGGTCCAGCAACACAGTGAATTTAGACCAGGCATAACTCATCTGAGGATAGCTAGAGTAGAGTGTTGTGAGGTCACACCTAGATTCCTTCAGGTATATGTCGGCTAGACCCTTATAGACTATGTAGGTTACCTCAGCCATATCCACGAAGTACCTACCGGATCCGATAGGCCATCCAAGACCGAGCTCCTCCACCACACCGTCAACATCCTCAACTACAAATCTCCAGTTATCGACACCCACTATCCTAACAGCTCGCCTCACCTGTGTGCGTACCGAAACCACCTCTAACATACTCAGACAAATACAGGATTTAACTAAACATCCCCAGCACTTACGAGTTCCCTACTTACGGGATAACCTCTCGACATGTTCACAGCTAAACCTAGGTGTAGATATTTAATCATGAGGAGGTGAGGGGTAGCTAACCGAACCTAGGGGATCTTAACTTGTTTAATGTAATCAACTATTCTCACTACCCTGAATCTAGGACCGCACTCCCTGTCGCTTGTTACGCACATGAATGCTACGAGGGCACTATTTTCCTCTCCAAGTACTTTCAACTCTACCGCACGCCCTCGAGGGCTCTCCACTATCTTAGGTCTTAGGGCTTGGAGTAGGTACGAGGAGACGGTTTCAGGGAATCCTTTCGGGACAGTACTCGGTACTAGTATGAGTTCCTCTAGTCCTAAAGGTCTTTGAGACTCCGGTAGCTCCCTCATGAGGGTTACCCCACTAAGTTTAAGAAGGAATAGAACCTCGAGGTCCGCACCTCTAGGTTCAGCGTAGAGTAGTGATGAGGGGTTACCACTCTTCTCCAGGACGATGAGAACGCCGTAAGCCCCGAGAGACGTTGCCCTAGTAGCTAGTTCGGTATATGTAGCCTTCCCCCTATTTACTCTAACAGAGTGGGGTAAGACTACGCTAAGGTCTTTAACGAAGCTGCGGGTCCTCTTAGATGGCTCCCTGGATGTAGTTATGAGTAGTTTACTGGTCAAGAAATCGACCTTTTCTGGGAGCCGGCTCCGGCAATGCCCGAGACGACTATGGTTTTACCGATCTCAGTGTACGGCTGGTAAGCCCCACCAGCGAAGACCCTACCACACTTAGGGCAGGCCCACACCCCAACTGAGATCCTTCTGAAAGATGTCTTCGTACCGCAGAGTGGGCACTCGTACTCAGCGTATCTCCGATCCATAACCTCCTTCCACTTCTTCCTCAAGGAAGAACCGTACCTAGCACCAAATCTACCTGCGATACCGACTACCTTAGTTCTACCCACTACCAGCACCTCAACAAATAGGGCTATGAGGGCTTAAAAGCGTTGTGGGACCCCGCTGAGGTCGGAGCTATGCACCTTGCTATGTGATTGGCCTTGATGGTAAAAGCTTTTAAGGCTCCCCAATATATGTACTGGGTGTCCAAACGGTGACCAAAGAGGAGCCTGCCCATAAGCGCGGTCTAATAATAGCAGCCCTAGCAGTAGTGATGCTACTTGTTGGGGTAGCTATAGGGGTAGCTATCTCACCAAGGTACGCACCAGAGACTACTACAACAGTGTACACCTCCATAACCCATGTGGTCACAACTAAGGAACCCGTACGGATTTCAGTAGTAGATGCTCTCGGGAGAGAAGTGGTCTTCGAGGGTGCGCCGAGGAGGGTTGTCTCGCTAGCTCCATCAATAACTGAGATACTCTTCGCTCTCGGACTCGGGGATAGAGTAGTAGGTGTGACAAGCTTCTGTAACTACCCCCCGGAGGTCCCGAAGCTCGTAAGTGAGGGTAGGATTTCAGTTATCGGTGGGTTCTGGAACCCTGATCTGGAAAAGATAGTTTCTCTGAGGCCGGATGTAGTCATAGGTTCGGCCGGTACGAGAGCTCACCTACAACTGAAGGATCCACTGGAGGGAGCTGGGATAAAGGTGGTTTATGTGTACGGTAATGAAGCTGGGAACTTCTACGATGTCGTTAGGGATATACGTACGATAGCTAAGATATTCGGAGTAGAGGAAACTGCTGAGAAGCTCGTTAGTGAGTTAGAGAGGGAGATAGAGAACGTCGTATCTACCATAGCTAACACTACTAGTGGCTCTACTAAACCTAAGGTACTAGTTCTTTTGGGTCCCCCATCCTTCGGTCTCTACAGTGCTGGAGGGAATACGTTCATCGGGTGGATCATATCAGCTGTTGGAGGCATCAACATAGCTGGGAAGTTCTCGGGTTGGCCAATCCTGGACTATGAGTACATACTCTCAAATAACCCGGACATCATAGTAGTGAGTGCTATGGGAGCTAGCTACGCAGAGCTTGCTGAGGAAATAGGTGCCACACCTCTAGCTGAAACAAAAGCATATAGGGAGGGCAGAGTCTACCTAGTGGATCAGGAAGCCAACGACGTGTTGATGAGGCCGGGACCGAGGATAGCTTCAGCAGTCAGGCTTATGGCTAGCATTTTATACCCTGAACTTTTCGGGGAACCTAAAATCCCGGTGGTCTATAAGGTAGTGGAATTTGTGAAACCATCGGGTTGAGGAGGGTAATAATGTCCCGCAAGTTTTTATTTAGTGGCGGGAGGAGATTTCCTCTCCTGTTTTTACTGCTTACTGTAGCTTTAGTTGCTTCACTGTTTTTCTCCCTTTCGGTAGGGGCATCACTAATTCCCCCAGAAGAGATCTTGAACTGCCTTCTAACATCTAAATGCGGTAAGAGCACTGAACTTATATTAAGTATTAGATTAGTACGTACCTGCGTAGCCGCCCTCTCAGGGGCTATGCTTGCTCTTGCAGGAACTTTAGTACAGGGTATAACCAGGAACCCGCTAGCAGATCCTTACGTAATAGGTGTCCTATCAACGTCCCTTGCTACCGTATCAGCAGTCATACTGATAAGCCCCTCCATACTAGTACATAGACAAGTCATGATAGCTATAGCCTTCGTTGGTGCGCTACTTGGGTATATCCTCACAACAACAATAAGCTTACTTTCCGGAGGTACCGGAACCTCTCTAGTACTTTCCGGCATAGCTGTATCAGCACTGTTTTCAGGGGTCTCTCATGTTCTACTATATCTATCGCAGGACAGGATAGCTCAGCTAGGTAAGCACTACGTATTCCTGCTTCTAGGGTCGACAGCGGGTGTTCTGAGGCAGGATGTGACCTACCTAGCTATCTCGCTTGCCATATCCTTGATAATAATCTTCGTCCTGGGCATACCGAAAGCCCTGAACGCCTACCTATTCGGTGAGCTTCACGCTTCACAACTTGGATACAGAGTTAGAACTCTAACTGTAATCACCGCCCTAGTTTCCAGCATATTAGCGGGAGCTACCGTAGCTGTGGTGGGGGTAGTAGGCTTCATAGGTCTAGCAGGGCCCCACATAGCTAGGATCTCCGCAGGTACATCAGATCATAGAGTTACTGTAGTTCTCTCGATGTTGACGGGCTCCATCCTAACAGTCCTCGCAGACTCCTCAACTAGGATCGTCTCAGCCTTTACCTCGTGGGGTGAGCTACCCCTAGGAGTAGTTACGGGTATGATTGGTGCTCCCTTCCTTGCTTACCTGGTTGTGAGAGGTAGTAGAGGATGAGGGTGCGAGTTGAGGACGTAACATTCAGCTATAACTCCGTGAAAGCCCTTGAGGACGTGACCATCGATATCGAGAGTGGGAGAATGACGTGTCTCCTAGGTCCGAACGGGGCTGGAAAGACTACCCTGCTAAGACTCATAGCTTCGTACATTAAGCCGGAGAGGGGTGTAGTGTATATTGATGGTAAGGACTTGAGGACCTACAACCCGAGAGAGCTTGCTAAACTTATCTCCATAGCGGACCCGCATCTCCCAAGAACTCTACCTATGCGTGTAATAGACTTCGTGCTCACTGCTAGGTACCCGTTTCAGGGGGCATTTCAATATCTTGAGGGGGACTCAGACCTTAAGGTGGTTGAGGAGGTCTCTAGGGAGACTCTAATCTCTCACCTACTGTATCGGAGACTCGACCAGCTCAGTAGCGGAGAGTTGCAGAGGGTCATAGTGGCTACAGCTCTCGCTAAGAGACCCAGGGTCCTACTACTCGATGAGCCCTCCGCTTTCCTGGATATTCGCTATAGGTTCGACATACTCAAGGTCATCAAGAGATATACCTTAACGAGAAATACGGTGAGTATCATAGCTCTCCACGACCTATACCTAGCTTCCCTCTACTGCGACACAGTGATCCTACTTAATAGGGGGAGGATAGTATCGTGCGGATCTCCGCGAGAGGTCTTCACATCCCAGGTAATAGAAAAAGTCTACGGAGTGAAGGTCAGGGTCTTCCCCGTTAACGGAGATATGATCCTAGCATTCCCATTACCTCCCGAAGAAGATGTCCTGACCGCAGCACGAACCGGCTAGGAGTATCCCACACTGCTCCCCAGTGGCGTAGTATTTTAAAGTTTAGAACACGAGTGAAGGTTAGGATCCGCGTTGGGCGTTTACGTAAAGTTAAGAAAGAGCGTGACCGGTAAGGAAGCCCTGCTAGTGGGCCTACCAGGTATGGGTAGAGTAGGGTATATAGCTGTTAACTACCTAGTTGAGAAACTCCGCGGTGTGTTGGTGGGTGAGGTCTACTCTACTTACTTTCCTTCGGAGCTAGACGTAGATGAGCACGGCTTAGGAAGCCTCGTAGTCGGTAAGATATATGATGTAGGGAAAGCACTGGTCTTCACAGCTGACTCACAGCCCCAGAGCCCTGAGGGACAGAACCTACTGTCTAAGAAGGTGGTGGAGTTCGCTAGCAGGAAGGGTGTGAAGATGGTTATAGCTGCTGCCGCATATGTCGTTCCTACCGTAGAGCATACTAGGAGGGTTTACGTAGCAGGTACAGATAGGAAGACCTTAGAGATATTCACATCGCTCGGTGCTATAGTACTTAGGGGTGGGGTTATCAGTGGTATTAATGGTGTGGTAATTGGTTGGAGTAGGTACTACGGGTTACCGGCAGCAGTTCTACTCGGTGAGACCTGGGCACCTCTAGTTGAAGTTGGTGAGTCAGACTTCAGGGCTTCTAGGTCGGTTATCGAGGTAATCACTAAATTCTTAGGAATTCAGATAGACTCAGCAGAACTCGACCAGCTTGCTACCCAGATCGAAAAAGGTGTAGCAGCTGCTCTAGCTAAGATGCCGAGCCGCAGAGAGGAACCTGAGAAGACTATTCAACGCGATCGTGAGGTCATGTAGGGAGCCTACTTGATCTTCAAGCTAGTTGTTTTCGATCTTGACGGGACGTTAATAGACAGTGTCAAAGTCCATGCTGAGGGATGGGCATACGCATTTAACGTTCTAGGACTAGCTAACGTCAAGGCCAAAGCCCTAGAGGACCTTATAGGCTTACCTGGTGGCACCATAGTTGAGAGGATCCTGGGACAGGCAGGACTAGAACACTACCAGAAAATTAGGTGGCTTAAGGATAGGCACTTCCTCAAGTACGTGATGGGGAACTCCGTGAGGCTTTTTCCTGACGTCATACAATGTTTTCAATATCTTAGAAGAAGGAACTATCTTCTAGGTATAGCTACGTCAACACCTAACTATATACTCATTCCTTTACTAGAGAAGTTAAGTATAATCGAATACTTTAACATAGTAGTAGGCGGTGATGAGGTTTCGAGGGGTAAGCCGGAGCCTGACATATTCCTCAGAGCTGCTGAGAAAGCTGGTTTACCACCTAGGGAAGTGGTTGTGGTTGGTGACACAATATATGACACTATCCCGGCGAGGAAGGTTGGTATGTTCTCAGTACTTATTGCTAGAAATAAAAATCTGAGGTTAAGTGAGGTAGTTGCTGACGCGGTTATTACCGACCTCAATGATTTAAGTGCCTTCCTATAGTACTGTGGGTGATGGCTGTGGAGAAAGAGATAGCTGTGGCAGTCATGCTCTCCTTAGTTACTCTCGAGCTCGCCCTCTACTACGCAATCAAAGGCTCGGAAAGAGTTAGAAACACCCTCTCCAGGTTCAAAATAAGCGCTGAGCCCGGGGCTATACTCATAGATATTGGGAGGGGTGTTAACCCGAGGAGCACTAATAGGCTGCTCAGATATGCCCTACTGGCAGCATCAACTGGTAGTGTTGTCTTATCTCTCTACCTGTTCTATAGCACTGTCCTCAGCTACGTTGTTGATTTACTTCTCTCCATCGTTAGAAGCCAGCCAACACCACAATCTCCACTAGTCCCAGTGATCCCAGGTATCACTCTAGGGTTCGAGATACTTCCCCCACTACTAGTTTCAATAGGTGTTGGGCTGGTAGTCCACGAGTTCTCCCACCTCGTAGCTGCGATATTAAACAATATCCCAGTTGAGGGTTGGGGTATCGGAATATTCCTCATATTCCCTGTAGCTTACGTAAGGGTGGAGGAGACAGCGTTCTCCAAGTCCAGCTTAATGGTTAAGGCCTCAGTCCTGGGCGCGGGAGTTCTAGCTAACCTAGCAGTGGGGCTTCTTTCCCTCGTAGTCCTAGGTACCCTAACTCAGCCACTATTAGTAGGTATGCTGGACGGTCCTCACATGGTTGTAGTGGGGATAGACCCTGAAATGCCTGCTGGGCGCTCCGGAATGAAGTTCCCGGCCATACTATTAGAGATAAATGGTAGTAGGATACAGTCACTCGATGAATTGAGGAACGTACTCAACAAGTCGTTGGAGGGTAGAGTAGTATTTAGAGTTAAGACTGTCCCTGTGGAGGCCTCGGTATGCGGCTACTACAAAGAGTCCAGTAGATATGAGGAGTACCTAGTTATCAGGGAAATTGAGGATGTGGAGAAATACGGCTATAGAATTGGAATAGTTGTGGCCCCGGAATCATATGTTTTCTCTAACACTACACCTGGCTACCTCCTCTACACTGAATGCCAACTTCGGTTACTCTACATAGTAAACGTATCCCTAGCTATAGTGAACTCAGCACCGATAATAATAACAGACGGAGGTAAACTACTGACAGAAATCTTCAGAAAGCTTAAGGCGCAGAAAGTAGATAAGGTAGTGCAGTGGGTCACCATAACGATAACCGTGCTCACGGTCTTTATGGGGCTGTGGCGTTCACTATCTGGCTAACAATACCACAGTCTAGGAGGGGATCTAGGTTATGAGTAGCTTAACCTTGTTCTAATCCTCCCTCAGCTTGTAGAACACCCTACCCTCCTTCTTTACTTGCTCGACATAACCTAACTCTATGAGCCTCTTAATTCTTCTATAGAAAGTTGCTTTAGACATATCTGTCACTTTAATCAGTTCCTGAGGTGTCTTAGGGCCTGACTTCAACACCTCTATTATAGCCCTATCCCTCTCGTCAAGAACCTCTAATACCCTACTCACCTTCACCTTCTTCCTGAGGATCCTGAAGAGAGCATACGCTGCAACAGCTCCCACTACTGACATCCCACCAACTACCACCCATAAAGTTCCCCAGCCCTGACTCGGCCCATACTCTAAGAACATGTAGACTACCCTCACATGGCCCTCCGCGAAGACTAGGCGGTAGGAGTTCCCTGTTTTTAACATGTACTCCAATTTCGAGACCTCTAAGACTACTGCATTTGAAGGTAGGACTATGGTTAGGGTCTCGTAGGGGTTATAAAACTCTGCTACATATACTCCGTTTTGAAGCTCTGCCAACTCAGTAACGTACGTAACAGTCACATTGCTAGGTATGTTAAGCGTTAGGATCTCTAGGTAGCTGTCGGTTGGACTAACGTACGTATCTTTTGAGGTATTTACTAATGCTAAGAACTTCCCGATAATCGGGACCTCCACATACTCGGTAGTCATGTACGTGCTGAAAGATACTGTAGCTATAGACCCCTGAATGTAGCAGTAAGCAGCACCGTAGCTGGAAGCTACTACGACAGTAGCTTCAAGTGTTAGTGCTAGCAGTACTAGGTACGGTGCTACCCTCAACTTGATGTCCCACTACTGGTAGGATCTAAAGGAAAAATTAAGAGTATTTATGCCCTCTCAACAGACCTTCTCTCCAGGGTTGACGGGCTCTGAAACTGTTAGGAGGACGGGTTTAGAGCTCTCTCCGCAGGTTGCTAGTATCATACCTTGGGAGACGTACCCCATAATCTTCTTCGGCTTCAGATTTGCTACTAGTATGACATACCTACCCTCCAGATCCTCCGGATTGTACCACTCAGCTAGTCCAGCTATTACCTGCCTCTCCTCACTCCCTATGTCCACTAAGAGTCTGAGTAGTTTCTTCGAGCCGGGTATTTTCTCGGCTTTCTTGACCTTACCTACTCTTATGTCCAGCTTTGAGAACTCCTCGAAGCTTACCTCACTCACTTTATGACCCTCTTAGAGATTGCGAGGACCCATTCTGACGTTATCTTCGAGGAGAATATGGCGGTCAGCTTCGCAGAGTTAACTAGGTCTGCTAGGTGTATTACCTCCACTGGTGAGTGTATGTACCTAGCTGGGATAGAGACTGTCGCGGCTGGGACGCCTTCCTTGTTTAGAGCTATAGCTGAGGCGTCGGTCGTACCACCGGGAGCTACCTCTACCTGGTGAGGTATGCCGTACTGCTTAGCTAGCTCTATGAGCTTATCCCTAACTGCTGGATGTGCTATCAACCCCGTAGCAGCCCTACCGTCAACTACCTTTATAGCGGGGCCCTTCCCCAGCTGGGTTATCCAGTCCTGTTCGGGTATCCCAGCTACATCACTCGCTATGGTGACGTCTAAGGCTAGCGCCACGTTCGGGGATATCGAGTAGGCAGCTACCCTAGCACCCTTCAACCCTACCTCCTCCTGGACCGTCGCCACAGCATACACGTCGACCTCGTTACCGTCTATAGCCTTGAAGGCCTCTATAGTAGCTACAACACCCACTCTATCGTCTATGGCCTTACCTGTCACCACGTCCGTGGATCCGCCCAGGAACGTCAGCTCCCTGTCGAAAACAGCTATAGAGCCTACCGTGACCCCCATCTTCTCTACCTCCTCCCTACTACCTGCCCCGACGTCAATGAACATGTCCTTTATCTCCGGAACCTGCTTTAACTCCTCAGGCTTCATTATGTGTGGGGGCTTACTCCCTATAACCCCGCGAATTACCCTCCCCTCACGAGTTCTTATCTGAACCCTCTGGCCGAGAAGCACTCTCTCGCTGACCCCACCTATGGGCTGGAACCTCAGGAAACCTCTCTGATCTATGAAGCTGATTATCAGCCCTATCTCATCCATGTGGCCGGCAAGCATTAACCTACCACTACCCCTAGACCCCCTCTTAACAGCTATGACATTACCTAGTGAGTCAACCCACAGGGAATCCGCGTAAGGCTTCAGTTCCTCTATGACAATATCGCGAGCAGCATCTTCAAATCCTGACGGCCCTACTACCTCAGTTAATTTTTTAAGTAGACTGAAGACACTCTCCTTAGTTACTTCATACATGGTTTCAACCCATACCTAAGATAATTATAAGCCTAAATAAACGCATATACCTAACCTCCCCACCCCGGATGAACGTTTACTGTAGTCTTGAGAACCTCTCAGATCCTCAATCCTGAGGGTCTCGTGGATATTAGCTGGAGTAGCTATAATTACGAGGTGTAGTGGATATTAGGGTAATCCCCATATCGTTTGACAGCATGGGAGTAAGGTCGATGGCTACCGTCGTAGTTACCGGAGATGCTAAGATATTCATAGACCCTTCAGCTGCTCTAGCACCGATGAGATACGGTCTTCCCCCACATCAACTAGAACTTGAAGCCTTGGATAGGTCGGTATCTAGGATAGAATCAGAACTTGCCGACACAGATATAGTTGTTGTTACCCACTACCATTACGACCACCACGACCCGGGATTTAAGATCCCGGTGGAGCTCTACTCATCGAAGCTAGTGCTTGTGAAGGACCCCACCAAGAACATCAACATCTCGCAGAAGATAAGGGCATCTAGGTTCCTGAGGAAGCTTAGAGACGTCTATGCCGAGATAAGAGTAGCTGACGGGCAGGTAGTGCACTACGGTGGTACTAAGATCATCTTCTCGAATCCGGTACCACACGGTAATAGCGTTAAGCTCGGCTATGTCCTGATGCTCAGGGTTGAAGACGGTGGTGACGTTGTCAGCTACTCATCCGATGTTGAAGGTCCTCTAACCGAGTACGCGGTCGAGTTCATGTGTGGCTCGAGAGTAGCTGTAGTTGACGGTCCTCCCACATACTTAGTCGGGAGGGCGTACAGTCAGGACGACATAGAGAGAGCTAGGAGGAACTTGATAGCACTTTCGGGCTGTGTTAAGGTGCTTGTAGTCGATCACCATCTAGTGAGGGACATAAACTACCTGAGCCTCTTCAAGGAAGTCGCGAGAGCCTCTGGGAACACCCCTATAACAGCCGCAGAGCTCTCAGGTTCCAGCCCTAATCTTCTCGAAGCTAGGAGAAGGGAACTCTATGGTCTCTCCGAAGAGGAGTAACCCGGTTGAGGTAGCTGGTGAGATAGAGAAGGCTGTAGTTAGGAGGGATTTGAGTGGTAGGATCCTGAGGAAATATTTCGGGTTTGCTCGAGGTAGATGGTACGGAGGTTCGTTCGCTGCTTACGTCATAGGATGTAACCTTGACTGTGCTTTCTGCTGGGCTTGGTTTAAGGATAGTTATGACGCTGGGGTGTATTTATCACCTGAGGATGTCGTGGAGAGATTGATATCAGCTGGGAGGACTCTTGGGATTAGAACCCTCAGGATCTCCGGTGGTGAGCCCACTATAGGGTTTGACTACCTGATCCAGGTCCTCAAGCTGTTCACTAAGAAGACTGACTCTATGAATCTCGTCGTGGAGACCAACGGCATCCTCATCGGCGCGAAGAAAACCCTGGCAAGTGAGCTCGGGGAGTTCAGTGGGAGGAACGTAATTGTGAGGATCTCCGTGAAGGGAGCTAACCCGGAGACGTTCAGTACATTAACAGGTTATCCTAGCGAGTACTTCGATTACCAACTAAACTCCATTAGGAACATCATTGAGGCAGGCTACGTACCCGGAAGAACTCTTCTGGTTGCCGTGATGTCCTCCTTCAATACCTCAAAACAGATAGCTGAGTTCATATATCAATTAACTAAGATAGATAGCACTCTAGCTGGAAGTATAGAGCTGGAGATAGTGAAGATGTATAGAAACGTTGAAAGAAAATTGCGAGCACGTGGTATAGTACCATATAGATACTTAAATAATCGCTTCTCAGTAACATAAGCCTAGCCTGTGCTTAACTAACTAAATTAACTTTGAAGTACTTGCTAACTGGGATGAAGACTACTGCCGTGACCTGAAAACTGATGAGGGCTCGTGTTGCTGACCACGGAGCATCTACGCAGTTTTCGAGTACTTTATTAACCCGTAAGATACTAAGATACGGGTGCTGATGCTGTGCCTTCCGGACTTAGGGGCTTACTACTACCTAAATCATTAATTGTTGGAGCTGTCTATGCTATCCTTACAGCTATGGTGACAGCGTTACTGGCTTTCCCTGGGTTCGGTGTTATTATGTTTCCACAGCCTTTCCTGGAGGTCGTGATGGGTAAAACCATCTTCTACAATTTCTCGGGTCTGAAGGCAGTTATCTGGGTTGCCTACGTGATAGTAGCTCACATCATATTCTACTACTTGGTTGAGGGGTTACTCAATGTTCGTAGATCTTACTTAGCTGTCTCCCTGATTCTCTACCTAGTTAACTTAGTGCTGGTACTAGCTGGGGCTTCAGATCCTTCGCTACCGTTTTACGTATATAGAGACACCATAGGACGTATGTTCTTCCTGGCTGGTATAGCCTTAACGATCCTCTTCGAGTTCGCGGGTCGCAGACTCGCTGAGGTCCTCCTAAGGAGCTCGCCGAAGTAAGACTAGCACTTCTTGACTAGTTTAGCTATGAAGTATCCAGGGGTGTCGTGGATATGTGGATGAAATCGAACATAGAGGCTCTTATAGTGGCCGTAAGCACCTTCTACAGCTCTTCCTATACTTATTTTGGAGGCCTCTAAACACTTCTCTTTTTCTAGAACTTCCTCTACTACTTCTTCATTCTCCTCGAGGGTAACTGTGCAGGTAGAGTAAACAATCGTACCTCCCGGTTTGAGGATTCTAGATGCTGCTCTAAGGAACTGTATCTGGTAGTTTCTCAGCATTAGGATCTCCTTATATGTTTTCCTATCACCTAGCTTAGGTCTAATCCCTAGAGCGGAGCAGGGAGGGTCGACAAGTACTCTATCTGCTCTAATCCACGGGAAGTCCTCGTGAACGTACCTAGTATCAGCGACCCACGTCTCTACGTAGGGTATGTGGCCGAGCCTGGAGAGCTCCCTCACCATCCTAGCCACCTTACTTTTCGACCTATCGAAGGCGATGACGTGGACCCTACCCTGCGCGAACTCAACGATATGCCCTGTCTTACCGCCGGGAGCGGCACAGAGGTCTACTACTAACTCCCCGGGGCTCGGATCGAGAACTCTAGTAACGTACATAGCTGGGAGGCTTTGAGGGTATATGAGACCCTCAGAAAACTCCGGTAGATCTCTGACTCTAACAGTCTTATATAGAGATTTATATACCTCAACGACGACACCCCTTCTTTTCTTAATAGCTTCATGGCAGTCCGCAGTGAGGATACCCTCAGCTACAGGGACACTGTCCCTCGTTACTACGGTAACCTCCTCACCTACCCGAACATTGTGATAGCATTTGATAACCCCCGGTGCGTACACATTAGCTCCTAGAACCACCGACTCAGCAGTCTCCTTATTGACTACGATAACCTTTTCTCTGAGACTTATCTCGTACGGCCCGTAAACTCGGAAGTATATTGCCTCGTGTAACTCCTCGTCCCGATAAACCTCGATGCCCCTCCCTCTAAGCTTATCCACAATCTCCCCGGGATCTGCCTTGAGGGTATTCACCCTAACGTAGAGCCTACTACCAGGTCTCTGCAGATACTCCAAGAAGCGAGGTAGCTCATCGCCGTAGACCCTTCTTAGAGATCTGAGTAGTTCTTCATCGTAGCGTAGGGGTGTCATACCGTCCTCAAGAAGATATCAGCAACATTTTATTAACATGTTAGTAGTCAGCGTTGGAATCGTTTCGAGGAGATCGGGGTGTCCTAGCTTCAAATAATCCTCCTTATATAGTTCGTTATACTAATTCCTGCAGGGGTAAGTAGTGAGTGAAGTTCATAGAGTACTAAAGACCCACGACAATAAATACGATGCGTTACTGTCCTTAAGCATCGAGGGTAGGAAGGTATATGTCGTTATATCAGGACTGGCGAGAGCACCGAAATCAGTTAAGGTCTTAGATATTGGTGGGGGTAAGCTCAGACTTGAACTATTCGATCAATTCGACCAGGGATTCCTAACGTGCCTACTTGAACGTAAGCACCTAGAGGAGGACTTCGCCAGTATTAGTTGTTGTCCGGGTACTATATGGATAATTAACGAAGACACGCTATCTAGACACAGAAAGTGTGAGAGTCCTCGGACTTCCTAGGTTAAAATCAATGAAGTTCGCGAGCTGGAGACTTGTTGAGGAGTTAGTGAACTTCTCGGATGTAGTTCTCGAGTTAGTGGATTCCAGGGACCCTCTAAACACTAGGAGCTCGAAACTGGAGAGGATTGTAACTACATACAGGAAGTCACTAATAATAGCACTAAATAAAGCTGACCTAGTACCAAGAGAGATATGTGAGGAATGGAAAGAGTACTTCAAGAACGTCTTAGGGTATGAGGCAGTGTACATATCAGCTCGCTACAGGAGAGGTACACGAATTCTGAGAAGCACCATAAGGAGAGTTGCTGAGAGTTCGAGAAACAGAAAAGATAGGATAGTTGTCTCAATTTTCGGTCTACCTAAGGTAGGTAAGTCCACACTAGTGAATGTACTTAAAGGAAGACACTCAACAACCACATCACCCTACCCGGGATCACCCGGGTACACAGTTAAAGCAAAGCTCTTCAACATAGGTGGTGGGATATACCTTATCGACACACCCGGTATAGTACCACCTGAAGGGGGAGATATAGAGGCAGTAATTAGGTCCAGACCGATTGATGAGATAGTGAACCCGGAGAAAGTCGCGGTAGACTTAATTAATAAGGTTCTCAAGTACAATGATAAGGCTTTTCAGGAGGCTTACAACATCAGCTCAAAGAATCCTCTAGAAATAATTGCTGAGTTAGCTAAGCAGAGAGGTTGGGTTAGAGGTGGTGAAGCTAATACCTACGAGGCTTCTAAGACCATAATAAGGGACTACCTGGACGGTAAGATAGTTTACTTCTATAGACCGGGAGATATCTTAAGGTAAGTTAATTCATTCATGCTCTATAGTTAAGGCTCACCTAGGTAATCGCAACCTATATTCGTGGAGGTTACGTTCATATTAGCCGCACTTTTGTTATTGCTGGTATCTACTAGTTCCGCATTTACATACTTGAGCTGATACCGGATGAAGCTCGCTACGGTCTGGCCCGGATATTTCTGTAGGTCACTACCTCGACTTTACCGTCAAGCTTCCCGATTACGAGGATATCTGTATAGCCTATGAACAGGCCGTGCTCTACTATGCCGGGTACGCTGTCCAGGGTCTGCGATATCGTCTCAGGTTCCCAACCTCTGGGAGGGCTTACATCGATTATAGCGCCGCCTAGATCTGAAATAACCGGAGCTCTCTTACCTTGAGGTATCCTGAGCTGGCATGTGAATCCCATATCCTCGAGCTTCTTCTTAACTATGCTGAGAGCTCGGGGAACGACCTCTACCGGTATCGGCTTCATGTACGGTACTCGGGGAACTAGCTTGAGTTCATCGATTATGAATACCCTGAGCGTAGCTGCCGACGTGAGGATCTTCTCCATGGTCATGGCCCCACCCCCTCCCTTAACCATCCTACCTAGTGGATCCACCTCGTCTGCTGAGTCAATATAGATGTCTAGCCTGTCTACAGATATGCTGTCAGTTACAGCTAGCCCTAATGACCTAGCAGTAATTACGGTATCTATCGAGGACGCTACGAGGACCTTATCAGCTAGCTTATCAATCGCGGTCCTGAGGAAGGTTTCCACTGTTGAGCCTGTGCCTAGGCCAACTACCCTAGCAGTATCCAGGAACTCCAGAACCCTTATCGAGGCATTTCTTCTAGCTATTTCTACCTCTTCTTTACTCATACATACTCCCGATACTTCCTCAAGGCTTAGATATAAGTGATGCTGGGTTAACACATCACCGTTTAGGTATGTGTTTATAACCTTCAATTGTGTGTTATATACTGGATGAGCGCGGGAAGTATATCCAGAAGAATTAGGAGTATGCTTAGGGAGATTACTGACAGAGTTGTGGAACTCGACTATCCAGCTAACTACAGAGAGAGATCTATAGACTTTGTTGCCTCCTTAGGAGGGCACCAAAGAGATAGGTTGAGGCAGCCCGTAGGGAACATAGTCATTAGGGTTAGTCCAGGTAGAGCAAGTGTTAGTAATGAGGTTGAGGAAGATCTAGCTAAGTTCTCCGATGCTGTGGATGGAGTACCGATAGTAGTAAATGACGAGCTCTACGACAACATAGTGTTCGATTACGGTAAGGTTTTCCTGACTAACGAGAGAACCATAGAGAACCTAGTTAAGGAGAGGGAGCTTATAGCTCTCTACAGGCGTAACGAACTCTATGTAGCTCTTAACGTAAAGCTCATAGAGACGGAATTAGAGCGGGGAAACCTCAGACTCTCCGAGCTATCGAACACCCTAGGCCTAAGCAGGAAGAGTGTTGAGTCGTGTCTGAGGGGTTTAGGCCTTATAAACATAGATAAAGCTGAGAAGCTCGTGACGGAGCTCGGTCCTGATATGGTGCGCTCCATAAACTATGAAACCCTTAGAGAGCTATTTAAGAGGAAGCAGTCCCAGGTATTAGAGGGCGGTCAGGAGCTTAGGAAGACCTTGATTTACGAGCTAAGTAAAACAGCTGTAGATTTCGTCATTAGAGGTGCTACAACAGATGTGGAATATTCTCTGAGGTTCTACGTAGACTACTCCAGAACTAAATCAGTTAAAACCGTGAAGGCGAAGGTAGCTAACGCCCTTAAACTAGCAAGAGAGTTTAGAGCCGTCGTTGAGGTGTTAGTCCCTGACACAACACAGTTAGAGGTAGTTAAGAGAGAAATAAGTAGCGAGCTTCAGGGTGATGAAGAGCCATATATCAGGTTCTCCTTCCCGAACCAGCCACATACCTTTCAACGTAGCTCAGGGTGACGTAGACCGCGATAAGCGTTAGGGACATCAAAGCAATGGTGTTCACCAGCCTTAGATCGTAAACTAGTGTCAGTATGCTAAGCCCCGGATAATTTGCGACTACATCTGCTAGGTCGTTTACGTAGAAGGCCGCTATTAATGTAAAAACTATGGCTACAACATCCCGCCACATCCTAATACTCCTCCTTAAAACCCTCACAGTAAGTCTACTAGTGTACGCTACCACCAGGGAGAGTGTGAGGAAAGGTAGTAACGTCTTAATGTACGTGCTAATGGACTTAGCATCTACCGAGAAGTTCTGAGCTACGAGAGCTCCCACGGTGAGGGCTATCCCAACAACTAGAGAGAGTGTGGATAGTACCGTAGCTACTCTATAGACTGATGAAGCGTACCATCTCTTCATTATAAACTCCAGTATGTGGAAGCCTCTGAATATCATGAAGGCACCGAGAACTCCTAGAGTAATCTCCCACGCGTAGATAGCGTAGGGAGATATACTTATAAGAACGTAGACCAGTATTAGAAGCCCTGGAAGCCCGAAGAATATCTTCGAATACTTCGGGTCCTCTATAGCCTTCCTGAGGTATTTCCCTAGGAGAACGTAGGTCTCCTCCACACCCCTTAGCTGTTCTACAACAACCCTCTCAACAGCCACTATACTTGCATGGTTCTGGACTATCGGGATAACAAGTTCGTCCTCCACGCTATCTAGGACTAAAATAACGTCTTTAATGCCGGTTCTCTCCAGTAGCTGCCGTAGCTGCTCTCTAATCCTCCTACCGGATTCTACGTGGCTCTCGCTACTGCCGGATACGAGAGCTATCTCAGGGTCGTAGTCCCCGCTTTTGAGCTGGTTATATAGGTGGAGAGCGTGGAAGAGGACGTTTAGGTCTGAGTCGTCCGGGAAGACTACCCCGAACTTTAGGGCTGCGTCGAGAAGCTCTGTATAGCCTAGTATAGGAGTCTCAACTCCGGCTCTGGAAATATCGTCGTCGTAATCTACTGCTAGTATGAGTACCTTCTTCATCTCTCTTCTTCAACTAAATCTTCGTATGAGCTATATAATATCTTAGCGTCGTGGAAGCTTAGTCTCCTGCTGGTCTTCGCTTTCTCCTCGACCTCCTTCTTCTTCCTGTCTATTATCTCCATGGTCCGCTGCCTGGACCTACTTGCCCTGAGCTCTCTGAGCTGCTCTGTGGTCCTTCTAAGCTCCTCACTTAGGGACCGTATCTGCTCCTTCACCTCGAGCAACCTCTTCACAGCTGAAGATAGTTCCTCCACTAACCTCGCTATCTCTGCTCTATGCTTCTCTATCTCGTTTCTGAGGGAGTCTACCTTGGAGCTATGTCTCGCTACTTCCTGAGTCATCCCCTCGATCTTCTTGCTGAGGTCACCTATGTTTATCTTAATGCTCGTGATCTCTGCTCTAAGTTCGTTCAGCTCGTTGGACTTCTTCACCGACTCGTAGAGCTTCTCCAGCTCCGCCTCCAGCCTAGCTATCTCCTTGACGAGCCTGTTTTCCTCCTCGAGACTTAGAGACTCTGTTATAATTCTCCACTCCAGCCTCTCAATACGTGCTCTTATAGAGCCTATCCCAGCTCTCAGTCTATTCCCGTCCTTGATGTCTAGGCTAGATAGGAGGTCGTAGAGTTTCCCGCGCTTCCTCCTCAACTCCTCTACTAGCTTCCTCCTCTCATCTATGAGTTTACGTCTCTCTTCTAGGATAGACCTTAAGCTGTTCCGTGTATTGTTGTACTCGTTTCTCAGATCTCTGAGCCTGGCTTTATATGTAGCTATCCTTCCTTTAATCTCTCGGATGGTACTTATTAACCTATCTTTCTCAGCCCTCAGCTCGGTAAGCTTCCCTCTAAGCTCCTCGATCCTCCTTATGATAGTGTCCTCACTAAGCTCCTGGGACAAACTCACACTCTCCTAATGAGGATCCTAGCATCTGCTATCTTAGCTCCCTTACCCTCAGGGAAGACCATAACCGGGTTTAAGTCTATGTCGGTTATCTCCTCCACACTCTCCATTATTTTGCCGACTTTAAGTATGATGTCAACTAACGCCTTACTATCCCGAGGAGGAGTTCCTCTATATCCTCGCAGTATTCTTGCTGACTTAATCTCACTCAACATTTCCTCAGCATCGTACTCTGTTAACGGGACTATCCTTAGGGACACATCTTTAAGGACCTCAACGAAGACACCTCCCAAACCAAACATCACTACCGGCCCGAATACAGGGTCTCTAGTGGATCCAACTATCACCTCCAGGTCCTGGGGAACCATCTCCTGAACCAATATCCCGGCAACCCTCGCTCCAGGTGCCCTAACCATGACGTTACTCATTATAGTATTAAACCACTTACTTACCTCCTCGTCCGACGCGATGTTGACCTTAACTCCCCCCACATCCGACTTGTGAACTATGTCCGGGCTCACTATCTTGAGGACCACCGGGTAACCCACCCTCTGAGCTATCTTAACAGCTTCATCCTCACTCGTAGCTAGGCCAAATCTTGGTACGGGCAGATCGAAGGCTTTCAGAAACTCGTAGGCTTCGTGCTCCAACAGCTTGTTCCTACCCTCTTCGAGAGCCCTAACCACTATTTCTTTGGGGGACACCATTCACGCACCAAGATACTGCTACAGCTATACCCTTATTAGCTTTACAGCTGAAGGTGGGGATGGTTTATAGACAACGCGTTCAGAGCTGTTACCGGTGATGCGCTCAGGGCATGGCTGAGCCAGGCGAGTATCTACGCAACATGTAAGTTCCCCGGATCACCACTACCCTGTGTAGGGCCGGGGAACCAGGTCGCCGCTGACTAGAGGGGATGTAGCTGTGATCTTCGCAGAGAATCCTCACCCCAAGATCGAGGAGGAAGTTGAAACCCGTGACACAGTATTTTAGGACGGGATTAACTAGCTTTTTAGTTAGAAAAAACAGGTATTACGGTGTCAGTGAGTTTGGGGTTCAGACTTAGGTTAAAGCCCTTAAGCCCTAGGTTATCACCTGGTGAGCTCTTCGACGTAGTGATTATCGGTGGAGGTCCTGCCGGGCTCTCAGCAGCACTGTACTCTGCTAGGTTCTTCCTTAAGACTGCGGTAATTACTGAGGTCGTTGGCGGTACACTGAACGAGGCCGGACTAATTGATGACTACATAGGTATCCCAGATATACCCGGATCTGAACTAGCTAAGAGGTTTGAGGCCCACGTAGCGAAGTATAATGTACCGATAGTCACTAGTAAGGTGGTTAAGGTAGATAAGGTAGGGGATCTCTTCGACATCACACTCCACGACTCTACAACCGTGAGGAGTAGAACGATTATAGTAGCTGTTGGTAGTGTTAGGAGGAAGTTAGGGGTTCCCGGAGAGGAGAAGTTCGCTGGGAAGGGTGTGAGTTATTGTGCCCCATGTGACGCACCTATGTTTAAGGGTAGAGACGTAGCAGTAGTTGGAGGAGGTAACTCAGCACTACAGGGAGCTCTCCTACTCACCTCGTATGCTTCTAAGGTGTATCTAATCCATAGGAGGAGTAGCTTCAGGGCTTTCCCAGTCTACGTCGACTTAGTTAGGAAGAACCCGAAGATAGAGCTAGTACTGAATTCCGTGGTGATTGAGATAGGCGGGTCAGACAAGGTTGAGTGGGTTAAGGTAAAGGACGTAGTTTCAGGTAGTGTTAGGGAGCTGAAGGTATCGGGGATTATTGTGGAGATAGGTAATGAGCCGCCCAAGGACTTCCTGAAGAGTATGGGACTGGAACTCGACGAGTACGGCTACGTAGCTGTCCTACCGGGTCAGAGAACTAACGTGGAGGGGATCTTCGCGGCAGGGGACTGTACTGGTGGGTCCCACAAGAAGAAGTTTGACCAGGTTGTAACGGCTGTAGCTGAGGGTGCTGTAGCTGCTTACTCAGCTTACGAGTATGTAATCAGTAAGTTCGGTTCAACTCTACTTAATCCAGGCTGAGGAGTAGCTTATCTCCATATACTGGGATACGTTATTATCTGTGAACGCTTAAATATTTCTAGGTTGTAGAAGGGCTTGGCGTGCATAAATTAGGTGGTTAGAGTTTGGTGGAATACCCGCAGGAGCGATCTAAGACTACTACGGTATATGCTGGCGTAACGTGGGACGACATAGTCGGTGCCGCAGCTCTCGCTATAGGGCTAAGCAAGAAAGGGTTTAGAGTCTACATAGACCTACCTGTTAAAGAGGAGTTCAACAACTTGAGGATTGTGAGGTCGTATGCCGTGGGGATCCAACCGAGAAACGGTGTGGTGTTCTCTAGCTCGACCTCCATGATATACAGTAAAGTCAAGAAGATGGGGTATGTATTCAGATACGATGAGAGTGGTAGAGGGGAGATCCTAATGAAGATCAGCACAGTCAATTCCGTTGCTGAGGTAGTGAGGGAGTATCTAGCAACGATAAACGTGGACGTGGAGATACCTCAGCAGATTCTAGACGACATAATAGCTATGAATAATGGAGGAATAAACAAGCTCAGTAAAATTGGGAGAGTAATATACGGGATCCACAAAATCAAGAATAACGATAAGAACGTGAGGTTACTGCTCTATAACTACGCATACAACTCCATACTAACGAAAAACCTGAGATTACCTCAGGAGCTACTGACACTCTACAGTGAGTACGAGAAAGCACTGAAGATTGTTGAGGAGTTAGTAAAGGAGGGTAGGTACATGACTATAGAACCCTATAAGGTGGCCATCATATCATCTAAGTACAGCGATGAGTTCGTATCTAGCAACGTGGAGTATTTAAGGCCGTTCGTCTCGGATATACTTTCCCAACTCTGCCGGCAGAGCAATCCCGCGTTCGTAGTTTACGAGGATTACAGTAACGTCCATGAGGTGAGGGTGTGCGTTAAGTACTCTACCAGCATCGTTAAGGTCGTAGACTCGATACCTAAAGATCTTGTCGAGAAGCTTAACATCGTGACAGCACCTACATCAGTAACTATCGAGTTCCTCAACCCTCAGGAGGCTACATTAGATAATGCTTTAAACTTAGTGAACCAGATGATCTCAAAACTATCTTCAGGGACATCACGAGAGTGAAGAGTTTGTCCTGTAGAGCCGTCGCGGTCTTCGCTAGGAGGATCTACACCAGCTTCAAACCTCTGAAGGTTGTTGAGGCCTTAGTTCTACACTGTGGGAGGGTGATCTTCGCAGGGGATCGAGAGAAGGCTGTGAGAGTAGTTAGTGAGCTAGGAGGTGAAATTCTTGAGTACCCGGACTCCACCATCATACCCGGACTCATCGACTCACATATCCATATGGAGTCTCTAGGGCTTTCTCTGAACTCTATAGACTTGAGGAACGTTAGCTCTATAGAGGAACTTAGAGAGGTGTTGAAAGAGGAAGCTGGGAGGAGTTCCGGATGGATCTTCGGTCGCGGCTGGGATCAGGAGAGGTTTAAGGAGGGTAGATTTCCCACGAGGCACGATATAGATGATGTTCTTGGGGGTAGGCCCGCGATATTGGTTAGGGTCTGCGGTCACATGGCACTACTAAGTACTGCGGCTGCTAGGAACCTTAGGGTGGAGGAACTAGCTGGGGAGAGGGTTATTAGAGATAGCTCAGGGGAGTTTACCGGGCTTGTTGTGGAGGAGGGGGTCGACGTAGCTATGAGGCAGTTCTGGAGTATGGTGAGTGATGAGGAGTTTAGGAAATACCTAGTAAGTGCTTCTGAGCATGCTGTCCGCTACGGTATAACTACTCTCGGTCTCGCAGGTGCTTCTCTGAGGACCTTAAACACCTTAGTAGCCCTATCCTCGGGGAAGGAGCTTAAATCTAAGGTTAGGGCATACCTAAACCTAGAAACATTTATGAAGCTGTCGGAGCTGGGTGTTAGAGCTCCGATAAGCTTCGGTAAGGTCAGGGTAGTAGGGGTTAAGCTCTTTGCTGACGGTTCTCTAGGTGCTAGGACAGCCTACCTCTCCGACCCGTACGAGGATCTCCCTGAAACTAGGGGTGTGAAGTTGTTGGATAGCTCAAGGATGGCTGAGGTCGTTACTTTAGCTGAGGGTCTGGGCTATCAAGTTGCTGTGCATGCTATAGGGGATGCTGCTCTAGATGTGGTGCTGGAGGGTTATAGAGGTGCTAGAGGGAGGCACAGAATAGAGCACCTATCTGTTGTGAGGGATGACCAGCTTAGTAGACTTCAGGAGGTTGGGGTAGTGGGGGTGGTACAGCCACACTTCGTGCTCTCTGACTGGTGGGTAGTGAGGAGGGTTGGGGTAGGAAGGTCTAGCTGGGTCTACAGGTTTAAGACTCTAAGCAAGTTCATCCCGATATCTCTATCGACAGACGCGCCAGTAGAGCCTATAGATCCCTGGGAGAACATATATGCTGCTGTGACTAGAGGTGAGAACGAGGGGGTTGAACTAGCTAGGTACACCGAGAACGAAAAGTTAACCATAGCTGAAGCTCTCCACTACTACACCTACGGCTCTGCTTACGCACTCAGGGAGGAGGAGAACTTAGGGAAGCTTGAGCCAGGCTATCAAGCTGATATGGTGGTCCTAGCTGATGACCCGCTTATCCTCCCGGTCGATGATTTGAGGAAGATTAAGGTACTTGAGGTATTTGTCGATGGAGATAGGGTATATCCAGGATAGGTACTCCAGACAGCTACCGCTAATAGGGCTGGAAGGTCAACTTAAGCTACTTAAGTCCACAGCACTCGTGGTTGGGGCTGGTGGGCTGGGGAGCCCCACACTCCTCTATCTAGTAGCGGCAGGTGTTGGTAGGGTCATAGTAGTCGATAAAGGGTACGTAGACCTTCCAGATCTCAACAGGCAAGTACTGTATACTGAGAGAGATATAGGTAAGCCTAAGGCTCTCGCAGCACAGGAGAGATTGCGGGAGTTAAGTAGCTCCACAACTATTATCGGGTACGTAATGGACGTACAGAACACCGACTTCGAGAAACTTGTAGCAGAGGCTGACGTAGTTATTGACTGCCTCGACAACTGGCCGGCTAGGGCAGTACTCAACGAGCTCGCTGTGAAGCACTCAAAGGTCTTAGTCCACGCCGGTATACATAGCTACTACGGCCAGGCAACGACCGTGATTCCCGGCCAAACACCGTGCCTTAATTGCATAGTGACTAGACCTGCTGAGAGAGGAGAGCAGATACCTGTCATTGGGTACACACCGGCTGTTTTAGGAGCTATAGAGGTCGCTGAGGCTCTCCGAGTACTCCTCGGGGAAAGACCGGCTTTAGCTGGTGAGCTTCTAATAGTCGATTTGAGGAACATGGAGTTCAGTAAGGTGAAGATAAGTAGGAGGATTGATTGTCCCGTATGTAGCTACCGGGGGTAGTTCTTAGGTATAAGTAGCCTACTACCAGTACTACATGTCCATACCCGGGACGCCCATAGCCCAGATTTCTATCTAAGTTAGAGCACACTACCCTATAGTTAGCTCTCTATGAGGACCTCATCTTGGGCTATAGGTCGTCCCATATTTTGGGTTACCTACGTTGCCGATATACACGTACTCCACCTCGGACTCCACTGCTACATCTCTTATTTCCAGTAGCTTCTCTAGTAGTGTAAGCATCTCTATCCACCTATCTATGTGCTAGGTAGTGCCCGTTTATGTGGGGTATTAACCTCATAGAGACTGGTCTTTCTCACGAAGAGAATGAGGCAACTTATTCTAGTATGTCTAAATATTATACTCAGGAAACTGGTCTGGCTACGAAGATAAAGCTATCTACAAGTACTAGAAGTACCGTCAGCTCGAAGACTCCTCTTTCCTCTCCTTGGATACTTCCTTGATGTTCTGGCACTTAAGTCTCTTCAGGAAATCGTCGACCTGGTCTAGAGGTATCTTAATTGTGTATAGATACCTTTTAGTCCTAGCCTTAATCTTGGCTATACCTTCCTTCGGCTTCCTGACGACCCTACACTCACTAGCCTTCTCCGATATCTTAATGAACTCCTCCTGGCTTCTCACTTCTATGGGCATGCTCCCTACCCCTACTTCGCTATCTACTTCGATATGAGCTTTTAAGTTTTCAGTTTGGTATGTTGAGACATGGTATGCCTATGGTGAGGTCTATCCCATAACCCTAGGTAGAGGACTTTCGGTCGTAAAGATAAGTTTATATTTTCGGACTAAGTAATACCCTACGTCTATGTAGGTGTTAGATTTGGGTCTGGTAAACTTAGGTAGGTATGTTAATGAGGCTGTTAAGCTCCTCATCGATATGGTGTCCATCCCTACTGTGAACCCTCCGGGAGATCATTACGTAGAGTTCGCTGAGTATGCTAAGAACGTCCTTGAGGGTATGGGTTTCGAGGTCTCTCTAGTAGAGGTCCCGGAGAGCTTTCTAGATCAGTACTACCCGTACGCACCGGCTCATAGGGGGTACCCCAGGTACATAGTCTACGCTAGGCTTGGTAGTGGAAGACCTATCCTCCACTTCAATGGTCACTACGATGTAGTCCCTGCTGGTAGTGGGTGGACTAAAGAGCCGTTCAAGCCGGTGATTGAGGATGGGAGGATCTATGGAAGGGGTACTACAGACATGAAGGGAGGTATAGCGACGTTCATAGCGGCAGTTAAGTCATTACTTGATGAAGGTGTTGCCCTCAAAGGGACTTTAGAGGTGGCTTTAGTACCTGATGAGGAAGCTGGTGGTGCCGGTACAAGGTACTTTGCTGTGAGGAGGTTCTCAGTTCCAGACTACGTAGTGATCGGGGAGCCCTCGACGAGTAGTGTTGTCAGTATAGGTCATAAGGGGATGGTGAGGGGTATCGTCAAGGTCTTCGGTAGGCAGGTACATGGGAGCGTTCCTTGGTTAGGTGATAACGCCTTCATCAAAGCTGCTAGAGTAGCTCTGAGGTTCCTAGAACTCTACGAGCCCGTACTCAAGAGTAGGAGGACCTCAGCTCCTGTAATCTATGAGGAGGGGGTCCACCCAACCATAAATATCGGTGGTTACGCTGAGTCCACATCGAGAAAGGACAATATCGTTCCGGGAGAGTTTAGGTTCAGTATTGATAGGAGGGTCATCCCCGAGGAAAACATAGACTCCGTAGTTGAGGAGATGCGCGAGCTTTTCAGTAGGGTTAGTAGCGAGGTCGGTGCCTCACTAAGCTTTGATGTGTTAAGTAAGGTGGAGCCTTCGATAACCCCGGCAAGCTCGTTGCTGGTTAAGACTCTCGAGGCATGCATATCTGAGGAGCTGTCCGCGGACCCGAAGGTGTTCATATCTCTCGGCCGGAACGACTCCGTATACTACACGAACATGTTGGGCTCTCACGCTGTGAGTTACGGTCCTGGAGTGGAGGATGTTGCCCATGTACCGGATGAATACACGACCATAGAGGAGATAGAGAGGGCTCTAAAGGTCTACAGATGCGGAGTTAGAAGGCTCCTCTCAGCATGATCCGCATGGGATGCTTTACAAGTAGCGGTCTCAACTAGATAGAGTCCCTACCTCAAGTGATACACATCTCCAGCATCGATGTGGTGTTTCAACCCACTACTCAACACTACCAGCCTCCCAAGCTTATCCAGAGATATAGCCTCCCCAACAATTTCTTTCCCATCTACAGTCACGACCCGTACGGTCCTACCGATCGTAGCTGACAGCTCAAGCCATTGGGCAGTGATCTTCCCAACTTCACCTACCGATAAGTAGTTATAGTACGATCTGAGTCTCGCTAGTATAACAGCCAGTAACGTAGCTCTAGGTACTGGCCGACCGGTGAGTTGGTGAAGTGTTGCTGCCGTGCTTCTCAGTTCCTCAGGGATCTCATTGTTCGCGTTAATACCCACACCTACGAGCAGGAACTTAATCTTATCGGCCTCCGCCTCCCCCTCTACGAGAATCCCGGAAACCTTCCTGTCACCCACGAGCACGTCGTTAGGCCACTTAACTCTAGCTTCAAGTCCTAGGACAGCTGTTACAGCCTCTGCTACTGAGACCCCCGCAGCGAGGCTGAGGACATGGAGAGGGCCGGAGAAATCGGGCCTCACAACTACTGTGAACCAGAGACCACCTGGAGGTGCGAACCATCTCCTCCCTAACCTCCCCCTACCAGACCTCATCTCACCGCAGACTACGGTAGTCCAGTTAGTAGCGTCGGAGTGTGCTAGCTCTCTAGCTATGTCTTGAGATGATCTATCACAACTCTCGAAGTACGTGACGTTCGCCTCTACGCGGTTAAGGGTGAGGAGATCCCGAATTTTCTGTAGTTCATCTAGCATCGGTATACGATAGCCTAGTCCGGGCCTGGCCTCGACAGGGATCCCCCAGCTTCTGAGACTGTCTATGACCTTATGGATATAGGCCCTCGAGATTCCTAGCTCCGTAGCTAGACTCTCACCACTTACGTAGCTCCCCGTGCGTAGTCTTGCTAAAACCGAGAGAGCCCTCCTACCTAGCATCACATTACTGTTAACCTAAACTTTTTAAATCTTAATCTGGCACTGGGTTTACGGTGTAATCAGCTGAGGAAGATCCCCGATTACGTACTGATAGTGTTCACTGTATCGGCGATAGCGCTCGGGGCTTGGATCAGATTCAATATCGGTCCCATACCCTACACAATGCAGAATTTCGGGGTTGTCCTAGCGTCCCTACTTCTAGACCCTAAGAGAGCTGTTACTGCTATAGCCCTATACTTAGCTATGATAGCTATAGGAGTACCGGTTACTGCCGGTTCAGCACTCGGACCGTACGCGCTTCTGGGTTATACAGCTGGGTATCTATGGGGGTTCTTAGTGTCAGCACCTCTAGTCTCAGTATTGGTGAGAATATATCTGAGAGCTAGAAATAAGTGCCTAGACCGTCTAAAGCCCGGCGATGTGGCTATGTCAGTAATTCTTGTTACGATTGGCATGCTCCCGACCTACCTGCTAGGTTACATCGTCTTCAGGTACTATGCCCTGTTAACACCCCAGCTACTTAATTGGGCTACCGCCGCAGCTACCTTTGCTGGGTTTTATGGTGGTAGGGAGCTGGCTTTACTTACTGCCTCGGTCCTCCTATTTCTACCGCAGGACGTGCTAGTAGATCATTTACTAGCTGTTTTGGTAGCTGGTAAGGTTTGCTCGTATCTTGAGTCTAAGGGTGTCCTGGCTGGCGAGTGCTGTAATCGTTAGGAATCTCTCAGTAGGTATTCGAGGGATGGGAATCCTCGACAACGTCAGCTTCGAGGCGGATCCAGGTACTATCTGGTTAGTGTACGGTGACTGCGGAACTGGGAAGACCACTCTAGCTAGGGTTCTCTCAGGAGCTATACCTGCTATATATAGAGGATTCGAGGTTCAGGGAGATGTCTACGTGTTCGGGTATAGACCTTCTGAGGCTTTGAGTAGGGGCATCACGATGTACGTACCGCAAGACATATCACTCACATCTATAACTACGTCAGCATCTGAGGAGCTCGAGGCTCTAGGGCTCGGTAATAGGGTTACTGAATTACGGGGGGCTGTCGGGGAGCTAGCCGACCGGAGATTTACGTCGCTATCAGCTGGTGAGAGGTATGGTGTGCTCTCGGTAATGGCGGCATTACTCGGTAAGAAACTCATACTACTCGACGAGCCCTCCAGCTATCTGGATCCTGAGTCGCTTAGTGATGTCCTCGATGTTTTGAGGAGCTATGCTGAGAAGTCGGGTTCCACCATCATCGTCTTCGACCACGATCCCCAACCCTATCACGGTAAGGTAGATGGTGCTATGGATCTAGGTAGGAGGACTCGGTGCTTCCCTCCAGCAGATTTAGTAGTTAAGCGCCGCGTACCGGGTGATCTGCTACTTGATGCTCACGAAGTTAGCCGCAGATTCGGTGGTAGGAGCCTCTTCTCTAATGTGTGTTTGAGGGTGTATGCGGGGAGTGTAACAGCTGTTGTAGGGCCTAACAGTTCCGGGAAGACTACTCTCTTGAAGATTCTGCTGGGCTTAACTAGGAGTTCGGGAGGTGTAATACGGAGGTACTATAGGAGGGCTTTCTACTTACCTCAACTCTCAAGCTACTGGATTCTCACAGACACCTACGGAGCTTTAAGGAAGCTCGGTTGCTTACCTTCTGTGGTGGCTGCGGCAGGGATTTCCGGGCTCGACACCAGCTCTCTTAGTTTAGGTGAGGTTAGAAGGTTATCTATATATGCTGGTGTTTACGGAGAGAGTGATCTAGTAGTCATAGACGAACTGTCCCTCGGTATGGACCCCGCATCCCTTAAATGCGTTAAGGATGTCCTCGACGATGCTAGGGAGATGGGTAAGGCCGTGGTCTTCGCAACACACAGCGAGTATGTAGCAAGATACGTCGACCCAGACAATGTGGTTAGGTTGGGGTGAGGAGGTTGGCTACGGAAGTTTGTAGGAAGTTGTTGAGTAGGGTCAGCCTGCTAGTACTAACTATCTTATTTATGGCCGTACTTATCTTAGCTGATGTCTCGGTAGTAGTCCCATCGCTACTGCTTTGCTGCCTATCCTTCCTTCTCGGTCGGGAAGTTGTAGCTAGAACAGCTAAAGCTGCTACTGTGTTTACCGTGTCTTTCTTCGCTCTGTCATCGCTATCTCAAATACTCGTGTTGGGACAGCCTTATGTTCTAGGTAACGCAATAATGTCTGCTAAGATGTTCTCCCTGGCTTTAGGCTCTGTAGCTATAGCAGGTAACGTCTACAGGTATCTACTACGTAGAGCCTACTCAAACTGGCAGATACTCTCACTATTTCTAGCTATGAGAAGCCTTACCGAGAGTTTTCTAGCACTCTCGGAAACCCTAGAAGCAATCAGAGTAAACTACGGTTACAGCAAGAGAAATCCTCTGTCTATGATTAAGCTGGTAGCTAGTACCGCCCCACTCCTACTGTTAGATATAGTACTAAGGAGATTCGAGGCCATAATCACTATGCTTCCAGGAAGTAAAAATAGGTAGAAATCCTCTGTACACGTCTTTAGGTACTGGAGGTACCAGTGGAGAAAAGCCCGGCCTCCATCAAGGCCTCCACAGCTATTCTAGCAGCTACCCCGCATACCTTACTGCAACTATGTCTAGCACCACTCTCAACGAATTCTTTCCATTCTTTAGGATCTCTCAGGTTGTAGTACCTATTGAAGAGCTTTAGATGTATGTCACGACATTTAACACCCCCAAACTCCTCTCTGAACCTATCAAGTACCTTCATTCCGACCTCCATCGCTTTCGCATAGTCCGCTGACTGAAACGAAGGTTCGAGCTTTCTACGGCCTAGTACTAGACCGACAGCCATTAAGGCCCCGAGTACGGCCCCACATACTTCACCAGATAGAGCTACCCCTCCTGAGAGGGGGGACGCTGCTCTGAAAGCCCCGGGATCCTCAAGACCTAGTGTGTCCTGAAGTGCTTTCAGAGTCATCTGAGCACAACCTCCGTAGACCCTGTGCAGCTCCTCCGCTAGAGAGGAGGCTCTCGAGGCTAGATCCCTTACTTGATTCAACGAGACCCTGATAGAATGCTCCGCATACTTTTTATGTTCACAATACTGCCTTACCTATACCTACAGGCCCGGGCCCTACGTAGGGTAGGGGTGCGATTCGGGGACGGGCCCGCGGCTGGGTCCCTAGGGTGGGGTACGGTTGTAAATCCTCCGCGAAGAACTTGCACCCTCAAGAGCTGGGGGTCGGTCCTAACTATTAATGCTCTGGGTATCTAGCCTATGCTTCAATAGTAGGAGTGATGCTACAGTCTTAGCATCAGCTACCGGTTTTTCCAGTACTGTTGCTAAGGCCTCGCTGAGCTCTAGGCTTACGACCTCTATTAGTTCCCCGGGCTCCGGGTTGCTCCCAACAAACCTAAGTCCTTCAGCTAGGTATACGTGGAGAACCTCATCGCTGTAGCCCGGCGACATGTAGAGAGAACTTAGCTTAGTGAGCTTCGTAGGTTCGTACCCTACCTCCTCAATAAGCTCTCTCCTAGCAGCATCCTCAGGTGACTCACCAGGCTCGACCCTACCAGCAGGAACCTCAAGGATCCAGTCACCGACCGGTGCCCTAAACTGCTTAATGAGCAGGACTTCCCTCCCCCTGAGAGGAATGACAGCAACAGACTGACCAAACAGAACTACATCCCTAACGAACCTCCTACCACTATAGGAATACTCCCTCTGAACTAGAATGACCCTCTTACCCCCACACAGAACCCTCTCCTCAACTAACTCAACCATGACCCCACCAACAAATAATCCCTACGTACACCCATTAAATAACCACGGAAGTCAGTGACCCGAAACCTAGCTCACCACTCACCCAATCTAGCCCTCATCACACAACACTACAGTAACTAACCACAATATAAGGTTATAGAGAACCTTCTCTACAGAGCTTGTTTTTTAAGTTTTTGTTGCGTTTGCTACGTCTGCACATTTATTATGTAGGAATTTGATATGTGAGGTGTAAATAGTGTATAGTATAAGAACCCTCATACCAGTACTACTCCTAATAACAGTAACTGCTGGAGCACTAGCTATGTGGTCAGATACACTGAAAATAAGTGCTACAGTAGAGACTGGAGAAGTTGATGTAGAGTTCGTTGGCACCCCAGCAGTCTACGAGGGTGACGAGTACGGTAAGCCCTGGGTAGCAAGCTGCTCTGCCACTCTAGTCGACGTACAGAATGAAGACGAGGGTAACCCGACAGGCGATAACGACGCAGAGTTAGTAATACATGTCACAAATGCTTATCCCTGTTACTACTGTAAGGTCAATAATGTAGTAGTTAAGAATACTGGTACCATACCTGTAAAGCTAAAAATAGTTGGTGTATATGCTGATAGCGTCAGTTGCACATCTTATACCGATCCTAGTACTGGAGAGACTAAGTATTCTTGCGATGTTGACGGGGATGGAAAGGCAGACTTAATCGTTTGGGGCTGTTTCACTACCCTAGAAGGATATCAGTTAGAGCCTGGATATACGAAATCTTTCACAGTAGATCTCCACGTCGAGCAGGATGCTGAGGAAAGCTCTGAGTACGTTATAAAGATAATAATTAAAGGTATTCAGTGGAACGAATACAGTTAAAACCAGAGCTAGCGATTTTTTATTTTATTTAGTTGCGTTTTCATATTTCATATGGTGGTGAGAGATGAACGATGAGGTTCTAGCCTGCGTAGATAATTTCACTGGCTGGGCTTGGATAGGATTCATACTTCACGGAAGTAACACGAAAATCCTCACATCCTCAAGCTTTCATGTATGGACATATCCTGACGTAAACATCGTAAAGGTCTTCATTTACGGTCCATTCGTGAATTCCGCTAAGTCTAAGGTATGGGAGGACGTAGACTCACATGAGATGCGTGACAATCTACAATTATATGGGGAACCATTCCCAGATGTGGGAAGTAAAGATACAATGAAACTAGAGAAAAGTTTAAGGGCTGTAGTTTGGATCTACTTAGAAGGTGAGGAAACACCGCTACTTTTACTTAAAGTAACTGTAAATAACTGACTTGTTTAAGCTCTGGCAGTAGCTTATAAGGTCTTGCTGTAGGTGTAGCGTTGTCTATTTAAGTAAAGATTACAGAAAAAATGGGGAGTTTAGGATGTTTAACCTTCAAGAAGACAGTCCGAAGTTATGTAGTTCTTTAAGTACTGTAGGAGGGGGGATTCTATGCATGAAGAAGACGAAGTCTTTAAAATAGTTCTTATTAAAGTCCTCGACGCGCTTTTCGATGATACTAGGGTGAAAATACTAAATATTCTCAGAGATAACGAGATGGTCAGCTTTAGGTCCCTATCTAGGAGGCTAGGAATAAACCACAAAAAGCTGAAGAGGAATATTAATTTACTAGTGAAGGCCGGTCTCGTAGAAGAAGTACAAATAATGGTTTCAGATGGTAGAATTTACAGAGCTTACCGCTTAGGGAAGGATATTAATAAAGTCCTACGCTCTAAATAATCCTGCAGACTCTGCCCAGTATTTCCATCCTAGCTTCATTCTTTAACCACTAGGTCGTAGTCTCTTACTACACAGAGATTCTACTTGAAGATGCGGTTTACTAAGGTTGTTGCTATTAGTAATGATCGATCTAGATTAAATCTACGAGTTCCTTGTCTCTTCCCTACTTGATGTCTAACTAGGTGGTGGGAGCAGTTCCCTGAGTATGAGTCCACTCCTCATCTTACTTCCACAGGAAAGACCCGGACCCCCACGTACGCTTGCCACGCTGCTCTTAACTGTATGTGTACTCCTTTAGGTGTATCCCTTCAGGGGAGATGAACATTATCGACTACACGAGAACGTAGTTAGGACATAAACCTACGAGTTTTCATATAATTAGTTAGAAGTATTCAATTACTAAAGGATACTACAACACGTGAGGCTTAGAAAGTATTTATTAGTTAGATTAGAAATTAAATCATAGTGAGGTCTGTTTATATTATGCATCACGCTGACGAGAAAAGAAAGCAGAACATAGAGGGGGTTTCATGCCCTGATATTGCCGACTCATGTTTATGGACTTTGACTTCTCTTGTTAACTTACTTAGAGATGATATAAGAGTTTCCGTGTTATTAGAGCTGTCCGTCCATGGTTCATGTAGTTTAACTGCCTTGTCAAGAAGACTTAAGGTAGGGTACAGGAAGATCAGGAGGGCTTTAGAACAGCTCGAGTACTTTGGATTGGTTCAAGTCTCTCTCATCTCGATAGATGGAAATCAGAAGTATAAGTTCTATTCCGTTAATGAAGAGCTGAGGTGTGTACTAAAGAATGTATTGAAGTAAGGAGCCTAACATCCTGTTCCTACGACGTATAGAGTAAAGCATGGATAGACCACGAATATTGAGTAGTAGAGAGGTAGGGAGGATGTCATAAGGTCATCATCATGTTCGTTGAAGCAGGGAGCTCTCCATAATAACATAACCTTAAGGTCGCCGTCCCCACTAGATACACCACCCTAACAACTCTGCCTTACTCAGTCCAGCAAAGCTTTACGAACGTAGCCCCTAGTTTACGTAGGATTTCAAGAGAGAGGTAAAGCAGGATAGTAGGGTGTTGTAAACGCATTTGCCAGTATCGTAGTTATTCTATGTAATTAGACAGAAGAAGGTGGGAGAGTTAAAACCCCTATTTGCTAGCTTCTCTAGGCTCTTCGTAGTAATATGTAACCTGCTTACCTACGACTACATACTTAGAGGAAGCCTTTAGTATTGGCGCCTCCTCAAGTCTAGCCAGCTTCACAATATCCTCAGGGCTGGATACTCGTACTTCTATGGGGTTCCTACCCTCAATGTGCTCTACCTTTACTATAAGGTCTCTGTACCTACGCTCAAATTTCGCCAATGATTGAGTACCTACTGATTTCGAGATATGTAGGAAGGCTAGGAGGGCTGCGGAGATAGTGCCCGCAGAGGTCGCAATGACCGAGAGAGTTCTCATGGTAGGTACCTCCAGTCCGAAGATATATTGCTTATCGTAAATTGTTGATTTCTCCTCCACAGGCTCGACGTATTTGAGATCCCCACTCATTAACTGTGCTCTATTCCTCACGACATCGAAAGAGAGTATCAGAGTATGGTTTCCACTATCTCTCCTAGACCCAGTCTTAACCTCTGTTGCGTGGTCGAAGTACGTGTTCACTTGGAGAATGAAGGACTGTAGTCTCAGCCCGACACCCTTGCAGAGGTCGTCCATGAGCTCGATAACCCTGTCTATATCAATGTAGTAACTTGTTGAGAACTCTCCCCTGAATTCTCCGGAAAAGTTTAGATATCTGTAGAACCACCCATCAGGATGTTTCAGAACCAACTCGATCCTCACGGAGCCTGAGGAACTCGCACCTTCAACTCTGTATCTGTAGCTTATGTTAATTCCCTCCACTAGGTTCAGGTAAATCGGTAAGTTCGTTTTCACTGGGATAGTAGAGCTCCCGTAGATCTCTGCGGGGTACTTTAAAGTGAAGTACGCGTCGTAAGTAGATAGCTTGCTATACTTGTAGAGGACTACCTGTCTAGCTACGTAAGGCTCCACTCTATATGCTAGGAAACCTGTTAGCCCCCCAATTACAGCTATAACTACCGCAGCTACTAGTGCGAAAGTAAGTAGGTGATCTACAAACCTATGGGTAGACCTCGATTTCAAGACGCATACCCACTACATCTTAGAATAGAAAAGTATTAACTTGTTTACATGTTCTATGCCTAACTAAGCCGATTAATAATGCTGAGATAATTACTGCTACAGGCACCATGAAGTACCCCGAGAGTTTTATACCCCCTCGAATAACTAGAGTTAGTGTGCCTACCTTAGGTATACTACCGACCACTACACCTATTAGAGACTCCCTACTAACCTGAAACGGGTCTGGCTCCGGGTTAGCGTCACCCTTAGTTACCAGCTTCTCCCCCTTTACACCCACCACCCTATGAATCACGATAGTGGAGTTCAATCTAAATGCTATTATGTCACCTACTGAGAGGTTAGCTGGTTTACCTACTCTCACTAGGGCTATGTCCCCGATATCCAGTGTAGGCCTCATACTACCGCTAACAATTACGAGAGGAACCACCCTCGTATAAAGGGAGACGAGTATTGTTAGAGCTACAGCGTAGGCAACTATCTGAGGTAGGTACGTCCTTAATTTAGTAGAGGCCTTCCTAAGCTTAAGCTCGGAGGCTCTACCCAGCTCCCTAAGTGTTGGGGTTCTGTGTAGCAGGTAGAGGGCCAGCCCGTAGTATATTAGAACCGATGTAGCTGTCCAGGCAATACCTAGGCTGGAGGTATTAAGTATTAGGGGGGAGAACCTCCAGTAACCGTCCACTACCAGCCTGAAGATTGCGGCAGCTACGAAGCCTCCATATACGTGTATGAGTGTCACAGTTAGGTTGAAGGCTACGTCATTGAATAGTGAGAGTAAGGTTGTAGAACCTCTGAGACTGCTTATGTAGTTAGTAATCGCCGGCACGGTTCTACCAACGAACAGCCCGATTAAAACCCCCAAAACCACGACAGCAGCCCTCCTCCTAAGGAGGGAGAGGGTCAGGCTCCTGGAGACCTCAGTACTTAGAACCTGAACTAGGAACAGCCCTAAGCTTATAGAAAGTGAGAGAATGTCTGATCGAGGTTTAGAGACAAAGCCTAAGACGAAGCCGAGAACTGTGTAGAGGAACACTAAAACTAGAGATATGGAGAGAGAGCTGTACACATCTATAGAGCCGAGACCTCTACGCCAAGCAACTAGAGGTAGGGAGAGAGCTGTGAGTAGGGCTAGAGCTGAGTAAGTAGCATAGAAACCGTAGAAACCCCCCAACACTAAGGCTAGGTTAGGTAGGAAGAAGAGGGCTAGTAAGAGAATTGCGTAGGTGAACTTCGTGTAAGGAGAAAAACTAAAAAACACTTTAATCACTCTGAGGTTGAGGTCCCAATGTTTATAGATGCCTTAGCTACCCCACTACCTATATTAGTTGTAATATAAGCTTCGTTATCGAAGGACTTATCTTTTAAGCTGTCCCATTTACTACCTAAGAGCTCATCTGATGGTTTGAACTTCAGATATACCAAGACGCTCTCACCTTGTCTAAGAGGCTGACTCAGAGTTATGCTTACTGCAACGACATTTCCTTCATTATCTACCGTGTATGTAAAGTTCTTTCCTTCTTTCAGAGTTCGCACACATCCATCTGTACCCAATATGTATACCCTGACCTTACCGTCCTGCCCGTCCACTACGTCGAAGTGGAAGTCGTAGGTATCGGTGATTTCTATCTGTGTTATCCCGCTTCCAGATATCCATATAATACCGAAGAATGTTCTTGGGGCGACGGCTTGGACCTTACCGCCTTGAAGTATGACTTTGATAGAGTCTAGAGGTGACCCGAGATAGGCAGGACATACACCAAAGTTTGTATCTGTATGTCTAAACTCCTTTGAAACGGTGAGTTTCGGAGGGGACATTGCCAAGCCGAAGTTGTTGTTTGTATTGGAGGATCCAGGTCCTACTGACACTAAGATTACGTAAGGTGTTGTGAAGTAGTAGCCAGGTAGGGCTGTAGCCACCACAGTGTAATGTCTCCACATTAGTGTATATATTCTGAACTCGTAGTAGCCATCACTCCTCGTCGTATCCGTTCCAACAATATTTCCTAGGTCGTCGAGTAGCTCTATGTGTACGCCAGGTAGGGGCTCCTCACCAGCATCCCACACTCCGTTTTCGTTCACGTCATTGAAGACGTAGCCACTTATGGTAGCATACATCCCCTCTACCTCATTCCACTGAATGTACCGTAGATGTATCTGCACCTCGTAGGTAGCTCCCTCCTCAGCTACCTGAAGTACCTCTAAGTATATAGTGTACTCTACCTCATCTCCCGGATCTATCTGCGAGAGACCGGGCTCGAAAACCACGATAAGTCCATCCGGGATCTCCGGTAGCTCGTAGAACGGTCCTATAACCGGTATTGTGCCGACGTTTACGACTGTGAATTTAACTACGCAGCTATAGCCTGGATATGCGTTAGAAATTGTTACGATGAGGTCTAGGTCGTTATTACCTGTAGGGTTATTCGGGTCCTCGTCCTCAACTTCATCTAGAGTGACGGAGCAGTCTGCTACCCAGGGCTTACCGTACTCGTCACCCTCGATACATGAGTAGTCTCCGAACTCTACATCAACTTCTCCTGTCTCTACTGTAGCACTTATTTTCAGTGTATCTGACCACATAGCTAGTGCTGACGCTGTAACGACTAGAAGGAGGAGGATGGAGGAAAAAGATATTACTGTTCTATTCACGTATCCTCACCTCATACTCTTAGTTTAAGCTCTTACTGAGGACCGGGAATGGGGGTTGGAGAGACCTCATTCCATTGTGCGAATGTTAAGTGTATCTGGAACATGTACGTCGTGCTCTCCATAGCTTCCTGAAGTATCTCTATATGCAGTTCGTACTCACTACTTTCGCCTGGCTCTATCTGCGTATCTTCAGGTATCACTAACAATACTTCCAGAGCATCATCGTCTATACCTTCGAACCTATACTCAAGAAGCTTTACCGGTATTGTGCCGACGTTTACGACTGTGAATTTAACTACGCAGCTATAGCCTGGATATGCGTTAGAAATTGTTACGATGAGGTCTAGGTCGTTATTACCTGTAGGGTTATTCGGGTCCTCGTCCTCAACTTCATCTAGAGTGACGGAGCAGTCTGCTACCCAGGGCTTACCGTACTCGTCACCCTCGATACATGAGTAGTCTCCGAACTCTACATCAACTTCTCCTGTCTCTACTGTAGCACTTATTTTCAGTGTATCTGACCACATAGCTAGTGCTCCAGCAGTTACTGTTATTAGGAGTAGTACTGGTATGAGGGTTCTTATACTATACACCTATTTACACCTCACATATCAAATCCCTACATAGTAGATGTGCAGATGTAGCAAACGCAACAAAAACTTAAAAACAGAACCACCATCACCACTTAATTCGGTAAGGTATTGAGCGTGTGATTAGCCACGGGAATTTGAGGATTTAAGTAAGATGTTGTAGCCGGTGAGGATCTGATATTAAAAGTACTTAAGAGGGGTATGAACCCGTTCATGTGTTTCCGTATTTGCATGATATGCTGTGTGTCCTCACTATAAGATAGGGGTTTCTGTCAGTTGATGGCGTAGTCATCAGTACTTATCAGCAGCGCCGGTCTTCATCAGCCAGTACCATAATGTAGAGTTAGAAAATAACATTTTCGCTGAGGTCTTCTTTGCTGTCGGTGGGTACGTATAACGGTCCTGTCTTAATTATCCTTGGCTAAAGTTTTCCATATCCCTGAGCTATCTTCCTCTTCTCGGTGTTTCCGCATTGAGGGCAGGTGAGCTTGTCTCCGGAGGGTTTGAGGGTTGCTCCGCACTTACTGCAGCTAGCTAGTACCACACCTAGCTTAGGGTCTCGGATGGTTAGTAGGTATGGGGGTGTCCGGTTAAGTACTCTAGCTCTCACGAAATCCCCTATCCTCAGGTGCTCGTAGATTTGCTTTACCTCACCGGTTTTCTCTGCTATCTGCGTCGCATGGAGTATACCTGTGAAGGGGTACTTGAGGGGTAAGTTGTTCACGATGTATATTTTGGATCTAGCGATGTCCTCACGTACCTCGGTGATCACGGCTATGACTATAGCTCCTTGCTGAGGTAGTGTTACGGCCTTAAACGGCCTCACTGACACGACCTTGTTTATACGGTCCCTCAATACCTGCCCGATTACTGCTGCCCTCAACCTGTAGTCGGACTCGTAGGCTCCGGGGCCGGGAAGAAATTCCTCAGCTACACCTAGATACTCTCCCGGAACTGCGACCTCTCGCAACTCTCTACTCATCTCCTTCTTCCTCCGCCTGTACAGTCCTCACAAACCTAAATAACACAACTTTAAACCTGTGTACCCTCCTCCTATGGTGCCTCAATCTCTGCTTAATGACCATGGAGGCCTCGGCCACTACGAGCGGTAGATATCCCTCCTCCTCAGCTACACGCGTAATGACCTCCACACCTCCCGGGGAGTACTTGTGGATTGAGTAGACCTTACCGCAGACCTGGAGAGCACTCCGCAGGAATACTACATCAGCTCCCCGCTTCTTAACACCGAACGGGGGGTTCATGACGACTACGCAGTTACTGCTGGACCTAAGAGGGAGGGTACTCACGTCACCTGCAACAAGGTCGTACATCCCTCTAAATGTGCTTAAGTTCTCCCTAGCGGTGTTGAGGGCTGACCAGTCAATGTCTACGCAGATAGCTGTGGAGGCCCCGAGTAGGAGAGAGCCGTATGCTAGGATACCCGTACCACAACCGAGATCCACGACGGTGGCACCATCTATATCACCCCTCAGGTAAGCATCCCACAGAATGAGAGCTGCTACGTCCCCCGGTGTTCTGTACTGCTCAAGATCCTCACTAGGTTCCTCGAAATCCCTCAACCTATCTAGAGCAACCTCCAGATCGTGCTTATGCCTAACCTTCCTAACCTTCGTCACCTCATCGAGGGTAGGAAGTCGCGGGGGTAACTTGTGAGAGCTCCTTCCCTAAGTACTACCATCGCCTCGGACGGTGTTAGTACGGGCTTCTCGAAGTAGTGGAGGTCGTCGATAGCTATCCTAGGACATGAGGTCACAACGTAAGCCTCTATGCCCGGGCTGTCAATATTCCTCAGTACCTCTATGTTAAGTACAGGTGCTACGTAGATGTAGTAGCTTAACCCCCTCCTCTCTAGAAGCTCTTTGAGGGCCGCAATCAGGGCCGGCCTGTACTGCCCAGCTACACCTACTACCAGGCCCCAGCTCCTAGCATCAACAGCTCTACGCATTTTCTCCAGCCTTACCTTCAGTAACTTATAGACCTCCCCCGCTACGTCCTCCACTACTCCAGTGTAGGGATCTACCCTAAAGACTCTACCCCTCCCTACCGCTAGCCCGACCCCGAGTGAGTGGAATCTACCACCAGATACTACGAGAACAGCATCAACCTCTCCAAGTCCCCCAGGTATGTAGCAACCTAACACTAGTAGAGGACCTACCTCAACTGTGAACCCCCTCTCCTCAAGTCCCTCCTTAATGAGCTTCGACAACTTCTTGTGCTGGTTTGTAGTGACTATAGCTAACCTACCTACCCCGACACCCCGAAGAGCTTTCTCAGCGTTCTCCAGGAGCTTACCTAGGTTAGTGGATGTGTACTCGAGGTCTAGGAAAAGTATTTTGGTTGGGTAGGTAGCTAGAGGGTACGGGTCGTGCCCCACATGCAGGACTAGATCGTACTCCCCGACCCTGCCGGAGTCCAGTAAGCAGGACCCGTAGGTCGGTCCAGCGTCCAGGTAAACCTCTACCTGAAACCTCTCTCTGAGGTACTCAGCGAGCTTCGGGTAGTACCTTTTAAGACCTTCGGGTAACTGGATGAGGACCTTCCTTACCTTCCTACTCGACAACTCTCTCTGGATGCTCCCAAGGTCTAGCTCGTAGTCTCCTAGTAGGAGAACTTCCCCGGTCAAGAGGGAACCTTAGATATTTCTACGATTTCTACTGTAGCAGGTATACCTATCTTGTCCTTAAATCTCCTCATAGCTTCCTTAGCTGCTTCTATGTGTTGCTTACCTACTCTTACCTCCGCTACTATGGAGCCTGGGTATAGCCTAGCTGCTAACCCTATCGGCTTCCCGAAAGCCCTCCTCATGCCTTCCTGTAACCTATCTGCACCAGCGAAAGCCATCATCTTATTCTCTCGGAGTACCTGGTGTGGATATACACGAACTATGAGTAGGAACTTATCCTCACCGACTACCTTACTCAGGTACTTGTGAGACGCTATTCTAGCTGCCTCGAGGGCGTTATGCCTTACCTGAGCAGCTTCGAGAGCCTTTAGCAGGACCCTATACTCGTACTCACCCTTAACGTTCCCCATCACGAACTTAGTTATCTTAGGTTGGGGAACACCATCTATGTACTCGTTCCTAGTGTACGCTGGCTTATCCACACCTTTATAGCATCTAGCAGGCCTCACGGGCATTCCTTAGCACCTGCAAGGAGATATGGGAAAGGCCTAATAAGTTTATTTGGTTACCTACTGAGGCCGCTAGCAGAGCGGTTAATAATGAGGAGGGAAATTGATTCTAGGGCTTGACCCGCTAACAGCGAACATAACCTGCGAGGGAGCTAGATCCGTAAGTGAGATTGGGTAAACTAAAAAATGTTTTTACGGGAGGGGTTTGGGTGTTGCGACTTCTACTGCGAATGTGTCCACGTTAGCTTTAGTTACGATAACTGTAGGTGTGGGTATCCACCCTACCGTTGGCTTCCAGTTGAAGTAGCATCTGTAGAACCCTGCGTAAACGGCCCAGTAGCCCTGTAGGAATGGTGACTGAGCTATGGTTGCGTACATCTTACCTGCCCGCACAGCTTCGACAGCGTCGGATATAGCGTCGTAGCCTACTACAATTACATCTACACCGGGCTTCAGTCCAGCACCCTCTATAGCCTGTATAGCTCCTAAAGCCATCTCGTCGTTAGCTGCTATCAGGGCGTCGAACTTCCCCTTAGCTAGTATGGACTCGGTAACGCTGAGGCCCTGATCCCTCCTGAAGTTAGCTACCTCCTCAGCTACTATGACTATACTCCCGTCCCTAACTAGTGGATCTAGAACGTTGTGGAACCCCTTTTTCCTGTCCTCAGCTGCTGTGGTTCCCGGTATGCCGTTTAGTATCACTACCTTCCAGGGCTTAGGCTTCCCACTTGCTTGAAGAGCCTCTATGAGTTTTTGAGCAGCTTGCTCCGCACCCTTAACGTTATCTGTACCTATGAAGACCAGCCTTAAAGCTGGGTTCGCTACATCCCTATCTGTAGTAATGACCGGTATACCTGCCTTAACTGCCTTCTCAAGAGCTGGCTGTACAGCCTCCGCGTGGACTGGGTTGATGAGTATGGCACTCACCTTTAAACCTATTACGGTCTCGATCTGGCTTGTCTGGATTGCTGGGTCGTCCTTAGCGTCATGGACTAGGAGCTCTACGTCAACTCCCTTAGCCTTAAGCTCCTCCACAGCCTTCAGAGCACCGTCCCTAAGAGCTACGAAGTACGGGTTACCTAGGTTACTTACTAGAAGTGCTAGAGTTAGCTTAGCTGGTGTAGCTGGAACTGTAGATACTACTGTAACTGTTGTGGGGGCCGCTGAGGGGGCTGGAGCTAGGGGGGATGGTATCAGTACACCAATTACGAGACCTACTATGAAGAGGATTACTGCTATAGTAAGTGGGGATGTTTTCGGCAGTTTAGATACCCAACTTAATTCTATACTACAGCTTAAAATATTTTATAGCTACTTAACGTACCTAACTCCTCTAGTAAGAGCTGCGGCCGCCGCTACCAGGATGAAGCCCTTCACTACCCACTGGAAGTAGGGATTGACACCTAGAAGTATCAGAATGTTAGTTAGTAGGGTGAGCATGTACGCACCTACAACCGGGCCTAGAGGACTACCAACACCCCCTGAGAGTGTGATCCCGCCTAGGACGCAGGAAGCTATCGCGTCCAGCTCATAGCCCCACCCAGTCCACGGGTAGGCAACCTCAAGTCTAGCATTCATCATGAGGCCTGCTACGGCGTAGTAGCCTCCAGCTAGGATGAAGTTAAATAGCTTAACAGCATCCACCCTAACACCGGAGTACCTGACAGCCTCTTCATTACCTCCTATAGCGTAGGTTACTAGCCCAACGGAGGTTCTCTTGAGTAGGAAGTAGTTGAGGACTCCGAAAGCTATGAAGAGCCACACCATTGTCGGTAGCCCAGCTACCTCCTCGGTAATTACTCTGTACTGTGAGAGACCTACGATAGGTTGGCCCTCAGTTAGTACTAGCACCATACCCCTACCTGCTACTAGGGATGCTAGGGTAGCTACGAAGGAGGGTATCTTAGCTTTAGTTACTAGTAACCCGTTAACTAGACCTATAGCTAGTCCAACCAGTACCCCTACTAGGATGGACACACTTAGAGGGTGACCGAAACGTGTGAAGGTCATGGCTGAGATGGTCCCAGCTAAGGCCATTGTGGAGCCTGGTGAGAGGTCTATGCTACCCATTAGGATGACCATAGACTCCCCGAGACCTAGGAGAGCTAGTGGGGCTGTCTGAAGTAGTAGGATCCTCTGGTTGTAGGGTTCTAGAAAGCGTGGTGAGAGAATGCTGGACGCAGTGATTAGGGCCATGAGAGCTACTAGAGGTCCTCCCAGCTCATACCTTAGAAGCTCCCGAAGAGGCCTCCCCAACTTACTGAGTGAGAGGGATAGCTTACGAGCCATGTCCACGTCCCCCCAGTAACTCTACTAGAAAATCACGGCTTATCTCTGAGGTCCGGTAGGTCCCGACAACCCTACCGTTCACTAGTACCGCAATCCTATCACACAGAGCTAGCGCTTCATCTACATCACTCGTAAGGAGTAGTACTGAGTAACCTTCATCAGCTAGACTCCTAATGAGCTTCCTGATCTCCACTTTAGCCCCAACATCTACACCGAAAGTAGGTTCATCAAGTATTAAGACCTTAGTACGTGCCTTCAATGCCTTCGCTATGACGACCTTCTGCTGGTTACCACCACTAAGGTACATGACCTTGAAGTTAGGCTCCGGTGGTACTACCTTAAGGAACTCTATCCACTTTCTAGCTACGGAGACCTCCCTCCTAGGTACTCTGATGAGCCCTAGCTCAGAGGTTTCCCAGACCTTAGGTAGGATTATGTTCTCAGCTATACTCATGATCCCCACTAAACCCTCGCGCCTCCTATCTTCAGGTACGTAGAATATCCCTAGTTTTAGAGCTTCCACAGGGCTCCTAACCCTGACCCTAACACCGTCTAGGTATACCTCCCCCTTCACTATCTTATTCATACCGATTAGGGCCTTACCGAGCTCGGTCTTACCTGAACCTAGGAGACCTACAACTCCTAGAACCTCACCTGGGTATACCTCTAGGGAGATATCCCTCAGGATAACCCCCTTACCATCCTGTGAGGTTGTTAGACCCACTACCTTAAGTCTAGGCACGCCCGCGTTCCCACCTTCAGCACCTTTCTTAGCTGGGTAGAACCTCTCAATTTCTCTACCGAGCATGTGCTTCACTACCTCACTAGGGTCTGTTTTACTAACCTCAGATGAGAAGACCTTGTAGCCATCTCTAAGTACTGTGACTCTATCAGCTACGGCGAAAACCTCCTCAACTCTGTGAGTAACGAAGATCATGGACTTCCCCCTAGCTTTAAGCTCCTTCATGACTTCGAAGAGTCTTTCAGCTTCTACAGCTGTCAAGGGGCTGGTCGGCTCATCTAAGCACACTACGCTAGCGTCCTCCGCTAAGGCTCTAGCTACCTGTACGAGCTGTTTCTCTCCGATACCGAGGACACCTACCTTAGTCCTCGGGTCGATGCTCAGCCCGACGATCTCCAGGTACTTCCTCGCTATTTCCAGGATATCACTAGTCTTGAGTGGTGCTAGGACTCCCCCATTCTTACCTAGGGTGCCCAGTACTATGTTCTCAGCTACTGTTAGGTTAGGTGCTAGGGTAGCTTCCTGGTGTACTAGGGTTATACCGAGCTTCTTCGCGTCCCGCACGTTCCTTATGCTTACCCTAACCCCCTTGAAGTAAATCTCCCCCCTCGTCGGGCTGTAAACCCCTGCTAATACCTTCACGAAGGTGGACTTACCGGCCCCGTTCTGACCTACTAGTGCGTGTATCTCGGAGTACCTCAGGTCGAAGTCAACACCCTTAAGGGCTACCACACCCGGGAACTCCTTAACTAGTCCTCTAGTAGCTAGTAACTCAGAGCTCACGTACCTCACCACGACCTACTAGGAACTCCTCGACCTCCTGCCTAGCGGGGACGCTCTGAGCCCCGACCCTGGTGATCTTCAGAGCTGCTACAGCGTTAGCGAAGAGGACCGCTCTCTCCAGATCCATACCTTCGTAGATAGCTACCGCTAGACCGGCATTGAAGGCGTCCCCAGCACCCACAGTATCAACTACCCTAACCTTAAATGCCGGTACGTGCTTAACCCTCCCTCTAGTTACTAGGAGAGCTCCGTCAGCACCTAGAGTCACCACTACGGCCTTAAGCCCCAGCTCAATAAGCTTCTCACTAGCTCTGAGAACTCCATCCAGGCTCGAGCTATCCACCCCAGTTAGCTGTGATAGCTCAACCCTATTAGGGGTCAACACATCAACGTATTCAAAGACCTCGGTTTCCAACCTCCGAGCAGGTGCTGGGTTCAACACCGTCACCAGACCCAGCTCCTTACACCTACGTAGAGCATAGAAAACAGTATCTAAGGGTACCTCAAGCTGAGTTAGGAGCACCCTAACCCCACTCTGGAGGTCTGCTAAAGCTTTCTCAACATGCTCCGGCCTCAGAGAGTCATCAGCACCTGGAGCAACAACTATCATATTCTCCCCAGTACCCTCATTTAACAATATGAAGGCCACCCCCGTATGAGTACCCACATCCACGTAGGTGTAGCCTACATTAACCCCCTTAGACTCCACATCTCTGAGCACCAACCTCCCCAACTCATCCCCACCAACAGCACTCACAAGATAAGTAGGAACCCCCAGCCTAGCACACCCAACAGCTTGATTAGCACCCTTACCACCCGTCAACACAAGAAACGAAGAACCCCTAACAGTCTCACCTGGAGACGGGAACTTCGCGGTTTTAATGTAGAAATCCGCGTGTATACTCCCAACAACCAGTATACTCAGTGTAGCCCTATGAACCTATTACCCATACGATATTTATACCTTAGAACTTAAGACATTTACTCAGATCCGACTAAAGAAACTGAACCCAAAAGAAATTCTATTTCCTCTAGCTAAAAATACTACGACTTAACTAGAAGTTACTACAGCACTAACTCGATTCAGGCTTAGGAGTCTAGCCCTGCACTTCCACAATTTTGTAAGAGTCAACTAGAAAACTAACCTTTGGGGTAGCGGGGCCCTCCTCTAGAAGCTGTTCTCCAACCTGAAAAGGCCGCACCTACACCTTCCGTACTTTCTAAGCTCCTCGACATGGTATACGCACGGGCATACTGTTTTCTCGGATATCTCCGTCCTGCAGGGGCAGTAGGGCTTCCCGAAGTCTTCTACTCTCTTTACGAGTAACGGTATTAGCTTATAGTTCACCTCTACTTTCCTACCTAGTACTTCGGAGAGCTTCCTACTGTACTCCTCGTACTGCTTCCTAAGGGTTTCGTATAGCTCTATCCTACTCCTCAGGACCTCCTTAAGCTTTAGGAGAATCTGGATCGGGTCCGGGTCGTCTATCCTTAGCTTGGAGCCGCCGCTCCCGACTACCACTAGGGGTAGTACGTCAACACCTAACTCAAGAGCTAGAGCTATCGACTCCTCTTCATGTGTAACTACTACCTTAAGGTCTATGAGGTCTTCAAGCCCCTCCACCTTAATAAGCTCCTCAAGAACCTCACACTCAGCACAGCCGTAGTCAGCTGTGTAGAGAACTACGTAGAACCTAGACCTCTCAAAAGCCCTCAAAACACCGAGGTTCTCCCTCCTTAACTCAACGACCTTCATCTAGCGACCCCCTCCTACTGACCCCTTAAACACTACACTGTTTCTTCCTTTTGTAAGTCCTTGTGAGCACAGATCCCAAAAGCGGGTGAACATCACGTAGGAAATCAGAGGATCTACAAGCAGAGTTCATAAAGAAATACCACAAAACACTATTATCGTTAATAGGTTCGTTAGTTGGGCTATGGATAGATCTAAGAAAGCGGGTGAATTAAGCGAAAACGATGTAGAGGAATTCCTGGAATCCTATTTGAAGGATAGGCAGATATCGGGAAAATCTATTTATGATTACTGGCGTGCCTTAATGAAGTTCCTAGAGCATATTAGAGAATATTGCCAAGAATACCGAGAATGTCGTAGATAGGATACTACTACCTCTTATGCCTCCTCTTAGCCTCGGTAAGGCTTCTCCGGCAGCTTCCTATTAGCTAGTACCGCCTTCGTTATAGTTGCTGAGTATAAGCACACTTCAGAAGTTGAAGAGGCACTTACGTTCTCGACGGAGAACCCTAGATCGGTTATAGGGCACACTATCTATGTATCTTGTTTCTAGTATATGCTGATTTATCCATAGCTTTTATAGCATCTAGTAGGTCTTACAAAAATTCTTTAGTACCTGCTAGTAGATATGAGGAGGGTCCGATATTTATTTGGTTTAAGTAATAGGTTGGTGGAGTTAGATGATGAGGAGGGAGATGCTTGTCTTCCTGATTTTGGGGCTTGTTTCGCTGACTGCTGATATGGCTTATGAGGGGGCTAGGTCTGTGAGTGGGGCGTTTTTGGAGAGTCTTAGGGCTGTGCCTGTAGCTGCTGCTGTAGTGGGTTCTGGTGAGCTTGTGAGTTACTTGATGAGGTTTGTTGGGGGGTTGGTAGCTACTGCGTTCAGGTCTTCCAGGGTTTTGTGGGCTACGATAGTCCTTGGTTACGGTGTTAACTTAGTGGCTATACCGGCGCTTGCCTTCGTGGGTAGGTGGGATCTTGCTGTAGTTCTGTACCTGGTGGAGAGGGTGGGTAAGGGTTTGAGGGCCCCGGCACGGGATACTGTTCTTGCTGAGGTAACTTCCGGGATTGGTAGGGGTAAGGGCTTCGGCATACATGAGATAATGGATCAGGCAGGTGCTGTTGCCGGGCCTCTCATAGTGTCCTGGGGGATACTTCACGGTGGGTACGGACTGGCCTTCCTCTCCCTAGCTTTCCCAGCAGCTATATCGGTGCTACTGGTGTGTCTAGCAGCTATTCTGTACCCTAGGCTCAGGTCAGTCCCCGAGGGTCCTGGGATCGGGGTTGCTGTTAGGGGCCTACCCAGGCGTTTCTGGCTCTACACAGCCTCCATGTCGTTACTCCTAGCTGGCTACGCTCAGTGGTCGATAGTCTCCTACTACATGGCCTCCACAGCCCTCACTGCCGTGGAGATAGGCTTGGTGTACTCGGTGGCCATGCTGGTCGATGCCTTAGTAGCTCTCCCTGTTGGGGTAGCTTACGATAGGTACGGACTCTCATCCCTACTAATGACCCCGCCAATAGCGGTAGCCATACCTGTCCTACTACTTAGCGGGACTAGGTACGCCCACTACTCCGTCGGTGCTCTGTGGGGCCTCGTGATGGGTGTTTACGAGACTAACATGAGGGCTGCTGTCGCTGATATAGTGGATCCCCGGGATAGGGCTATGGCTTACGGGACCTTCGGCATGGTCACGGGCCTGGCCTGGACTGTCGGGGGCTTCATCATCTCCCTTCTGATGCAGAACTATGTAGCACTAACGCTTTACGTGTTCTCGGTTGAGGCCCTCTCTCTAGTCCTCCTCATCTTGACACTTAAAAGCCTTGCCTAACCCTTACCTCGGGTGATTCACATAGTCAGGTTCTTAGTTACGAACGACGATAGCTATGCTAGTCCGGGACTTTTACTACTCTACAGGATAGCTTCGGAGGTTGGGGAGGCACTCACGTTCTCGACGGAGAGCCCTAGATCGGTCATAGGACACACCATCACCCTCTCAAGACCTCTAAGAGTGTATAGGATGAAGGTAAGCAACGTCGACATGTACCTAACTGACGGCACCCCCGTGGACGTAATCCACCTAGCGATCAACGTACTCGGCTATAGACCGGACTTCGTTCTATCCGGGATAAACATCGGAGAAAACCTAACACTCCAACATATATTCTACAGCGGTACTGTTGCTGCTGCTATAGAGTCGGCTGTAGTAGGTATACCAGCAATAGCCTTCTCCGCTGACGTCGAGAGCTTCGAGGAGATCTCCTCACCTGAGATGGAGTCCATAGCTGTGAAGTACCTCAAGGAGATCATCAAGAAGATTGCTTCGCGTGGACTCCCAGGGGGAGTGGATCTACTCAGCGTGAACATCCCTAACCCTAGGAGGTTCAGGAACTGTGTGAGAGTAGCTAGGGCAGCTAGAGTACGCTGGTTCTCTAGCTATGAAGGTAGGAGAGACCCCGCTGGGAGACCCTACTACTGGCTATCCATGAGGAAACTAGATGCGGAACCCGGTACCGACGCGTATACCGTGGACGTGGAGGGATGTATCTCCATTACCCCACTAACCATAGACCTAAACGCTGGGCTACCTAAGCTAGAAGAAGTAAGGAATCTCCTACTCGATTAATACTGAGGAGCTAAGCCTTGATGTAAAAACTGGGTGGGTTGGGGAACAGCCCTTCAGGGCGGGTAGGAGGTCACTTCCTAGACCTTATGTTCTGTAGGACCTCCTGCGCTTTCTCCAGCGTTATGACGCCTGACTTAACTACCTCCTCAGCTACCTTATCTACCTCGTCCGCTCTAGCACCAGCTGCTAGAGCGAGCTGCCTAGCGTGGAGCTTCATATGCCCTCTCTGAATCCCTTCCGTAGCGAGAGCTCTTAGAGCTGCTAGGTTCTGTGCTAGTCCGACAGCCCCCATCACCTCAGCTAGCTCCTTAGCTGTCTTCACCCCGAGGATCTTGAGGGAGAGTCTCGTCATGGGGTTGGACTTTATAGATCCTCCCACGGTTCCGACAGCTATTGGTAGCTCGACGTAGCCGATTAGATCTCCTGAGGGGTCCATCTCCCACGTACTGAGGGGCTCGTACCTACCCCTCCTAGCAGCATAAGCATGCGCTCCTGCCTCAAGAGCTCTAGTATCCTGCCCGGTAGCTAGTGCTACAGCTATCACACCATTCATTATTCCCTTGTTGTGTGTGACCGCCCTATAAGGATCGGCTGCTGCGAATGCCCAGGCGTAGACTATGCCCTCAACGACCTCCTCACCTCCTATAACGTCCTTAGGTACCCTAGTCCAAGCTCTCACAAGCCTCCTATCAGCTAGGTTCGTAACTATCCTCAGGAGGGCTCTCCCCCCGCTAGCTTCCTCCACGATCGGTGCTACTGCCTCGGCCATAGTGTTAACTATGTTAGCACCCATAGCGTCCCTCACATCCACAACAAGGTTAACTACAACCATCTTACCGACTGGGCTGTCAAGTACCTTAACCTCCACGTCCTTAGCTCCTCCACCGAGCTTGACCAGCAACTCGTTAGTGGAGTTAGCTACGTCAAGTATCTCCTTCTTCCTCTCAAGTATCTTTATGACGGCAGTGTGAGGTGAGGGTACCTTAACTAACTGAATCTGCGAAACCATGATCTGCTCACTAGCAATTGACGTGATGCCACCACCCTCCCGACACCACTTAGCTGCGTTAGATGCTGCTGCCACTACTGAGGGTTCCTCTATGACCATGGGCACCATGTAGTCACGACCGTTTATTAGGAAGTTAACAGCTACTGCGTACGGAAGCTCGAAAGTCCCTATAACGTTCTCGATCATCTTATCAGCAACATCTATACTCAACCTCCCGGTCCTCCTCAGTAGCTCTACCTCCTCATCTGTAAGCCCTGCAAACTCCTTCACTATCTTTACCCTCTCATCAACCGGTAGCTTATAGAATCCCGGTATACGGGAGGTCCTCTCCGTCGCTTACCACCTCACCAAATACTCAGACAAGATATATAAGCTAGATTAAGACAGGAAATGAAAAGAAAGCATGAGGCTAATTAGAAGCCTTAGCACCTACCCCAGCAACTAGCAAGTGCCTGGGTATCCACACTTCATGGTAGGTAATCTAAATAATAACTAGCGAGCCCGGAGACCTGCTTTAGGTGCCTTAACTACCTAACGATTTAAAGTACCTCCTCACTACCTCCTTATACCTGCTTATCGAGATTGTCTCGCGCGGGTCTATCCCTCTAAGCTTTGCGAGGATGGTGGAAGCCATGCCGACTATCCAGGAACCGTAGAGTACTGTCTGGATGTAGCTTGACTTCCCGATATCTACGGTCATTACCGGGTATCCGAGCTCCTTTATGTAGCTTGCGGCGAAGTCTAGTAGCTGGTCGTTCATGTCCCTGAACACTACGAACCTCACCCACTCCCTCGGGCTACCCTCCCACCCGACGATGTCGTTGTGACCGAGTTCCGGTAGTACCTCAACCTTACTCACTATCTTAGCATTCTCGTTGAACTCGTTCTTAGCCCTCAATCCGAGGGGGTAGATACGGTCGGGTACGACGAATATAGGTACTCCCCCCACCAGGAAGTGAGCTAGTTTCTCAGCTACGTCTAAGGCTGTCCTATCCCTGAGAACATCGACGCATTCCTCTATACCGAGCCGTACACCCAGCAACTCTTCGAGGAGCTTTGAGGTACCTGCGAGTAGAGCTGGTAACGCTGTTCTCGGTAGGTAGCCCTCGTCGACCTTAACGTAGGGTACTCTAAGTTTTCTCGAGATTTCGATGAGCTCTCCCCCGGATGCTACAGCTGCTACGACCACACCTCTCCTCACAGCTTCCTGGAAAGCCCCCAGAGTTTCGAGGGTGTTTCCTGAGTAGCTTACTGCTACTGCCAGCCAGTTCCTGTCTACGTACCTCGGCAGCGAGAAGCTCTTTACTGTGATAGTGGGTAGTGTAACTACGTCCTCAACATGCCTACCGAGGATGTCCCCAACGACTCCGGAGCCCCCCATCCCGAGGAAAACTAATCCACGTAACGACCTTAAATCAAGCTTAGTAGCGTTAGCCACAACACCCCTCAAGGCTCTCTCTAGCTGTGTCGCCCAGTTAAGGTAGTCACCTAGGACACCACTCATAGGCTACATCCTTGGTAGGAAGTCTTTAATGTAGACACCAAGAAACTTCGTTAGCGGGTTACTCATAGCCATCGAGTAAAGCTCCTTTATGAAGTCTAGGTACTCCCTCTCCTCGTGGTCTACAAGGAGGAAGTCCTCTATCTTCTTAAGCAGTAGGTCGAGAGCCTCGAATAGGTCCTCATCCTCAGTGTTTTCCCTGAAGAAGAGGATTATGCTGTATATGTCTTCGAGAGCTGAGACAAGCTCTGAGTTCATGTCTGCTACCTGATTATTCTTCTGCTTACTCCCTTATATCCATTTGAGTTAACCAAGTATAGAAGCCGTCCCAGGTTTAAACTCTATAAGCCAGCAGAGATGCTGCTATAAATGTTTTAAGCGAGTACCTCAGGGGACACATGTCTTTAAGAAGGACTATCGGGCTCTCAAGCGGGGTAGCTCTCTTACTAGGTAACGAAGCAATCGCTAGAGGAGCCCTCGAGGCAGGGATCGGTGTAGCCGCTGCCTATCCGGGCACCCCGTCATCGGAGATAGTGGGCTCCCTCTACGAGGTAGCTAGTGATGTAGGTATATACGTCGAGTGGTCCACTAACGAGAAAGTAGCTTTCGAGTTATGCTGGGCAGCAGCACTCTCCGGTGTTAGGGCGTTGACTGCTATGAAGCATGTGGGTCTGAACGTCGCGTCTGATGCCTTGATGAGTAGTGCGTACACCGGGGTTAGGGAGGGCTTCGTCGTGGTCAGTGCTGACGACCCGTCGATGTGGAGTAGCCAGAATGAGCAGGATAATAGGTTGTATGGCCTCATCTCATATATACCAGTCTTCGAGCCGGAGAACCCTGAGGAAGCTAAGGAACTAACTAAGTTCTTGTTCGACTTCAGCTCACAGATGGCACACCCAGTTATACTCAGGACGACCACTAGGCTGAGCCACGTGAGAGGACCCGTCAACCTCGGTCCGATCCCTAAGTCGAGGACTGTGGGGGAGTTCAAGCCTGAGCCTGGCTACGCTCTCCTCCCAAGTAACTCGAGAGTGCGTAGGCTGGAGCTACTGAGGAAGTGGGAGAGTATTGAGAGGGAGCTGGTTAAGCTACCATTCAACAAGGTCTACGGGGACGGTAAGACCCTGATAGTAGCTGCCGGTATCTCACATGCCTACGTATCTGAGCTGTTAACTAAATTAGGTCTCGCAGATCGTGTGAGGATACTTAAGCTTGTTAGTGTTTACCCCGTACCTAAGGACCTCCTCTTGAAGGCTGTCGACGGGGTCGATAAGGTCGTTGTTATCGAGGAGCTGGAGCCCGTAGTTGAGCTTCAGGTCAGGTCAGTACTGAGTGCTAGCAAGATCAACGTGGAGGTAGTTGGTAGGGAACTCCATGAGAGAGCTTATGAGGTCACGTTCGAGAAGGTTGAGTCCGTTTTGAGGAGGGTATTTAACCTACCATCAACACCAAGAAAGAAGGATAGCGAAGGAGGTCGGGTTAGCATACCTCCGAGACCACCACTCTTCTGCTCAGGATGTCCGTACAGGCCCCTATTCTTCGAGTTGAGGAGGACAATAAACCAAGCTAGGATTAAGACAGTGTTTGCTGGTGATATTGGTTGCTACAGCTTAGCTTACTACCCACCGTACAGACTTCAAGATACGTGTGTTGAGATGGGTGGGAGCATAGGTCTGGGCAACGGTTTCTCGAAGGTGTTGGAGGATACTGTGGTGGTTTCAGTTATTGGTGACTCAACGTTCTACCATGCTGGAATACCCGCCCTCGTGAACGCAGTGTACAATGAGCACCCGCAGATAGTGATGGTTTTAGACAACATGGTTACAGCTATGACGGGGCACCAGCCAAGCCCGTCGACTAGGGTCGACGGGAGGTACGTACCGCTAGAGAACCTAGTCAGGGGGGTGGGTGTAGAGCTGGTCTCGGTAGTAGATCCCTATGATATAGGGAAGGTTCGTGAGGAGTTCCTCAAGGCAGTTGAGTACGTTAAGACGTCTAGGAAGCCTGCTGTGCTCATCTTTAGGCGGAAGTGTGCCTTAGTAGCTCTCGACGAGATGCGTGATGCCGGTGAACTGATAGTCCCGTACATCGTGGATCAACAGAAGTGTACAGGTTGCGGGATATGCTACAACTTCTTTGCCTGCCCAGCCATAGTTAGCGGTGACGATAAGAAAGCACACATAGATCCAGATCTATGTGTCGGTTGCGGTGCCTGCGTACCGGTATGTCCATTCAAGGCTATAGCACCGTCTAAGCCTGTAGATCAGGGGAGGTTAGCTAAGTACTGGTTCTAGGTGATCTAGATGGGTTCCGTGAAGGAACTTAACATAGTTATCACGGGTGTCGGAGGTCAGGGACAGCTCTTCCTATCGAGGCTGATTGCTGAGACCTTCCTCAGATATGGGGTCCCGTCAATGATTGCTGAGACACATGGTATGAGTCAGAGAGGGGGTAGTGTGATAGTTCACGTGAGGGTAGGTAAAGATGTTAGAGCACCGCTAATACCTGAGGGCCGTGCTGACATCATGTTAGGGATGGAGCTCATCGAAGCAGTTAGATATGTAGGTTACGTCAGGGAGAGAGGGATCGTGCTTGCTAACGATAAGGTGATAGTACCCCCAGGACAGCAAGTAAAGATCGGTAGGGACGTCCTCATCGACTATCTCTCAAGTAGACCGATCAGACTCTTCCTTATCCCGTCATCAAGCCGCGCGGCAAGCCTGGGAATACCACTATCAGCTAACATCCACATGTTCGGTGCCTTAGTAGCTGTCCTCGAACTCGCAGGAGTTTTCGACGCTGAAGTAGATTCGTTAGTAGAGACCCTACTACCGAGGAGATTCTTAGCTCAAAACACTGCTATATACAGATTAGGGAAGGAAGACCTGAAATCCATAGTAAACCCAGCTAGCTTAGCAGAGATACAAGAACTTTTTAGTTGACCACTCCCCACCCTTTAGTAAGTTCACTGACTCCCCGCATCTACTCCGGCACACCCTCCATCTACGGAACGACCAAGACGTCGGAGACCTACCCTAAATTCTCTGAACCTTCTAATACGAGATATTACTTACACTATTCTACATATTAAGTATTTAAAAACAGCATATGTGAGTATTATTTAAACTTACTGTAGACTAGCTTTTACCTATAATAGCGTAATCAACTACGATCATCGTAGTAGTGCTTTTTACGTGTGGTATCCTCCGGATCTTGTTTATTATTATATCCCTTATTTCATCATGGGATTGAGCCTCAATAATTACTACAATATCGTACACACCATAAGTCTCATAAACATGCCTCACACCCTCTATAGCCTTTAAAGCGTTGAAGACCTCGGACTCACTACCAATTTCGGTGTTTATAAGTACTATAGCGGTGGGCACTTAACCCCCTATACATTATTCTTGTTAAACTTTAAATATTGTGTTGCTATCTTCGAGTCCGAGCATTTAGTTGCTATCTAACTGTCATCCCTCAATGTCCCACCCTCATAGTTTATGTATTTGTTGACTCTAAGAACTCCTTACGTATCGGTGGTACAACTACCCCTAGAGGGGATTCACCGGTCATATGGCCACGGAGAGCTAGTTAGTTCTAAAACTTCGAATGCACCCCCACCCCAACCGGTAAACCCGCCGCAACCTACACTAAACAACAAGCAACGAGACAGCTCGCTTGAGAATTCACTTACTGTCGTCTAGGCCGTTAAATAAGCTAGCACTTAATAATCTCTAGATATTACTGCAGTATTGGGGCGGGGGTGCCCGAGCCAGGTCAAAGGGGGCGGGCTCAAGACCTTCCAGCACGGGTGTGGAGAGACCCGCTGGCGTAGGCCTGCGTGGGTTCGAATCCCACCCCCCGCACTACCCTACTTCTTCTCCTCTCTAGCTACTTGCTTGAGTCTTCTAGCTCTCTCAAGTACTTCAAGCCATTTCTCTAGGTATGTTAGTAACTTAATCTCGTCGTCTTCTAGGTCTTCCTTGCTTACAGCATCCAAGATCTTATTTATTCTATCTGTAGCTAACAGCTCTAACCTGTCTAGCACAAACTGAGAACGTACCTCCACAGCTTCTGAGTCAGATCTAACTACCCTAACACTCCCATGTACCGGACAGACTATCTCCCCTGATCTCAACTTGAATAGGGGTGTACTACATATGGGACAAGCAATATCCAGCATGACAGCCCCACTCCTCATCAGCTCCGACATCTTCTTAACGACCTCATCTCTTCTCAACATCTTCACCCCCTAAGCACGCCTTAAAGAGTTAATTAAGTTTACCCGAAATGTAGGTAAAGACGATTAGAACATGCTACATTAGCTGTTCGTTGGGGTATCTATGTTGTAGATAGAACTCCTCATCGATTACCGGGCAGTAGCAGTTAACTAGTGGAGGTCGAGCTTCCTGGTAAGCATATAAGTTGCTAGCTCATTGAAAGTTGGTGAGAGTTTGGAGCCGTCTCTTACTGATATACTTTCTAATACCAAGGTCTTAGCAACTATCGCGATACAGCTCCTGCTTGGATTGGGTCTAGGCTATATATCGGTGAAAGCCCTCAAGTACATCCTAGCATTCATAGCGATACTAGTTCTAGGCTCCTTCCTATCAGTTTGGTCTTTAGGAGGCTCGATAGAGGAAACCTTGGGCATCTTCGGTGAGCTTGCTGGTACCATGAAGAACCTCCTACTACTCCTCGGTATAATGGCTGTGGGGCCTGTATCTGTGGGGTTCATAGTGGGGGTTCTGCTAGGGATCTTAAGAAAGTAAGTTACGTAGGGGATTTCCTTAAAATAAGTATGTTTTATTATATGTTTGACTGGCATCTACAGCCTCTACGAGTTCGGGGTTTGCTGTTGCTGGTAGTGATTTCGAGGAGCGTGGTTGTGTCGGGGCTAGGATTTCCGCGGTATATACATTCCTGGCCCTACGCAGGGTAGGGGTGGCGGTTCGGGGACAGGCCGCGGCTAAGCCCCTAGGAGGGGATGTAGCTATAATCCCTCGCAAGGAACCCCACCCTTGAGCGGGGAGGAGTTAGACACTGAATTTCTCCTATCCGAGCTTATTAGTTCTTAACTCCTTCTTAGGTTGGGTGCTGGAGGTAAGTTGAGGGAGGCTGCTGAGGTGCGAGTGCTGTGGAGTAACCTCTACAAAGTTAGGACGATATTTGCGGCATACCACGATGTTAGTGAGAGCTATAAGACCTACAGGTTTCTCTCTATTTTAGCTAAGTACTCGTCAGACATCTACGAGCTGATGCTTGATCCACATGAGAGGAACTCAGGGCTTTTCTTAAGGATAAAGTACAACAAGAAGATCAACCCCGGTATCTTAGCGCATGTAAACCTCCTCGCAGCTATGGATATCATCTCCGAGCTCGTGGACAATATAAGCCAGACCGGAGAATTCACGTCAGTTCTTTTAGCAACCTACAGATCTCCCAACCCAGAGGACCTAGTGTCATGCTCACTTACGTTCAGTCGTGGTGCGGCTCCTGGTACTAGGCTTAAGCCAGCCGGTATAGTGATAGTTAACGGATACATACCGGACTCGCAGAAAGCTGTAAAGGTATCGAGGTCCTTAGTCAAGGAGGCTCAGAAAGCTCTCGAAGAGACTGTCAGCATATATAAGAGAGACTACCTGGAAGTTGTTAGGAACGTGGGGCTTCTAGGGGCGAAGCCCATAGCCTTCATAGCAGTGCAGAGCAGGGCTGTAAACGTTGAGGAGATAAGGGCTGTGGTAAGTGATGGTAATGAGTATAGGGAAATTAAGATACCTGTCAGAAATCCTGCGTGGTCAGTTAACGACCTCCCACCAAAGATAGTTGAGGAAATTAAGCTGATCCTCATAGATCCGTTTAAGAACGGGCTGTCGTTCGCGGCTAAGGGTACCTTCATCACCGGACCTCCAGGAGTTGGGAAATCTGTGATGGCTGAGGCTATAGCTAACGCTCTAGGGCTTAGGGTCGTCGAGCTCAAGCCATTCACATATAGATCTATGTGGTACGGAGCTACTGAGAAGATGTTGAACGCCATCCTCAACCAGGTCTATAAGAGGAAGAAGGAGGTTGCGATAGTGATAGATGATGCTGAGTTCCTCTCATCTAGGAAGTACACAATACATGAGGCACACCTAAGTGAGCTATCAACGATTCTATACCACCTCCAGAGGGTTGATAGACCTTTCACTATCCTCACAGCAAATAACCCAGACTTGATAGACCCGGCCCTACTGAGACCTGGTAGGGTCGACGTAGCTATAGTTGTTGGATATCCCGATAAGGAAATGCGGAGGAAGGCGGCCGTGAGAAACATAGAGAGGTATAAGGTGAGGCTATCTAGTAGTAACGTAGTTGACTACATAGTGAAGACTTCATCGTGGTATTCACTAGCTGAGCTCGACGCTTTGATTAGACTAGCTGCTAGTAAGGGCGGCGGGTTGATAGGGGTAGACGAGGTCGAGTGGGCGAGGAAGAGGATAGTTGTCTCGCCATCGGAGAGGAGGAACATACAGGAGTACCTGAAGTGGTGGTCAACTAAGATTCAGGGAATAGTAATCACCTACATACCTACCGAGCAGGAGATAGAGTAGGCACTAACATGTCCCTATCTGACCTCATACCTTTCAGGGAGTATGTCTCCATATCCATATCGTTATTCGCCATAATGGACCCGCTTGCTGCTATACCGACTCTGATCTCCTACATAGGGGCTGTTCTGTTTTTGATTAGTGGGTGTTGGGTTATGTTTTTGTGATTGGTTGTTTTATGCCGCTGTGTTCTGGGGTTACATGTTAAACTTATTAACTTCATTCCTATAAGTAGCTTGGACACCCCGCTGAGTGATGGGAGCAATGCTCCGAGCTCTGCGGGGTTAAGCGTAGATGTGTCCCGCGTTCCGTTCGGGACGAACGCCACCCATGACCCGTAGGGATAGGTAGATCCCTGCGAGTGAGGTGGAAGTCCCTAGATGTGATGAATAAACATAAACCCACATCAGCGAGCATCTAGGGACAAACGGTAGCGCAGATCTGGGAGGTAGGAATCTTGACACCGTGATCAGGCAGGCTGTGAATAAGGCTTCCGTGGCTATGGTTATCCTCGTCACGCTCTTCTCCCTCGCTGGAGAGCTCATCCTCCGAGCATTTAACGTAAGCATCGAGTCTCTGAAAGTAGCTGGTGGGATATTACTCATCGTGCTGGCAATCAACATGCTTATGGCTAAAGAGAAGGAGGAAGTTGAGAAAGGGGACTTCGCGATAGTCCCGATCGCGACACCCCTCATAATAGGTCCCGGAACGATGAGTACCCTGATAGTATACTCGAGAGTATATGGGCCACTCACAACACTTATAGGAGCTTACATAGCTATAGGACTGACCTACCTCATTCTTAGATATTCATACGTAATGTTCAAGTACCTAGGCACCTCAGTACTTAAGGGTCTAGGTAAGTTCATGTCGATAATAGTGGCTGCCATAGCAGTTGAATTAATGGTAGGCGGCCTCAAAGATCTAGGTCTTCTCCTAGTAGGTGGGTAGCTCTAGAAGCTGTGTAAGTCTCTACGTACTCGAACATTGATCTAACAAGTTCTAGCATCCTAACTATAACTGTAGTGGTGTACTTAGATGAAATTCCTGCGGACGATGTGGAAGCCCCTAGACGCGATGAGTAAACATAAACTAATGTTAATGAGCATCTAGGGACAAACTGAAAGTCAGGCGGGAAATTTTCCATAAATTTTCCATATAGATTTAAAAACTCCATAAATAGGGATGCTTTAGAGGTAGGTATTGGTGAAAATTAATGTATCTCGTCTCCTAGCAGTGTTTTCGATAGCCCTTGCCCTCTTAAACCTTGCGATGCTCGCGTGCTTTATCTCCGAGAACGCTAGGCTTAGGGAGGCTATTGAGGCGGAGCGCTCACTTTATGAGGAAACCTCTCGGCTTTGTGCGGAGGAGCGGAGCAGATATGAGGAACTGTATAAGGTTCTTATGGTGATCCTCGAAGAGAATGAAGAGATTAAAGAGATCTTCATGAGCTTAAACGGCAATGTAGTTGTCCCGCAGAATTACACAGCTATTTTAGAGCGTGAAGGGCCGTGAGAACTGCTGCCCTGGCATTATTTGTTGCCCTACTGATAGCGTCAAACATCTACACCTACATATATTTTACGAGCTTGAACGGCTACCTAAGGTTTACCCTCCAGCAGTTAGCTCTTGAGAGAAAGAGATATTTCGGGGAATACTCGATTCTCATGAAATATGCGGATGAGCTCCAAGATAGCTACTTAAGGGTAGTTAAAGCAAACAAGCAGTTAGAGGAGTTTTTAAACAGCCTCCAAAGGGATCTTAGAAGCATTCCTTACAACTACACTACTATGCCGTACTTCGAATTTGTGGGTAGGTATATGTTCGCGTACACCAATGAGATGAGGAATTTCGTGCTCAATGTGACTGGTGGGTGGGATGGGACTGATGAAGACTTCATGTCCGACCTCTACAAGATACATAGGGAGTGGCGGAGCATGTTCGTGCCAACGGAGGAGGCCCCGCCACCCACCAGGGAATTTCTCTTCATCCACATCGGGGGATTCGATTTCGGAAGGGTTGAAGTGTACTCTCTCAAGGAGGGGAGGTGGATCATCCTAGACTATCTCAAGGAGCTCCCGTTTAGCTATGAGATAAAGTCAATAACTGTGAGCGGGGCCTCTGAGGTTTTCCGTAGTAGGCGCGGCCTATGCTGGGACTACGCGATCACGTTGGTGTCCTTATACAACGCCTACTATGATACCTCCGGTAGGAGCCTGCCAACGGTTTACTTATCGATTGAGGGAAGGGATCTCCACCACGCAGTAGTCTTAATAAAGCTGGAAGGGGATAGAGTCGCGATAATAGACTGGGACGTCATAACCCCTGTAAGTAATGGCAGGATGGGGTTCGTGCCCTTCGAAGAAGCCAAGAGACTTCACGAAGAGTATTGGGGTCGTAGCCTATTCTACAAGGGCTACATGAGGAGTAGGCCGTATAGGACCGGACTCTTCAACTCAACCGAGAAATTCTATGAGTGGCTCCTCAATGAGCTAAATTAAGCTAACCTATTGCTAATCTCTTAGGGAACTAGTCTTAGTAGTGTACGTACCTAATGCAATTTAAGGTAGCTTATAGTACCTTAGTCGGGGGAGCTTGAGGAGTACCTCACCACGTTATAGGATGTATGTATGTTACGCTAGGGAGATAAAGGAGATTGATAGGAAGGCCGAGGAGAATTACGGGATAGGTAGTTCTATCCTGATGGAGGATGCTGGGAGCGCTATATATTCCCTAGTCATCAAGGAGTACGGATGTTTCGGGAGGAAGATCGCGGTTGTTGCTGGAACCGGGAATAACGGGGGTGATGCCCTAGTTACTGCTAGGAGGTTGTTTTCCTGTGGGGCTGGTGTGGAGATTTTTGTTGTGGGGGATCCTGAGAGATATCCTGAGCCAGCTAGGAGGAACTACGATACCGTCGTGAAGATGGGGATCCCCCTAACACACGTGAGGGATTCTGATGGTGTCCAAGTACTGAGAAGTAGGTTAAGGGAGTTCAACATAATAATCGTAGGGCTTATAGGGATAGGGCTTAAGGGGGAGGTTAAGGGTGTCTATAGGGACGTCATAGAAGCTGTGAATAGTAGTGGTAGGGATGTTATTAGTGTCGACATACCGTCCGGGATTAACGCTGATAACGGGAAGGTCTGCGGTGTAGCTGTGAAGTCTAGGTATACGGTCACCTTTGGTCTACCTAAGATAGGGAACATTCTCTATCCAGGCTACTATTACTGTGGGAAGCTCTTTGTGTCGATGCTCTCATACCCGCGCGAGCTCATACTCTCCGATGAGATGAAGATAGAGCTGAACATACCTGAGCCGGTACCTGAGAGAGTGAGGTGGGGTCATAAAGGAACCTTCGGGAAGCTCCTAGCTGTGGCTGGTGCTAGATACTACTATGGAGCACCATACTATGTCGCCTACTCGTTCCTTAGAGCTGGAGGTGGTTACTCCAGGCTAGCAGCACCTAAGTCCGTCATACCCTACATAGCTGCCCGCTGTAGTGAGGTGGTTTACATACCTCTAGATGAGACCGAGGAGGGCACGCTATCCCTGAGGAACCTGGACATCATCATCAAGCTAATTGATTCCTTCGACATAGATATAGTTGCCTTAGGCTCAGGGGTATCTCTAAACCCGGAGACCCAGGACCTCGTTAGAGGGCTTGTTGAGCAGATAAGAAAACCGGTAATAATTGATGGTGACGGAATAACAGCTATAGCTCGGAGCCCTGAGATAGTAAGATCTAGGAAGGCTCCTACAGTAATAACCCCGCACCTAGCAGAATTCTCGCGCCTCACTAACATGAAGATAGCTGAGATAGAGGAAGATCCTGTCGGTGCCCTAAGGAAGGCTACCTCAGAGCTTAACGCCTACATAGTTCTTAAAGGAGCGCATAGCCTCGTAGGCTACCCAGACGGGAGAGTTTACGTGAACATGACGGGTAATCCGGGAATGGCTAAGGCTGGTACCGGTGATGTCTTGACAGGAACCATAGCAGCTATGTACGGGATCGGCTTCAGAGACGTAGGTGTAGCAACTAGGATGGGTGTCCTAGTCCACGGACTTGCTGGAGACCTAGCTGCTGAGAAGCTCGGTGAGGATGGTGTGACCCCGGACGAAATAATCAACGAGTTACCGCACTCCATGAAGATCCTGAGAGAGAAACCGGAGATAATAGTAGCTAAATACATGCCGGAGCTTATCTAACCCGTAATAATCACCTGGACACTGAAGGAGGTATTTCGGGTAGTACGGTCGACGTAGTTCCTGGATAATGGAATTGCAAGTTATTTGATATTTTGTCTAGCTACTCCACTAAAAATTTTTTATCTAGAGTGGAGGGTTAGGTTTGGTGAGATCGTGCGCGGTCTTAAAGGTAGGGACTACATCTCCGTGGTTGACTTCAGCCCGGAGGAACTGTGGAAGGTTCTGGAGCTATCTAAGGAGCTTAAGCTGAGGACGTACGGAGGTGAGAGAGTTATACCGGTACTTCAGGGGAAGACCCTGATGCTGATATTCCAGAAGCCCAGCACGAGGACTAGGGTTAGCTTCGAGGTAGCTATGAAACAGCTTGGTGGTTTCACAGTTACTGCGAACTGGACGGAGCTTCAGTTAGGTAGGGGGGAGACCATAGCTGACACAGCGAGGACTTTAAGTAGGTATGTAGACGGCATAGCTGCCCGTGTGTTTAGTCATAGGGACCTCACCGAGCTCGCGGAGTACGCATCGGTACCAGTCATTAACGCGCTGAGTGATACTGAGCACCCAGTCCAGGCACTAGCTGACTTCTTCACCATATGGGAGAAGAAAGGTCGGGTAGCAGGGGTTAGAGTAGCGTTTCTAGGGGATGGTTCCGACAATGTTGCGCATTCCCTCATGCTGATGGCTGCGTCTCTTGGGGCTAGTATACGTATTGCGGCTCCTAAGGGATACGATCCGAACCCGAGGATACTCAGCTTAGCTGAGGAGAGGGCTAGGTTTACCGGAGCTACTGTGGAGGTTGTGAGGGATGTTGAGGAAGCTGTCCGCGGAGCTGACGTGGTCTACACTGATGTCTGGGTGAGTATGGGTCAGGAGGCTGAAGCTGAGAGGAGGTTGAAGGATCTATCTCCCTATAGGGTAACTAAGGAGGTTATGGCTATGGCTAAGCCTGACGCGATATTCATGCACTGCCTCCCAGCGAAGAGGGGTTACGAGGTCGTGGACGAGGTTATAGATGGCCCTCAGTCAGTTGTGTGGGATCAGGCCGAGAACAGGCTACATACTCAGAAGGCTTTACTAGCCCTCCTTCTCTAACTCTTTTTCTTTCTTCTCCTCCTAGCCCTCCTCTTCCTAGACTTTCTTTTCCTCACTACGCGTGGTTCCTCCTTAGCGTACGTATCCTTCAACTCGGTAGCTAGGATAGTCCTGTAACCTGATTCTAGGAGCTCCACACCTACAGCAACGATACCTGGGTCCGTGACCTCACCAACAACGCATGGAGTGTATAGCTCAGCATCTAGCTGTTGAGACCTTCTCGTGAGGATGTTCCTCTGAAGAAAGTCTAGCTCCGGCACCCCGTTGTTAGAGCTCCTAGGGAATACCTCAACGAATTTTACAGCATCTGGGGAGGGGGCTACCGGGACACACCTCAATCTCTTTCTGCTGATGACTGCCGAGTACCTGGCTCCACCTACTGGTATGTCCAGGGATATGAGGTCGCACTCAGACTTGAACTTCGTTAAGTTAGGGAGTTTCCTGAGGAACCTCAAGAAGTTGTCGGAGTCTAGCGGGCCCTCAGCTAAGGATTTAAGTTCCTCGAGCGGTATCTCAGCTATCTCCAATAAACTTCTTAGTCTATATAGGAGTAGCCTGACCCCGCTGAAGTCTACCCAAGCCTCCTCGAAGCACCTTGCTCTAACTACGTTCTCTATTCTAATCACCACACCTAGTTATTAGCACTGGTGATGATCCCTGTTGATGCGTTATATCTGTAACTTAACGTTTATACCCTATCTTCCTGAGGAATTCATGCCTTTCTTTCTTGTCTTCCGCACCCTCCACGCCTAGAGGTGTACCGCCATCTACCACTCCTAGGACACTACGGCCTAGGTCCGTCTCGGCGACTATTACCTGCATGGGATTAGCAGATGCTGCGTAGAGTGTTACGATCTCACTTACATGCTTTAAAGCATTGGATATGTTTATAGGCCAAGCGTTCCTGATGTAGATAACGAAGAAGTGTCCAGCACCTACTTTGCTAGCTGCCTCTATAGCTAGTGACACTAGCTCGTCATCATTACCATCGTACCGTATCAACCTCTTACCGCTTGACTCACAGAAAGCTATGCCGAACTTTATGCCCGGAACTGAAGTCACTAGGGCCTCGTAGATATCCTCAACAGTCTTTATGAAGTGGGACTGGCCGAGAACTACGTTAACTCCCTCCCTACTTGGTAGGTCAACTACCTCTATCTTCTTAAGCTCCCCCAAAGATCCCACCATTAAACATTATGTTCCCTGTCTTATAAGAACGCGCAAATAGTTTCTAGCTAGCCCTATTCAATGGATCTCTAGAAGTTTCTTTATTTAAGTGGATCCTACCTTTACCTAATATACTGTTTTAAGCGGTGGGACATAAATAATAAAGGGGTGGAACTTGAGTATCGAGGTAAAGAAAGCGGGTGGGGTGTTCTACATAAAGTTCGATGACGGAGAGAAAGCCTATGTCTATACTGAGACGGAGGGAGGAGTTCTCAAGATCTTAGAGACTTACGTCCCGGAAAAACATCGAGGCAGAGGCCATGCCAGGATATTAATAGAAAAAGTGGTTGAGTACGCTAAGAGCAATAACCTGAGGATTCTACCGATCTGTAGCTACTCCATATACTACTTCGCTAGGAATAAGGAGCTTAGGGATCTCCTTGTAGAGGACTTCAGGAACTTGTCAGACGAGGAGTGGGAGCAGCTCTATAGAAAGAGGCTGGAGGAAGAGGCAGTCAAGTCTGGGAGACAGAGCAAGTAGGGATAAATTATTTACTAGGGCTTAGCTCTAGACCCTACGGAGTCGATGGCTAGAATCGTGCCGTATCCTGAGAGCCGGGGAGTTTAGGTCCCTATCTTTAAAGCATACCTTCCGGGTTTTTCTATTCCTAGGAGCTTAGCGAGCTCGGACTTCTCTGCGTCTACTATTATTACTACACCGGACCACGCGTCGGTAAAGCTTGTTGAGCCGCATGATGGGCATATGTTAACCTCGTGAGGAACTAACATCCGGCACTTTGTGCAGGCTTTGAAGGGTTTCCTAGTACTTCTACTCACTTGAGACACCTGAGGAAATCTTACCTAGGCCGGCCTGCCTCATCGTCATAGCTATCCTAATAGTTGACGGTCTAGCTATAGATACAGCAGTCACCCTCCCGCGGACTACGTCACCCTTACTAAACCTAATCTTTGTTTCCTCCCCCTCTAGGATACCTAACTCCTCGTGGTATACCATCCTATCGTCAGCTACCTGGGATACGTGGACTAGCGCGTCTACCGGGCCTATGTTAACGAATAGCCCTATCCTCTTAACGTCGACAACAACACCCTCAACAACTTCGTTTACTGCTGGGTAGAAAGATATGAGCTCTATTTCGGCTCTGTGGTACGTAGCTCCATCGCCAGGAATTATAGTCCCCTCGGGCTCGACGTTGATGTTGGTTATAGCTAGGATAAGCCCTAGGTCAGGGTGTAAGCTCCCCACGTACTTCTCTGTCAAGACCTCGTTAGCTACCTTAACCAGGTCCTCACCGAACTGGGTGGGAGGAATCCGAACTATATCTACAGCCTTCACCAACCTGAACATCTCAGGTCACTCAGCTCTTTCTGTATATGTTCTTAGAGAATAGGATATATAAGAACAGTTTTAGCCCGCATTGTGGGGGATGCTCGCAAACCCTCCTCTCAAGCACTAAACACCAGGTGAAGTATGTGGTAGGCACTGAACACAGCTTCCGTAAGCCCACACCAGCCCAGAGTAACGAGCTGGGTAGGTCAGAGGAGACTTCGGAGAGCTGTACTGTCTATATAGGTAGGAAGTTCTTTATACGGTACCTACTCGCAATCCTGTTTAAGCTAAACATCCTAAGCTGTAGAGAGGTTAGAGTAGAGGCTCTCGGGAGAAACATATATAGAGCTGTGATGGTGGTGGAATCCGCTAAGTATATTACTGGTAGGTTGAAGGTTAAGAGTATTTTAATAGGGAGCGTAGTGCTGGTCGGTAGGTCTGCGCAGAATGTTAGGAGGAGTAAGATAACGATAACTCTTGAGAGACTGTAGTGGAGGTCTTGACTAGTCTTCCTTGGAGGAGAATATTAGTCCAGTGTTGAGAGCTTTAGTGGTGTCATACCTGATTAGATCAATCGAGTGGTCTGAGGGTAGGGTTAGGTGGGTCAACACCCTTAAACTACCGTGGGAGGAGGAGATAGTTGAGACCGATGACCCTGAAAGGGTGGCTGTAGCTATTGAGAGGATGGAGATTAGAGGAGCTCCAGCTATAGGTGTCGCAGCAGCTCTTGCTGTAGCTCTAGCAGCCACGAAACTCGAGGAGGACGATGTCCGCAGGCTACAGCAGAAGCTAGTGGGGGTTGTGGAGAGGTTGAGGAAGACCAGACCCACCGCAGTGAACCTCTTCTGGGCTCTAAGAAGGGTTGAGGCCGTAATACGGAGGGAGTACTCGAGCGCGGATGAGTTGAGGAAGTACGTTATTGCGGAGGCCCTCAAGATCTACGAAGAAGATATAGAGATGAACCGGAAGATCGGGGAGGTAGGTTCTAGATTGATAGATGATGGTGATACCATCCTAACTCACTGTAATGCCGGTGCCCTAGCTACGGTAGCTTTCGGGACGGCTTTAGGTGTTATAAGGGCTGCGTGGTACTCCGGGAAGAAGATTAAGGTCATAGCAACCGAGACTAGGCCAATGCTGCAGGGTGCTAGGCTGACAGTCTGGGAACTTATGAAGGAGGGCATACCGGTGAGGTTGATAACCGACAACATGGTTGGGTACGTCATGAGCCGGGGTCTCGTCAGTAAGGTGATAGTGGGAGCAGACCGGATTCTGATCCCTGGCTACGTAATTAATAAGATCGGGACGTATACTATAGCTGTGCTAGCTAACTACCATAAGGTTCCGTTCTATGTAGCGGCTCCCACATCCACCATAGACTACGAGAGTAAGGTGGAGGACGTGGTTATCGAGGAGAGAAACCCGGATGAGGTCAGGACAGTGCTGATGAGGACCTACATCACGGTACCCACAGTCGACGTCATGAACCCTGCCTTCGATATCACACCACCTGAACTTGTAACAGCCATAATTACTGAGAAGGGTATAGCTACAAAGCCGTATGATTCGAGCCTAGCTAGGTTCAGAAATTCTTAGCAGGTACAGCAGTTCTCGTAGGCCGTAATAGTAAGCTTTTAAAACTTTAGTGGTGATAAAATGGAGGATAAGCACAGGGTGTGATGTATGAGCAGGAGACCTGGAAAGCCCCACATGAACCTAGTGGTCATAGGCCATGTAGACCACGGGAAGAGCACTTTAGTAGGACATACTCTCTTATTACTGGGAGCTATAGACCCGAAGACAGCTAAGGAGGTTGAGGAAGCAGCTAAGAAAGCTGGTAAGGAGACTGAGAAGTTTGCTTGGTTCCTGGACAAGTTGAAGGAGGAGAGGGAGAGAGGTCTAACAATAGCTTTATCGTTCATGAAGTTCGAGACCCCTAAGTACTACTGGACCATCATAGATGCTCCAGGCCATAGAGACTTCGTTAAGAACATGATTACCGGGACTAGCCAGGCTGACGCAGCTCTCCTCGTGGTTTCAGCTAAGACAGGTGAGTTCGAGGCCGGTATGAGCCCTGAGGGACAGACAAGGGAGCACCTAATATTAGCGAGGACCATGGGTGTTGAGAACCTCATAGTGGCTGTCACTAAGATGGACATTACCGACCCGCCGTGGAGTGAGGCTAGGTATAAGCAGGTAGTGGATGTGTTGAAGAAGTTCATGAGGACCTTAGGCTATAAGGTAGATGAAATACCTTTCGTCCCGGTATCGGGTTGGTTAGGTGATAACATCCTACAGCCATCAGCTAACATGCCGTGGTATAAAGGTCCTACACTAGTTCAGGCCCTTGACAACTGTAAGGAGCCTCAGAAACCGATAGACAAGCCACTCAGGATCCCGATACAGGAGGTGTATTCCATCTCCGGTGTCGGTACTGTCCCTGTAGGTAGGGTCGAAACCGGTAAGCTGAAGGTCGGAGATAAAGTTGTGTTCATGCCGCCAGGTGTGGTAGGGGAGGTTAGGTCAATAGAGATGCACTACGAGAAGCTGGATGAGGCCATCCCCGGAGACAACATAGGTTTCAACGTCAGAGGCGTCTCCAAGGAGCAGATTAAGAGAGGTGACGTAGTCGGCCACCCTGAGAACCCGCCTACAGTTGTAGAGGAGTTCACAGCAAGGATATTCGTTATGTGGCATCCATCAGCTATTCACGTAGGTTACACACCAGTTATACATGCCCACACAGCATCGGTAGCTGCTAAGATAGTTGAGATAATTGGTAGGCTAGACCCTAGGACTGGCCAGATAGCGGAGAAGAACCCGCAGTTCATAAAGGCTGGAGAATCCGCTCTAGTGAAGTTCAAGCCGATTAAGCCTATGGTTGTAGAGAGGTACAGCGACTTCCCACAACTTGGCAGGTTCGCAATGAGGGATATGGGCAAGACTGTTGGTATAGGTACAGTAATAGACGTTGTCCCAGCTAAAACTGAGATAAAAGCTAAGTAGCCTATCTCTAGTAGGCAGGGACATAGCTAATGACGAAAGTAAGGATAAGGCTCTGGAGTGTGAACGTAGAGCACCTCAACCAGGTAGTAGAGCAGATAGTAGATCACGCTAAGAAGCTGGGGGTTAAGATCTCCGGCCCTGTACCAATGCCGACAAAGAGACTGGTAGTACCTGTCCTGGTCCCACCACACGGAGAGGGAACTAAAGTCTACGAGAAGTGGGAGATGAGGATACATAAGAGGTTAATAGACGTAGATGCTGACGATAAGTTCATGAGGCAGATCATGAGGATAAGAGTACCGGACGATGTTTTCATCGAGATAGAGGTTCTAAAATAATATTTGCTGTATGCTCTCAAGGCAACCACTATTTTTAAGCATTGTCGACATTTAATCACTGGTGCCGGGGTGCCCGAGCGGTCTAAGGGGCCGGCCTGGAGAGCCGGTGCGGTATATCCGCGCGCGGGTTCGAATCCCGCCCCCGGCGCCACCCACATTAAATCACTATACTCTCAAGTGGATTTGATATCCCCACGTATGAGCTCACTGTAAGATCTCTAGGAACGTGGAGGATGAAGGTTAGATGGTGCAGATCTCTCTAAGTCTTGCTGTTCTTAGAAGAAAGGTTTTCTAGAGAGTACGGCTTCTTTAAATAGCTCAGCTAGAGCTTCCTCATCTCTCCGCTTAACTGCTTCAACTACGTTGAAGGTTGGCTTCTCTAAGTACAGACATGTCTTGAAGCTACCGTCCGGAGTTAACCTCATTCGTGTACAGGCAGCGCAGAGGAACTTATTCCCATAGCCTATCACTACCTCTACCCTTATACCACTTCTAAGTACGTAGACTGGTCTGTTCTGAAACTCCCTGATCTCAACCTTAACGCTCCTCCCCTCTATGAGGTTCAACACTGTTGGTGTCGGTACGTGCTCTCTTGAGTAGACCCCTGCTGGAACACCTAGTGGAACTAGCTCTATGACGTTGACGTCCAGCCCTTTAGACTCTGCGTAATCTAGGATACGCGGTAGCTCGTCTATGTTGGACTTCATCAGCAGGAAGTTCACCTTAACCTTAATACCGTAGTCAAGGGCCTTATCTATCCCCTCAAGGACTCTACTAAGTAGCTTCGACCCGCCGGTAATGTACTCGTAGACCTCACTCCTCAGTGAGTGTAGACTCACATTCAGCCTGTCTAGGCCGGCCTCAGCTAGAGGTCCCGCCTTCTCCGGGAGGAGTGATCCGTTAGTTACTAGGGAGACCTCCTCCGCATGCTTCTTCATGTTCAACACTATTTCGCAGATGTCGTCCCTGACGAGGGGTTCTCCCCCGGTGAGCTTATAGTATTTAACCCCATACTTCCTGAGGACGTATGCTATGAAGCCGTAGTCCTCGGCGTTTAATGCCTCAGCAACCGGGTCAACCCTCGAGATTCCTTCGGAGTGGCAGAATACGCATCTGTAGTTACATCTATTTGTGACACTAATCCTCAACCTATCAACAGGTCTCCCGTAGCTATCTCTTAGAGGTAAGTATGTAGACACTCCACTATTCCTCAATAATAATGTTCCCGTAAACAATAAATATCAGGTGTTGGAGGACCGGTCTACATATCGCAGTAAGCTAGGAACTCCGCGGGTGATGGGGAAGATGAGACCTCCAATACCTCCCTCCTCTTAATCTCTACGTACCTATCTATCAGCTCGTTACTGAAGATGGGTTTGAGGAAGTCCCTGTTCTGGTCTAGCTCGTCTAGAGCCTCACTTAGTGAGGTAGGTAATTTCCTCTCCTTAGGTAGTCTACTTAATTCGTATACGTTCATGTTTGAGGGGTCTCCAGGATCTATGGACTTCCTTATTCCCTCAAGTCCAGCAGCTACTATGGCTGCTATAGCTAGGTACGGGTTAGCTGAGGGATCCGGAGGCCGGAACTCGACCCTAACCTCCCGCTCACTCACTGCTATCGGTACTCTGATAGCCGCACTCCTATTTCTAAAGCCCCAGATAGCGTAGATAGGTGCCTCAAATCCCGGGACGAGCCTCCTGTAGCTGTTCACAGTTGGAGCAACTAGCGCTGCTAGAGCCCTCATATGGTGGAGTAACCCTCCTATGAAGTACCTAGCTAGCTGGCTGAGTCTGTGGGGGTCCTCAGGATCGTAGAAGAGGTTCCTGGAGTTCCTCCAGAGACTTACATGTATGTGCATCCCGGACCCGTTCTCCCCGTGTAGTGGTTTAGGCATGAACACCGCCTTCAACCCCATTTTCTTAGCTACCATCCTCGCTACGTACTTAGTTGTCTGGATGTTGTCGGAGGTTCTAGTAGGTTTACTAGCTCCTAGGCTTAGCTCCAGCTGACTTGAGGCAACTTCGTGGTGGTGGGTGACGACCTTGATGTCAAAGAATTTCATCAGGCTCTCCGTAAGTATTTCTCGATACTCTACCAGCTCATCACCAGCGAGGTGGTAGTTGGAGAGGATACCTCTCTGAGATCTATCAACGAGCTTAATGATGTATCCTGCTGTAGTAGGTGTGGAGTAGACTACCTTAACGTCCCTGAATAGGAAGAACTCCATCTCTACCCCGGTGAACACATCCAGACCTCTCTCCCTGAGGTACTCCTCGAGCCTCTGTGTGCAGAACCTCGGGTCTAGCGGGTGCTTAGTGCTCTCATCAGTGTAGAGGTTACTGATAGCTCTCCACCAGCCATCACGCCAAGGAATACGTGAGAAGGTATCGGTATCTGCTACGAGAATTAGATCACTATCACCTATGTCAGCCAGACCTACATTACTACCATCTACTCTAGCCACTACTTTCGATCCTTCTCCGTTGAAGGGGACTCCAACCCCTCTGAGTCTTCCAACTATATCTGTATACTGTAGCTCGACCCACTCAGTGGTTGTTATCTGAACGTCTTTACCTACCGTCAATGACTTCACCTAACATTTTACACATAGTAAGTATAGTGTCTGAACAGGATAAAACAACAGTATACGGGATTCCTTGAACACTTATATAGTGTTTACTCCAGAAACGATGTGGTAGTAGAACATGTGTTCCACCCCATACTCGGGGTCTGTAGACGAAGTAGATGTGAAGATATTGGAGGTATTGAAGGCTAATGCGAGAGCAAGTTTGCGGGACATAGCGAAAGCTATTGGGAAATCCCCCTCACTAATACATAGCAGACTTAGACGGCTGGAGAAGATCGGGGTGGTAAAGGGCTATACGGTACTCGTGGATTACCGGATGCTCGGTTACGAGGTCTACGCTCTAACACTGCTCCAGGTCGAGGGAGGCCACATAGCTGACGTAGAGAAGCTACTAGCCACTGAACCTAACGTAAGAGCAGTATTCGATATAACTGGTGAGTACGACGTAGCCATCCTAGCAGTTTTCAGCTCAGTATCAGAGCTGGACAAATTCATAAAGAAGATGCTTAAGGTTCCCTACATCAAGAGATCCGTAACCAACTTAATACTGAGAGTAGTAAAGGACAGTCCACACATAGATAGCCCTCTCCACATCACCCGCAAATCCTTAGGTACCCACTCTCACTGATTCTCACACCAGTCTATCCTATACAGAGACCCCCTCTTTGTTACCGCCTTAGTAGGTAGCGAACTCTTCAGTTCAACTGCTTCTAGCTTTAACTACGTAGACCTTTCTGAGCTTTACTTCGGAGACATTTAACTAAACCTCTAAAGTCTGGATAGCCGCTGAAAGCTACGTACCGGGCTCTACCTGAGATCCTCTTGATCGGCTACTGAATTCCCGATTGGTTAGCTATGCTGGTACTAGTAGACCGCTTTAGGGGATGACCGATGTAGGGTCGGCGAGGTAGAATCGTGTTAAACATGTCTCCGAGTAGCAGAAAGGATAGATCTGGATTGGGGGACTCATACATGTCAGGAGGAGCGGAGATGAGCGGGGATACTCTACCACTTGGATAGGAAGAAGTGCTGAGCGGTAGAACCATGAAGACTCTACTATCATGGGGATGTGGACGTTAATGTTTAGATAATGTTTAGAGGAAGGTGCGGCGGCCGGGATTTGAACCCGGGATCTCCGGCGTGGCAGGCCGGCGTCCTAGACCAGGCTAGACGACCGCCGCCATATTCAACTATATGGTCAGGTATTTTAATATGTTTCTTCCCATATCTCCTTCAGAACCTCCGGGAGTTTTCTGAGGTCTTTAACTAGGTACGCATTTCTACCTAGCCGCACTATATCTATGGATGAGCTTCTACTTACTAGCACTGCTTTAGCTCCAGCTGTGAGGGCCCCGGCTAAGTCGTTCTCTAGTGAGTCCCCGACATGGGCCAGCTTGTCTAGGTCCGCCCCAGCCTTCCTAGCTACATACTCAAATATTTCCCTACTAGGCTTCTGGAGCCCTACCTCATCTGAGAACACTGTAATGTCGAAGAAGCTTAGTAAGCTGTTTCTATGGAGAATATACCTCGTAACCATCCCCGGCCAGAACATGACGTTCCCTAACGCAGCAACTACGTACCCTAATGTTTTAGTACTGCTAAGGGCTTCCAGAGCATCTGGGTATGCTAGTCTAGATATTTCCGGGTCGTCTAAGGCCATTACCACACTCCGAAAGAGAACCTCTGGGGATATCCCGAGCCTCGATGAAAAGAACTCAGCGGAGTCTACTACTATCCTATTGAACCCTCCTAGAAGTCTAACCTTGAGGGCCTCCCCATAGGCCTTCAATAATGTTTTGTAGAGCTCTTCACTCGTTCTCCCGGTGATAGCCGATATCTTCTCCGATACAATTAAATAGAACTTGGAGAGGTCTAGTAGGGTTCCCCAAATATCGAAGGTCACTACGTGAAGCACGTGTGAATCCCCCACATACCTTACAGATAAGTGTTTTAACTAGAAGCACATAAGGTATGGAGATATTAGGGAACAATAAAACTAAAATACTGCTCTAGGAAGTGTAGTTAGGTGAGTAATTGAGTTACTACGCTTTTTTTCCTAGCTTTGGCAATTGCCACCACCTCTATCTTAGCTGCTTATGTAAATATTGAAGACACTGCCTGCTCAACCCTCTACTTTCTTAATGCGGTGTTTATTTCTAGTACTAACTTAACGGATAATAATCTATATTTAGAGACGCCTATAAACCTCACTGATTTCGACTTACGTCAAGAGGTCCGGTTAGTCCTCAGTAGAGGGGTTTACACCGATAGTAACGGGTACTACTATGTAAGAGTGGATCCTGAGAACATTACGTATGCCTACGTACTAATGGAGGTATCCATATGTTCTAGAAGCTATAAATACGGTATGAATATCGTAAGGAGGGTTCTAGTCGATCCTGAGAGTGCTTTACAGAGTATCTCAGGCTCGTTGGAGGAGGTTCCGGAGGGCTTCGTAGGTAGATACCCAGAGGATATAGCTACATCAATTAGAGAGGATTTCGAGGCATGGCTTAAGGACTTTAACTGGTATCAAAACAAGAACGTATCTAGGCACCCGCTCGTAGTCTCTGTTTTCGGGGCGTATTTCATTTACTTAAGTAACTACATAAAGTACTCTGCGAACTTAACTCCAAGGTCTCTATCTGAGGTAGTCTCGAGAAAGGAGGGAGACTGTGACGACATGAGTAGGCTCCTACTAATACTTCTCTGGTCCTACGATATACCGGCCCTAATGCTACTGGGTTTTGTCTCGGTGCCGGATTTCAGTATGAGGTCTACTCTAGGTAATTTCGAGTACGTGTTTCTCGGTGGGGGACCCCACGCTTTTGTGAATGCCTACATCCAGGGCTATGGCTGGCTATCACTAGACTTCCTAGCTGGTTCTCTACTAATATATCCATTTGTTGTGTGGGATTTATCTAAGGATATTGAGGTCAGTCCCGAAAGTGTCGAGGAGTTCTTAGAGCTCCACGAAAGTATATCCGGGAAGCAGCTGATTGCTACTTTACCGATAGATGACCCTATCGCTGGGAGCGTTAAGGCCCTTGAAGAATTCATAAATACCACACTAGACATAGCGAGCTCGGTGGTTCAGCCCGGAGGAGAGAAGGAACAACCACTTGAAACAACCCCCATGACCACACCCATAACTACAGAGCAAGCCCGTGAACCCAGCTCCACCTTCTCAATATTTCTGTTTATTGTAGCTGTCATAGTCTCACTATTCGCTATCGCCACGCTCTTACTGTCCCTGAGAGTGCTTAAAGAGGTGCGGTAAGTACTTCTCTAATATGTAAAACACTAGGTAGATAGTGAACGATGAAGCCGCTATAATTACCTCCTTCGGTACGGGTAGCTGGATTTGCTGAGTTGCTAGTGTTAGTGCTAGGGGGAAACCTAGAATTGATGTAGCTAGATACGATAACCTGCTCCTCAACCCGTACAGTGAGAATAGGTATAGTGGTAGTAGGGGTAGGAGTAGTGATGAGGAGGCTACAGCTAGGTCGACTACGAACGCGGGAGTTGTTAGGGCGAATGCGTAGACTACTAGTGTGAGTAGTATTATAACAGCTTTACCTACAGCTAGCTTCAGTCTCTCTGGGATCGGTGTGTCGTAGGACACCATGGAAGATATTGTCAGCACTATCGAGTTTACTGTGGATGTTGCGGCTGCTATTATGGAGATAGCTACTAGAACTGTGAGTGCTGGGTGGGTGTGGGACAGTATCTGGGGAGTTACGTTGTTCCACGAAGCCCTATTCCCGATATCTACCTTGATGGGTAATGCACCGAGCTCTGTTAGCCCCCTGGCGAGGAGTCCTATGAGGACTGTTATAATGGTGTATACTAGCCCGAACATCGAGAAGAGTAGGACCATGCGTAGATAGGACTTCCTGTCCTTAGGTAGGTAGAGCCTCTGGAAGACCTGGGGGTTGGTTAGTGCGAAGAATATCCACGGTGTTGTGTATGCTATGAGTGTTCTCGGGGTCCAGAAACTGTTCAGGGGGCTCAGTAAGCCTAGATCCCCCAGCTTCGTCATAGCCTCGGGCGGGGTAGCTAGAGCTAGCCACACTGTCAATGTGATAGCACTTACGATCATGATGAGTCCCTGCGCTGCGTCCGTCCAAGCAACCGACCTCAAACCAGCTGTTAGAGTAGTTAAGATAATTACAGCGGCTACAATAGTCATCGACATCCTAATATCTAGCGCTCCCCGGCTAATCCCTGATAGTATGGTAGCTGGCCCGACGATCTGGACTGCTGAGTACGGGATTAGAGCTACCGCGCTTATGATGACCACTAGAACAGTTCCCCAGTATGACCCTAAAGAATCTTTAAGTAGTTGTGTTGGTGTTACATACCCCCTCCTCCTAGAGAGTTCCCACACTTTAGGCCCGATTATTGCGAGTATGGCCACGGTTGCTATCAAGTAGGATAACTCGAAGACTAGTGCCCCGACACCGGTTGCGTAGGAAAGCCCTACGAGTCCGACCATCATGAAAGCGCTATAGGTTGTAGCTGCGTATGTCATGGCTGATACGAAGCCTGATAAGCCCCTGCTGGCAATGAAGTAGTCTACCGGGTCCCCTGTCCTGGTTTTTACCCTACTCCAGAGCGTGACTAGAGCTAATAGTGCTAGATACGTTGTGAGGGCTACTAGAAACTCACTCAACTTCTACCCACCTCCGTAAGTGGAGGAGAGCTGTAGTTATGGATAGAGTTGTTAGGGCTACATATGTAATGAAAGTCAGCATGGTCCTATCTCCTGAGAGCATGTATGGGAGGGTTAGCGATAGCACGACGTAGGCTACCAGAGCTATCTTAGATATCTGCATGCTACCACCAAAGAACACGTGTTCGTTTAGCTATAAAAGCTTTGTTTCCTAGAAACTGTGGGAGGTATGGGAGAAGATCCTAGGGATAGGATACTGAAGCTTTTAGAGCGGTACGGAAAGAACGGTGTAACCCAGGGGGAGCTAGTAGAGGTTACCGGCTACTCAAAAAGCTGGATCTCCGAGCTACTTAAAGAGCTGGAGGAGAAGGGGGTAGTAGCTAGGATCCCAGAGCCGGGGAAGACTAAGCGGGTAGTACTATCTAAGTACCTAGATCCCTCAGTAGGGAAGGTCATAAGGCTCGGACTAGTTAAAGCCTCTGAATACCTATACCTCCAGAACCTCATCTCACATTTGAGGAATCGCGGCTATGAGGTCGAGGTCGTAGTCTTCGACAACGTATCGGAAGCTACAGCGGCTCTAGCTAGAGCTGATATTCACCTAGCTATAGCACCAATATACACGCAGGCAGTCTACAGAGCACTAGGAGCACCAATAAAGACATACCCGGGTGGTGCGATCGGTGGGGCGTCCCTAGTGTATAGAGACCTAGACGGCCCTGTCCTAAGCAGTAGAGCGTCCACCATGGAGGTAGCTACAGTAGCCCTAAGTAAAATCCTGGGAACAGACCTAAATAAACTGAGATACTACAGAGCCCCCGAAGAAGGTGTTGAAGCCCTCATACACGGCAACACCAGCGCAGTAACTATCTGGGAACCCTACGCTACCCACCTAGAAGTAGCAGGCTTCAGAAGAATCAGGCTCACCGAGCTAATCGGTAAGTACTACTGCTGCACCCTAGCAAAACACGAAAACCTAAGCCAGGAAGTCAGCGACCACATTAGGGAATCCTGGACTGAGGCCTTAGCAGAAGCTAGGAAAGGTCGTCTAGTAGGAGAACCCCTCAGCATCCTAGGAATGGATAAGTCAACCGCAGAAAAAGCTTTGAAGGAATATGAGTACATAGAGTACATAGAATGGGAATACATAAAAAACGTCTTAAACTACTCCTCCGGGTTCCTCCTCAACATTACCCTAATTAAGGAACTATTAGAAAACTGAGGGATCTTCTCCTTTAGGTATTCTAGTTCCAGTAGTTCCTACACCGCCACCCCTCAAGGCCAGAGATACTGCTAGGACAGCTAGTGGAGCATATTTAGCTATTTTTAACAACCTAATATAGTTTTTCACTTTCATATATATTCCCAAAGCCTAGAAATTATTATCCTATATATAGATTTATTACAAAACTGTAGAAAGATTTTATATACTCAGAACCGTTAGCCACACAACAGTTTAGTATATAATTTTTAATGATAATTCTGTAATAAATCCAGAGACCGAGGACTAGCTACTACCTCTTAATGTATCTAAGAATTATCTTCAGAGAGCTCTCAAGCCAGCTTTTTCTTAGGGGAGAATACTCCACCTCCTTCATGAAAGGTACGTGAAAGTTTGTTAAAGTACTTAGGTCACACATAAAATACTCTGAGATCTCTAAGCCGTACTCCCGTGCTACATCCTTTAACACTGTCGCTACGCCTCTAACAGTATCTATATCAGGTGGTAGAAGTAGTTGCGTCATTAATAGCTTAAGATCTTCAGAGATAACAGCTGATACTGCTGTTGGGTAACTTATAAGGGCATCAAAGAACTTCAGCAACTCCCTATCCTTTCCACGGATAATCGATAAGAGAGTTATCCTAGACTTGGCCATTAAGCTCCCTATTTTTCTAATTCTAATTCCCCTCAATATTCTCTCGGAGTGCTCCAGGTGTTTTCTGTATATGTCTCTTTTCATACCTAGCTTTACATCCATACTCTCCGTTGTTAGGGGGTTTAACTCCATAGAGCTTAGTACAAGTAAATCTTTGTTATCTATCTTTACTTTTAGTTCCTGGCTAAACACCTCTGCCTGAAGATACTGTAGGTTGTCCTCATCTTTTCTCATCCCTTTCGCGATGTGGTCTCTGGTTTTCCTAGGGCTAAACAAGCTGTCCGGGTTTTCTACTAGCTCGGATGCGTAGGAACCTATATCGACCCTACTAAATACCCTCTCAAAGAGCGTATAGTGCTGGATCCCGGCTTCTTCCAGCTTCTTCGGTCTGAATGTCTCGGGGTAGTAGAAGGTGAGTATCGTCCCGGCAGGAACTACATTTAAGCAACTCCTTAGGAAAGGCATTGTCGGTGGTAATCTCTCGCATTCAACAGTTTTAGATGTGTAAACCATGGCAATACCTAGCTTCATGAGGTGAATATAGTAGTCGAGTCTGAGGGATATTAATCCGCTCTCATGGAGTTTCGCAATCGTCCTCAGCTTCTGTAGTGCTGCTGTCCTCTTCCTTACACCTAACCCTACAAGCTCCTTAAGGACTCTGTAGAACCCGATCCTCTTCACGTTGTAGAGAGCTTCGTAAATCTCCCCTAACGACTCCAAAGTTTTGCTACTATCTGGTTCCAGCTCGAACTCATAGATCATTCTAAACCACCCGGCACTTTAGGTATGGAATAGCACGACCCTGCTTGCCAGCTACTAGACTTCGTCTCCATGTTAAGTGCTTTAGTATATTCCTCTCTACTAGCTCACTACCTCTGCTCAGTACTTCTAAACCTCTTAGCAAGTCCTTAGAGCCCCGCAACCGCTGCCTACAGCTTACTTCACCAAAACTTAATTGCCTCACTACACTGCCTCCATATCTGTTCTAGTTTGGGTATAGATAATATTAACTGTCAGGGTCTTACCGGAGACCTCCTAGGATAAGGTAGAGCTCTGCTACCGTAGCTAGGGAAACTATTAGTATCAGGTATCCAGCAACTACAATTTCAGTGATTAGTGCTAGTGTATTCCTCCTGGTATATCTTCTCACCAGTATCACCACACCTCCAAAGGTGTGTAGAGCTGTAGCTATGGTAGTTAGATACCTAAGTAGTGGGTGGGTATGGACGTATTGTGAGGTTCTGTAGGTGAAGCCTAGGTGCCCGAAGAGCTCTGGTAGTGTGAGTCCGTAGGCACTCAATATGTAGAGAGACATTAGTATGGCTAGAGGTATGGATGTTGCTTCGACAACCTTAAGCCAGAGATAGACGGATCTAGCCCTCAATTAACCACCTTGAGAGTCTATTACTAGAACTAAAAAATTTTAGGATCTCCTAAGCTTCTCATAGAGTGTGCTAAGTTCTTCGAAGCTCGTTCTAAACGGTTTCTCAGGTACACCTACGGGGAATAGGTAGAGAGGCCTCTCATCTCTAGCTGGTGAGATAACTTTCGATACCTCCTCGTCGTAGAAGGCTCCTATAGCTACGGTACCCAGACCTAGGGCTGTCGCCATCAGATATATGTTCTGCCCTATATGGCCTAGCTCCATGTGTACGTACCTAATACCCCTCTCACCATACCTACCAGTAGTTCTCTCATACACAGCACACAGAACTATGGTTACCGGGGCCTCCCTAACCCAATCCTGTCTAAGTGATGCTCTCCATAGATCAGTCCTGTAGTCACCTTTCTTAACTAACTTGAGGGAGTGCCTCATGTAGTCATACTTGTAGATACCGGCCTCCACAAACTCCCCACTACCTAACCTAACACTCCTATTCCCTATGACGACGTAGACCTCCACAGGGTAGGTAGCTCCCGCACTAGGTGAGGTCCTCCTATACCACCCGAAACCAGCATCCTCAACAATACCTTGGGTTGCCCAGAGAAGCATTGAGAGCTGAGTTAGATCTAAGGGCTCGGGGAGCCACTTCCTTATACTCTTCCTCAGAAGGAGTGCCTCCTCAACTGTAAGTTTAGTAATTTTAGTAGGTAGAGGTAACAGTATCTCACCTTCTCCCAATACGGTGACACCGCGACTATATAGCTCAGAAGGCATATATAGAGATATGAACACATAAATAAGTACTGCCAGCGTTAAGACCGTGGATAGCAGTACATGATAATACCTCATCAAATCCCCAGTAAATATTCTAAGTATCATTTTTCTGTGTTACGGAGCTCCAACCTCCTGATTCTAAGGACCTTCTATAGTTAGGAGGTTGAGGCTTGCCTAGATTTAAATATGTTACCTCTAACGTTGTTTATGAAGAAAATAGCTACGCTCTAGCCTGGTTACTCAGTTACTTAGGTGGCCACACCCTATCGAAGAATATGTTCTTAGCCGTAGCGCTTAGCGGAATACCTAGTACTACGTCAGCCTCCAGAAGCTTCAGCTTCTTCGCAGCAACACCCACAGTATACATCACTCTGTTGTCTATGTTCAGTAGTGAAGCTGTTTTAACAGCTGAGCCCACAGCTATGCCTAGGTTTATTAAGCTCATCGCTAAGTTCAGATCTATCTCGAACTCCCTAGGTTGCTTCATCTTGAAGTCCACGATCCTGCCCCCGATAAGTACAACAGCATCGGATCTCCTAATATTGGAGGCATCCCTAGCAAAGAAGTCTCCGTATTCGCGGGCCATTTCCTCCATGGTCGTTGCTAGCTGCTCCAGCTCCTCCTTCTTGTCTAATACCTTAACCTCGATGTTACTCAAACCCCTACCCTTCGGAGCTGTAATAGCTGAGATAGCCATTAGTCTAGCTACCTGAAGAACCCCCTCCTTAATTACTTCAGGACCTTCCATCATTTTGAACACACCAAATATACCTTAAGCTGTAGGTTAAATCAATTATCGGATCCTGGAAGAGTCATGGGTATGGCACATCACGTGTTTGATAGGTATGCTCAGTAGCGTATCTAGTAAATAACTTACCCAAAATCAGCGGTACTCATCATATACAAGCTTATCTAGACGTAGTCAAAGGCTAGTCGGGATGGGCTTGAGGGTTGCTGTTACAGGTGGGGCTGGCTTCATTGGTAGTCACCTAGTTGAGAAGTTAGTTGAGCTCGGGAATAGTGTTGTAGTTATAGATAACATGAGTAGCGGTTCTTTAAGTAACTTAGAGAGGGTTAGAGAGAAGATAGACCTGAAGATTGCTGACGTGAAGGATCTTAGAACGTGCTTAGATGTTTTTAAGGATGTTGAGGTGGTATACCACTTCGCAGCTAACCCGGAGGTTAGGGTTAGTGTTACTAACCCTAAGATTCACTTCGACGAGAACGTGTATGCTACGTTCGTTGTTGCTGAAGCATCCCGCCTCTCCAACAATGTTAGAACCATAGTATTTGCGAGCTCCTCAACAGTCTACGGTGATGCTACTGTACCGACACCCGAGGATAGTAGTTTGAGGCCTATAAGCGTGTACGGTGCGTCTAAGGCTGCGGCGGAGTTGATACTGCATAGCTACTCACATCTCTACGGGATAAGAGTCGTAGTCCTCCGCTACGCTAACATAATCGGTCCTAGACTCAAGCATGGGGTGGTCTACGACTTCCTTATGAAGCTCTCGAAGAACCCGGATGTTCTGGAGGTTCTAGGTGACGGTAGGCAAAGGAAGAGCTATCTCTACATAGATGACGCTATCGAGGCCACCATCCTAGCAGCTGAAGCTTCTAAGGCCCCCTTCGAGGTCTACAACGTAGGTAATAGTGACTGGGTTGAGGTCTCCGAGATAGCGAAGATAGTCAGTAAGGTCCTCGGCCTGAAGCCACGAATAGTCTTCACCGGAGGAACAAAGGATGGTAGGGGGTGGCCAGGTGACGTTAAGTTCATGCTACTAAGCATAGATAAGATAACCTCCCTAGGGTGGAGACCTAAGCACAGCAGTGCGGAAGCTGTTGAACTAGCAGCACGATCATTAGCTACTGAGCTAGGTCTGCTAAAGACCTTCTAACCCTCTAGAGCTGGATCAATCTAGTAGTAACCTGAGGGTAAGCCCGCAGTTCTTCAACATCCTGTACACGTCTGACGCTACCTGTACTAGGGACTTATGGTCGGTACTCTCAATCACTACCTTAACAGAACCTGCTTGAAGAAGCTCGTACGTAATCTGTGTAGGTTTAATTATCTGCGGTACTACCTTAACTAAGCACTCTCCGTATGAGCACAGAAACGATGTGTGTGTACCCACACATAAACCGGAAGCGAAGAGATTCTCTCCAAGCTTAGTTAGGCAGGATATCTCCTCGGGTAAGCCCTTAAGTACTACGTCATAAACCACCCTGAACATAGCCCACACACGAAGACAGTATCTATGAGGGTTATATGCTTTGACCTACCTACGCAGGTAGGCTTTGAGTGGGGATCCATGGCTATACCCCCTATAGAAAGTTCGATCCGGAACCGATATGATGGGAATCGTGTGTAGGGCCCCAACAATCAACTATAGGGTAGATCTTCATACCCACTAAAGCGTCTACCTCCTTGGATTTTTAGGAGGTTTGCTGGTGTATTGATAGCCATCATTGCTGCCCCTATAACTACCGCGAGGTCCCCTAGGGGCGTTATAAGCATACGCGGGGGTCTATTAATTAGGTACTTCCTAACTCTGCTCAACGTAATGTTCGTAAAGTCCGGGTTCTTCAGCGATATTGACCCCCCTAACGTTAAGACCTCCGGGTCGTAGGCGTTGATGACTGAGGCTAGACCTGCCGCGTTCACCTCTGCGAGGAAGCCCACTAAGTAGTCTGCGAACGAATCTCCCTGCCTCCAGTACCTGAAGAGATCCTCGGGAGTGATGCTCCCCGCTAGAGATCTTTCGAAGGCCTCTGTTCGAGGACCTCTCCATTCCTCAGCTAGGATCTTAGCTGTTTTCGGGATGTTAGCACCCGAGGCTATACCCTCCCAATGACCTAGGCCCCCACAACCACACACAAACCTCCCGCTAGTATCTAACACTATATGGCCGACCTCATGGGCGTTACCGTCCTTACCTAGGAGGAGGTGGTCGTCAACGATAACTCCACAACCTATCCCAGTACTTAAAGTTACGTAGACTACGTTACTGCTACCTACACCAGCACCGACCCTGTACTCACCCCACACCGCGGCAACACAGTCGTTCACCACGTAGACATCAACACTTAGCTCTCTCTGTAGGGGATCCCTAACCTTAAAGCTCCTTAACCCGACGTTAGGCGTGTCAACTACGTCCCCTCTCCGTATATCGAGGGGTCCTATCGTACCCACACCTACAGCAACTAAAGTTGCCCCAACCCTAGAGAGGAGATCGCGGATCATGGAAGCTACTAGTAGAGCTACCGTCAAGCTACCCCCTCTCTGCGGGGTGCTAGCTGACTCGACTAGTATGACATCACCGCTGAGTGATACTAGCCCGGTAGCTATCTTAGTAGCACCTATGTCAACACCAGCAACTACTTTCAACACGTACACCAAGCTACTGAGGTAGGGAAGTAAAATAGTGTCTCCTTACTCTAGCCTCTAATCACTGTCTTCAACTAAAACCTCTAGGTTTAGGAAGGCGTTTACCGGGGGATTACCTCTTGCTTAGCTTAAATGGTGATACTACACTACCGTAGATTGCTCGAGCTTCCTCCAACCTCCTCTTCTGGTCTCGGAGAACCTCGAATAGTTCTGGCGGGCTATCCGGTATATCTGAGTATATCTTCCAAACCCTCTCCACTTTCCTAATGAGGTTATCCACTCTTATAGCGAACTCCTTCGAGTACCGCTCCTCGCTGTAGTCCTTACCTAAGTACATGTTGAAGAGCTTGACTAGGTCCTGGTAGATCGGTATGTAGCCGACGGGTGTCTCTATGGAGTCGACATCACCGTGGACTCTGAGCTCCATCCACTTAAGCCACACCTTCTTATCTACCTTATCTGCTATGAACCTACCTGACTCGTCCTTCAGGAAGTAGTTGACACTGAAGATCTTTGGCTTTATCGACAGCTTCTCACCAAATCTAAGGTGGAGGTCCACATACTTACCTGGGGATATGGATAGGAAATCAAGTATTGCGAACGGGTTGAACTCCATCTCCCCAACTCTCTCAAGGATCGCCGCTGTCTTCTCCGACTCCAGGGACGCCCCCATAGTTACTACCCCGTGGACCCAGTCGAAAGCTTCAAGTACGGGAGGCATGGTGATAGGGTCCCTACCGCCGAAGACCATGGCATGTATCGGGACCCCCTCCGGGTCATCAATCCTCGGATCTAGCTTTTTGAGGTATCTTATAGATGTCGTGAACCTGGCGTTGGGGTGTGATGGGAGGATCTCAGATCCTTTCTCATCTTTCTTTCCTGGCCACCACCTCCCAGCGTAGTTAAGTCCTGGCTTAGGCTCACCGACCTTACCTCTCCACCATACCTCGTGATCATCTGTTAGCAACACGTTCGAGAATATCACCTCAGTCTCAGGGGACGTGAGTATCTCGTAGATCTCCGGGTCATCAGTCGGGTTAACACCGTCTATTATTCCGAACATACCTACTTCCGGATTAACACCCCTAGGAATACCGTCAACGTTTTTTATGATGGCTAGGTCATCGCCAACCACAGTATCTGCTGCGAAAGCTGTGGAGGTCTTTCCACAGCCAGCTGGGAAAGCACCTGTGAAGTACGTGATCCTGTCTCCAGGACCCTTAATTCCCGCAATGAACATGTGCTCGCAGAGCCAGCCCTCCTTATAGCCTTTATAGACACATAACCTCAGCATAAGCTTCTTAAGGCCGACGGTGTTACCTGCATACTGCGTATTAATGCTGTACACAGTGTTACCTTCGAGGTCTATGTATATCCTCCTATTCTCGGTGTTCTTACTCCACCCGTTCTCATCTCTCTCACCAGCTGAGTGGAAGAACCTCGCGTGCTCGAGGTTCGGAGCATTCTTAACGAAGTCGTCGTAGCATGTCCTGTAAAGTATGTTCTCGCTGTGAACGACGTACGCTGAGTCTGTTAACTGAACTGCGTAGAGAGTGAAATCAGAGTTCTTAGGCCCGAAACAGTAGAACGCTATGAACATCTCCTTACCACTCATAATGCCCTTCGATAACTCCAGGACCTCCCTCAGTCCAGAGTCCCTGTCATACGTGTTTATCATAGGCACCGGCGAACCTCCGGGGATTAGTATCCTAGTGTTCTTTCTGTCTCTCGCTAGATCCTTCGGACCGTCGAAGTGTACTGTGTGTCTTGGGTACTTCGTAGGGAGCTCCTCCCCTCTCTCGATAGCCACTCTAGCTACATACTCAAAATCTTCTTTACTCCCAGCTAACACGTAAACCTTTGAAGGCCTGGCTACGTCTATCATCTCTGCTATCCACTTTAGGAGGGAGTAATTCCTGATCTTAGCGAGCTTGGCATATGCTTCAGGCGGTAAGACTCTAGATAAATGATTTAATAACACGTTAAGGTCTTCTACCTCTGGTACACGACTCATCTTAGGTTCCACTTGAGGTTTAGTTTGAAACAAAATATTTACTTAATGATCCCTAATATGCCTAATGTAACTTGTAAACTACTTTAACGCGTAGGGACATTCTCCGACTGCCATGGTTTTGGAGTAGACCTTGCTGTGTGAGTAGAGCACGGTAGAGATGCCATGAAGTAGGCACTTAGAATATTTTAATACCGGCCCGCGCAGATAGTTATGTGGGTAAAAGATGTCCTCCCAATCGAAGATTGAGAGCCCTCTAAAGATATTGAGAAGCGGGATTGCGAAGAATACTTTAGTTAAGGTTAAAGGAGGTTCTACCTACGTGGGTAGGCTAGTCATGGTGGACAGCACGATGAACGTCGTCTTAAGTGACTGCAAGGAAGTTGTGTGGAGGGATAGCGACCCGGAGGTAGTAGCTGACTACGGTACGGTCCTTATTAGAGGTAGTCAAATCGTTTACGTATCTGTTAACTACGAGTTCGAGAAGTAGGTTTAGGGTCATACTCAGATAAAGAATTTAATTGCTTTAGCGTCGTAAGTAAGATAGGTGTGTGATGTGGCCTATGAAGGCTTTGAGATATCCGTGAACATGCTGAGGTATACTCCGACTAATGAACTCCCAGTAGAACTAGTTGAGAGGAAGGGGTTAGGACACCCAGATTATATAGCTGATGCTGTCGCGGAAGCCTCAAGCGTCGCACTCTCTAAGTACTATATTGAGCGTTTCGGCACGATACTACACCATAACCTCGATAAGGTACTGATAGTCGGTGGGCAGTCTAAGCCCGTATTCGGCGGTGGGGAGGTTATCCACCCCATATACATAATCGTGGCTGGTAGGGCCACAGAATTCGTCACCACCGACAATTCCTTTGAGAGGGTCCCCGTCGGAACCATAGTTATCAGCGCAGTTAAGGACTGGATAAGGAGGAACTTCAGGTTCTTAGACCCTGAGAAGCATGTAGTTGTGGACTATATGATTAGAAGTGGGAGTGTTGACCTCGTAAAGACGTTCGAGGCAGGTGTTAAGAGTGTGCCTCTAGCTAACGACACTAGCTTCGGTGTTGGCTTCGCACCTCTAACACCACTGGAGAGGCTTGTTCTCGACGTCGAGAGGGGGTTGAATTCCCCGAAACTTAAGAGCGAGCTCCCTGAGTTGGGGGAGGACATCAAGGTGATGGGTCTTAGAGTTGGGAATAAGATTAGGTTGACTATAGCTGCTGCCCTGATATCTCACCTCATACCGGATCCCGACCACTACATGTCTGTTAAGGAGGAGGTGAAGAATCGTGTGCTGGATATGGCAGCTAAGATAGTTCCCGAGTTGGAGGTCGAGGTACATGTAAACACTGCTGACAACCCGGAGCTGGGGATTTATTATCTGACTGTTACAGGAACCTCAGCTGAGCACGGGGATGACGGTGCTACTGGTAGGGGTAACAGAGCGTGTGGGCTGATCACACCTATGAGGAGGATGAGCCTCGAAGCTACTGCTGGTAAGAACCCCGTTAGCCACGTAGGGAAACTCTACAACGCCCTCGCGTATAAGATCGCTGAGAGAGTTATTAGGGAGGTTCCTAAAGTAAAGGAGGTGTATATCGAACTATTATCGCAAATAGGGAAACCTATAACGAGACCTCAAATCGCGAACGTCTCAATCATCCCAGAGAACCCGGAGGGCTTCGGCAACCTCAAGAGTGACGTAGAGTCTATAGTGCGAGATGAGTTAAGTAAGATTACGTCCTTGACCGAGCTAATAATTCGCGAGCAAGTTCAACTCTTCTAATTTTTGCCTGATGATTTGTGGAAACCGGGTCTGAGAATGATGATAGGCCGGGTTATGAGGGTGGTCCTAGCAATAGAGACCTCCTGAAACTCTTCTTACCCAGGATAAAATCCTTCGGTTATAACATCTCCAGGAATTCATTTAAAAAGTAAGTATGCCTGAGTTCATTGTTGTTTGAGGGTCTGGACTGCTCATTCTTAAAGAATCTAACTTTTAGGTTCGGTCTTAAGTCTACCACTTATTTCTCCCCGGACTTGAAGTTGTTGGTTCCACATCACGAAGCTGTCCACAGACACTTCGGTATGAGCGTAAACATCGATAGTGCTTCATGGATAGCCATAACTCACCCACACCTTAAAAGACAGGGATTCCAGCTATGAGTTCTAGAAAGTACTTAATGCAGTACTCCACTCTCTTAGTTGGTGCACTAGAATGTCGGTGGCGATGGTTGACGTAAGTAGTAAGGGAGAGGTAGTCAGGGTAGCTAGAGCTGAGGGTGTTATTAGGTTAAACCCTGAGACGATAAAGCTGATAGTGAGTGGTAAGATAGAGAAGGGCGACGTCTTTACTGTTGCTAAGGTTGCCGCTATCTCAGCAGTGAAGAGAACCTGGGAAATTCTACCTCTATGTCATAACATACCCATTACCTACGTCAACGTCTCTTTCGAAATTGTAGGTGAGGATAGAGTAAGAGTTGAGACCCTGGTCAAGGCTATCGCTAAGACAGGGGTCGAAATGGAGGCTCTAGTAGGTGCTTCTGTAGCTCTCCTCACGGTGTGGGACATGGTTAAGAAGTATGAGAAGGATGAGAGAGGGCAGTACCCGCATACCGCAATAGAGTATGTTAGAGTAGTTGAGAAAGTTAAAGATGAGGAAGGGGCGGCGACCGGACGTCCAGAGCCCCGCATCCTTGGCCGCTAGACGACCCGGCTACCACTTAATTACATCACTAAAAGAGGTAAAAAGCTTTCTTCCCTTTATCCTTAAGAAGGTGGAGAACTTTGACCATGGAAACGCTCTGTATGTGTTACTGAAAGCTAGTCTTTCAAGGTAGAGATGGGAGATTTAGCTTATATAGTGGTTTTCGTATAGGCATTATTGACTAATCTCTCTATGTTAGAGCTTGTGTGGGTTGATACTTTTATTGCGGTACCCACAGCTTCAAGTTCCTCGCAAGTTAGATTTAAAAGGCTTGAATTGGAGACCTCGTCCAGAGCTAAATTCGGGCAGGAGGTCCGCGCTATTTGCTCTATACTGCTTTACATTTACTTAACTCGCGGAGTACCTGCTGTATTTTCTTTATTTCATTTGCTATGTCCTCAGCTACAGCTTCAAGAAATTGCCTGCCCTTCTCGGGGGAGGCCCTGGTAGCTTTACCTAGCACGGCCTCCGGGTACGTTGCCTCGTCTACGAGAGCCGAGAATGTGGATACCTTAATGTTAGTTACGTACAGGTGGTCCTTAGCTGAGTCCATATCGACATAGTTAGGTGTTAGGTACATCATTACACTAGTTTCATCCTCACCTGCATGGCCAGGGAACTCGAAGAGGGTTTCCCTAACTTTCTGAGCTACATCTCTCCACCAGTCAACAACTACTATAGCCCTGTCCTTGAAGTCGTAGGCTAGTTCCCTAGCTACTTCCCTAAGCATGTAACTGTTACCACCGTGACCGTTCACCACTACCACAAGTGAGTACCCGTTCCTCAGGATCTCCCTGATGACGCTCTTAACGTAGTTGTGGAATGCGTTAGGCTCGACATCTATGGTACCGCTAAACCTCTTCAAGCCCATGCTGGAACCGTACCATATCGGCGGGAAGAGGTGGGCCCCCAACTTCTCGGAAACCATGAGCGCGACGGCCTCAGCCTCTAACGTATCTGTCCCGATGGGGAGGTGATCACCATGCCTCTCTACAGACCCTACCGGAAGTATCGCTACAAGCTTAAGCTCAGAATCAAATCTCTTACCACTCATCAACCAGATCTTCTGAGCTCCCATAGGACTCCACCACATCACTATCTAACCATAGACAAATATCTTGCTTCCAAAGTCAACTACCTACTTTTTTCCTGTTCGGCGGTGGGTACGGTGGTCTAGCCCTCCTGCACGAACTTTTATTCTAATTTTCGAGCTAGTTAAGGTGGATGCGTGATGGCCTCTACAGCTCCTTTGGCGGAGATATTTTTAGTGTTCCTGAAGGTCGGGCTCTTCCTGTTCGGCGGTGGGTACGGTGGTCTAGCCCTCCTGCACAAGGAGTTAGTGGAGATTAGGGGGTGGATTAGTGATGAAGAATTTGTTGACATAGTGGGAATCGCTGAATCTACCCCTGGACCTGTAGCCCTGAACTCAGCAACCTACATAGGCTATAAGCTCAGTGGCTTACTAGGTTCTATTGTGGCAACAATGGGGGTGGCGATACCACCCTACATAGTCATATTGTTGATCGCGATGTTTCTCAGACCATATATGGATACGGAGATAGCTAAAGTTGTTTTCAGGGGAATAAACGCTGCTGTGGTAGCCCTAATACTGTACGCCCTATTGTTGATCGGTAGAACAACACTAACTACGAAAACCCCGCCATTTATTAATGTAGTAGCTACAGCTATCTTCGTAGTAGGCTTCCTCATGTTGTGGTTACTTAAAGTCCATCCAATATATATCATAGCTATATCAACAACTGTGAGTGTCCTGGTCTACATAGTAGCTAAATTATAGATTCTTTAAATAGGGTTTCCAACCTTTTAAGAGAATGTAGTTTAAGAAACACTACTTTCCCGTATCTAAGGAAGTAAACCTGCCGTAAGTAATAGGTGTAGCATGAGGTTCGGACTTTTATTAACATCTACTCAGCACTCCTCGTAAGTACTGGAGGACCTCGATTCAGGGTCTTCTTGTGTTGATGGTTGTAGGAAGAGGTGTTGCTTGAAGTAGTCTAATAAGCCTCTCCGATGTCCTTATAGTTTTACCCGTCTGAAATATGTATCTAACCCGCATGTCTACTATGTCCTTATGTGAGGCTATACTCTCAATAGCTTTAGCTAGTCCTACATCGTCTGGAGCTACTACCTTAGCTAGTATAGGGTAGTCACCACTCGTCTCATACACCTCCACCACATCGTCCCTAGAGAGTAACACTTCGATCACCTCTGAGATAGTTTGGGGACGTGATTTGATTTCTATGAATGCCTGAGAAGACATTCCGAGTCTAGCTAGGTCCACCTCAGCTGTGAATCCTCTGAGAATATCGAGGGACTCAAGCTTCTTTATTCGCGTATAGACCGTTGAGACACCGAGGTTGAGTTTGGATGCTATACTACGTAGAGATACCCTAGAATTCCTAATTAACTCTATGAGTATCATCCTATCCACATAATCAAGTCCTCTAGACACTCACTTCACCAAATGACTTCTACGGTGGACTACCTTAAAATTCCGATGTGGATACAGTGATTTATCCGGGACAGAAAGTTTATTAGGGTCATATAGGGTATCTTATTGTTGAAGGGGGTTAGTGTTGGCTGGTTGGGGAAGGTTTTTGAAGCCTAGGGAGTTCTGTGAGATTGTTGGTGTTAGTTATAGGACTTTTAAGCGCTGGGTTTCCGAGGGTAGGATCCGCGTTGTTAGGACACCTACTGGGAGGATTAGAATTCCGTACTCTGAGGTTGAGCGTATTCTGGGTGGGAAGCCTAGGATGGAGGAGGTTAGGGCTGTTATCTATACTCGTGTTAGTTCTCCAGAGCAGAAGAGTGATTTAGAGAAGCAGGTAGAGTACCTCAAGCAGTACTGTAGTTCCAGGGGCTATAGAGTAGTAGATGTTTTAAGTGATGTAGCTAGCGGTCTCAACGCTAACCGTAAGGGTCTACTCAAGCTATTCGACTACGTAGTGGGTAGGCAGGTCGATGTAGTGGTTATCACGTATAGAGATAGGTTAACGAGGTTCGGCTTCGAGTACCTGGAGTACTTCTTCAAGCAGTACGGTGTTAGAGTGGAGGTTGTCTTCGGTGAGGAGCCTAAGAACACCTACCAGGAGCTAGTAGAGGATCTACTAGCAGTAGTCACTAGCTTCGCAGGTAAGCTATACGGGATGAGGAGCCACAAGAAGAGGAAACTAGTTGAGGGATTCAAAAAGCTAGTGGAGGAGGTTGAGGAGGAGTGACTAGCATAACGAGAACCGTTATCGTTAGGGGTGCTAGGCTCCCTAGAAAGGCTTTTAGGGTTTTCGCTGAGCTTGAGGGTATGTACCGCAACATGGTTGAACAGCTAGTTATGTTCGCTGTAAGGAACGAAATAACGAGCTTCGTCAAGCTTAAAGCGTTGAAGTATGGTGAGTTGAGGGGCCTCTACCCACACCTACCGAGCCACTACGTTTACACTGCATGCCAGGATGCTAGTACTAGAGCTAAGAGCTTTCTGAGACTGAGAAAGCGGGGTCTAACCAATAGGGAGTACCCGGAGGTTAGAAGCATCAGTATCTGGCTAGACGACCACCTATGGAAGCCCGACGGGTTAACATCTATTAGTATTGCCACCCACAGGGGGCGTGTAGTAGTAGAACTTGAGCCACATAGACAGTACTGGAAGTACTTTAACAGAGGTTGGAGGCTTGCTTCTGAGGCTAGGATAAGGCTTGATAGGAGGAATAGGCAGTTAATAGTTTACCTAATCTTCGTTAAGGATGTTGAGGTGTACAAGTCTAGGGGCTACCTCCCTGTGGATGTTAACGAGAACAACGTTACTATACTAATCGACGGGTACGCATACATCCTTGAGACAGGTATGGAGAAGCTTGTGCTGGGGTACTACTACCGTAGGAGGAGAGTTCAGGAGAGGTACGACAAGCTCTACGGTACTAAATCACGAGCTAAGAGGAAAGTGCTTAGGAAGCTCAAGGAGAGGGAGAGGAAGCGTGACATAAAGTGGAAGATAGCTAACATAGTTGTTAGAGTTGCGTACGTGAGGCAGTACGCTGTCGTCCTCGAAAAACTCGGTAGAAACCCAGCTAACAATATGATTAAGAGGATCGAGGACGACCAGCTAAGACATAGAATATTTCAAGCCTCCTTCAAGGGCATTCAAAAAGCAATCGAAGAAAAAGCTAGAGAGTACGGTGTACCCGTCGTCTACGTAGACCCAAAGAACACCTCGAAGCAGTGCCCAATACATAGAGCCCCCATAAAATACGGTAACAGCTCTAGAATCGGTAGGTGTAGTAAGGGAGGGGAGCTATGGCATAGAGACGTAACTGCTTGCTGGAACATTCTTTTAAGAGCCCTACGGGGTGATGGGAGCAATGCTCCAAGCCCCGTGGGGCTATACGTAGATGTGTCCCGCATGCCGTTCGGGACAAAAGCCACCCATGACCCCACAGGGATACCAAGATCCCTGTGGGCAAGGTGGAAGTCCCTAGAGGAGACCCTGAGAAACCCTGAAGTGATGGAAATGACCCTCTAGGGACAAACGGCTTACGTACCTCCCCATAAAAGGTTAAAAAGTGTGAAGGGTTTATAAGCCTCAGATATCTCTCAGCCCTGGGAAGTGACCTCAGCACGGGGTGCTGGCAATGACTTCCCAGATGAAGGTTAAGCAGGGCATGACGTCGGTAGATATAGCTGTAGTAGTCGGGGAGTTAAAGTTTCTTGAAGGGTGTTCCGTCAGGTCGCTACTTATGCCTACTAGGGACGTCATGATCGTGGAGTTGCTGTGTGGTAATGACTTGAAGTACCTCCTACTAGAGGGAGGTAGGAGGATTCACCTAACTAGGGGGGTTCTAACCACAGAGTCTGTTAAGCTGTCGAAGCTCTTCAGGAGGTTTCTTGATGGAGCTAAGCTGGTGGGTTTAGGTCAGGTAGACATGGAGAGAGTGGTTTTCCTGGTTTTTAAGAGGGGTGCTAAGCAGTACGTTCTCTACTTAGAGTTACTCCCTAGAGGAGTCATAGCACTAGTAGACGAAGAGGGTAAGGTAATCGCTGTAAACAAGAAACTTGAGGCTAAGGATAGGGTGATAACGGTAGGACGTAGCTACGTCCTACCACCCAGCCCACCAACCATAGCGAAGGTAGACCAAGCAAAACTCTTCGAGCTGTCACAGAAGTCAACTAAAACTGTTGGTCAGTTCTTCGTTAGGGACCTTGGACTACCTCCCGAGGTAGTCAACGAAGTACTTAGCGAGGAGGAGAGGTCTACTAAGGTATCTAACCTAAGCCCAGAAGTACTAGCAGATCTAGTCTCTCGAGTTCAGCATGCTTTAGAGGAAATCATTAAGAATCCGAAACCATATGCCTTAATCCTCTCTGGGAACATGATCGGGTTCTTCCCGTACAGACCGTCAAAACTCCCTGAGGGTGCTGAACTCGTTGAGTATGGCACCATGAACGCACTCCTAGATGACTACTTCAGCCAGCTTGATCAAGCCCTCGTGAAGGAGAGGGAGGTTACGGAGCTGAGGGAAGCTGAGGTCTTAGTTGAGAAGACTCTTGAGGAGGCTGAGAAGAACCTTGAGGAGATGTCTAGGCGGTATAGTGATGCAGCTAAGGTCTTAGAGCTTTTTGAGAAGTACTACTACGAGATTGAGACGCTCTGGGAGTGTTCTAGGAGGGTGGTCAAGGAGAGAGGGTGGGATTTCTTGGGGGAGTGCGGCCCCGTGTCTGGGGAACCTAGGGAGGGCTCTGTGACGATCGGGTTACCGGAAGGTTCAGTAAAGCTACTCCTCTATGAGGACATTAAACAGCAGTATGCTAAGTTGAGGAGGGATTTCGAGCATCTCAGGGGGAAGCTCTCGAAGGCTACTGAGACTGTGAAGGGGCTCCGCAGGAAACTGGAGGAGATAGCACAGCAGAGGATCTTGCTAGAGAAGCTTAAGGTGAGGTCTAAAAGAATGACCTGGTTCAGTAAGTTCTTGTGGGTTGAGACCTCTGGGGGTTTCCTCGCGATAGGGGGTAGGGACGCATCACAGAACGAGGCAATAGTTAGGAGGTACTTAGAACCACGAGACATATTCATGCATGCCGACATTCACGGAGCCGCAGTATTTGTCGTGTTAGCTAAGGGTAGGGAAGTACCTGAGAAGGATCTGAATGAGGTAGCCTGCCTAGCAGCTTCCTACAGCAAGGCCTGGAAAGCCGGCCTAAGCTCTGCTGATGTCTTCTGGGTTTACGGAGACCAGGTTAAGCTATCAGCACCAGCAGGTGAGTACCTACCTAAGGGCTCCTTCATGGTCTACGGTCAGAGGAACTACATACGAGGAGTTAAGCTCGTACTCGGTATTGGAGTAATATACTTAGATGATGATCAGTACGACATAATCGTCGGGCCGCCCGACCTTGTCAAAAGTAGAGCCATGGCTTACGTTGTGGTGACTCCAGGAGACCTGAATATCGATAAGGCAGCTGAGGAGATAAGGGAGCACATAATTAGAAAATGTCCGGATGTGCGGGGACTTACTGCTCGCGATATTATGAGGCTACTCCCTGGAAGGCTCAGAATAGTTGAGAAGGGATGATCTCTAGCTGAGCTCCGCGAGTTTAAGTTAGTTTGAATTTCTCCAACTGCTTTCCTAGATCGTGATAGGTTGGAGCTCTAAATTCCTATTACGTCTGCGAGTCCGGTAAAAGTGTTTATCACCCCTAGGACCGGGGTGATGCTTGGGGAAGCAGTGAGGTTTAGGTCGCATTCAAACGGGGATATGTGGAGGATGAAACCCGATAGACCGGCCAATAAGGACGTGAGAGTAGGAAGGTGTCTACAGAGAACAGGTAGACCTGAACCCTTGTGGAGTAGTTAAATTTACTTCAACTATCTAGGGCTGGGTGCAATAATGTCGCAAGTTACACTCCTAGATCTAGAGGGTCTAGCCCTTAACGGGCTGGTCGTAGATGTTGAGATAGTGGATTGTGGGGGCGGTACTCCGAGGAGGTCTAGGCTGAGGGTGAAGCTTGCTGACGGGAAGGTAGTTGAGACTGAGTGCGGTCTCTATGAGAGGGTTGTTAGGTCTTACCTTATTATGAAGAAATACGTGGAGTTCGGTAAGATAATATCTGGGAAGGAATTGAGTGAGGAAGTGATTAAGAGCTTGAAGTTCGATGTGGAGTGAGCTTCTCGTAGTTGAAGCTCTCTAAGGATTAAAGGAATTCTAGATCTTCTTAAGCTCTACCTCAATCTTCTGGTTCCCATCCTTAAATCTCGCGATAGCGTAGTAACCTACCATAGCTGGTCCAGGATTCACAGCTATGGTCCTACCTAGGTTTACTATGCCTCTGCCCTCATGTATGTGACCGCAGACGTGGAGGGGTGGTGAGTACTCTTCGATAAACTCTCTAATCTTCTTAGAACCTACGTGCTCACCGCTGTAGATCCTATCCAAACCGGACATGTGGGGTGGGGTGTGGGTGATCAGTATGTGAGGCTTCGAAGCTCTAGACTCAACGATCTTTCTGAGCTCATCGATGAATGAGCCTAAATGTGTGTCCGTTAAGTAGGGTATCCCCCAGAAAGCGAACCCTATACCACCACCGATCCCGGCTATGTGGAGACCTCCAGCTTCTACTACCTGCTTATGTATCACGATAACGTTCTTGAAGCTCAGTCTAGCTAGCTCCGGTGGATCCACGTTTCCCGGGACGACCACAGTGAGTGGCATGCTATTCGAGAGGGTTTCAATGACTTCCCTATACCCCCCTCCGGAGTAGTTGGAGACGTCTCCAGCTACTAGAGCTAGGTCGTAGCTTGATGTGCTGACTATTTTCTTGAGTAGTGATAGTCTCCCATGTATATCGGAGAGTAGGAGGGCCAGCACCACAGAGATCACTACCACCCATTTTAGCTAGCCGTAGAATTTTAGTTTGGGCTCTATAGGTAGGGTAAGACAGCTAGTTGAGTCGGTCATAGAGTTCCATATAGGTGAGTTGAAGTTGGAGGAGTTCGCGGTCTTCAATACTCGGGGAGATCCTCTCTCAGTGATCGTAGCTACTATACTATCCCAAAACACTAACGATAAGAATGCTGTTAGGGCCTACAAAACCCTAGCTGAGGTTGTCGGCACACCGTTAAAGCCTGAAGCTCTTCTAGCCCTAGGAGTGGAAGGTATAGCTAGAGCTATAAGAGTTTCCGGAATGCACCAAGTAAAAGCAAGAGCTATAGTTAACTTAGCTAACTCCGTAACCATCCAGGAGCTTGAGGAGCTCGAGCCGATGAGTTTGAGGAGTAAGTTGCTGAGTGTGCCTGGGATCGGCTATAAAACTGCTGATGTCTTCCTACTCATGTACAGGAGGTACCCGATCTTCCCGGTTGATACCCACATCAGGAGGATATTAGTTAGATATGGGGTTGTGAGACCTGGGGATAGCTACGAGAGGATTAGACTAACTGTTGAGGGGGAGCTACCTAGGGACCCTGAGTACTTGATGAGAGCACACCTAAGCCTAATAAGGCATGGGAGGACCGTATGTAAAGCGTTGAGACCTAGATGTGGTGATTGCCCGGTAGCTAGCACCTGCCTAAAAGTAGCTGTCTAGCTACGTACTTTAGACAAGACAGTAAGTTTTCTTTGTGGTGTAAGCTGTGAAGTTAGTTGCTGTAGCAGCACACAGTGAGCCGCCTAGTCCTGAGCACGAGGTTAACATACGTGTTTTTGTCAAGAGCTTAATTGATTACTGTTATGAGAGGCCCGTGCTCCTCGTTGGAGGGTACTGGGGGTTCATGAAGGTGTTAGTTGATGAAGCTTTGGGGGCAGGCTTAACTGTAGTAGTGTTTCCGCCTGTTGAGAAAGAGGAGGTCGAGTTCCCTGGTGGTGCTATAGTTTTGAGGACAGGTCTCAGCTTCAGGTTAAGGAGTGTCGCGATGGTTAGGAGTTCTGATGCTGTAGTAGTTCTCGGGGGTTCCTCAGGTACACTCCAGGAACTTGTTACAGCGTATACTGAGGGTAAGCCCGTGTTCATGCTTCTCAGTGGGTTAGCTACGGATAGGGTAACTAACCTCGCTCCATACCTTGATGACAGGAAGCTCTCGGAGATCAGGGTCTACAGGGATGTTAAGGATCTTACTAAGGATCTGTGCGGATATATATCTAAAGTAAGTGCTAGCCTGCCGAAGTTTGGGTAGTCTCCACGTAAATCTTTTTATTAACCTAGATTTTTATTCGGGTAGCTACTTACTTATGGGGTAATTCAATGTATGAGAAGCCCTTAATTAAGGTTGAACCTCCAGGACCTGAGGCTAGGAAATTTATGAAGAAGCATCACGAGCTTATCATGACGTCCACACACGACCCGGAGTACCTTCCTCTAGTTATTGAGAGAGCTGTGGGGGTGTGGTTCGTAGATGTTGATGGTAATGTGTACCTAGACTTCACATCCGCCATAGCTGTGAACAACTTAGGATATCCAACACATCCTGAGATAGCTAGAGCTGTAACCGAACAGCTTTCGATTCTAGCTCATGCTGCCGGGACAGACTTCTACAACCCGTACCAGGTGTCGCTAGCTGAGCTCCTGGTCTCCATAGCACCTGGGGAATTCGGTAAGAAGGTCTTCTTCTCTAATAGCGGTACGGAGGCTAACGAGGCTGCTATTAAGATTGCTAGGTACTCCACTAACAGGAAGTACTTCATATCGTTCATAGGCTCGTTCCACGGTAGGACTATGGGCTCTCTCGGGCTCACAGCTAGTAAGCCGGTCCATAAGAAGAGGTACTATATGTGGATGCCCGGAGTCTACCACGTCCCCTACCCCAACCCCTACAGGAATCCGTGGGGGATAGACGGCTACGAGCATCCTGATGAGTTAGTGAATAGGGTTCTAGATTACATAGAGTACTGGGTATTCGAGCATCAGATCCCTGCTGAGGAAGTAGCTGCGATATTCTTCGAGCCGGTACAGGGTGAGGGAGGGTATGTCGTACCACCAAAGAACTTCTTCCAGCAGCTGAAGAAGCTAGCAGATAAGTACGGCATACTCCTAGCAGACGACGAGGTCCAGATGGGCATGGGGAGAACGGGGAAGATGTTTGCTATAGAGCACTTCGAGGTCTCACCAGACATAATTACGCTAGCTAAAGCCCTCACAGCTGGAACGATACCCCTAGGCGCGACCATATTTAGGAAGGACCTGGACCTGGAGCCAGGAGCTCATAGCAACACATTCGGTGGGCACGCACTCGCCGCTATAGCTGCTGCTAAGGCTATAGAAGTAACCAGGAAGCTCCTACCACACGTATCAGAACTCGAGAAACTGTTCTTCGAGAGACTAGCACCGCTCAAAGAGAAGTACCCGAAAGTCGGGGACGTAAGAGGTCTCGGCCTAGCATGGGGTGTAGAATTCGTAAAAGATAGGAAAACCAAGGAACATGACGCTAAGACCAGAAATAGAGTAGTGTATGAAGCCCTAAGAAGAGGCCTCGTACTACTTGGGTGCGGGAAGAGCTCGATAAGGCTCATACCCCCCATAGTAATCACCGAAGAACAAGCCAAGATAGGTCTCGACATATTCGAAGAAGCAGTAAAAGCAGCCCACTAAGCCACGCAGGTTTAAGCTTATTATTTTTGTTTTATTTATGTTTTCTGTGGGCGGGGGTGCCCGAGCCAGGTCAAAGGGGTCGGGCTTAGGCCCCGATGGCGTAGGCCTGCGTGGGTTCAAATCCCACCCCCCGCACCTCGAAGCCCTTTAAGAATCCTCACAATATAGTTGCAAGAGTGGAAACTCTTTGAAGCCCTACTTCCAGCATATCACACCTTAATAGAGCAGTATTATCCTCTAATTTTCCTCATCCTGTTTGGGGAACCATTTCATCGTTTCCCGACATTACTTCATGAACTCAAGCGTTCTAAGACCTCGCGGATTATTTCTTCCTCGGTTTTATTGCTCTCAACCAGCTGAAACTCTGCGTAACCTTGTTTACGCTCACTACTCGGTACCTGCCTGGAGACTAACTCTACAGCTCTTCGCGTTGGGTGTGTTATTATGTCAATGTAGGCCCTCACTATGGCTGCTACGGTTGCTTCCTGAAGGACTATTATCTGATCACTAAGCTCTAGTAAGATCCTTACGTGTCTATGACCTGGAGGTATGAACGCGGTAATCTTCCTCACGTCCTCGTTCCTGTAGACCTTAACATCCATGTGAGTAACCTACACCTATATAGGATATCTAGACCTAAAACCACTAAAACTCGGCTGAATGTGTGGCGCCGGGGGCGGGATTTGAACCCGCGCGGGGTTACCCCCACCGGCTTAGCAGGCCGGCGCCCTGGCCAGGCTAGGCGACCCCGGCTCCAAATAATTAAACTACTCGAGGTTATAAGCGTCTTCATATTTTTGCGTCCCTACGGACTGAAGCTACTAGTCAACACATTCTTTGCTACGGCTTAAAAACTCTTGGAGTTGCAGTAGGTTTGAGGATGCTGAGATATGGAGACTCCTTACTCGGAGCTTAGGAGATGTGTTGCTGAGGCTGTTGGAAGGGTCTTTGCCTTAGTGGGGGTTGAGGTAGATTATGCTAGCTTAGAGAACCTGATTCAGGAACCACCTAGGCCGGAGTTCGGGGATCTCGCAATACCACTTCCGAGGGTATCTAGAGGGCTTACTGAGAAGTGCCGCGAGGTCGTGTCCGCCATTGGGGAACTGGGTGGTGAGTGTATTGAGAAAGTTGAGTGTGTTGGTAGCTACCTGAATATCTGGCTTAGAAGTAGCTACCTAGCTAGGATCCTGGGAAGAGCTCTAGCTACGAGTAGGGGGAGCTACGGAATCCCGGAGAAGAGCACCCCTAAGAGAGTGGTAGTTGAGTTCGTATCTGCTAACCCGGTACACCCCCTACACATAGGTTCGGGAAGGAACGCGGTACTAGGGGACTTCATCGCAAGAGCTCATGAACTTCTCGGGGACATAGTTGAGAGGAGGTACTACGTAAATGACTTAGGCCTCCAAGTAGCTTACCTACTCTACGGGTACATCAAGCTATCGAAACCTAGAGCTCCCCCATCAATGAAGGATGACCATTTCTTAGGTCTTATTTATGCAGCTACGTCGATTCTAGCAGACATAGCTAGACTCAGAAAGAAGCTTGAGCACCTTACCGGAGACGAAGCAGGGGAAGCACGTAGGGAGCTGGACACCCTCATCGGGGATCTTCTGAGGATTAGGTCGAGAGTCCCTGACGTTGTCGAGGCCTTAACAAAGAGCTTGAGTCAGGTTGAGGATGTTGACCAGGAGGTTAGGGCGTTATCACTAGCTATGGAGTCGTGTGATCCTACTATTGTCGAAGTACATAGGGAGGTAGTGGATAGAGTTCTCATCGGGATAAGACAGACCTTGGAGAGGCTTGGAGTAGTGTTCGATAGGTGGGATTATGAGAGCGAGCTCGTTAGATCGGGTCTCGTCAGGGAGGTCGTGGAGATGTCGCGTAACTCAGAGTTCATTACATACTATAAAAACGCCCCAGCTCTAGATCTTGGGAGACTAGCTAACGACGCTGTGAGGAGTGAGCTGGGGATACCTAAATCCCTTGAGATACCTCCACTCATACTCGCAAGGTCTGATGGGACCACCCTCTATACTACGAGAGATATAGCGTACACGATAAAGAAGTTCAGAGAGTTTAACGCAGATAAGGTGTACAACGTGATAGCTGTGGAGCAGACATTACCTCAAGCACAGCTAAAGCTCGCTCTCTACGCTCTGGGGTTCTACAAGGAAGCTAGGTCCTTAGTGCACTACGCATATGAAATAGTTAACGTCAAGGGGTTCGCTATGAGTGGGAGGAGGGGCAGGTATATCACGGTAGATGAGATTCTTGACACCCTAATCGCTAGAGCCCGCGAGCTAGCTAGGAGTAGAGGTGTGGAGATATCCGATGAGATAGCCCTGAAGATAGCTAGGTCAGCATTCAAGTACATAATGCTATCGGTCTCACCGAAAAAGACCCTAGTGTTCGACCCGGAGCAGGCAGTGGAGGTTAAGTCAGGTACGGCAACATATGTTCAGTACACGTATGCTAGAGCTAACAGCATACTGAGTAAGTACGGCAGGGAGCCGGACTTTAATGGTGTAGGTGGTGATGGTTTAGTAGGTAAGAGACGTGAACTAGCTCTCCTAATAGCTAGGTTCCCCGAGATCCTCAGAAAGGTGGTACTAGAGCTAACTCCCGAGGATATGGTCTCGTACTTGAACAAGCTGTCAGAGATATTTAATTCCTGGTATGACACCGACCCCGTACTTACAGAGCCCGATGAGCAACTGAGAAACCTAAAGCTTCTCTTAGTGTACGGGACGAAGGTGGTGATAGAGAACTCATTTAAGTTACTAGGACTGGACGTAGTGGAGAGAATATGATCCTTCTTTAAGGACCACATACCCTGATAAGGCTGACAATGCCGCATCCCGACGATTAATAAATAGGGAACTCGTCTATACTTCACCTGCTGTATTAGAATGCTCACTACTTCAGGTGCTTTTCATATTCATGACCTCTATCGTTACTTTGTAGGGTAGCTCCCTAATCAACGTCTTGACTATATCTTCAAAACACTCACCTACGTTTCTCGGGTTCTGAGTCTCAGCTTCAACCGCTAACACCACTGAGTCCTCACCTATCTCTAGAGGTCTCACTGAGACAGTGGCCTTATTTACTAGCCTGGACTTCTTTACGGCTTCCGCTACTCTTTCTACTACCTCACTTACATTGCTACCTGGGCTAGCTACTCTAATCCTGAGGACTAGAGGCATCTGCGAGAGTTTCACGATGACTGATCTAAGCAACCTGCTATAGGGGATTAGGACCGAGGCTCCAGGCTCCGTCTTTAAGATCATGTAGTTACCTTCAACAAGTATGGCTCTACCTTCATACTCCTTCCCGTCTACGACGACTTTAATGTACTCACCATCTCTTATAGATGAAGTTAGGGCTACTACTAGGTAGGATAGAGAATTGGATATGTAGCCCATTATAGAAGCTAGAATAACGGATACTACTATCACCGCTACAGCAACTGATAGGATAGGAGCTAGGGGGTGGGCAGTTATTATCGAAACAACTGCTGGGATAAACATAGCTACTAGTATAGCTAGTCCCAACAACTTAGCTGTTTCCTCAAACCTTCTAGAGATTATCCCGCGGCGTCTTAACCTAGATAGAAAAATCCTCAAGGCGTAGTATAACGCGTAAATCACGAGTAAGGACGCTATTAAATAGAAGAGGGGGGCCCAACCCGAGATCGATTCCAGTAAGTTCATCAGGGCTACACACCTACAGAGTTCTCCTCATACTTATAGATAAGAGGTTTAAAGAGTTCAAGATGTTCTATCTGCCTGATCCTAAGATACTCTGCTGTCCTGGAGCTCGAGGATCTATAAATATTGACTACTAAACAGTCCAGATAGTTGTGTCGATGAAGCATTCCTCCTTATGTAGCGGAGATAGTGACCCATCTGATTTAACAACATGGCACGGTGGAACATCTTCGTAGATTGTTAGCCCGGGGAATATCCTAGAGTAAGCACCTACTTTAACCCCCGGATTTATCGATACGTTAACCCCTGTCTTAACGTAGCCACCTATGAGCCCGCCCAGCTTTCTTCTACCCGTCGCTACCTTAACTCCCTTAATCCTCACCTTCACCTCCCTATCATCTAATCTTAGATTAGCTAGTATTGTCCCAGCTCCGAGATTACTGCCCTCACAAACTATTGAGTCACCTATGTAGGATAGGTGTGAAGCGTGTACCCGCTCCATGACGATACTCTCTTTAACCTCAACTGAGAACCCTATCCTAGAGTTTTCAAGTATGATGCTTCCAGGCCTGATATAGGCATTCGGACCGATGACCGCTCCCCTACCGATGTACGCGGGTCCAGCAATGTATGTCCCGGAGAGGATCTCCGCACCTTCTCCTATGTAGACGGGTCCTACCATTTTAACGTTCTCCTCGACCCTACCGAGGATAGTCTGCTCCCTTACCTGCTCTTTAAGTACTTCCACGGAGTACTCGAGGTACTTCCACACCTTACCTACGTCTCTCCAGTACTGTAGTTCAAATACTCTAACTGGTACTCCGTGTCGAGGAAGTAGCCGCATCACATCTGTAAGTTCATACTCCCCTCTCGGGCTGGGCTCCACCTTCTCAAGATATCTAACTATGTCGATCTTGACCTTATAGACACCGGCATTAACTACGTTTGAGATGGGTTGTGATGGCTTCTCAATAACATCCCTGACGTAGCCTAGGGAATCGCAGATAAGAACGCCGTAGTCTCTCGGATCACTTACTCTGTAGGCGGCTACAGTATATGGAGAACTGTCGTTAGCTATACTTACTAAGTCTTTAGTGGTGTATATGGAGTCCACATAAATCACTAGGACATCCTCTTCCTTCACGGATTCAAGCCCCTTGAGAAGGGCATGTGCCGTCCCCAGAGGCTTACCTTCGTCTACTACCCTAAGCTCAAACGGGTACCTATCTTCAATATCTTTTACTCTTTCCCTCACTCTATCAATGAGGTAGCTAGCTACCACTACAACCCTCTTAACGGAGCCGACCTTGCGGAGTGCTTCTAAGTGTATCTCTAGGAGAGACCTATCTAACATTGGGATGAGGGGTTTAGGCCTTGTATGCGTTACAGGTTCGAGACCTCTACCAAACCCTGCTGCGAGAATAACCGCTTCCACTGTGAATGCCCAGGGCATTAATATAGCGAAATATAAAACTACGATCTATGTTAGGGTACTGGAAACCCCAGTCCCCTGAGGATCATCCTTAATGCTATAAAGACTAAAGTAATTGAGAACCCCTTCCTAAGAGATGCTGATTTAATTCTCTTAGTTATAGCCGCCCCTAGCTGAGCCCCAACTATTAGTGTAGGAGATAGAAAAACGAAGAGATACAGGTCGACATTCCCCAGGAAGTAGTGTGTTAGTGCTGACATCACTGAGGTTATGGCTATAGCCATAGATGATGTAGCCACTGCTAATCGTATCGGGAGCCCTAAGTAGGTTAGTAGAGGTACGTTAACCACTCCACCGCCAACTCCAAGCAACCCCGAGGCAAGACCTGCTAGTGCTCCTCCACCTAGAAGGAAAACGATGTTCCTCATATTTAACTGGATTAAGGTATTCACATCATCCTCTTTTCTTCTTCCCTCAACCCTGGCGACCCTATAAGCGACACCTACTAAAGCTAACCCGAATAGCACTCTGAGAAGGTTAGCATCTATCTGCCTAGTCAGCTGAGCCCCTAAATAAGCCGTAGCCACAGCTGTCAGTGAAATAACTAAGCCAGCTTTGTAGTTAATGAATCTATATCGTGTGTAAGCTATGGTAGCAGAGAGAGCGTTAAATATTATAGCTGCAGCTGATGTGCCGACAGCTACTCTCATGTCCACACCAGCAATATTCATTATTGGAACCATCAGGAAACCTCCTCCTAGCCCGAACATAGACCCTAGGATCCCAGCTACGAGGCCTACCACCATTGCTAGGACCGCTGTTATCATAGTCTACACACGCAGACCTCCTGACTTCTTCAATAAAAAGCTTCGGTATATTTGTGTTTAGGTATGTATAGACCTAACCAGGAACTTTAGTAGGTCATCACCGAGGAACACGAAGGTTCTTGCTAGAGAGGATAGCTCCCCGAAAGCCACCCTAGAAGTCCTCGTAATAGCGATTAAGTCCTCAACTGAAGCCTCACCGAGTATTAGTCTCAGTATGGATGGGGATACTACTGCGAATACAGGCTCGTGACCCATGTTCTTGACTATCCTGGAAACTATCTTACCGGCAACTATGTCCACGTCTGACTCCGGCTCACCGACATACACTACCAGACTTTTGCGGGGTATGACCTCGCTTAAGAGTTTAACGGAGAGCCATAGGGATGTCCGGTAAGTTAGGTTACCCTCACTATCCTCACGCCACTCGATGCGGGATAGATACTCAGCGAGAGATCCTATGTCGGCTGGTCTACGTATCTTCATGAAGGCCGTGTTCGATGACGTGAACTTAGCGACTATAGCTACAGATACCTCAGTACCTCTTCTAGCTAGCTCCGATACTACCCTAATGACCTCCCTAGCTAGTACATCTAATGCCCCACCCCTAAGGTAATCCCTGTGGATAGGTATTACGAAGAAGACACTGCGGTAGACCTCCTTCTCAAAAAGCTTGACAATCATCCTACCAGTTCTTAGCGAAGCTTTCCAATCAACACGTTTCAACTCATCACCGGACACATACTCTCTATTACCATAGAACTGAGTTCCAGTACCTGATACCCCCACCCTACTCGTACCGATATCGTAGGGAGTCCCACCACCCACGGTAAGCATGCTCTCACTGATCCTAGGCATAGCACGGAGAACTACGCGCTTAACTAGGGTAACTTCAACCTCGGTAATCAACGTCACTAACCTCGCATATATACGTATCCCCGCCACCTCGTGCGTACCTACTCGAGCAGTAATCGAAATGTGTAGTCTGAGCACCTCAGGGGACTTCTCATACCTTACTTCAGTAACTGAGACACCGCTATCACTTAATAGATCTACACGTAACACGGAGGCTAGAATTAGTAACCATGAACGTAGCTCCACGGTTAGCTGGAAGGGCTCTCCCGAGAAGAGCACTTCATCCTCAGTAGCTAACTCACCAAACACGAGGGCTCTGGAGGCTACTCTCTCTAGGAGTAAGGCTAGGGAAGTATAGACCATGCTAATAGCTAGTAAGTATCTAGCTACATGAGATTCCAAGATAGAGTGGACATATGCTAAACTAAGTAGAACAGCCAACAGTACATACGAATAGGACCTCTTGATACGTACTGTGCTGCTATCCATGAGTGAGTCAGGTACTATGGTCTCGGCACCTCCACTCGGTTTATGACCTCCTCAACTACTAGGTCCTTCCTTACGGTGCTCTCCCCCATAACCTCAGGCCTCAGGACTATTCTGTGTGGTATTGTGTAGAGAGCTGAGTGCTTCACATCATCAGGTATAACGTACTTTCTCCCCTCAGCGAGAGCTAGGGCCTTTGATAGGTGGAGAAGCATGGAGAGTCCTCTAGGGCTTAGACCGAACTTCACAGCTCTATGAGAGTTTAAAGCCTCTGAGATACGTATCGCATAATCTATTACTGAGTCATCCACCCACACCTCCCTCAACTCCTTCCTAGCCTCCAGGATATCGTCCTTTCCTACGACTGGTTTGAGGCTGTTGAAAGCCTCCTCTATGGTCTCCGGGTTCAACCTAAGTAGCTTCTTAAGCCCGTCCCTACTTAACCCACCCATAGGTAGCCTCATAAGGAACCTATCTAACTGAGCCTCCGGTAACTGGAAAACCCCCTCCACCTCTATGGGATTCATAGTAGCTAAGACCGTGAATGGTGTGGGTAGCTTAAACACCTCACCCTCTATAGTTACCTGCCTCTCCTGCATAGCCTCAAGCAGTGCTGACTGCGTCCTCGGTGATGCCCTGTTTATTTCGTCAACAAGCACCACGTTCGCGTGGACCGGGCCTAGGAGGATCCTGAAATCACCTAGCTTCTGGTCGAATATCTTACTACCGACTATATCAGCTGGGAGGAGATCGGGAGTCATCTGAATTCTACTAAATCTCAGATCCATAGCCCTAGCAACGGATTTCGCTGTAAGAGTTTTCGCAACACCGGGAACCCCCTCGATGAGAACATGGCCATCGAGTATTATAGCTAGGACAAGCATCTTTATATGCTCTGACCGCTCTACTAGAAAAGACCCGCAAGCCTCGACAACCTCCTCAACAACTCTCTGGACCCTGGTCATCCCACATCAACCGCTGACTCACAGATCTAGGACTCCAAAAATAAGCTCTCTAGAGGTTTAAATCTGGGTGTGGATTGCGAGGCATATAGCAGTGTTGGTGGTAGTACTCATATTAGTAGCCTCAGCACAGGTTGTTTTCTCGAGCAGGCACCTCGATAAAGTCCCCGAAGAACTACTCCGAGAGGCGATAGCGTTAGATATCCTAGCTTCCTGGTCGAGTAAATGCCTCGGGGTCGGAATTAGCGAGCTTCACACCATGGACGATCTACATGAATATCTGGAGTACCTGGAGAACATCCTCTACGGTAACAGTACTGCTGTGATTGCTTTAGGAGGTGTGCACGTAAGAGCATTAATGCTCTTGCTGTACGGTTCTAGTGAGATAACACCTGAGATCGTGGAGAGGTTGATTAGGGTCTCAGTATTAAACCTTATAGAGACCTCTAGAGTAGGTTACGAAGATATAGAGGAACTATTTCACAACCCGTCACTAGCGTCTCTGGTCAGGATATATAAGCGCGTTGGCAATGACCCCCTCATCGGTAGGTGCTTGAATGACGTACTCATTAAGTTGTTGGGTTTCGGTGTATACTTAGAGAGAGGTGATGTAGCTAAAGCTCGGGCCGTAGCTGAGGAAGTACTTAGCGAGAGATCTGTGTTCTTCGGAGTGTTAATGCTGTCGATTATTGAGGGCCGTACATATGTAGTAGGGTCTTCAAAACCATTGAAGATATCGGAGGAGGATTTAGAGAGGTTGGTAAGCAAGCTGAGGGAGATGAATGTAGACCTAGATGAGGTACTCTCAAAGTACAGTCTAACTGAGCTGATAGAAATTTACGAGAGTCTGAAAGCGGTAGATAAAATAGATCTTCAACTTAATACTAATGCCTCCCTAGTAGGCGTAGGCTGGGGAGTTGAAGATGTTGATGATGTCCTAAGACAGGGAGCTGTAAGTACTCAAGTGAGCCGGGAGAACCAAGAATCCATCCCTGGAGGCTATGCCGTGCCTGATCCTGGAAAGATCGGTGAGCTCGTTAACCGCATACCGCCGAAGGTTATAGCCTCGGCTGTAAGTGTAGTTAGCACGCTTAGCTACTCAAGAACATACGCACCGACCTCCGGGAAAACACCACCTACATACCTGGAACTACGTAGACAGGGGTCCTCACTATCGAGCACGGAGCTCTTAGGACTTATTTTTGTGGCTATAGCGGCTATGGTAGTCATCCCCATAGTTCTACGTGGCACACTTAGAAAGGAAATTAGTGAACCTCTAGTAAGACCTCTACTAGTGCGAACACTACCTACTACCCCGGAATTAAGTGCTGTCATCAGAGTCTTCTGGGAGGTTGTGACGAACTTGTCGATTAAGGTTAAGGTTGAAGTAAGACCTTCAGACACGCATCGTGAGATAGCTGAGAAGCTAGATCCTGAGCTAGATAGTGTTAGCTCAGCCTTGCTGAGGAGGTTAAGTAAGCTGTATGAGGTGGCCAGGTTCTCAAGGGAGGTACCGGAGGAGAGATTAAGTAGGGATCTGAGTATAGTAAAGGAAATGTTGGGGAGGGTTACTCGAGGTTGAGTGAGGTGCGGAGTATTCGATACCTCGTATGGATCCCTATACTGCTGGTTGTAACTACTGCGGCATTAGCGGTTGCCCTCACAGAGAGTGTGTCCGAGGTTTTTGTGAGACTGGTTGTAGGGGTTTTAGGGGTTATCGGGTGCGGTGAGGTAGTGCTCTACTCAGCTGGCTATACCTCCAAGCTAGATCATCTTATACCGCTTAGGCTGAGGCTTAGAACCCCAGGGCTCAGGAAGATCCTCATAGGTCTCCTCGCATTCGTAGTAGGTATGTCGATTTACAATATGTTACTGTATCTTACCCCGAATATAGATAGAGTTGTTGCTGCGGCTATATCTGCGTTAACTACCTACTTTGTAACTAGGGGACTGAGTCGAGCTATTTCCAGTAGCCCACTTACGCTGATCATAGTAACAGTGGTAGCGGTAATAGCTCTTGTTGAGCTATCCTCAGATGATGACTACGCATACGTTGAGAACCTTCTTAAGCTATTTGAGGAGGTGATCCGCCACGCGCTCTAACCACCTTAGGTTCTTCGAAGTAGTGGCCATCGCATCTTTCTTTGCGGCAATAGCTTTAGCTATAGCGGAGCGTTATGTAGCGTCAATAATAGCCCTACTCAGCGGTATCGCAGTACTTTCATACCTCTCAGAACAGGGTACTAGACATGAAGGTTAGGGTCTTCGCACCGGTACTACTCATTGTTCTGGTACTTTCGTCTCTAGTTGTTGAGAAGGAAATCTCTTACCGTGTACCTTTAGGGGCTTCCCCACTTAACTCAGGTCCTGAAGGAACTTCGGGCTTAGTGAATGTCCTAGAGAACCTCGGTTATGAGGTTAGGGTCGTCACCTCCTGGACTAGGAGCCTGCTAGAGCTATCACCGTGTTTAGTCATGATAGTTTCCCCAGAGGTCCCGTACACAGAAGAGGAGGTGGAGATCATTAAGACGCTAGTATCTAGAGGAACCAGCATCATCGTAGCTGATGAAGGTACGTTATCCAATAAGGTTCTTGAGTCCCTTGATATGCCGGTCAAAATCACCGGCTTACCGGTTTCCTTTAACGGTAGCTCCGTATTTCCTGTGAAGATGGAGTTAGATAGTTGGGAGTTGAGGGTTATTTACGCGTACGCATCTTCTCTTCAGATACTGCCAGAGTATGGGGGATCTTTAAATATATTAGCTAGTATGGGTGGGGATGTTATGGCAGTTCTCTATGAGGAAATGAACCTGAGAGCTGCCGTTATATCTGATGGAACTGTGGTGACTAACGCTCTACTTAATCCGGCAAACCCTCTCAACCATAACTACGTCTTCGTCAGTAGCCTAATACGGATTATGTGCCCCGAAGGTGTGGTACTCATCGAAGGATCGAAGTATAGGCTCAGACCATTACCAGCAACTAGCCCGGACTCCCCGATCATCACATATCTAGACCCTCTAGCTAGGGTCTTAGGTCTAGCTATACTACTCTTAGCTTCAACATACCTATTCGTTTCAAGTCGTACCTTAGAGATCAGGACTAGAAAACGCCCTCTAGAGCCTAGGCAGTACGGTAGTTACGATGTAGCTATAAGGCTATGCAGTACTGAACTAGCGGAGGTACTAGGTTGCGGAGATATGAGGAAAGTTGGTGATTTCGTGGAGGTTCTTAAAAGAGCAACACAGTTATCTCGAAGCGATAGGGACATAGCGCTGAAGATTCTGAGAAGATTGCTCGAAGTTAGGGAATAAAACCTACGTGATTCTAGAGGTAATCCATTGCTATATACCCAACTAATTTTCGAATAGATTACCTTACGTAACACGGATTTATATAATCTATGAAACCTTCCTCGCCAGGGTATGTAAGCTGAATACCAGAATTTTTTCACTAGTAGTGGTGCTACTCATCATTGCCGGAATAGCGATATCTCTTTACTATGAATTAAAGAGACGTACTGAACCGGTATCTACCTCAGTGTCTGTAAGTCCTACAAGCACAACTATTACAGGTATCACCACGACACCTACCGTAATCACATCCCACACTACTTCCCCTACTACCTCAAAACCTATTCTCTCGAACTACCTTAAGTTGAAGATAGATGAAATACTCACTACAAGCCGGGTGCTGGACCTTGATAATACGGGGATATTCATCTCTACGTTAGATGGGGAGGTAATATATGTTTACAACCATCATAAACTACTAATACCTGCATCTAATATGAAGCTCTTAACGGCGGCGGCAGCGCTTAAATATCTTGGCCCAGACTACAGGTTCGAGACAGTTCTCCTCGTAGATGGTGAGGTCGTAGACGGAACTCTGAAGGGTAATCTCATAGTGAGAGGGTGTGGAGACCCAACTCTAGTAAGTAGCGATTGGGCTACTAAGCTCTCTGAAAGTGGAGGATCCCTACGTGAGTCTCATCACGTACTCGATAACGAGGTACTTGAAGTACTAGCCAAGCTAGGGATTAAGAAAGTAGATGGGGACATAATCATAGATGATTATTACATAGACAAGGAGTTCGTACATCCGTCTTGGGAAGCAGGGGATCTCTCGTACTATTATGCTGCTCAAGTAGGTGCTTTAACAGTAAACGAGAACACTGTCCGTCTAAAAGTTTACGTAGATTCCTCCGGGAGAGTCAAGATGGAGACAGCCCCCAGTGTAGCTTACGTCGAAGTCTCCTTTGAGGGTCGAATCGTGAAAAACAGTTCGGAGGTGAAGCAGAAGCTTACGGCAGTTAGGGCTCTAGGAACCAATAAGATCACCGTCTTAGGAGATGTAGCTGTGGGGACAGGACCCTACTATCTGGTTGTAACAATACATGATCCTGGAATGTACTTTGGGGCAGTACTTAAAGATATTCTCCAGAAACATGGAATTGAAGTTCTAGGTAACGTACGTAGAGCGAATACTACCGGGTGGAGTAACGCCAAGTCTGTAGGTAGCTTAATGTCGAAGCCTCTAGCAATAATACTTAAAGATATGCTTAAGGAGAGCATAAATCTCTATGCTGAACATATAATGAAGGTGTTAGGAAAGGAAATCGTGGGGGAGGGATCATGGAGTGGAGGTTCTAAAACCATTGGGAAAATGTTAGGTGAGCTAGGTATAAGTGAGCCGGGAATAGCTATAGCAGATGGCTCTGGTCTATCGAGGTGGAATAGGCTCACACCGTACCTTCTCGTTAAGTTATTAACAGCATTCTATAACGATAAGTGCTTCTACGACTCTCTACCTATAGCTGGCGTAGATGGTACGCTAAGAAATAGAATGCTGAGTACATCAGCCCAGGGTAACCTGAGAGCTAAAACAGGAACGTTAACGGGGGTGTCAGCACTCAGTGGTTACGTCACCACAAGAGATAACAAAGTTTTGGTTTTCTCAATGATATTTAACGGATTTACAGTATCGAGTAGCACTGTGAAGAAGAGTGTTGAGGATAGTATAGGGATTCTCTTAGCGGACCTAGATACGTCGGTACTGACCTAACGACGTCCTTAGTATATAATCAACTAGCTCGACTACTGGAAAGCTTTTTACCTCTTTTAGTGATGTAATTAAGTGGTAGCCGGGTCGTCTAGCGGCCAAGGATGCGGGGCTTTGGACCTCGGCCGCCGCCCCCGTATTTCTAGTCTTACCTACATGACCTTCTATGGTGCTATCCTAGCTAGTATTTCGTGGTAGGTATTCTTCTTACAGATAGGGCACCAGTGGTAGAGATGTTTAAAGTCTCCTAGGTAGTAGCTGACTTTCAGTACCCTCTCATTCCCGCACTCCCTGCACTTAACCATCCAACCTCCCATTTTTACTGCCGCACTCTCCTGTCGGTTTTCAGATATATGTTTTTGAATCATCATAACGTTGTGTCTGGGATGGCTAACACATCGCTACTACTTATTCGATTATAAGCTCTTCTACTGTAATTAGCTTGATGGTGAAACTTTGGGAGTAAATATCCGGGAGATCATTCCTGAGACGTGTGTCCGAGTCATTAACGACCTGAGGGAGCTTAGGGGGAAGGTTGTAGCTATAGATGCCTATAACGCTCTTTATCAGTTCCTAGCAGCGATTAGACAGCCTGATGGTACCCCGCTCATGGACAGTAAGGGTAGGGTTACTAGCCACCTAAGCGGGCTTTTCTATAGAACCATAAACCTCCTCGAAGCAGGTATAAAACCTGTATATGTTTTCGATGGGAAACCTCCGGAACTTAAGTCTAGAGAGATCTCGGAGAGGATGAGTACCAGAGAGGAGGCTAGGAGGAAGTATGAGGAGGCTATTGCCGCTGGCGATATCGAGGCTGCTAGGATATATGCGCAGATGTCGGCACACCTAACTAGTGAGATGGTTAGGGTATCGAAGGATCTTCTAGAATCGATGGGGATACCGTGGGTTCAAGCACCGTCTGAGGGTGAAGCTCAGGCAGCTTATATGGTAGTTAAAGGTGATGCGTGGGCATCAGCATCTCAGGACTATGACTCCCTTCTCTTCGGCTCACCTAGGCTTATCAGAAACCTGGCTATTACTGGACGTAGGAAGCTACCGAGGAAGGAGATGTATGTTGAGGTGAAGCCGGAGTTGATAGAACTTAACTCACTACTCAGTAGTTTGAAGGTGACTAGGGAACAGCTAATAGATATAGCGATACTTATAGGGACGGACTACAACCCGGATGGTGTGAAAGGTGTTGGACCTAAAACAGCTTACCAATTAATAAAGACCTACGGGAACTTGGAGAGAGCGATTAAGACCTTACCCGGAGCTAAGTTTCCGGTACCTCCTGAGGAGATAAGAAAGTTATTCCTGAACCCTCAGGTAACTGACTCATACAGCCTCGAGTGGAGAGATCCTGATCCAAACAGGATCGTAGAGCTACTCGTAAAGGAGTTCGAGTTCTCAGAGGAGAGAGTTAGAAGCGCTATAGAGAGGCTCTTGAAGGCATCTAGGGACATTAGGAGACCTGTAGTAGGGCTCAGTAAGTGGTTTAAGAGCTAGCTCTGGATATTGGATATGTAGGAATTTAGAGACCTTAATAGTAGTGTGAGGCATTTAAAATCAGTGGAGGTGATGAACTTAAAACGTAGATATATTTACTCCCTAGAAAGCAGTTATTGGGTACTATGAAGATAGTGGTTGTCGGTGTAAATGAGCACACGATGGAGTTTGTGAGGGAGATGGTGAGGCTAGGACATGAAGTGATGATCTTCGACGATAGGAGGGAGCTTGTCGAGAGATTGGAGGCAGAGTTAGATATTGCGGGAGCTGTAGTAGACTTTCTAAACCTAGACGATCTCGAGAGCTTCGGCTTCTCTAGGGCAGATGTCGTTGTGCTTGCTCACCGAAACGATGCGGTGAACGTGATGCTCAGTACGTACGCTAAGTCGGTGGGAATACCGAGAACAGTAGTCCTAACCAATGACAGCAGGATAGCTAACATAGTGATGCGGTTGGGACTAGCTTCAGATGTGGTAGTAGTGGGGGACACTCTAAGTAAGGTTCTGACATCGTTGTTAAGAGGTATAAGCGTAATAGACCTTCCTGGAGAGAACTCTATAGCTATAATTAACTCTAAAATCCTTCGACACCTAGCTGGAGCAACTATAGGGGACATCAAAGATAAGTGGAAAATTCAGGTAATGCTGGTCGTAAGTGAGGATGGGGAGCTACGTGAACCTTTCGATGACTATGTTGTCAAAGAGGGAGATGTGCTTATCATACTAGCTGAGAAGACCAAGTTGGATAAGCTATCGATGTAGCTGATTTTCTCCCTGACCTTAAGGGCAAGGATTTTAATCTAACTTCATGGAGTGTTTATAGGAATCTAGGAGCTGTTTAATAGTTGGTTATAATGTAATCGGGTTGTGTTAGCGTATTGAGAAAATAGTAAGGACCATGGACCTTGTTTGCTACGGAAAAAGTTATTCACCGATGACTATGATTGCTATTATGCCTGCTGTAGTAAGGAGAAATGCTAGCCCCATTACAAAGTCCGTTAAGAACCTCACTAGGAAGACTCCGGATCTTACCACCATGACTATGTACTCGAGGATGCTGATACTAGCTACAGTCTGTAGCTGTATTCCAATTACGATGTAGTAAATTAGTGTTGAGAGGAATATCCCTAGAGCTGATGTTTCGGTACCTAAAATAGCTAGATCCGCGAACCCTCCCCTATATTTTATGACTAGCATGGAAAGCAGTAACCCTGACACGACTCCCGCTATGGCTGGTGAGTACGTTCTTTCAGGAACTACATGGCTGAGGAGGACTGTGAGGATGGATAGCAGTAGTGTACAAAGAGTTAGGGTTACTAGTTTATCTTTTAGCTGCATATGCTTTCGCCTTCATCTTGTACAGGTACTTTAATACCATGTAGAGAACTGTACCGTACATAATCATAAAAACGAGCACCTGTAGAAAGATCCTCAGTATCGGGTCTATCCCTAAAGATGCTATAGCCCAGTATATCGGGAAAGCCAGGTAAGCTAGGAGAAATGCTAGGATTAGCGGCCTGTAAAACTCTAAGAAGTACATAAGTACAGCTGCTAAAGCTATTATACCAGCCAGCAGCAAGAGCTCCTGCAACTCATACCCCAGCTATACTGTAAATGAAGATAAAAAACTCCTTACCTCCTGAGTCTCGGGTTCACTATCTCGTCTAGAGCCATACCTAGGAGTACGAAGCCTGCTGAAAGCATTATCAGGCCCAGTATTGGTGGGATGATCCACCACCAAGCGTTCATTACGAAGGCGCCCTGATAGTATGCCTCGTTTATCATCCTACCCCATGTAGGTGCTTCAGGATCTCCGAAACCTAGTAGCTGAATACCTGCTTCGAAGAACACTACGCCGGGAACAGCCATAACTATTCTGTAGACTATGTAGGGTACTAGCTGCGGCGCGATGTGTTTGATCATAATCCTCCACTCACTAGCACCCATAGCTTTAGCAGCTTCCACGTAGAGACTGGATCTGAGTGACATTGTCCACTGCCTAATAATCCTAGCTCCTCCAGGCCATGACAGGGCTATCAGGACAGCATAGATGTTCCAGAGAGTCCTACCGAATACTAGCCCTACTACCATGACGAGTGGTATCGTTGGGACGAAGTAGATTATGTCTGTCAAGAAGGTGATTGAGTGGTCTGTGTACGTACCTGCTCTATAGCCTGCTATGAGACCGAATAGTAGAGCTACAAATGTTGTCACAGATGCTACAGCTATTCCAAGTACTACAGCACTCCTAGAGCCGTAGATGAACTGTGTCCACACATCACTGCCGTAGGCTGTTGTACCTAGGACTCCGTGCGCGTCACCCTTTATGAAGACCTTCACCGGTGAGTAGCTGACCCTAAGAGCACCTTCACTACATCGCATCATGAAGTTCATCGGATCACAATAGTAGGTTACGTTCACAGCTACGTATACCTTAGTTCCTTTCTCCAAGAGTATTTCCCTGACAGCATTTATGTAGCTAAACGCATCTGAAACTTTCTCCCTCACGGTTATATCCTTTATGGTTCTAACGTACTCCTGAGCTAAGTTCCTAACAGGGTTTGGAAGTACTACTGACACCGGTAGTGTGAGCTCGCCCTTGAAGTATTCGTAGATCCAACCGATTCTCGTGTTGACTATGTCGTAGAGGGAGTATATACCTTTGGGAACTTCGAATAACATGGTCCTACCACCAGGGAGGCTGACGTTAAGTACTAGCTTCTCACCTCTCTCGAGAAGATCCCTATTCAACATTAAGGTCTCTAAGTTGTACCAGGCCTGATCCTTACCCTCGATGTAGCTAGTTCTAAATGAGAACCTTACGTCGACGGACCTTGCAGGTTTATATGGATACTCTATGTAGTCCTCAGATACCAGCAGTAGACTCGCGTAGCCTCTTCCCTCGAAGAGAACTTCAAACCCTCCACTCGTATTTACTAGCTCAACCTTAACGTCACCAACAACTTTCTGTTTCTCGACCTTGAACGTGCTGAAGGTCTTAATCACGTTGCGTGGTGTGTCTGGAGGGGCTGCCCAGTCCGGTACTGCGAAATCCCCAGCTACAACTTCCCTTGTTGACGGGCTGTAAGGTGTTAGTATAGGTGCTAGACCTCCAAGTATGGCTAGGATAGCTATCAGTGAGACACCTATAACGGCTGTCTTCTTTCTGAACACTATCAGTAGCGTGTCTACTATTCTCGTTAAGGCTATGCTAGTGCTCGACCTAACTCTAGAGGAGGTTGAGGGGCGAGCCATTTCAACCACCTGTCCTTACTCTTGGGTCTATAGCAACAAGAATTATCTCAGCTATAAATAGCGATACCACCGTCAGGAATGCTGATATAGTGAAGAATGCTGACATCACCGGGAAGTCCCAGTTCAGGAATGATTGGTATGAGAAGTACGCTATGCCTGGCCAGTTACCCACGATCTCGAATATTATCGCACCACCGAATATACCGGGGATAGTGTATGCCAAGGATATTACTAGTGGTGGCCTGACGTTCGGTATGACGTGCTTGCTGAGAGTCGTCCTCTCATCCAGTCCCTTAGCTAGGGCCGTGGTAACGTAGTCCTGACCCATCTCCGAGACAACAAGCTGCCTTATGTAGTATATCCACCCACCAGACCAAGCTATTAGAGCCGCCATCAACATCGGGGACATGTACCAGAGGAGGTACTTAAACTGCTCCCAATCCCTAATACCTATCTCCGGTGCCTTAATCGGTAGTGGGAAGATGTAGATATTCCAGAGGACCTTCGGCAGGTACGCGAGAGTGTAGTATATGATTAATAAGACGAGCCAGCCAGGTAACATGTTAGTTACTATAGATGCTTGGACTATAGCTGTATCCAGAGGTTTCCCTCTGTTCTTTGCGGCTATTATACCTAGGTAGAACCCTATTACTATTGGTACTATTGTCGTTATAGTGTAGAAGGATAGAGTATAGGGTAGCCTAATAGCTATCTCATCCATGACAGGCTTCTGCGTGTAGACGGAGATCCCGAACTCAAACATAAGTACGTTCCGCAAGTACATCATTAGCTGGTCAGGTATTAATGGCCTGTCAAGCCCGAACCTCCTTATGGTTTGATCTATCCACATACTGAACCTCGGATCTTCAGCTGTTCTCCTAAGAGCAGCAAGCAGAGGATCAGCCGCCATATTACCACCAGCTGCGACTACTGGGAGAACCCTAACCACTATGAAGTATACCATCAGTACCACTATATAGGTCACTAGCAATCTAACACCTGTCTTAGCTATGAAGGTACCGGCACCCAAGGTTTTACCCCACCTCTTTTGGACACTACCTTTTAAAAATATGTATCAGCATTTATTAGTATAATTTCCTTAGTTCATGAAAGATTTTATAGCCTCCAATGACTCAGCGATAATGAGCATGTACTGAGAAGGAACCTGTACCCAACATAACGCTGAGTACCTAGGTATCTCCCTAGGTTAATTGGAGGTGTATTAGTGACCTACTGTTTAATTGAGCTCTTAAGACAGGGAAAGAAATCTGTGGTACTGGGCTTGGTTAGAGGTCTATGTATCTAAAGGTACCTGTTCTATAAACTAACTTAACCATGAAATAGAAGCAAAATGAAGTAGGAGAAAGGAGATTCCGAATTAAAAATTGTTTTACTTTCTTCTTATTGCTGCTGCTGTTCCTAGTGCTATTACTGATAGTACTG
>ERZ1669249.13-NODE-13-length-158091-cov-10.806841_pt1 | contig 158091 bp, 153 predicted proteins | sample MGYA00579293_ERZ1669249 | MGnify/ENA primary metagenome ERZ1669249 (study PRJEB41166, sample SAMN08046057) | hot springs metagenome | biome: hot spring; feature: neutral hot spring; material: thermophilic sediment; isolation source: thermophilic sediment from... | reverse complement strand
CAGAAGAGGCTGTACCAGCAGTTACCAACATATGGGCACCAATAGATTGAGCTCTAATATCACTGATTGAAACATAAACAGTCTGTTCCATTCTTGGGCCATAGTGGATATACTTATCTTTAAAAGTTCCGTCAAGGAGTTTGATTCCGTTATACTCGGTGTCGGTTCCGATCTTTTGGATGGCATCAACAAAATTTCTAATTTCCTGCTGAAGAGCCTGACGAGCATTTGGGTCATTGATGTCGTTTGCAGCACTCTGTGCTCTTACATAGATTTCCTGAAGTTTTGTGTAGATCTGTCCTACACTTGTCTCTGCAATCTGGAGTGCTGAAATTCCAGTCTGAATGTTTCTGTTTCCTTGCTCAAGTGCTGAAGCAACAGTACCAAGCATGTCAGCAATGAAAAGACCTGCTGAGTCGTCAGCAGCACTTAAAATACGCAAACCTGTTGAGAGCCTTAAAAGGCTTCTCCCCATAGCGCGCTCATTTTGAATGAGCGCAGTGTGTGTTTTTGCTGCTTCTGCGTTGAAATTAATTTTTACTGCCATCTCCCCCACCTCCTTTTAGTTTTTTTCTTTTTTGTATTTTTTATATCGAACACATTTCTAAAAACTTTAATCAAAATTCAAAAAATAGTCTCATTTTTTTGAACCACCCAAACCTACTATTATTTCCGAAGTGGTAAAAGAAGGAAAATGACCCTTGACAAGAGAGAATTAGTTTTTATACTTATTTATAGCTTTTTACAGCTTTTAGATGGTGGCGGCGTAGCTCAAATGGTTAGAGCATGTGGCTCATATCCACAGGGTTGGGGGTTCGAGTCCCTCCGCCGCCACTAAAATTAGAAAGATTTGGCGGCGTAGCCAAGCGGTAAGGCGACGGCCTGCAAAGCCGTGAATCCAGGGTTCGAATCCCTGCGCCGCCTCATTTTTTATGTTTAAACTAAAAGTCCAAGATTTTTTTTCCTCTGCCCATTACCTTAAAGATTACCATGGACCCTGCGAAAACTTACATGGACATAATTGGAAAGTGGAACTTGTAGTTGAGGGTTCTGAATTAAACAGCACCGATATTCTCATTGATTTTAGCATACTTAAAAAAATCCTAAAAGAAACCTTAGCTGAACTTGATCACAAACTCCTTAATGAAATTCCCTATTTTAAAAACACCAATCCCTCCTCAGAAAGACTGGCAGAATACATTTTTAAAAAAGTCAAAGAAAAACTCTCAGCCTATACAAATGTAAAAGTAAAAGAGGTTACCGTTTTTGAAACAGAAAAAGCATCAGCAACCTATTACGAATAAAAATCTTCAAAGTGTCTAAACTAAAAATTTCTGAAATATTTTTTAGTCTTCAAGGAGAAGGACCTTTAATTGGATACCCTACCCTTTTTATAAGACTCTTTGGCTGTAATTTAAACTGTTCATGGTGTGACACCCCTTATGCAAAAGGAAATAATCCACATAAAGAAGTGGAAATTTCTGAAATTCTTTCTTTCTGGGAAAAAAACTTTAATTCTCTTCCCTTTATTACCATTACAGGTGGAGAACCCCTTATTCAGAACCCTGTCTATAATCTAATGAATGCTTTTTTAGAAAAAAACTGTATTGTGGTTTTAGAAACAAACGGAAGTATAAGTTTAAATAGAGTTCCTAAGAAAGTAATAAAAGTTATGGATGTTAAAACTCCATCCTCTAATATGGACAGACATAATCTTTATGAAAATTTTAAGTTTCTTGGCAAAAAAGATGCGGTAAAGTTTGTCATAAAAGATGAAAAAGATTTTGAGTTTTCCTTAGATATTATAGATAAATTTTTCCTTACCTATTATACTCAAGTTTTTCTATCTCCTGCTCATCCCTTTTTAGACCCAAAAAATTTAGCAGAATGGATTCTTAAAACCAAAAAACCTCTCAGATTTCAGATCCAGCTTCATAAAGTTGTAGGAATAAAATGATTATGTGATAAAATATTTATTATGAAAAACTTAAATAACAACAACGGAACACTGGAACCGCCTGATCCTTTAGATTTAGATGTAAACACCCTTTCTGCTCTTCCCATTATTACTGAAGAATATGAAGAACAAGTTCCTGCTAAATTTGACCCTCTTCAAAAATATCTGCAGGAAATAAGTAAATATCCTATTTTATCAAGAGAGGAAGAGGAAGCCATTGCTAAAGCCTATTACGAAACCAAAGATCCGAGACTTGCTTACAAGCTTGTAGTATCAAATTTAAGGTTAGTAGTAAAAATAGCCCTTGAATTTCAAAAATTCTGGGCCTACAACTTTTTAGACCTTATTCAGGAAGGAAATCTTGGACTTCTGCAGGCAGTAAAAAAATTTGATCCTTATAAGGGAGTTAAGTTTTCTTATTATGCCTCTTTTTGGATAAAGGCTTACATCCTTAAGTATATTATGGATAATTGGAAACTTGTAAAAATGGGAACTACTCAAGCTCAGAGGAAGCTTTTTTATAAGCTGAGAAAAGAAAAAGAAAGGCTTTCTGCTCTTGGCTTTGAACCAACTCCTGCTGAAATAGCAAAAAGACTAGGAGTTAAAGAAAAGGAAGTAGAAGAAATGGAACAGAGAATGTTTTCTCAGGATTTAAGTTTAGAAGCACCTATTTCCCACGACTCAGAAGACACTTTAGCAAATTTCTTAAAAGACGAGAGACCAACTCCTGAAGATGCCTATGCAAGGGAAGAAATTTTAAATAACTTTAAACGCCTTCTCAAAGAATTTGCTCAGAACCTTACTGGAAAGGATTATGTAATCTTTCACGAAAGACTTATAGCAGATGAACCAAAAACACTTCATGAACTTTCTCAAAAACTAGGAGTTTCAAAAGAGAGAGTTAGACAAATAGAAGAAAAAATAATAAAAAAACTTAAAAAATTTTTGGAGGAGAGATTGCCAGATGTGTACTACTATCCCCTTGCCCTACCTTACAAAGATTAGCCTCATAGTTTTACTTTTTCTTTTTGTTAATTTAACTCACTTATATGCTGAGGAGGATAAAAAAACTCAAGCTTATTACTATTATTTACTTGCGGTTAATGAAAAAGATCCTGTCCAAGCAGAAAACCATCTTAAAAAAGCTATAAAATGCGATCCAAAAAGTTTATATCTTAAGAAAACTCTAATTTCTCTTTATTTGGAAAACGGAGAACTAAAAAAGGCTGAAACACTTTGTAAAAAGCTCCTTGAAAACTACCCAAAAGATAGGGAATTTAATCTATTTTTAGCTAAGGTTTATATCCTCCAAAACAGACCTCTTCGTGCTGCCTCAGTTCTTGAAAAATATCTGGAATTTTCTCCAGAAGACGAAATCATTTTAAGTCTTCTTATAAATATTTATCTTGATCAGAAGGACTGGAATTCAGCACTGATTAACTTAGAGAAACTTTTAAAAATTAACGAAAATAATTACGCAGCTTGGATCTATAAAGCACGTATTTTAAAGGAACAAAAAAAGACAGAAGAAGCAAAAGAAGCCTATCTTAAAGCACTTAATCTTTCCCCTGAAAATAAAGTTATTTTAATTGAGGTTCTTAAATTTTTAGATGAAAATTCCTATGTAGAGGATATTGAAAACTTACTTAAATCTTATGTTGCAAAATATCCAGAAGATCAAGATTTTATCAAACTTCTTTTAAGTTTTTATATAGAAAAATCTGCCTGGGAAAAGTCTGAAAAAATTCTGAAGGAATATCTGGAAAATAACAAGCGCATTCCGGAACTTCTTTTCTTTCTTGGTTATTCCCTTGAAAAACAGAACAAAATGGATGAGGCTATTCAAGTATATGAAAAACTCCTCTCAGAAAATAACTGGAAGTATGAAGCCTCAAGAAGAATAGCAGAAATTTTTAAAACAAGGGATAAAAATGAAGCTGTAAGATACATGGAAGATTTTTCTAAAAGACATCCCAAAAATAAGGATTATTACATTTTTTTAGCTAACTTTGCCGAACTTCTCGATCTTTGCGAAAAAGGAGTCGAGTATGCGGAGGAAGGAATTAAAGCCTATCCTGATGATCTAGATATGATTTTAACCTTAGCTTCAGGTTATGCCTGTTTAGAGGATTATAAAAAGGTTTTAACTCTTGTTGAACCTCTTTTAAAAAAATATCCTAAAGATCCATTTGTATTAAATTTTGTAGGTTATAGTTATGTTGAACTGGGAAAAAATTTAGATGAAGCTGAAAAATTACTTCTTAAGGCTTTACAAATAAATCCATTAGATCCTTACATTCTTGACAGTTTAGGATGGTGCTATTACAAAAAGGAGGACATAGATTTAGCTATTCAGTATTTAGAGAAAGCAGTAAATAGACTTTCTGAGGATGAAGCTGTTATAGTGGAACACCTTGCTGATGCTTATACGAAAAAAGGTGATAAAAACAAGGCTTGCGAGCTTTATCAAAGGGCTCTAAAAGTTGTTACTCATAAAAGAGATAAAGAAAGGATTGAGAAAAAATTTGAAAGCTGTAAAAGCTCTAAATAAGTTTATTCTTTTTTATATTTTTTTCCTTATTTTTGGATGTTCCTATAAAAAGTTTTCTGTAAGTGAATTACCTGCTAAAAATGTTTATCAAGGAAGTATTTGGTGGGAAATTACTATTTTTACCAACAACGAGACTAAAACTATAAGTAATTATGCTGATTTTCAAGCAAGAGAAAATTTTCTTTATCTCAGATTTAAATCCCCTTTTAATACTACCTTAGGATACGGAAAATGGGAAGCATCCCTTTTTAATACTATTGAAATTTTTGATCTTTACAATCAGAAACACTATTTAATAATACTTAAAACCAATCCAGAAGTAAAAGACATTCCTCTTTATTTCTTAGGTCTTAAAGAGAAAAATCAAACCTGGAACTTCTTAAAAACTTCCTTTAATTATTCCTTTGAAGAAAGTAAAAAAGAAGGAATAATAAGTTCTAATTTTTTGAAATTAAGATGGAGATTTAAAAATATTTCTCTTATTAAAGAATTTACACCTTTGTTGAAAGATGCATCTATTTTTAAAGATCTTCAAAAAATAGAAATTACTTTTTAATCCTTATTACTACCTCTTCCACCTTTCTTGGAGTTGCTTTTAAAATTTCTATCTCCAAGTTTTTGTAATTTATTATTTCTCCTTGCTCAGGAATTCTTCCTGTTATAAAATAAATAAAACCATTAAGGGTTTCGTATTCTCCAGAAGGGATTGGTATTCCGAGGGCATGTAATTTTTCTATTTCTATATAACCTTTGCATTTATAAAGATTTTTGTTAATTTTTTGATATTCTGGAATGTAATAATCAAGAGCATCCCTAAATTCTCCCAAAACTTCTTCTACTAAGTCCTCTATGGTAATAATTCCTGTAGTGAACCCGTATTCATCAACCACTACAGCAAGTTCTATTCCACTTTTCTGAAGTTGAGAAAGTATTTCGTGAGCCAAGGCAACTTCAGGAACAAATAAAGGTCTAAAACTAAAATCTTTAATAGGTTTATCTGGTTCAAGAAGAGTTTTACCTACAAGATGTTGGACCTTTACTATAGCTTTTATGTTGCTTATGCTGTTTTCGTAGAGCGGAATGTAAGAAAAATTATATTTTTTGCTGAATTCTATAGCATCATTTACGGTAGCTGTAATAGGCAGTGCCTTTACCTGAGTTAAAGGGACCATTACCTGAGAAACTCTTTTTTTTGCAAATTCCACAATTTTGTGCATAAGTTCTTTTTCTTTGAAATCTATTTCCTCTTCATAACGAACAAAAGTTAAAAGAACCTCCCTGAATCTAATTAAAAAGAAGGGAGTTTCTACCTCCTTTGATTTAAGAAGTCTGTTAGCTAATTTAGTATTGAGAAAGATTATAGGAAGAAATACAAAGGATATTAAATAAAGAGGAGGCATTAAACATAACACCAAAGGATAGGAAAATTTTCTTCCTACAGTTTTTGGTATTATCTGACCAAAAATGATCATGGATAAAGGTAAAAAAGCGGAAACAATTAAAATTCCTTTACTTCCAAGGCTTTTTATCAAAAAATAAGAAGTAAATATTCCATTTCCTGCAATACAAAGAGTGATTCCCATAAGGGTTGTAGTAAATAGACGTTCTGGATTTTGCCAAAATCTAAGATAAGCCTTTGCACCTATACTTTTCTTAGCTAAACTTTCTATAAGAATTCTTTCTGCTGAAATGAATGTAATCTCACTGCAAGCAAAAAAGGCTTCTCCTGAAAGAAAAAATAAAAAAGATATCAAAGCTTTAAGCATTTTTCTTTTCTATCTCTACCCAAAAAATTTTCCTTCCCTTTATTTTTTTTACAGTAAATTTAAACTCTCCATACTCGATACTGTCCCCTTCTTTTGGTACTTCTTTAAATAGGGCTAAGAGAAACCCGCTTAAAGTTTTTACATCCTGAAGCTCTTCTTCTAAAATCTCCATTCCTAATAAAACCTTAAGTTCTTCTAAAAGAGTCTTTCCATGAACAAGCCATTTTTTATCTCCCAATCTCTGAATCGGTTCAACTTTAGCTTCCCTTTCTTCATAAATTTCTCCAAAAAGTTCCTCAAGTACATCTTCTAAGGTAACTAAACCTTTTAAAATACCGTATTCGTCTATTACTAAAGCTATCTTTATCTGGGCTTTCTGAAATTCAAAGAGCAGATCTCTTACTTTAAAAGTCTCAGGAATGAAATAGGCAGGCCTTACAAAATCTGAAAGTTTTTTGGCATTTAAAATTTCAAGCGAAAAGTTCTTAATAAGATCCTTAGCATAAAGAATGCCTATAACATCATCAAGGGTTTCTTTATAAACAGGAAACTTGTTATAAGGAAGTTGTTTCAACCTTTCAAGAAATCCAAGAGTTACAACCTGATCTTTAAAGGCTACTATTTCTGAACGAGGAGTAAGTATAGCTGAAACTGGTGTTTTTTCTGAAAGAAAAAGACCATAAATAAATTTTCTTTCCTTTTCTGTAATTTTTTTCTTTTTGTAAGCTTCATCGAGCATGTAAAGAATAATTTGTTCAGCAGGAGAAAAGGTTTGAGGATAAAAAAGGGAGGAAGGAAATCTCTTTTCCAAACCAGAATAAATAAAAGTGTAAATTCTTCTTATAGGATAAAAAATTTCATAAAATAAGTAAATTAGATAAAAAATTTTGGAAATTATCAAACTTTTTAGTTTAAATCCTGCTACTTTAGGGAAAAAATCACCTAACCAAAATCCAATTATAGCAAAAACTATAAAAGCAATGGTTTTCCCTTCTTCCGAAAACAAACTTGTAAATCCTTTGGAAATGCAAAAACTTGCAAAATAATCTACAATTTCATTTCCTACTATAAGAACAATTAAGAGTTCTTCGGGACGTTTTAATATTTGAAGGTATTTTTCTGATAAACCAAAATTCTGTAAAGAAGCAACTTCAATGCGGGAAAGTGAAAAAATCCCTGCTTCACTTAAGGTAAAAAACATGGAAAGGAATATTAAAATTACTGCAAAAGTAAAATAGATTTCGACCATTAAAGACTTAAAAGTAAAACACCTGTTTCTGGAGAAACTTCTGGAAAGTTATTCCCAGGTATTTCCAAAATTTTAAAAAGGGAAACTTTAAACTCATAAAATTCCATTTCTTCATTTAAAGGATTTTTTCTTTCAAAGGGAAATTTTTCTTTCCAATCTTCTAAAAGTTCCTTTTCGGTGATTAATATATTTTTTAAGGGAAAAACTGATTCCCAATCCAAGTATTTACCCAAAATTTTCCAAGCATGGATTCTCAAGTTAAGATTAGGTAATCCTTCCCCAGATAGATAACTCGTCAAAGGCTCTTTTATCTCAATAATGTTTTCAAAAGTTTCATCTTCTCCTATTATTTTTTCTCCAAAAATCTGATGGAATTTATTTTCCATTTCCTTTAAAGCTTTTTCAACTTCGTATAATTTAAAGTCAAGCTTTTCAGCTAAAGACAAAAGAATAAGTGCTCTCTTAATTTCAAATTCCTCTTTAAGTTTTTCCTCTTCTTTCCTTTTATTAAAAGTAGGATATAAGCTTTCTAAAGATTCTTCAAGAGTTTCTTTGAACTGGCTAAAATACTTTAGGGTTTCAGGAGTTCTAAAATTTAAGCCCCATTCTTCAAGAAGATCAACTTCTCTTTTTAACTGATTCCAATCAACTTTTATTTCTTTTTTTAACTCTATAAAAGTTATTTTTTCTTTCCAAGAAAAAGGCAACTCTTTATAAAGATATTCCACAAATTCTTCAGTTCTTGCAAGTTTAAGAAAAACAGATTCAGAAAACAAAGGGAAAACTTTGAATGCCTTTTCTGGAAAAAGAAGATTTTGTGGATAAAGTAAAAACTTTGAAGGAGCTTCAGTCATTTTAGGAAACTATTTTTCTAAAAAGATTTTTGAAATATTCAAGCTGTTTCCCGTATTCTTCGTCAAGTTTTTCTTTTATTTTATTCCATTCTTCTTTAAATTGAGGATGTTCTTCCACGTTAACTTTGACTTCAGCTCCCAACTGATCAGAAAGAGCTTTTTCTAATGCAGAAACCCCAGCATTAAACCTTTTTAAAAGTTCATTATAAATGACTTCCTTATGCGTAAGATATTCTTTAAGGAGTGCCTCAATTTGTTGGCAGAGTTTTGATATTTCTGGTACTTTTGTAAAAATCTTTTTAAGTCCCTCAAGAGCCTTTTTAGCGTCATCAAATTGATACTCGTATTTAGGAAGAACTATATTTTTTAAAAAAACATCTACTATACTTTGATAAATAACCTTTTTTTGCTGAGAAGTTTTATCCTTTAAAAGCTCACTTAAATTTTCTTCAAGATTAGGGAGCTCATTTCTTAAAAATTTAGCTGAAAGTCTTTGAGCTTCTTCTTTTATTTTTAAAAGTTCCAATTCTTCTTTAGAGGCTTTGCCAATTTTTTCAGCTTTTTCAAGAGCTATCTCTAAAGTACTTTTTATCTCTTCAGCCATCAGGTTTTATCCCCTTTCACTATTTAATTCTTAAATTTAACATCTTTCTTTGTTTAATTCAAGGGGATGTCAAAAATCAAATTTACCAGCCTACTTGTAGATTCTTACTAAAAAGTTTATAATTTAAAATTATGAAAAGTTTAGAATTCTTAAAAGACTTAAACTCAGCTCAAGCTGAGGCTGTAAGAACTGTTTTTGGTCCTCTTTTAGTTATTGCAGGAGCGGGTTCTGGAAAAACAAAAACTATCACCTGTAGAATGGCTTATCTGGTTGCTCAGGGTGTTCCCCCTGAAAAGATCCTTCTTCTTACCTTTACCAGAAAAGCTGGAAAAGAAATGATTGAAAGGGCATCTGCTCTTCTCAAAATGGATTGCGATAAAATTATGGGAGGAACTTTTCATTCCCTTTGTCAATACATGCTCAGATTCTATGGACACCTTTTAGGGTATAAACCAAATTTTACCATTCTTGATAGAAGCGACTCTGAAGATTTGATAAATCTCTTAAGAAACAGTCTTGGACTTACTGAGAGAAAAAAAAGATTCCCTAAAAAAGATACCTTAGCAAGTATCTACAGCAAAATGATAAATCAGCAAAAAAGTCTTGAAGACATCCTTTCTTATGAGTATCCTCAATTTTTAGATTATTATTACGAAATAGAAAAACTTTTTATTGAGTATGTGAATTATAAAAAGGAACATCAGCTAATGGATTATGATGATCTCCTTTTAAACTGGCTTGAAATTTTGAAAAATTTTCCTCAAGTAAGAAAAGAAATTGGAAAAAGATTTGAATTTATCATGGTTGATGAATACCAGGATACAAATGTTCTCCAAGGTGAAATTGTAAAATATATGGGAGAAAGTCACAGAAATGTAATGGTAGTGGGGGATGATTCCCAGAGTATATATGGTTTTAGGGGAGCTAATTATAGAAATATCTTTGAATTCCCAAAGCTTTTTCCTGATACCAAAATTATCAAACTTGAACAAAATTACAGAAGCACCCAGCGTATTTTAGACCTTGCCAATGCCATTATTTCCAATTCAAAAATAAAATACACTAAAACTCTTTTTACCGTTAAAAAAGAGGGAAGAAAGCCTGTTTTATTTAAAGCCAAAGATGAAACAGAGTCAAGTAAATTTGTAGCTGAAAAAATTTTGGAATTGAGGGAAAGTGGAGTTAAGCTCTCTCAAATGGCAGTTCTTTTTAGATCTGCCTATCACTCCTTTGACCTTGAGGTTGAGTTAACTAAGAGAGGAATCCCCTTTGTAAAGCATGGTGGTTTAAAGCTCTTAGAATCAGCTCATATGAAAGATTTTGTTTCTTTTTTAAGAATTATAAGCAATCCTCAAGACTATCTCTCCTGGCATAGAGTACTTTTACTTTTAGAAGGTATAGGACCTAAAAGTACAGAAAAAATTGTTAATTTTCTAAAAAATAACTCCTCAGAACTTTATCATACCTTGGATAAATTAATTTTTCAGTTTCCTCAAAAAGAATTTAAAGAGCTGGCAATTCTTTTAAAAGAATTATGGAAAAACAAAAATTATCCTTCAGAAATCCTTATTAATGTGTGGAATTTTTATAAACCCATCTTTGAAAGAGTCTATTACGAAGATTATTTCAAGCGAGAAAAAGATATAGAAGGAGTTATAGCTCTTTCAGAAAAATATAGCACTTTAGAAGAATTCCTTACGGATTTAATACTTGAACCTCTTGAAGTTACGGATATAGAAAAAGCTATCAAAGATGAAGATTATCTTACTCTTTCAACTGTACATTCTGCAAAAGGTTTAGAGTGGCATACTGTATTTATCATATCTCTTATTGAGGGAAGATTTCCTTCTGTTTATAGCATCCATAATGAAGAAGAATTAGAAGAAGAAAGAAGACTTTTTTATGTGGCGGTAACAAGAGCAAGAGAAAATCTCTTTCTCATTGCTCCTATGACAATTTACATCCCAGGGGAAGGAAAAACCTTAGCCAAATTATCTCGTTTTATAAAAGAAGTCCCTTCTTCTCTTTTAGAAGAATACAAAGAAGAAACTCGGGAAAAGGATCTGGATAATGGTAAAAAATTCAAAGTAGGAGACATTGTCAAACATCCTCACTTCGGAGTAGGAGAAGTAACAGAAATACTCAGTTCAGAGAAAATTAAAGTTTTTTTTGAAGAAAAGGGAAACACCCTTTTGAATCTAAGATATACTAATCTGGAAAAATTGATAATATAAATGGATGAACCATGGATAAAATCAGCCTAACTAAAAAAATACAAGCTTCTGTTTTGACAAGAAATATTCAATTAGGCTCCCTTAATTACCTCCCAACTCCTTTAAAAATTGACTTAAATAAAACCTTACAAGGTGCTCTCATTTTTTATCAACAGAATCTTTTAAAGGGAACTTTAAAAGTTTTAAATGAACGGGAAATCTTTCTTAATAAGGAACCAGGAATGATTAAATTTTTAAAAGGAGATTTGGTGCTTATTATTATTCCTCAAAACAAAATAAAGTACATTTTTCAAACTACAGTAGAAGAAGTTCTTCCTGACGGCTACAAATTGAAAATTCTCAATCCAAGACATGACAAAAGATTAACTTTAAACACCTCTGTTCCTGTTTTTATTTCTTATATCAATCACAGTTTATTTCTCAATTTCATACAAAATGAATACTATTTAATAAGAAATTCAAACTTTTCTCTTGAGAAGGCATCAGAATTAGACGATTTGCAGTTTTATGATCTTGTTTTTGATGAAAAAAATCAAATCGATGAAGAATTTAAAAAAGCTATAAATACTTATCAAATTATGGGAGAAATGGTAGATATAAGTAGCGGTGGAGTTTGCATAAAAACTTATAATATAGTTCAAATTCCAGAAAATGTGCATTTATTTCATACTAAATTTGAAATCTCTGTACAAAATAAAAGTATAAAAGCAGGTCTTCTTTGTCATTTAAGAAATACCCGTTTTGAAGAAATAAATACCTTTTTACATATGGCTTTTTTATTACCCTTTAAACCTGAAGTTTGGAAAAGGATAGAAGAAATTTTAGAGCCTCTAACTAAGTAATTTCTTGCATAAGTCAAGAGCTAAATCTAAGGGATTTTCCTTGAATTTTACAAAAATTTTTATCAAATTTTTTTCATTTTTAAGAAATACGTCTTTCCTCAAATCTTTAAATACCTTCCTAAACCTAATAAAATTTTCCTGGTTTTTGATAAGAAGGATTAAGTTATTACTCTTAACCTCTATAAGAGGAAGTTTTAATTTTTTCATATAAAGTTTCAAAAGAAAAATTTTTATTAAATTTTCAACAGGATCAGGCATTTTTCCGTATTTATCTTCTATTAATTCATAAAAATCTTTTAATTCCTTTTCGTCTTTAATTAAAACAAGTTCTCTATAAAGACTTAATCTTTCTTCTGGTTCTGGAACATAACTTGCAGGAATGTAAGCAGGAATTTTTACATTGACTTCTGGTTCCCAGTCTTCAATTTCCTCTCCTTTTAAAGCCTTTACTGTATTTTCAAGAAGCTCCAAATATAACTCATATCCAACAGTATTTATGTGCCCTGATTGACGGATTCCTAATAGTTCTCCTGCTCCTCGGATTTTTAAATCACTCAAAGCAAGTTTAAAGCCTGAACCAAGCTCTGTGAACTGCATCAATGCCTTAAGTCTTTTTTGAGCTTCCTCCGTTAATCCTTTTAAAGTGGGAACCAAAAGATAAGCATAGGCAAGTTCTTCAGCTCTTCCAACTCTTCCTCTTAATTGATAAATATCTGCAAGACCAAACATATCTGCTCTGTTTATAATGATGGTATTGGCTGAAGGAACATCTATACCACTTCCTATAATGGGTGTACAAACGAGAACATCTATTTCTTTATTTAAAAACCTATACATATTTCTTTCTATAAGTTCAGATGGCATCTGTCCGTGAATAATTTCAACTCTTGCCTGAGGAACGAGTTTTTTCAGGTAACGAGCTAACGAACTTAAGCTCTGAATTCTCGGATTTACAAAAAATACCTGCCCTCCCCTTTCCAATTCCCTTTCTATAGCATTTTTGATAATTTCTGGTTCAAATCTGGCTAAAATAGTTTTAATAGGTTTTCTACCTGGAGGTGGACTCTCAATTACAGAAAGATCAAATATATTTAAGAGACTTAATTGAAGACTTCTGGGAATTGGGGTAGCAGATAGAGACAAAACCTTTATGCTTTTTTTTAGCTGTTTGATTTTTTCTTTTTGTTTTACTCCAAATCTATGTTCCTCATCTATAACCAAAAGCCCCAAATCTTTGAAAATTACATCTGAAGAAAGAAGCCGATGAGTTCCTATAATTACCTTTATTTCTCCCTTTGCTAGTTTCCTTAGGGTTTCTCTCTGTTCTTTTAGAGATCTTAATCTTGAAAGAACTCCCACTTTTATATTAAAAGGTTCCAAACGAGCTTTAAAATTTCTATAGTGCTGTTCTGCTAGAATAGTTGTAGGAACTAAAAAGGCTACCTGTTTTCCTGAATAGGCAACCAAAAATGTAGCTCTCAAAGCTACCTCTGTTTTCCCAAATCCCACGTCCCCAACCAAAAGCCTTTCCATAGGTTTATCGCTACAAAGATCATTTATTATCTCTTCTATAGCTATTTGTTGATCTGGCGTTTCTTCATAAGGAAAAGTGGAAGAAAATTCCTCATAGGCAAGTGCAGGGAATTTTAAGGTATAACTTTTTAATGCCTTTCTTTCTGCATAAAGAGTTAATAGTTCTTGTACTACCTCTCTCAATTCCTGTTCTATTTTTTTCTTGCGAAGGATAAAAGTTTTCCTTCCCAGTTTGTCAAGCTTAGGTTCTTTATCAATGATTCCTGCATAAGGATAAAGCTCGTTTAAACGAGCAACGGGTAAATAAAGTTTATCTCCCCCTTCATATTCTATCTGCAGAAATTCTCCCTCTATTCCGTCAACTTTTAAAAAGATCAAACCTAAGTATTTTCCTATTCCATGATATTTATGTACCACAAAATCTCCAGGCTTTAGATCTTCAAATTTTCTGAAACAACCTTTTGCTCTTCTAAGAGCAATTTGAGAGGTTTCTTTCTTTAAGGAAATTTTACCAAAAAGCTCGTATTCTGAAGTAACCCATATAGACCATTTAGGTAAATAAAATCCCTCTCTCAGGATTCCCTTTTTAATTTCCAGATTTTTAAAATTTTCTAATCCTCTAAATTTAAGTCCTTCTATAACTGTCTTTTCGGTTCTTTCATCTGAGACAACAAGAATAACTCTTTCTCCGTCTTCTAAAGAATTTTTGAGCAACTTAAAAGCATGTTCTATCTTATTAATTCTTGTATCATTTTCTACGCTTTTCTTTGAAAGGTAAAAAGAAAGCCCCCCTGACGAATCTTCAAAAGGTACCTCCTTTGCGATTATCTTTTTAAAGTCTTTGATTTTATTATTAAATTCTTCCAAGGTTAAATATAAAAAAGATTCATCAAAATAGAGTTTTCTCTTTTCTCTTGCCTTTAAAGCATTTAAATAAACTCCGTCCCAGAACTTTTCTGCGTTTCTTTCTATCAAGTCTGGTTCATAAAGAATTACTAAAATTTCTCTGTCTTTTACATTCTCCCATAGAGGGTTTAATTTTTCATAAAAAATGGGCAATAAAAGGTCTCTGTTTTCAAAAACATATCTATTTTCTATTTGATTGAGAAACTGAGTAAAGAGCGCCTCTGGGAGGTCATCTTTCCATGAAAAAAGATTTTTGTAGAGGACTTCAGTGTTTTCAGGAAAAAATATCTCTCTGCAAGGTAAAATTGTAAGTTCTTCAAGAGTAGAGAAACTTTTTTGACTTAATGGATCAAAAAGCTTTAATCCAGTTATTTCGTTTCCAAAAAATTCAATCCTTACAGGAAAATCATAATTGGGGGACCAAAGGTCAATAACTCCACCCTTTACTGCAAAAGTACCCTTTTCTCTTACAGTCCCTACTCTTTCGTATCCAAGGTCTAAAAGTTTTTTAAGAAATTTTTCACGCTCGATTTTTTCATCAAGAATTAAGTATTGATAAGCTTTTTTTATGTCCTCTATCGAGACAGTTTTTCTTAAAATGGCTTCTATACTTCCTGCTAAAAATTTAATTTCAGGAAGTTCCCAGATAATTTTTATCCTTTGTAACTCCTCCTCAGCTAATGTATAAGCTTCTGAAAAGGGAAGGATGACTGAGGAAGGATAAAGAACTGCCTTTTCCTTGGTAAAAATATTTAAAGCTGAAATAAATTCTTCTGCCTGCCTTTCCTCGGGAAAAATGGCTAAAATAAATTTATCTTCTAAAAATTTCAACCGGAAAGATAAAAAATAAGCCAAAAAAGAAGGATTTATCCCTGAAATAAATATTTTTTTATTATATTTACTTTTTAAAAATTCTTCAAAATTTTGAAAACTAAACATTGCTGTATTTATTTTCTCATTAAATTTAAGGTTATTTTCTAATTTTTTCAACAATAATATTATCGTTTCTTCTCTTGACAAAATCTAAATTTAAGCTATTTTTAAAAAGATAAATTAGAAAGGAGGTATTTAGAGTGCTTGCAGTTATAAGGACAGGAGGAAAACAATATATTATAAAGCCTGGTGATCGTTTAAAGGTGGAAAAAATTGAAGGTGAGGTAGGAAACACTGTAGAAATTAATGAAGTCTTATTGGTAAAAACTGATAAAGAAATAAAAATTGGAAATCCTTTAGTTGAGGGAGCAAAAGTTAAAGCTTCCATTGTTGAACAAGGAAGATCTCCAAAAATTATTGTTTTTAAGAAAAAACCTAAAAAAGGTTATAAAAGAAAAAAAGGACATAGACAGTTTTATACCACTATAGAAATTAAAGAAATTTTAGCATAGAAGGAGGAAAAATAAATGGCTCATAAAAAGTCAGGTGGTGCTTCTAGAAACGGAAGAGATTCGCATTCTAAGCGTTTAGGAGTTAAAAGATACGGTGGACAATACGTAAAAGCTGGAGAAATTATTGTAAGACAAAGAGGTACTAAGGTCTATCCAGGATTTAATGTAGGATTGGGTAAAGATTATACTCTCTTTTCAAAAATTGAAGGAATAGTTAAATTTGAAACCAGAAACGGAAAAAAGGTAGTAAGCGTATATCCTGTCTAAGTTTTCCTTGTTTTTTTCTCAATTTTTATTAAAATAATTTATGTGTTTAAATTAATTTTTTTGTTTTTTTTTAGTTATCTCTTAGGTTCCATTCCCTTTGCTCTTCTTGTTGCCTTACCCCAAGGAGTTGATCCGAGAAAGGAAGGAAGCAAAAATCCAGGAGCTACGAATGTAGCAAGACTTTTAGGTAAAAAATGGGGTATAGTTACTTTCTTGGGTGATTCTCTAAAAGGTGTTTTTGCTCTTCTCATTGCTTTTTCATTTTTAGATGAAATACCCTATCCTAAGGATTTAATTTTAGCAGGTACGGCCTTTTTTGCGGTTTTAGGACACCTCTTTTCTATTTTCCTCAAATTTAAAGGTGGAAAAGGAGTAGCAACTACCATTGGAGTATTTTTGGTTCTTACTCCCAAAGCTATGCTTATTTCTTTGGCAATATTTTTGATAGCTGTTTTTTTTTCCAATTATGTTTCTGTGGGATCACTCTTAGCTACAGCCCTTCTTCCCATTAATATTTTTCTTATGAATTATTCTTCCGAATATATTATATGTAGTTCTCTCTTAACTATATTGATATGGATAAAACATAAAGATAATATCAAAAGACTTTTAAAAGGTGAAGAAAAAACCTGGAAAAAAGTTTAAAAAATGATAGATAGAGCTCAAGCTAAACAGCAAGGTATATTTATTGATGAGTTTTTAATAAAGGTCTCATCTGATGATATGTATCTTTATTTAGAAATAGATCCTAAAAATCCTGCAATAATAAGTGCTTTAAGAGAAAAATGGGAAAAAATAAGGGGTGCTTTAAAAGAAAATAAAATTTTAGGTATATTAGAGGATCCTGATTTTGTAAATAATATGTTAATTGTTGCGAAGGGTTTACCTCCAAAAGATCCTATCCCAGAAAAAATAGAACTTTTTGAGAAATTTTTACCTCTTCTAAAAAGAGATAAAGATTTAGAAAAAAAATGCAGAGAAGCTTCTGAAGAGGAAGCAGAAGATTTAAGAGATCTTTGTCAAAGTATAATTTGTGCAAAAAAAGGGGAAGCTATAGGAAGATGGTTTCCCTCAATACCAGGAACTCCTGGAGTCAATGTATGGGGAGACCCTATTCCTCCACCTCCTCTTTCTGAAAAACCTTCTTTTACATTAGGAAATAACCTGTACATAGACGAAAAGGATAATTTAATCAAAGCTAAGGAAAGCGGAGTTGTAGTAATAGAAAAAAATGTAATTGAGATATATCCAGAATATACGCTCAAAGGAGACGTAGATTTTTCAACAGGAAACGTGTATTTTTATGGTAAGAAATTTACCATTCAGGGAGATATTAAATTTGGATTTAAGGTAATATGTGAAGGAGAACTAGAACTGCAGGGTGCTACAGAAAATAAAGTTTATATAGATGTTAAAGGATCCTTTATTTGTCAGGGAATTATAAGGGGTGAAGAAACCAAAATAAAGGTAAAAGGAAATACTCAGATTAAGGCTGTTGAATTTGCTACGCTTGAAATAGAGGGTAACCTTACCATTGTTAACTATCTCATATTTTCCAATTGTATTGTTTATGGAAATATTACTGCTACCTCAGGAAAGGGAATTATTTATGGAGGTGAGGTGAAGTGTAGCGGTAATGTCGAGGCTAAAATAATTGGTAATGCTTCACATACTCCCACTAAAGTATTTGCAGGATACAATCCCGAACTTATTGAACCTTATAAGAGAGTCTTAAAAGAGGAAATGAAAATAAAGGAAGTCTTGGAAAGACTTGAACAGGGCATAAGGCTGGGCGAAAAAATAAAAAAGTATGGAAAATTGAGTGAACAAAAAGAAAAAATTTTATTGAAATTAGAAGAAGAAGCTGAAAAATGTTATAAAACTTTGGAGAAATTAAAAGAAGAGATAAATAATTTGAGAAAGTTAATTGCTGAGTACAAATCAAGAACTATTAAAATACTTGATAAGGTCTATGCAGGAGTTACTCTTGGTATTACAGATATTACCTATACTTTAAATGAAAATAAATCAGGTCCTATTATCTTTTATTTAGAGGCTGATAAACCAGTTTTAAAGAGTTAATTTCTATGGAAAAAAACTGGGAAGAGTTTTCGGAAAAATTAGCCTCAGAAATAAAAAGGGAAATTATAGAAAATTATCTCTCAGAAAAATTTTACTTGGAAGAGGAATGGAAAAATTATCAGGGTTTTTTGGAAAATCTTCAAAAAATTCAAAAAAGAATCTTTAATAACGCCTGGAGAATATACTTTATTCTTGATAAGGATGAAAATTTGATAAAAGAGTTTGAAAATCTAACCTCCTTTCCTCTAAAAATTAGTTGTGAAAAAAGTTTAGAATTATATAAAGATATTTATGGAACTTCTGAAGAAGAGTTAAAAAAAAGACTTTTTAGCAATATATTTTCTCCTTTTGGATTTACTTCCAAAGGGAAATTTGTAAAACTTTTTTATAATATATACAAACGCCTTTATAACTTTTTAAATAACTACTTGAAGGAATACAGAAAAGTTGAAAAAATTTATAATCTCTTAAAAGATGAAACTGAAAAATTTCATAAATCCTTTGATCTTTCCTATATTTTAGGTTTTTTTGAAAGACTTGAAATTTCGGAAGCAGAAATAGGAGGAATTGAAAACAAAGAAAAAATTATAAAAGATCTTGTAGAAAAACTTAAAATACCTATTCCTGAACCTTTGGAATCAATATTTATAAAATATTCTCCCCTTCCTCTTCCCACTAAAGTTTCGTCTAAACTTTCTCATCTTGCCAGAATTTCCTTTGAGAAAAACCCAGAGAACGCTAAAAAAATTCTCAGTTTGCTTGCCTAAAGATGTTTCTCAATATGGTTAAAAGATATATAGAAAAATTTCAATTATTTCAAAAGGGAGATAGAGTTCTTCTTGGAATTTCAGGGGGTCTTGATTCGGTTACCCTTTTAGAAACTTTGTATCTCTTAAAAAAAGAATATAATCTAAGTCTTTTCGTTTCTCATTATGACCATAAGATTCGTAAAGACTCTTATAAGGATGCCCTTTTTGTATATCAGCTTTGTAAGGAACGAAAAATTCCCTTTTTCTATACTGCTTCTTCAGTCCCAACTTATGCTAAAAGAGAAGGTTTGAGTTTGGAAATGGCGGGAAGAGAATTAAGATATAATCTTTGGTATTATTTAGTTAAAAAATATGATTTTCAAAAAATAGCTCTTGCTCACCATTTAGATGATCTTGCAGAAGAAATTTTTATGAAATTTATTAAAGGTACTGGAAAAAGAGGACTTGCTGGAATCCCGATCAAAAGAGAAGATTTAATTGTAAGGCCACTTTTATTTGTAACTAAAGAAGAAATAAAAAAATTTGCCTTAGAAAGAGGATTAACATGGAGAGAAGACGAAACGAATAAAGATTTAAGATTTTTAAGAAATAAAATAAGGCATATTTTAATTCCCTTTTTGGAGAACAATTTTAATAAAAAAATTAAAGAAAATATAAGAAAAACTGCTTTTCTAATAGCTGAGGAGGAAGAACTTATTGAAGAACTTGCTAAGAGTAAGTTTGAAGAAATAAAATTTTCCCTGGAAGGAGACATAGCTTTAAAACTTCACGAATTAAAACAGCTTCATCCAAGTATGAGAAGAAGAATATATTTTCTTACTTTTAAGTCAGCAGGCATTCCTTTATTTAGAATTAGTTATTCCCATTTAGAAAGTTTAGAAAATTTAATAACTAAAAAAACAAAAGGACCAGTATATTTACCAGGAAATTTTTTAGCCTATAGAGGACCAGGTTATGTAATTTTTACTAAAAAGCTTTTTTCTTTCCCCTATTTTGAAATGGCTATTCCAGAAGAAGGAGAATATACTTTACCTAATAAACAGGTGCTTAAAGTATCAAAAGCTCTTTATACTAAGGATTTTGTAAAACCAGAAAAAAGTATGTGTTTTTCTGCTGAAAAGCTCGTTTTTCCGTTTATTGTAAGAAGAAAAAAACCAGGAGATAAAATATATATTCCTTCTTTGGGGCATAAAAAACTAAAAAAACTTTTTCTTGAAAAGGGTATACCCCGTTATTTAAGAGAAGATGTCCTGTTAATAGAACACCAAGGGAAAATTGTAGGGGTATGGAATCTTTACATCCATCCTGAATACGAAATAACCGATAAAACCAAAGAAATTATAATTTTGCGAATAGTTTAAATTTTTTATTGATTTTACAAAAACTTGTAATAAATTTATTTTCAGAAAAGATAAAAGGGGGCTCAATAGTTTTATGAGAAATGTTGCTAAAACTCTTGGTATTTGGATAGTAATAAGTATTTTAGTTTTACTTTTTTATAATTTCTTTTTTTCAGAAAAAAGCTTTTATCCTACTCTTAATACTAATATAAGTTATACTGAATTTTTAGAAAAAGTAAACAATGATCAAGTTAAGGAAATAACTATAGAGGGGAAAAAAATTACAGCAAAGCTTGTTTCAGGTGAACATGTAATAACTTATGCTCCGGATGATAATGAATTAATTCCTCTTTTGAAAAAGAAAAACGTTAAAATTGCAGCTAAACCGGAAAATCAAAATAACTGGATCACCTCTTTTTTGATTTCTTGGCTTCCTTTTCTTGTATTAATAGTATTATGGATCGTTTTTTTAAAACAGTTACAACCAGGTAATAAGCCCTTCTCCTTTGTAAAAAGTAGGGCAAGATTGATCAAAGAAGGAAATACTAAGGTCACTTTTAACGATGTTGCTGGGATAGATGAAGTTAAAGAGGAACTTCAAGATATAGTTGAATTTTTAAGAAATCCGCAAAAATTTACTAAATTAGGTGCTAGGATACCAAAGGGAATTTTACTCATAGGACCTCCTGGAACAGGAAAAACTCTTCTTGCAAAAGCTGTTGCTGGTGAAGCAGGAGTACCCTTTTTTAGTATAAGCGGTTCTGATTTTGTGGAAATGTTTGTTGGAGTTGGTGCTGCACGTGTAAGAGATCTTTTTACTCAAGCAAAGGCACATGCTCCTTGTATTGTGTTTATTGATGAAATTGATGCAGTGGGAAGACAAAGGGGGGCTGGTGTTGGGGGAGGACATGACGAAAGAGAACAAACCTTAAATCAATTGCTTGTTGAAATGGATGGTTTTGATACAGCAGAGGGGATCGTTGTTTTAGCAGCTACAAACAGACCAGATATTTTAGATCCTGCACTTTTAAGACCTGGAAGATTTGATAGACAAGTATTTGTACCACCTCCAGATCTTAACGGAAGAGAAGCTATTTTAAAACTTTATGCTAAAAAATTTAAAGTAGATCCATCTATTGATTTTAAAACTGTAGCCAAAAGTATACCAGGTTTTACTGGAGCTGATATAGAAAACATGTTGAACGAAGCGGCTTTGATTGCTGCAAAGAAAGGAAAAGAAAGAGTAGAAATTGAGGATTTAGAAGAAGCAAAAGATAAAATTATCATGGGAAAAGAAAGAAAGGGCGTTATTTTAAATGAAGAAGAAAGAAAAATTATAGCCTATCACGAAGCGGGACATGCTTTAGTTGCCTATTATCTTCCTGATCCTGATCCAGTCCATAAGATAAGTATTATTCCAAGAGGACAAGCTTTGGGAGTTACTCAGCAATTACCTCTTGATGATAGACATATTTACACAGAAGATTATCTTCTTAAAAAAATTACGGTTCTTCTTGGTGGAAGAGTAAGTGAAGAATTGGTTTTTAATAAAGTAAGTAGTGGTGCTCAAGACGATCTTAAAAAAGCTACTCAAATTGCAAAAAAAATGGTTTGTAATTGGGGAATGAGTAAGAAATTAGGACCTATAACTTTAGGAAGAAGTGAGGAGCACATTTTCTTAGGTAAAGAAATATTTCAAATAAAAGATTTTTCAGAAGAGACAGCCCGCATAATAGATGAGGAAATAAAAAATATCATTCTAAGTTGTTACGAAAAAGCCAAAACTATATTAACTCAATATCTACATAGACTTCACAAAATTGCTCAAACACTGTTAGAGGAAGAAACTATAGATGCAGATAGATTTAAGTTAATTCTTGAAGGAAATTAAATTTTTATGTTTCCACCTTTAAATTTGGGTTCTAAGATTTTAGATTGGAAAAATTGTCCCTATTTTGTTGGTATACTAAATGTTACTCCTGATTCTTTTTCGGATGGGGGTAAATATTTGAATATAGAATCAGCTTTGAAAAGGGCCAAAGAACTTTTAGATGAGGGTGCAGATGTTATTGATGTTGGAGGTGAGTCAACCCGCCCTTTTGCAGATCCTGTTCCTGAGGAAGAAGAATTAAAAAGAGTTATCCCTATAATTAAAGTTATTAAAAGGGAGTTTCCAGAGGCTATCATTTCTGTAGATACTTACAAAAGTAAAGTAGCTGAGGAAGCCTTAAAAGCTGGAGCAAATATAATTAATGACATAAGTGCTTTACGTTTTGACCCAAAAATGGTAGATGTAATAAGAGATTTTGCTTGCCCTATTATAATTGTGCACATGAAAGGTAATCCCAAAACTATGCAAGTCAATCCTGTTTACACAGATGCAGTTAAAGAAGTTAAAGAATTTTTGAAGGAAAGAATCGAATTTTTGGTAGAAAGGGGTATTTCCTTTGAAAACATTATTATAGATCCTGGTATAGGTTTTGGAAAAACCTTTGCTCATAATTTACAAATTCTCAAAAATCTCGAATCTTTTAGAGAACTCAATCGCCCTCTTATGATAGGACATTCAAGAAAAAGCTTCATAGGAGAAATTATAAATAAACCTCCCTTTCTAAGGGATGGAGGAACTGTAGGGGTTTCTCTTTTCGCTTATTTAAAGGGTGTACAATTTTTAAGAATCCATAAAGTTGATATTAATAAAGATGCCCTTGCTACTTTTAAATTTTTAATGGAAAATTGAGGAGTTTACCTTGGATCTCTATCTAAAAAAATTTTTAGAAATTTTTAAAGCATTAACCCTAAAAGACCTTTTTGATATAGCCATTGTAACCTTTATTATATACAGAATTTTTCTTTTGATTCAAGGAGGTAGAGCTTTTCAAATGGCTGCAGGGTTAACCATAATAGTTTTAATGTATCTTATTTCTGACGTGTTTCAACTTTTAACCTTAAACTGGATTTTAAATACCTTTATGTCATCTATATTTATTTTAATTATTATTGTGTTCCAAGATGATATAAGAAAAGCTTTAGCTCAAATTGGAAAACCCACCTTTTTGAAAATTCAGACTGAATTTTCTTATGGTATAGAAGAGGTGGTAAAGGCTGTCACAACTTTAGCAGAAAAGAGAATAGGTGCTCTTATTGTTTTTGAGAGAGAAATTAGCTTAAAAGATTTTTTAGAAGGTGCAACTGTAATTGATTCCAAGGTCACTAAGGAACTTCTTATTAGTATTTTTAATCCTAAAAGCCCTTTACATGATGGAGCTGTGATAATAAGTAAAGGAAAAATACTTGCTGCAGGTGTAATTTTACCTCTTTCTACTAATCCAGACATAGTTAAGGATCTAGGAACAAGACATAGAGCTGCTATCGGAATTACAGAAATTACCGATGCAGTAGCCATTGTTGTTTCAGAAGAAACAGGTTATATTTCCTTAGCTGTGAGTGGTAAAATTACAAGAGATATCACACCTGCTACCTTAAGAAAAATGCTATCTCAACTTTTTGGTTTTGAATCCAAAGCTCCTTGGTGGTTAAGAATAGGTTATGAGATTCAAAAGGGAACATAGATTAAAGATTATTTCCTTTATTTTAGCTGTTACCCTTTGGTATTTTGTCGTTTTAGGGAAACCTGTTGAAAAGGATCTAGAAATCCCTATTATTTTGAAAAATTCCAATCCCAATTATTTGGTAGAAATTAGTCCCTCTGAAGTGTTATTAAAAGTAGAGGCTACAAGAAGAATTTTGAGAAATTTTCCAAATAACAACTTAAAATTAGAAATTGACATATCACGATATTCTTCAGGAGTTCATCAAATAAGAGTTCCTATAGAAAATCTAAACCTTCCTTCAGATTTAAAAGTAAAAGAAATTAAACCTAATTTAATAACTTTAGTAATTAAAAGGGTGGGCATAAAAAGAATCCCTGTAAAACCAACCTATGAAACCGAAGAAAATTTTCCTAAAAGATTTAAGCTCATAATAAAGCCTTCTTATGTTACCATTAAAGCTCCGGTAGAAGTTTTAGTTACTACCTATTATATCCCTACCCAACCTTTAGATATTTTAAAGTTGAAAATAAAAAGAGAGATAGAAGCTGATCTGGTTCTTCCTCCTGGTATTTTATCTGTATATCCTAAAAAGGTAAAAATTTTCTATCATGAATGAAGGAGGTATGTTCTATGAAAAAAAAGTTATTCGGAACTGATGGAATAAGAGGTGAAGCAAACGTTTTTCCTATGCTTCCTGAAATAGCTTTACAGGTGGGAAGAGCCATAGGTTATCTGTTTAAAAATCACAATGTTCATTTTAGTAAAGTTGTCATTGGAAAGGATACCCGTCTTTCAGGATACATATTTGAGTCTTCCTTAGTTGCAGGACTTTGTTCTATGGGAGTTTCAACTTTTTTAGTAGGTCCTTTACCTACTCCAGCAGTAGCCTTTTTAACCAAAGATATGAGAGCTGATGCAGGAGTAATGATTTCTGCTTCACATAATCCCTATTATGATAATGGAATAAAAATTTTTGACAGGAATGGTTATAAACTTCCAGACGAATTAGAAGAGAAGATAGAAAATCTTGTTTTTGATAAAACCTTTTCTACCAAGAGATGTTTTAAAGATGAACTTGGAAGAGCATTTAGAATTAAAGATGCTCCAGGAAGATATGCAGTGCATTTAAAATCTGCCGTACCTTCTCATATAAATTTTGAAGGTATAAAAGTGGTGATAGACTGCGCAAATGGTTCTGCCTATCAAATAGGACCTCAAGTTTTGGAGGAGCTTGGAGCAGAGGTTATTAGCATAGCATGCAGTCCTAATGGAATTAATATAAATGAAAATTGTGGTGCACTATATCCTGAAAGAGTAAGAGATTTAGTAGTTAAAACTGAAGCTCAGATTGGAATAGCACTTGACGGAGATGGTGACAGAATCGTAGTTGTTGATGAAAGAGGTAATTTAATTGATGGAGATGATATTTTGGCTCTTTTTGCTCTTGATTTTAAAAATAAGGGTATTCTTTCCAATAATACCGTTGTAGGAACTATTATGAGCAACTTTGGATTAGAAAAATTTTTGAAAGAACACGGAATATCCTTTATAAGAACTTCTGTAGGAGATAGATACGTTCTTATTAAGATGAAAGAAGTAGGAAGTATTTTGGGAGGTGAAACTTCAGGACATATTATCTTTCTTGATAAAGCAACCACAGGTGATGGATTGCTCACTGGATTAAGACTTATCTCTTTAATGAAAGAAAAAGAAAAACCCCTTTCAGAACTTCTTCATCTTTTTGAAAAATTTCCACAAGTGATAATAAATGTTAAAGTAAAAGAAAAAAAGCCTGTAAAAGATATAGAGGGACTTGAAGAAAAAATAAAACTAGCGGAATCTAAAATAGGAAAAAATGGAAGAATAGTAATAAGGCCCTCGGGTACAGAACCAAAATATAGAATAATGGTTGAAGGAAATAAAAAAGAAGTTATAGAAGAAATAGCTAATGAACTTGCAGATTACATAAAACAAAAACTTAACTAAATGAAAAAGTTTATTCTTTTCCTCTGGATTCTTACTCTTATTGGTTTTCTATTAGGTATAATGTTAGGAGGAAATGTTTTTATTAAAGAAAGAGCCTCAACTCTTTGCCTTTCTTGTATGGGATTAGGAGAATGAAAAGAAAATGGATTCAAATAACTTCAACCCTCGTTCATAATGGCTATTTAGGATTTTTATTAAATAATAATACTTATACAGGTTTTTTAAAAAGTTTCTGTGCTCCTGGATTAAATTGTTTTTCATGTCCCACAAGCCTGTTTGCTTGTCCTTTAGGAATTTTACAAAATCTTTTTGTTTCTGTAAGAATTCTTCCCTGGCAAATTCTGATAGGTTCTTTTTTGTATGTTCTTAGTTTTTTTTTATTTTTTGGGCTTCTTTTAGGAAGATTTATATGTGGTTGGCTTTGTCCTTTTGGATTTTTACAAGATCTCATATACAAAATTCCTTTTTTAAAAACTTACGTTAACCTTCCGTTTAGAGCTCAATCCTATCTGAAATTTTTATTTCTTCTTCTCTTCGTAATTTTTTTACCTCTTCTTGTAATAAATGAATTAGGTTACGGAATATTATGGTTTTGCAAATACATATGCCCTGCTGGTACCATAGAAGCTGGATATTTAAACCTTCTACTTCAATCCTCTTTATTTTATCTAACAGGTTTAGTATTTTTTTTAAAAACCTTTATTCTAATTTTGCTTTTAATTTTGTGCCTTATAGATTTGAGATTCTTTTGCAAAAATGTATGTCCCCTTGGACTTATATACGGATTATTTAATAAAGTGGGAATCTTAAGGCTTTCTTTTGATCTAAATAATTGTAACTCCTGTAAGGTGTGTGAAAAGGTTTGTCCCTCTAATCTTTCAATTCCAGACGAAATTAATTCTTTAGAATGTATAAGATGTCTAAATTGTCTTAAAATCTGCCCTACTAAAGCTATAAAATTAGAAATATACAAACCTTATGAAGTATCCAACCATTAAACTAAATAAAAGGGGTATTAAAAGATATTTAGAAAACCATTTGAGGTTTTCCTTCCAAGAAGTTTTACAATTTGAAAAAGTAAAAGAACTTATCCCTGCTGGTTCTATAGTGAATATAATTTCTGAAGATAATTTTTTCCTTGGTTGTGGATACTTTAATCCTCAAAGTTATTATGTATTAAAACTTCTCACTAAAGAAGAAGCAACTATTGATGAAGAATTTTTTTTAAAAAAATTCTCTAAGGCACTAGAATTAAGAAAAATTCTTTATCCAAATGAAAAATGTTTTAGACTTATTTTTTCAGAAGGAGATTTTTTACCTGGGCTTATTATAGATATTTATGGAAATATTGCTGTAGTCCAGATACAGACTCTGGGAATGGAAAGATTAAAAAACTTTATAATTGGGGCTTTGAAAAAATTTTCAGATTTAAAAGCTATTGTTTTAAAAAATGATTCTTCTAAAAGATTAGAAGAGAAGCTCGAGCTTTATGTTGAAGTAGCTTACGGAGAAACAGAGGAAATAATATTAGTTGAGATGGATGAGATAAAATTTCTTATTCCTATTTTAAAGGGGCAGAAAACTGGTTTCTTTTTAGATCAAAGAGAAAACAGGAGATTTTTGAGAAGTATTGCCAAGGATTATACAGTTTTAGATGGATTCTCTTATACAGGTGGATTTTCTTTTTATGCTTTAAAAGGAGGTGCAAAAATGGCTTATCTTATTGATAGATCAGATTTTGCTTTGAGTTTGGCTGAAGAAATAGCTAAAATTAACGGATGGAAAGATAAGGTTCTCACTATGAAAGGTGATGTGCTACAGATCCTTAAAAATCCTCCTAAATCAGATATTCTTATTCTTGATCCACCTGCTTTTATAAAAACTTTTAAGGATATAAAAGCAGGTGAAAAAAAATACGAAAATCTGTATTTTTCAGGAGTTAGAGCTTTAGAAAGGGGGCTTCTATTTGCCTTTTCCTGTTCCTATTTCTTAAAGATTGAAAAAATGAAAGAGATGATTAAAAATAGTTTAAAGAAACTAAATAAAGATGGAACTATTATTTTTCATGGATACCAAGCACCTGATCATCCAGTCAATCCCTTTGTTGAAGAAACTTTTTATCTAAAAGGGTTGGGGATTTATATAAAATGATTTGCAAAGTGTGTAAAGAAGAAAAACCAATTATTTCTAAAATTTTAGAAGTTTGTGTGGAATGTTTGAGAAGTTTTCCCGAAAAAACTAAATTTTTTATAGAAAAAGCTCATCAGGAGAGTAGAAAACCCTTTAAACTTCCTCCCTTCCCTCCTTCTGCTGAGAAAGGAATAAAATGTAAAATCTGTGCCAATGAATGTAAAATTCCTGAAAATCAGATTGGTTTTTGTGGTTTGAGAAAAAATATAAATGGAAAACTTATAGGACCCACATATAAGGAAGCTAAAGTTTCTTGGTACCTTGATCCTTTACCTACCAATTGTGTGGCAGACTGGGTATGTCCAGCTGGAACAGGATGTGGATATCCTGAATTTGCATATAAACCTGGGACTGAGTTTGGTTATTATAATTTAGCTGTATTTTTTCATACCTGCAGTCTTGATTGTCTTTTTTGTCAGAACTGGCATTTTAGAGAACTCACTTTTAAACCAGAAACTAAATCTATAGAAGACTTTTTAGGTGCTTTAACTCCAAAGGTTGCTTGCATTTGTTATTTCGGGGGGGATCCCTCTCCACAACTTCCTTTTGCTATTAAAGCTTCTGAGGAGGCATTAAAAAACAAAAAAAATAAAATTCTTAGAATTTGCTGGGAAACTAATGGTCTTATGAATAAAAATATGCTTAAAAAAGTGGTTGAATTGTCGTTAATTTCCGGGGGTTGCATAAAATTTGACCTTAAAGCCTGGAATGAAAACCTACACATTGCTCTAACTGGAATGTCAAATAAAAAAATTCTTGAAAATTTTGCCTTTGTTTCTCAATATATTAAAAATAGACCAGAAGTACCTCTATTAATTGCAAGCACTTTACTTGTTCCTGGTTATATTGATGAAAAGGAAATAGAAAGTATTGCTAAGTTTATAGCTAATTTAGATCCTGAAATTCCCTATAGATTACTTGCCTTTTATCCACATTTTTATATGAGAGATTTACCTTTAACCTCCAAAAATTTAGCTTATCGATGCTACGAAATAGCCAAAAAGGTTGGTTTAAAAAGGGTTTCCATAGGAAATGTCCATCTATTGAACTAAAACTCAACTATTTCACTATTCAAATTGTTTAAGATCTCCACTTTTTTCTCTACACTGATAACTTTGTTTTTAAGAATGTTTAAAATTTCTTCTTCACTTAATTTTTCATAATCTATTACTACACCCTCAAGAAAAATTTTCCGAAAATCTTCAGAACTGTAGAAAAATATATAAGAATTAGACTTTATCTCAACTTCCAAATAAATAAGGCATTCCCTAATAAACGTTTCTTTAGAAATAAAATTTTTAAACTGCTGGGCCTCCTCTTTAAACTCCCTTTCTAACAACGCCCAAGGCTCAAAATACTCTCTTTTTATACAGCCAATATATTTGTAATTTATAAATTTTCTATAATATTCTTCGTAACCTTTTCTTTTTAAGACAAAATTTTTCGTCAAAATGAGGTCTTTAAAAAACATTTGTTTTTTTGCGCTTCTTAAACCTGAAAAATTCATATAAGTAACCATATCAAAAATTTTAAGTCTCAGCCCCTTATCTTCCTCAAAAAGATTTTTAAAATATTCAAACCCATTCTCTAAGTATTGCCAAATTTTTTCTTTTAAAAGTTCATTATAAAAACTAAGTTTTCTATTTTGAGCTTTTAATTCTTCCAATTCTTTTTGCAAAGTTTTTCTAGAGAATCTTTCTATATACTTTTTTCTGTAATTTCTAAAGCTTTCAGGATTTTTTTCTAAATTAAGGGTTTCAAAGGCAAGATTTATTTCCAAAGCTTTTTTAGGATCTCCCCCTTTATCAGGATGATAGGCAAGCTGAAAAACCTTATAAATAGCTTTTATTAATTTAAATAAGGTCTCCTCTTCGAGTTCCTTTACAATCTGAGGAGATAATCCAAAAATTTCAAAGGGATTTCTCTTTTTTGTTTTTACACTCATATTTTATAATCTAAAAAATCCTTTAATATTTCAAAAACCTTTTGCCTTTTTATTCTAATCTCTTCTTCAGGTCTTTTTTCAAAAAATTTCCCAACCTCATCAGTTATAAAATGTAAAGCCATAACTTTCATTTGTAAAGACTCACCTACTGAAAATAGAGCTGAGGTTTCCATATCAAGAGCCTCTACTATACCTTCCCATTTTTTAAAAAGCTCTTTTTCCCTTTCAAAAATAAATGGAGTATCCACAGAAAGAATGTTTCCTTTCTTGAAAAAAATTTTTCTTTTTATTATTTCATCTTCTATTTTTTTAAAAAAATCTTTATCAGGATGAAAAGTTCTTTTTTTTGGAAAATAAAATTTGCTTACACCCTCTATCGCGTAGGCTTTAATGGGTAAAAATAAATCACCGCTTTCTAATTTAGAAGTCATTTTCCCTGCCCATCCCATTCCAATAATTTTCTCAATTTCCAAGGATTTTAAAACTTCCAAAACTATACTTAAAAGAGGTGCTCCCATTACAGGCCCTAAAATAAGAGCTTTCTCATTGTATTTAATTCGTAAATTTAAAAAACTGGCATTCTTTCCTGTTATTATATTTTTAGCGTAATTTAATTCAGGTAAAGTAAAAAATATAATTGCTCTTTTACCAGGTTTAATTTTTAATTTAGGTAAAAACATAGTTAAGTCTATTTATTCTATATTCTATAATAAGTCTCTGGAATTCCTCTTTTTCAAGAGGGTTTTCAGAAAAATAAAACAGATGAGATTTGCATCTACAGTCTGATGCCCCAAAATCAGGAACTGTTTTTTGGGAAATTAAAGAAAGTTCTTTTGCTATTTTACATTCCAGTTTTTCAAAACTTCTTATAGGAATAACTTTCAAATTCTGAGCTTTTGAAATTAAATAATCTATATGCCATTTTAGCTTTTTATCCTTTCTTAAATGACGATTGATTCTTTTGGTTAAGTTTTTCATAGCAGAACCTACATAAACATAATAACCCTTCTCAAAAATCATTTTTCCTAAACTGCCAATTTCCAGATTTTCTTTATTTTTAAGTTTAAAAACCAAAAGATATATTCCTTTATCTTCTATTTTTTCCAAAAAATCAAAGGGTATCTCAAGTTCTTTTACCTCTTTTACATAGGTAAAAGTTTTATCCCATCTCAAAGCAATGGCTTTTATTTCTATTTTGTTTCTTGCTTCTATTAAAGCTTTAGAAAACTGATAGTCAATATGATAAGCAGGCAAAAAATATTTTATTTCTGGATTCATAACTACAAAAAGAACTCCACCTTTAATTCCTTTTTTTCCAAGTTCATTCAATTCTAAAATGTGTCTGGTCCCTCTTTTAGTTTCTGCATCAGGAAACATGGCTATTTTCTCACCGAAGAGCGTACAGGTTTTAATTTCTAAAACCAATTTTTCTAAAGTATTTTTATCTTCCAATACTAAATCAAATCTCGAAGAATTAAACTTGGTCTCTTCTTTTAAAACTTGATAATTTCCCCAAAACTCAATTTTTTTATCTTCTATAAGTTTTTTAATAATTTTATTGGTTAAATGAGTGTGAAGCAAAATATAATTAGAGTCTTTTTTACAAGCTAAAACAGTATAAGTAAGTTGGGAAGTGTTTTTATTTTTAAAAACTAATAAAATTTTCCCAGGCAATAAAAGCTCCCAGAGCCTTCCAGGATTAGGAAGATAGGCTAGTTCCTCCTTTCCTTCTATTTTCACTTTAACTACAAAGCGGTTAATTCTTTTCAAGAAGGTGGCTTCTATTTTTTTAAAATTAAAGGGGTATTCAATTTTCACGTATTTATTTTACTACAAAATTAAATATAATTTATTATCAAACATTGAGCTTAAAGACTTTATGAATTATAAGAAACTTGAAGGAGAGGAAATTTTAAAAAAATGGAGAAAATTTCGTCCCAAGGAAAGGTTCCCTATTGTAGCAGTTCTTGATAATATAAGAAGTGCTTATAATGTGGGTTCCATGTTTCGAACTGCTGAATGTGCTTATATTTCAAAGCTTATCTTGTGTGGAATTACACCTTATCCTCCACATCCCAAAATAGAAAAAACCGCTCTTGGAACTACAAATCTTGTACCTTGGAACTATTTTAAAAATACAATTGAAGCCATTAAAAAACTTAAAGGTGAGGGTTTTAAAATTGCAGTTCTTGAAATAACAGAAAAAAGTATTCCTATCCAGCAATTTAAAAGTGAGTATTTTCCTTTGGCTTTAGTAATAGGAAATGAAGTTACCGGAGTTAGTGAAGAAATATTTTCTGAAACAGACTTAATTTTAGAAATACCCCTTTATGGCGAAAAGGAATCTCTTAATGTGGCTGTTGCTTTTGGAGTAGCCCTATTTTTACTTATTGAAAAACTTAAAGATGCTCGAAAATTTTAACCCTTGTAATAAAAAAAATTTCCCTTATACTTTATTTATAAACAAATCTTTACTTAGGAGGTAGATGGGTTACATAGTTTTTGGAAATACTATAGGTTTAAAATCAAGTGAATTAAAGAGCTTAGAAAAACTTTACAGAAGAAAAGTTCCTCCTACTTCTATTGTTACTCATGAATTAGCAAAGGAAATTTCGCGAATTTCTGCTGAGATAAATCGTCAGGTAGGAATTCTCATAAATAGAAAGGGGGAAATTGATTACGTTATAGTGGGAACTTTTAACCGAATTGAAATTCCTGAGCTCAAAGGATATCGTGATCATATAGCAAGATTAAAAGGTTTAAGGCTTATTCATACTCATCTTATTCCTAATCAAAATAAAATTAAAACTTCTGGTCTTGATCAAGATGATCTCCTTGATTTAGCTTTTTTAAGATTAGACTTAATAGGTGCCTTAGAAGTAAAACCTGATGGAGAACCTGGGAAAATTCATATTGCTCATATATTACCTGATCCTGAATTTTTTAAAGGTACTCTTTCTGATCAAGAAGAAAAATTCTTTCATTTCTTAAAACCTTGCTATGTATGGGAACTTAAAGAGAATTTTTTGGAACTTATTAAAAATTTAGAGGATGAATTAGAAAAAATAAAACCACTTAAAGACGTCGACGAAAATAAAGATCGTGCACTTCTCATTTTTGTTAAAGAACCAAAAGATTTATTTTTAGAAGAAAAAATGAAAGAACTTGAAGAACTGGCAAAAACTGCAGGAGTTAGTGTTGTAGGGAAGGTCGTTCAAAAAAGGACTTCCCCTGATCCAAGATACGTTATAGGAAAGGGGAAACTTGTTGAAGTTATGATCTTAGCTATGAGAAACAGAGCAAATCTACTCATCTTTGATAGAGAACTTACTCCTTCTCAAGTTAGAGCCTTAACTGAACTTACAGATTTAAGAGTTATAGACAGAACACAACTAATTCTTGATATATTTGCTCAAAGAGCATCATCAAGAGAGGGAAAAATTCAGGTTGAAATTGCTCAGTTAAGATATGCTTTGCCTCGACTTAGAGCTAAAGATGATGCCTTTTCCCGCTTAACAGGAGGAATAGGGGGAAGAGGTCCTGGTGAGACTAAGTTAGAGATAGATAGAAGAAGAATTAAGGATAGAATTGCAAAACTGGAAAAAGAATTGGATAAAATTTCGCAAGAAAGAGAACTAAGAAGAAAGAGAAGAAAAAAACTCAATTTTAAAGTGGTATCTCTTATTGGTTATACAAATGCTGGAAAAACCACATTACTTAATACTTTAGCTAAAACTGAATACCTAGCAGAAGATAAACTTTTTGCCACTTTGGATCCTGTTACCAAACTAATAAAAACAAAAAGGGGTAAGGTGTTTCTTCTTACAGATACAGTAGGGTTTATAAGAGATTTACCTGAAGATCTTAAAAAAGCATTTAAAGCAACTTTAGAGGAACTTTACTCTGCTGATATTCTCTTACACATAGTTGACATTTCCCATCCCGATTTTGAAAGTCATATAAATGCAGTAGACCAGATTCTTGAAGAAATGGACCTTTTAAAGGTACCAAAAATATTGGTATTTAATAAAATAGATCTTCTTGAAAGTAAAGAAAACTTTTCACCCCAATGGTTAAAAAATTTAGTTTTAAAATACAATGCAATTCCCATCTCCGCTAAAACTGGGATTAATTTAGATCTCCTTATGGAAGCAATAGAAAATTGGTTAACTATTCTTGAGAAGCAGGAACTTGAAGTTTTTCCTGTCTTTTGCGAAAAGGAAGATCTCCCCAAAGCTCCTCAAGAGCATAAATTTTTCTAATAGGTTCATAAAATATATGAAGTATTACTGTTTCATAATCCATTACTATCCATTGACCCAATTCTAAACCTTCTATACCTAATGGTTTAATACCTAATTTTTCAAGTTCTAAGGATATGAATTCACAAATACCCTGTGTATGCTTTGTAGAATGGGCACTACAAATTATAAAAAAGTCCGCATAATCTACCTTTTTTCTTACGTCTATTAAAGTTATCTCTTCAGCCTTTTTTGATTCTAAAAGATTTACGATCTCTTTAACTAATGCTTCACTTTCCATCTACACTTTTCCTTGTTGGACTAATTTAGCAAAAAGTTCAAAACTTCTATCGTAGGTTTTTTCATATTCAGGAGGAAAGAAACAAGCAGGTAATTGTCTCATTTTTAAATGATAATGTAAACATTCACAACAAAGTCCTTTTTTTGGACAGGGTTCATAGGTACAATTACATCTTTTCAAATTTTCCTCTCTTCTACACTCCATAATCTCCCTCCTACTCTACAGTAACACTTTTTGCAAGATTGCGAGGTTTATCTACATCACAACCTCTTAAAACTGCCATTTCATAAGCAAAAAGTTGTAAAGGTATTACATAAAATATGGGTAAAAATTCATAAAAAGTTAAAGGTATTCCTACAAAATCGTCAGAAAGTTTTTTAAACTCTTCTGAATTTTCGGAAACGAAAGCTATAATGGGACCTCTCCTTGATTTAACTTCTTCAGCATTAGAAAGTGTCTTTTCATAAATAATTCCTGTTTCTTTAGCAGCAAGAATCACCGTGGGAAAATCTTCTTCTATTAAAGCTATGGGACCGTGTTTCATTTCTCCTGCAGCATAACCCTCTGCATGAATGTAAGATATTTCTTTTAATTTAAGCGCACCCTCAAGTGCTATGGGATATAAAATATTTCTTCCTAAATAAAGACAATTTCCCACATTATACCATTTCTTAGCTATTTTTTTAACTTCAGAATGAACCTCCTTTGTAAATTTTTCAAGGACAGAAGGAAGTTTTATCAAGGCTTCTAATTTTTCTCTTTTTTCATTTTCTTTATAAAACAATTTCTTTAAATAAAGGGTAAAGAGAATAAAAATTAGTACCTGAGTTACAAAAGCCTTGGTAGAAGCAACACTAATTTCAGGCCCAGCTTGAGTATAAAGAACTACCTCACTCTCTCTGGCAATAGTACTTCCCAAAACATTACAAATGGATAAAATCTTAGCACCCATTTTTTTAGCCAATCTCAATCCTGCTAAAGTATCTGCAGTTTCTCCAGATTGAGAAACGGCAATAAATAAAGTTTTAGAATTTATTAATGGAGACCTATAACGGAACTCAGAGGCAAGATCAACTTCTACAGGAATTTTTAGATTATTTTCTATTAAATATTTAGCTACTAACCCTGCGTGATAGGATGTTCCACATGCTACTATAAAAATTTTTTCTACATCCTCCAAGAACTCTTTTTCAAGCCCTTCTTTTGAAAAATCTATGTCCCTTTTATCAAGATCTACTCTACCTAAAAGTGTATGTTTTATTGCTTCTGGTTGTTCGTAAATTTCTTTCAAAAGAAAATGCGGAAAACCTCCTTTTTCTGCTGAAGCAAGATCCCAGGTAATTATTACAGGGTCTCTTTTTACTCTATTTCCTTCCAAATCAAAAATCTCAACTTTATCCTTGGACAATATAGCTACTTCTCCATCGTTTAAAAATAAGACCTTTTTGGTAAAGGGAAGAAGAGCTGGTATGTCTGAGGCTAAAAAGTTTTCTCCCTCTCCTAATCCTATAACTACTGGACTAAGATTCCTGGCAACCATTATAAACTCAGGATTTTCCTTAGAAATAAGACCTATTGCATAAGCTCCCTTTAATCTTTTTAAGGCAGAAAAAAAGGCTATCTTTAAATCTAATCCCTGATTTATAAAATCTTCCACCAAATGGACTATTACTTCTGTATCAGTTGCTGAATTAAATTTGTGTCCCCTTTCTTGAAGCTCCTTTTTTAATTCATAATAGTTTTCAATAATCCCGTTATGTACCACAGCAAGCATTTTTTTACAATCAAAATGGGGATGAGCATTTTCATCTGATGGTTCTCCGTGGGTAGCCCATCTAGTATGTCCAAGTCCAGGAGATTTAGGATTTTTGGGAAGCTCACTAAAAATTTTCTCTTCTAAGTCAAATACCCTTCCTTTTACTTTTATTATATTTATTTTTCCATCCTCTAAAAATACCACACCAGCTGAATCATATCCTCTATATTCTAATCTTCTTAAACCTTCTAAAAGTACAGGCAAAACCTGTCTTTCTCCTATATATCCTATAATACCGCACATTATTTACCCCTTATCTCCTTTAAGGATCTTCAAGTAATCTTCCCATTCCCAAGGAAGTAAATACTTTTTTTTATTATTACATTCTTTACAAGCTGGAACTATGTTAAATCTATCTGAAGTTCCGCCCCGAGATAAGGGAATTTTATGATCCATAGTGAGTTCCTCTGATTTTACCTTTCTACCACAATAATAACATATTCCTCTCTCTAATTGTTTTCTCCACCACCTGGTATTCCTAAGTTTTTTTGCTTTTGTCTTTTCTCTTTTTATAAATTCTTCCAAATTTAAAACCTTTCTTTTCATAATCTTCATTTTATTATTTTTAAGATTTCATTTAACACTTCTTCAGGAGTTAAATAAGAAGTATCTATAACATAAGCTCCTTCAGGAATAATTAAAGGTGCAACCTCTCTTTGACTGTCAAGTTCATCCCTAAGTTTTATGTTATTAAGTACATCTTCGTATAAATCTTTTCCCTTATAATTTTCTCTTTCTAATTTTTCTTTGAATCTTCTTTGTACTCTTATTTTTTCATCAGCAGTTAAAAAAATTTTTATATCTGCATAAGGAAAAACGAAACTTCCCATATCCCTACCCTCACTAACTAAACTCTTGTCCTTAGCCAATCCCCTCATTAATTCAGTTAAAAATTCTCTAACTTCTTTTATTGCAGAGACTTGAGAAACTGTACTTTCCACTTCCTTTTCTTTTAATTCTTCTTTTATTAGCTTTCCATTCCAATAAATATTCGTTCCAACTGGGGTAAGTTCTATTTTAATTTCTTTAAAAATTTCCTTTAAAAATTTAATCAAAGTTTCTTTATTTTCTATATTAGCTTTTACAATTTTTCCGGATTTTATTAAAAGATAAGTCACCAACCTATATAAAGCTCCTGACTCTAACAAGGGAATGTTTAATTTTTGAGCAATCATTTTAGCTAAGGTTGTTTTTCCTGAAGATGCAGGACCATCTATGGTAATAATTTTAAACTTTTTCATAAATTTTATTCTTAACTTCCCTTTTGTAGATACTATCTAAAACACCGTTTATAAAAGCAGGGGAATCATCAGTTCCGTAAAGTTTAGCAAGTTCTATGGCTTCATTTATAGAGACTACTTCTGGAATATCCGGTCTAAAAAACATTTCGTAAATTGCAAGTCTAAGGATATTTTTATCTGTAAGGTTTAATCTTTCTAAAGGCCAAGATGGGGTGTACTTTTTGATTAAATTATCTATAAATTCTATGTTTTTTTCTACTCCAAGAGCCAATTCTTCTCCAAACTCTAAGGCTTCATTATCCTCAACTTGAAAATATTTTTTATAATTCTCAATAGCTTCACTAACAGGAATCTGTGCGGTTTCTCTTTGGTAAAGGATTTGAAGTGCTATTTCTCTTCCCTTTCTTCTTTTCATAGATTATATCATCTTTTCAGCAATAAAGACAGTTAAATCACCCATGAGATTGGTATAAGACCCTAATTCGTTATCATACCATCCATAAACAACAACTTGGGTGATGGGTATTTCCACATGGGTACATACAGTTTGTCCTATTTCTGGAAGGGCTTTACAAATATCTACTTTAGCTAAGGCTGTGCGGGTGTGTGTTTCAGCTCCTTCAATAATAGCTGCAGCTTTGGGATAACCTATAATGTCTGAAGAAACGTTTTGTTCCATAGTAAATATAAGACGATCTTTATACTTTATATTAGCTGCTTCTTCGTATATTTTATTTATTAATTCTCTTGTTATACGATTTTCTAAGCTTTCATCTTGGATATTAACTGTAAGAATAATAAGGCTTCCTGTAGTTAAGGGAACTCTTACACTTTCAGCCATAAATCCAATTTTTTGCATTTCCGGTATAACAAGCCCTAAAGCTTCAGCTGCACCAGTAGTAGTTAAAATAATATTGTTAAAAACACTTCTCATTCTTCTCAAGTCTCCCTTACCTTCCTTAGGAAGTCTATCTAAAACCACTTGAGAACTTGTAACCGCATGGACTGTTACCATGGAAGCTGAAAGAATTCTTTCAGGACCAAAATAATCTAATAAGGGTTTAACCATATAGGCTAAACATGTGGTGGTACAAGAGGCTGAAGAAATAATGTTATGTTTGTTAGGTTGATACATTTCTTCATTAATGCCATAAACTATAGTTACTGCATCTTCTGGAATACCCTTTTCTTTATCTTTTATTTTAAATGGTGCAGAAACTATCACTTTTTCCGCACCTGCTACAAGATGCCCTCTTACTGAACCCTTTGGGTCCTCTGGATCAACATTAGGATCTCTAAATTTCCCAGAACATTCCACTACTAACTTTACTCCTTCATCTCTCCAATTAATCTCCTTGGGATTTCTTGTTTTTTTTAAAATTTTTACCTTAACTCCATCTACATACATGGTACCTTCTTTTTCGTCCAAATTTTCAATTACCCTTTTTCCTTTATATCCATATAGATAAACAGGTAACCATCCATAGGTGCTATCCTTTTCTATATAGCTTGCAATATCTGAAAAAGAAGTTCCTACTTCTCTTCCTACATTTACTACAATTTCATCAAAATACTTTCTTGCTACATGATGCCAAAGTGTTAATTTACCTATTCTTCCAAGACCATTTATACCTAATTTCATCTATTAACCCCCTGTGTTGTTTTACTTTTTAGCTAATTCTTCTATTTTCCCTTTTAGAACTTGCCCACTTATGCCATTTATTGTAATCCAGTCTCCTAATTTTAAAATATGTCCATTAATTTTAGCTTCTTTTTTAAATTCATCTATACTTAAACCTTCACAACCTACCACACACACCTTCCCAAGTCTTGAGGCTACAATAGCTGCGTGAGAAGTTTGTCCGCCTCTTGCAGTAAGTATTCCATCTACCAAAGATATTTCTTTAATATTATCTGGAACTGTATCATACCTTAGTAAAATTAAAGACTCGTTGGTTGTTTTAAATTCTAAGATATCTTCCAAAGAAAAAACAATCCTTCCGGAAATAAGACCCCCTGAAACACCTATACCTTTTCCTATAACTTCTAAATTTTCTAAAACTTTCTTATCAAAGAAAGGAATATCTCTTTCTTCTCTTAAAATAATATCTCTTACTTGAAGAATATAAAGATCTTCTGGTTTTTCGCTTTCAAAAGTAAACTCAATTTCCTGATGCCCCCATTCCTTTTCATAAACTAAGTAATAAGCAAATTTAAGAAGGGCTTTATAAATTTCAGGAAAAGCCTCCTCTAAGGATGGCCCTTCTCTGTTTTCTATTTTTCTTTGTTCCAAGGAAATAGGATAGGCATTAACTAACCCGGATACAATATCCTCTCCCTGATTATAAGGTGTGTAATCGCCCCACAAGATTATTCTGGGAAATTTCCCTACAGGTGAGGTTGTCAAGGTAACTCCCGTGCCTGAAGAAAGAGTTTTATTACCAAATACCATTTGCTGGACTATAACTGCTGTTCCCCATTCTTCAGAAAGTTGCATAATTTCTCTATAAGCATTAGCTTTATGATTATGCCAAGAATTTAGAATAAGTTCTATACCTTTAAATAGCTGTTCCCAAGGATCATCCAAAATATACACACCCAATTTTTCTACAGATCTTCTATATAGCAGCGCCAATTCCCTCATCTGTTCACCAGCAAAATCCTTCTTTTTCTTTACTTTGTATTTTCTCTTATGCTCTCTCATAAGATTATTAAAGAAATCACGAGGTATTCCATATGACATTGCCCAGCTCTGAATAAATCTTCTATAAGTATCCCATGCAAACCAAGGATTTTTACTAATCTCTGCTAAACCCTCTATTATTTCTTCATTCACACCCACATTTAATAGGGTGCTCATCATACCTGGCATAGAAAGTGCTGAACCACTTCTTATACTGAAAAGTAAAGGATTTTTCTTATCACCAAACTTCTTGTTAGTTAAATTCTCTAAAATTCTTACATGTTCCTTTATTTTTGCTTCATAATCTTCCCAAAGTTCTTTATATTTTTTTATCAATTTATAACATCTAAAGACCTCTGTAGTTAATATGAATCCAAAGGGTATTTTGATTCCGATATTTTCTTCTTTAGCAAGAATAGTAAGATTATAGCCCTTGTTTCCTAAATAAAGTAGGTCACTTACAAAATAATTTGGTTTATGTATAAGAGAGATAGTTCTTCTTGGGTCATAACTCATAAGTAGATTTAGATCTTCCATATCAATCTTTTCTGCATAAGAAGAAAGTAAATGATATATCTTTTTGAGAAATTTGTCTAAGTATTTTAAAACAAAGGCATTATCTATAATTTCTCTAATAACAATTTCACTTATACAAAAATAAGCTTCTTCTTTATTGTGAAGATTTTTAAAACATCTTTTGTATTTTTCCTGAATATCCTCTGGATTAAGCGCTTCAAAAACTAAGGGAAATACCTTTAAGAAGGGACTTACATAATATGCTTGTATAATATGCTGAACTCCATCAATAAGCCCTCTAAAGATATCCAAGTATTGTTTATAAGAAAGAGGATAACTCTTTATTGAGCTTTCAAGAAGATTTAAGTAAGTATCAAACTTCTGAGAAAGTATTCCGTCAATGTATAAGGCTCTTCTGAAAAGTTTTAAAATTTTTAAAATTTTAAAAAAAGAAGCCTTAGTGACAAAACTCAGTTCAAAATAGTCTATCAATTTTTCAAATAAGCTATTAATTAAATATTCAATTCTAAAAGTTAAACCAAGAGCATCAAATTTTTTTTCTTTATATCTTCCATACATAGAGGGGATATCAACTGCTATATGTCTTTTAATCAAAATTTCTTCAACAGGGGTAAAAATTTTTGAAGATAAAATTATATTCTCCTTTAAATCATTTAACCACGTTAATAATTTGTCTAACTTTTTCTCAATTTCTATTTTTTTATTAAGAAGTAAATCTTTTAATTCAGGGAGAAAAGAAAAATCATCTGCTGAATACTGGGTGAAGAATGTATTTATATCTTCTAAAACTCCAAAATATTTTTGATGTTCCAATTTATAAAGATATATAAGCAAATGAAGCTTATCTTTATAAACCTGATCAAATTCTATTTTTTCTATATAGGTTTTTATTTGGTTTAGATCCTTTTTTAATATTAATTCTAAATTATTACTTCCAAACTTTTCACTCAAAAACTTCATTAATTCTTGCATTTTTAAATGGTATTCTTTTTCATGGTTAACTACCCTTTCATATATTTCTTCAGGTAAATATTTTTTAATAAAACTCCCATCCAAAGTTAGCCAATAATTTAAAATGTCTTTAATAAAGTCTACTGCTAAACTTGAGTTTTCTATATGAACAAATTTCCTTAAAAAGTGAATTAAACTATCCTTTCTCTGAAATATTTCATCTATCTCTGTAGAGAGATCTCTTATTAATCCTTCTGCACCTATTTCGTTATAATAAATTGGTAGAATTTTACAGAACTGTTTTACTAAATTATAAATAGGTTTTATAGGAGAATTTAAAAGATTGGTTATCTCTTTTTGAAAAAGATCGGTATCTTTAATGGATACACCATATAATTTCAAATTTAATATAAGTGCTGAAAGTAGACTGCTACACCATTCTGGATTTACTTTAAAAATATCCAACCAAACCTTAATATTTAAAAGATGATTCGGATTTTGCTTAATTCTCCAATTAACATCAATTCCTTTGATTTGTGGTGGTTGAAAGCCAAATTTTATAATTTCATTTATAAGAACTTCAATTAAATAAACATCTTTCTTATTTAAAATGCATGTTCCTATATTTTTAATACATTCTAAAGCTGTCCAAGGATAGAGATGAAGTTTCTCCTTAAGAATCTTAAAAAATTGAATTAAAAACTCATCCAAGTTTTGAGAAGGTTTTAAATTGATTAAATAAATAAGATTTTTATTGACTTCTCTTATCAATTCCTCATGAATAAGTTCAAGAATGGGTGTTTCTACAAGCCTAAATAAAAAGAGAATCTTTTTTTCTTCTGGAAAAATGGAATTTTCCAAAGTGTTTATAAAACTAATAAGATTTTTTAACTCTCTTAAAAGGTCTAAATGATCAGGTAAATTTAATAAAGCATTTAAGCTAAGATGATTATCCAATAATTTTTCAGTAATAGAATCAAAATAGGAAATTTTTAAAATGGATTTTTCTTTTATTTCAGGAAGTTCTAATCTATCTATATCTTTTTCTACAAGTTTTCTCCAAAGATTATAAGTTAAAACGTAGGATCTTATAAGCAATGTTTTACAAATTTCTTCTAATTCAGAAGATAAATTAAATCTGTTATATTTAAAAATTAGTTTTTTAAAGGAATAATAATTTTCTAAAAAATTCAAAAAATATTTTTCTGGAAGATTTGTTATAGCTTTTAAAATTTCTTTAACAACTGAAGAAATTTCTTGAAAGGTATCTTTATCTATAATATCAACAGTTTTATCAAGAACTGAAAAAATTGTTTCAGCTGTTTTAATATTTAAAGATTTATCTTCACTGAAAAATCTGAATAAAATATCAAAGGTTAACCAATATCCTTGAACCTTTAAGTTGTTTTTAAGAAGAAGGGAAAGATTTTTCAAAATAAAGCTCCTAAATTCCTCCAAAACTATATAACTATTTTTATAGGGATGAAAAACTTCTCTTAATAAGAGTTTTATTTGATTCTTTAAAGCTGGAAAACCAGAAAATATCTCCAAAAAGATATTATATTGAGGTTCATACTGAACCTCCTCTACAAAGGTATGAGTTAAATTAGCTAGCAGTGCTTTTGAAGTAAATCTTTCAGCCATACTTCTTTAAACTTCTTTTTCAATTATATAATTTATCAAATCAAGAATTCTTACAGAATAACCCCATTCATTATCATACCAAGCTAATATTTCTATCAAATTTTTATCTATTACTTTAGTACTTAGTCCGTCAATAATAGTACTAAAAGGTTCTCCTATAATATCTGAGGAAACCAAAGGCTCTTCAGTATATTTTATATACTTATTTTGGTTTTCTTTAAAGATTTTATTAATTTCTACAGGAGTAGTCTCTCCTTTTATTAAAATTACAAAATCATTTAAAGATGTATTTGGAACAGGAACCCTTATGCAGACACCATTAATTTTTCCTCTAAGTTCAGGCAAAACTTTTATAATAGTTTCAAAATCTATATTTACAGGAACTATGTTTAAAGGAGCTGACCTTGCTCTTCTAAAATCCTTAGGATGAACCATATCAAGAAGCCGTTGAGTATTAGTATAAGCATGGATACTATTTAAATAACATTTCTCTATTTCATAATACTTCATTAAAAGATTTAACACTGGAGCAGAAGCATTGGAAATACAAGAAGATGCAGAAATAATACGATGCTCTAAAGGATCATATTTTTCCTCATTTACTCCCATAATTATAGTAATGTCTTCGTTTATAGCAGGAGCTGTAATGATTACTCTTTTAACATTTTTAAGAAGATGTTTTTTGGCTATAGCTCCGTTAGTAAATCTGCCTGTAGCTTCTATTACGTAATCTACATTTTCTTCATTCCAGGGAATTCTTTCTGGATCCGGTTCTTGAAATATTCTTATTTTTTTATCTTCTACCTTTATATATTCTTTTTCTGCCTTTATTTCATAAGGTAATTTTCCAAATATTGAGTCATACTTTAGTAAATAAGCTAACATTTCTGGAGAAGAAAGATCATTTATAGCTACTATGTCAAACTTATTAAATTCAGGATATTTAAGTTTTGCTCTCAGAATTGCTCTGCCAATTCTTCCAAATCCATTAATTCCTATTTTTAACATAACTTTAAGCCTTGATCTCTTTTGCCATTACAATTGCTTCTTCATTATTGTAATAATTTTTTCTTCTATAAATTTCTTCAAATCCTAATTTTTTATAAAAACTGTAGGCAGGTAAATTTGAAACTTTTACTTCTAAAAATATTTTACTTATATTTTCTTTCTTAGCAAATTCTATTAATTTTTGCATAATTTGAGTACCTACCCCTTTTTTTTGATAATTTTTTTTTATCCCTATTCTAAAAATCTCAATTTCAGGGTTTATAGCTCTAAAAATAAGGTATCCAATTATTTCTTCTTCTCTTTTCAACACCCAGATTTTTGAAAATTTATTTTTAAATTCTTCTAAAATTTGAAAATAAGACCATGCTTCGTTTAAAAATAGTTCTCTTTCCAATTCTGAAATAATTGGTAAATCTCCTTCTTCTGCATCTTTAATGAGGTACATCCTTTTCTATGTCTCTATAAGTTTTCACTATTTCTATCTTTGGATGTTTTTCTTTTAGTCTTTGAGCTAAAATCTCTATAATAGCTGGAGACCTATGTCTTCCACCTGTGCATCCAATACCTACAGTTAAATACTGTCTGTCATCTTTGTAATAAAAGGGTATTAACCAGTCTAAAAGAGATTCTAAATATTCTACAAATTTTAAAGTCTCAGAAAAATTTAATAAGTACTCTTTAACTTCTTTATCTTTACCACTTAGAGGCTTTAAAGAAGGAACAAAATAGGGATTAGGTAAAAATCTAACGTCAAATAAGAAACTTGCCTCATTGGGAATTCCGTATTTATAACCAAAACCGATTAAATGAAGGACCAGATTTTTATTGGGACTTCTTTTCTTATAAAGTCTAAATATTTCATTTCTGAATTGATGAACGTTAAAATCAGAAGTGTCTATGATTAAATTTGCTATTTCCTTTAAATCACCTAAAAGTTCTCTTTCTTTCTGGATAGCTGATTCTAAACTTTTAAGATTTTCTTTCATTAGAGGGTGAATTCTTCTTGTCTGATTAAATCTGGTAATAATTACGTCATTTCTTGCGTCTAAAAAAAGAATTTCAAAACTATATCCCCTCTCTTTTAATTTTTTAAAAACCTCTGGATATTCCTTTAAAAAATACTTATCCCTAATATCCATTACCAAAGCTACGTTTTTATCTTCTAAACTTTCTTTAACTTCTTCTAAAAATTGCAAAAGCAGTCTTATGGGAAAATTATCAATAGAAAGGTATCCAAGATCTTCAAAAGCTTTTAAGGCTGTACTTTTACCAGAACCAGAAAGACCTGTTATTATAACTATATTCATAAAAATTTTTAAGAGATTTCAGGAACCACAATCACTGGTTTATCTTTTTCTGAATAAATTAGACAAACCTTATCATAATCGGTGTTATAAAAAAGCATAAAATTATCTTTGTTCTTTTCGAACCATTCCAAAGCTTCCTGGGTTGACATGGGATTAATTTTTACAGTTTGTATTATATAAGCTTCTTCTAATTCTGGAGAAACCATTTCTACAGTTTTACCTTTTCTAAATTCCTTTCTTTTTTCTTTAAACTTTTTAATTTGTTTTTCCAAAGTTTCGTAAGCTAAGTCTATAGCTTCATAGATATCAGAAGTTTCTTCCTTTGCAACTATATTCTCTCCGTCTCCACTTACGATCACTTCTACTAGTTCTCTAAATTTTTCCCTCTTAAATACCACTTGAACATTAACTAGACCTTCAAAATATTTTTCGAATTTTTTAAATTTCTTTTCAGCGTAATTTTTAATCGCTTCTGAAGAATCCATACCTTTGAAAGTGAAATTAAACTCAATCATAAAACTTACCCCCTTTTATGATTTTTTAGAAATTTTTCTTTCTCTTATAGAAGGAATTTGCAGTTCTTCTCTATATTTAGTAACTGTACGTCTTGCAATATGGATACCATATTTTTCTTTTAGTATTTTAGATATGGCACTATCACTTAAAGGCTTAGAAGGATCTTCTCCATCTATAATCTCTTTTATGTAATCTTTAACTGCTTTAGCTGATAATTCTTCTCCTTCTTTGCTTTTATAACCAATTGAAAAGAAAAATTTTAGAGAAAATATTCCTTTAGGAGTTTGAACATATTTGTGATTTATTATTCTACTAATTGTAGATTCATGTAGCTGTGTTTCTTCAGCAACATCTTTTAAAGTTAAAGGTTTTAAAAACTTAACCCCCTTTTCTAAAAATTCTTTTTGATACTTTAAAATGGCAGAACCAACTTTATAAAGATTAGAATATCTACTATCTAAAGCTCTTAAAAGGTCTTCAGCATCTTTAAATTTTTGTTTAAGAAATTTTTTAACTTCTGGATTATTTCCTAAATCTTTTTTCTTTTTCAAAAAATTTTTGTAATAACTATTTAATTTAACAACAAAAGGACCCTCTCTTACAACTTCTACTTTCCATTCATTTTCTTCTTTATAAAAGATTAAATCGGGTTCTATGTAAAGGGTATTAACATCAAAATAATTCCTCGCAGGATAGGGTTCTAATTGTTTAATTATCTCCAAAGCATCCTCAACATCTTTTTCCTTATATCCATAGGAATTTTTAAGATATTCTATTCCTTTTGGTATTTCTTCTATATGTTTCTCTATTAAAATATAAGGTAAAGAATTTTTATCATAACCTATAAATTCCAATTGGGTAAGCAAACATTCCTTTAAATCTAAGGAAGCTATACCTACAGGATCAAGAAATTTTATAATATTCCTTACTTTTTCTACTTTTTCTAAAGATACTTTAAATTCCTTTACAATTTCTTCTAAAGACACACTTAAATAACCTTTATTATCTAAATTTCCTATAATGTAGCAGGCTATATTTTTTTCTAAGGGATTAAGATCTTTTAAGTTAATCTGCCATAAGAGATAATCTGTAAGTTTTTCTTCAGCTTTAAGTGTTTTCTCCCAACTCCATTCTTCTAGAGTTTCCTCATCAAAATAAAATCTTTTTTCTATTAATTCTTCTTCAAAATTGACTTCTTCTTTAAGCTTAATTTCTTCTAAATTACTTTCTTCAATATAGCTATTTTCTGGAAGATCCTTATATTCAAGCTCTAAAAAGGGATTACTTTGAGCTTCTTGAAGTAAAAAATTGTACAGTTCTAAATTATTTAATTGTAATACTTTTAAAATGAGCTTAAGTTGAGGCGTAAGTATTAGCTGAGGTTTAAGTTTTAATTCGTTTTTAAGTTCTATCATTTTTAGTTTCTACATAAAAAATTTTTCACCTAAAAACTTTTCTTTTACCAAGTCATTTTCTAAAATTTCTTCAGGGGTACCCTTCCCTATTATTTCACCCTCTGCTATAACATAACCTTTATCACAAATTTTAAGAGTATCTCTAACATTATGATCTGAAATTAGTATTCCTATTTTTTCCTTTTTTAAATTCTTAAGGATTTCTTTCAATTGAGCTATACCAATAGGATCAATTCCTGCAAAGGGCTCATCCAAAAGAATAAACCGCGGTTCAATTAAAAGTGCCCTTACTATTTCAACTTTTCTTTTTTGCCCACCGGAAAGGGTATATGTTTTTTGATTTAAAACATCTTTAAGGTTAAATAATTCTATATAATACTCAAGTTTTTCTTTTAATTTTTTAAAATTATCTTTTAGCCTCTCCAATACTATTTTAAAATTTTCAGCCACTGTTAGTTTTCTAAACACTGAAGACTCTTGAGGTAAATAAACTATACCTTTCTTTGCTCTTTCAGCTACATCTAAATGGGTAATAGATTCTTCCTCCAAGAGTATTTTACCTTGGTCTGGTCTTAAAAAACCTGTAATTATATAAAAACAAGTTGTTTTACCTGCTCCATTAGGACCTAAGAGCCCTACAATCTCCCCTCTCTCAATTTGTAAAGAAACATTTCTAACTACTACTTTTTTCTTAAAAGATTTACTTAAATTCTCAGCTTTAAGCATAATTATCTCTTTTTATTCAAAATACACATGAGCTCTTACTCTACCTTGATCTTTAGCTAAAACTTCACTTTTTTCCTCATTAAAATATATAATCACAATATCACCTTCCACCAAATTTTTATCATGCCATACTTTGGGAGTTTCTTCCAATACTAACTTTTCTTGATTTCTGAAATAAACTGCTTTTCCAGCATAGGCTTTCCATTTTCCCTTTTCTATAATTACCTTTCCTAAAGCGACTACTTTACTTACTTCTCTTTTTCCCTGTGGAGTAGTAGTATAATATACATACATTTGATCACACCAAACTTTTAAATCCCCCTTAACCCCCAAAACTTTTCCTGTAAAAACAACTAATCCTTCGCTTTCAAAAACCTGCATTTTATCAGAGGTTATATTTATCTCAGTACCCCATAAAAGTGATAAATGTATGAAAAATAAAATAAAACTCATTATAAAGAAAAAATTTTTAAATTTCATAGGTTTTTTCCTTTTTTAATTTAATATAACCCATCTTTTCTTTTTAAACAAGATTAAAAATTAATAGAGAGCTGAATTGAAATTAATAAGAAGAGAAGAGACTTTTAGATAAAATAATTAGATAAAATAAAAAGGGGGCTTTTTAGCCCCCTTTTTTATTCATTTTTTAGAATTCTCCACCAGGTGGCATAGCTGGACCTTTTTCGTCTTTCTTAGGTTTTTCAGCAACCATAGCCTCAGTGGTTAAAAGTAACCCAGCAACTGACGCTGCATTTTGTAAAGCACATCTACTTACTTTCTTGGGATCTATAATACCTGCAGCTACAAGATCTTTAAATTCTCCTGTTTCTGCATCAAATCCAATGGAACCCTTTTCAGCTTTTACTTTTTCTACAATAATAGAACCCTCATAACCTGCATTAGAAGCTATTTGACGAAGCGGAGCTTCTAAGGCTTTTTTAACAATTTCTACACCGTAATGTTCATCTCCATCTAATTTAAGATTTTCTAAAGCTGGTAAGCATCTGATATAAACCGTTCCACCTCCAGGAACAATTCCCTCTTCTACCGCAGCTTTGGTAGCATTAAGAGCATCTTCTACTCTAGCTTTCTTTTCCTTCATTTCTGTTTCAGTAGCTGCTCCTACATAAATAACTGCTACACCACCAACTAATTTAGCAAGTCTTTCCTGAAGTTTTTCACGATCATAATCTGAAGTAGTTTCTTCAATTTGAGCACGAATTTGTTTAATACGTGCTTCTATATCTTCTTTCTTACCAGCTCCATCAATAATGGTGGTTGTTTCTTTTGCAACCACAACTCTTCTTGCTCTTCCAAGATCAGAGAGTTGAACATTTTCAAGTTTCATTCCCAATTCTTCAGACACAAAAGTTCCACCAGTTAATATAGCTATATCTTGAAGCATTGCTTTTCTTCTTTCACCAAATCCAGGAGCTTTTACAGCACAGCACTGAAGAACTCCTCTAAGTTTGTTAACTACTAAAGTAGCAAGAGCCTCACCTTCTACATCTTCAGCAATAATTAAAATAGGTTTACCTGAACGGGCTACCTGCTCAAGAAGTGGTAAAAGATCCTTCATAGCACTTATTTTTTTGTCATAAACTAAAATATATGGATCCTCTAAAACGCATTCCATTTTTTCAGGATCAGTGATGAAATAAGGAGAAATGTATCCACGATCGAACTGCATTCCCTCAACTACTTCTAAATAAGTCTCAAGACCTTTTGATTCTTCAACAGTAATTACACCCTCCTTTCCAACTTTATCCATAGCATCAGCAATAAGATTACCAATGGTAGAATCATTGTTGGCAGCAATAGTAGCAACTTGAGCTATTTCTTGACGAGATTTACAAGGTTGTGTGATTTTTTCCATTTCTTTTACTACTACATCTACAGCTTTATCAATACCTCTCTTTATAGCCATAGGATTGATTCCAGCTGCCACTAATTTTAATCCTTCGCTGAAAATAGCTTGAGCTAACACAGTAGCTGTGGTTGTTCCGTCTCCTGCAACATCGCTAGTTTTGGAAGCAACTTCCTTTACCATCTGAGCGCCCATATTTTCAAATTTATCCTCTAATTCAATCTCTTTAGCTACGGTAACACCATCTTTAGTGATTAAAGGTGAGCCAAAAGATCTCTCTAAAATAACATTTCTACCTTTAGGACCAAGGGTTACTTTTACTGCATTAGCTAACTTGTTAACACCATTTAAAATTTTGTCTCTCGTATTAGCCCCGTAAATAATTTCCTTAGCAGCCATATTACAACCCCCCTTTTTGAAAATTTTTTAATTTATTATTCTTCAATAATAGCTAAAACATCATCTTCTCTCATAATTAAATATTCTTCGCCTTTTATTTTGATTTCAGTTCCTGCATACTTGCTAAAAAGAATTTTGTCTCCCTCTTTAACAGTTAAAGGTTGTTTTTGACCATTATCTAATAATCTACCATCTCCTACAGCTATTACTTTACCCATAATTGGTTTTTCCTTAGCAGTATCTGGAATAATAATTCCTGATTCAGTTCTTTGTTCTTCCTCAATACGTTGAACTAAAATACGATCATGTAAAGGTCTGATCCTCATACCTCCACCTCCTTTCAATATTTGTTTTAGCAGATCTATTGTTTAGCTGAAAAAATAATCATTCATTTAAAAAAGACAAGAGTTTATGAGAAACTATTTTTTAAAAATTGAAAAATTTTATTTAATAAACTTTCCAAGAGCTCTGAAGTATCAAGAATTAATAAGGGTGTACAGTCTTCTGGAAATTCAAATTTTTTCTTTTGTGATATATAAATATCCCAAAGTGCATCAGAATAAGTATTTTCTAAAGATCTCTTGGAAATTCTTTCCTTAACCACTTCGTCTTTAGCAGTACACAATATCCAATAAACTTTTGCCTCTACATTTTTTAATTTTTCTCTTAGTAAATCTCTAAATTTTTTTTCTCTAAAGGTGGCATCTAAAATTACATCTCTGCCATAGGATACCTCTTCTATTGCCACTTCTATCATCTTTTCATAGGTTTTTAATGTAATTTCTGGAGAATATATGCCCTTTTCAAATTGGGCATAATAGTGTTTACTTGGATCAAGATTTAACAATTTTTTTCTCATTATGTCAGAAGCGATATAAACAGCTGGTAATTTTTTTAAAATATTTTGAGATAAAAAAGTTTTTCCAGTTCCAGAAAGTCCAAAAAGAACAATTATTTTAGGAATACCTCCTGCATAATAATAGGCAAGATCAAAGTATCTTTGAGCAGACTCAAGAGTCTTTTTTCTCTCTTCTTCTGAAATTTCAGAAGATGCATAGGTAAAACAACCTATTTTCCCCCTTACATAGGCTCTATAACATTTATAAAAGTTTAACAGTTCATAAATATCCTTATCTTTACTCTTTTTTACATAAGTTTCTATAAAATATTCTGATAGATTTTTATGTCTATGATAATCTAAATCCATAGCTAAAAAGGAGATATCACAGCATACATCCCCACATCTAAATCTCTCATTAAACTCAATACAATCAAATATGTAAACCTTTCTTAAATCATCAAAACAAATATTAGCTGAATAAAGATCTCCATGCCCGTCTCTTATAAATCCTTCTTTTATTCTTCTTTCAAAAAGTTCTTTTTTTTGCTCAATAAAACTATTATTATAGTTGACAATATGAATATATTTTTCCTCTGTTAAAGCTATACCTACAAATTTTTTGGTTTGGTCAAAATTTTCATTGGTATTGTAAAATATAGTTTCTATACTTCCATAAGGATTAACCTTTTCTCCTGTTTCAGCTGATTTATAAAAAGGAATCAGTGTGTTTACAATCAAATCTATATGTTTTTCTGTAATTTCTCCTTTCTGAAGAAGTTCTTTCATCATACCTTCTTCAGGTAATCTTTTCATTTTTACAGCGTACTCTACTATTTTACCCTTCCCTTCAAATTCAAATTTTCCATTTTTTTCAGTTACAGGAACCACACCAATATAAATTTCAGGAGAAAGCCTTCTATTAAGTTCTACCTCCCTTTCACAAAAATATTTTCTCTTTTCTAAGGAAGTGAAATCAAGAAAACCAAAATTTACCGGTTTTTTTATTTTATAAACAAATTCATCGGTAATAAAAACATAGGAAATATGAGTCTGAATTACTTTAAGTTGAGAAATTCTAAAAGGAAACGATTCAAAATTTATAAGTTTATCCCAAAAAAATTGTTTCATTTACATTTAATTTTAAATTTTTTCCTTTCTTTAGCAACAGCATAATTATTAAAACTAAACTTTTACCTTGACCGATATTTTATTCACATTTAAAATTAAATTTTAAAAATTGCAGGAGGAGGAAAAGAAAAATGAGTTTAGTATTACTTTTTTTGATAGTAATCGTTCTTTTATTTTTACAAGCTTCTATAAAAATAATTAATGAATATGAAAGAGCTGTAGTTTTAAGATTAGGAAAATTTTTAGCAGTTAAAGGTCCAGGTTTAATTATTTTGATTCCTATAATTGATAGGATGAGAAAACTTGATTTAAGAATAGTAACCTTAGATGTGCCTCCCCAAGAAGTTATTACCAGAGACAATGTATCTATTAGAGTCAGTGCAGTAGTATATTTTAGGGTTTTAGATCCAGAAAAAGCTTTTTTGCAAGTTGAAGATTATCACTATGCAACCAGTCAATTAGCACAAACTACTTTAAGAAGTATATGCGGACAAGCGGAACTGGATGAGATTTTAGCTGAAAGAGAAAAATTGAACATGAAAATACAAGAAATTTTAGATGCGGATACTGAACCGTGGGGGGTAAAAGTATCCAAGGTTGAAATAAAAGAAATTGATCTTCCTGAAGAAATGAAAAGAGCTATGGCAAAACAAGCTGAAGCAGAAAGAGAAAGAAGAGCCAAAATTATTAATGCAGAAGGAGAATTTCAGGCAGCTAAAACACTACTTGAAGCTGCTCAAATTATGGCACAAAACCCCATAACCCTTCAATTAAGGTATCTCCAAACCTTAACAGAAATTTCTACAGAGAAAAATTCAACTATCCTATTTCCTTTACCCTTGGAAATACTTAAAGCACTAAGTACTCCCTCCAAATGATTGAAAAATCTAAAAATTTTTTATTATTAAAGAATTTTTTCACAAATTATGCAATATCTAAATTTTTAGTATATAATTCAAAAAAGGAGGTTTTAAATGGATAAGGAGGTAATTAAAGAAATTAGTAAAAAATATCCAGATATAAAGGAGTTATTTGAAAAACATCAAGCTTTGGAAAGAGAAGTAGCTCAGATATCACAAAAAGGCTATTTAACCCCAAAGGAGGAGCTGAAGGTTAAAGAGTTAAAAAAGGAAAAATTATATATAAAAGAACTAATATATAAATTAATCAAAAAATATGAGGGAATAAATATAGATTAGACCTTTAGTTTCCTTTCCTAATTTTGAAATTCCAAAATAAAATAAGGGGGGATTATAAATTGGGTAAAATAATGACTGGAGCTCAAATGATTATTGAATCCTTAAAAAGAGAAAAGGTAGAAGTAATTTTTGGATATCCAGGAGGAGCTGTTATTGATATTTATGATGAACTCTACAGAACTCCTGAAATAAAACATGTACTTGTAAGACACGAACAGGGGGCTGCTCATGCTGCTGATGGATATGCAAGATCAACTGGCAAAGTTGGGGTTGCTTTAGTTACCTCTGGTCCGGGATCAACAAATACTGTTACTGGGATTGCTACAGCTTATATGGACTCGATCCCTATAGTAGTATTAACAGGACAGGTCCCTACTAAACTTATTGGAAATGATGCCTTTCAAGAGGTTGATACTACAGGAATTACAAGACCTATTACTAAACACAATTTTTTAGTTAAAAGGATCGAGGACTTGCCAAGAATTTTAAAAGCCGCCTTTTATATTGCAAGTACTGGAAGACCAGGTCCTGTAGTGGTTGATTTGCCAAAGGACATTCAACAGGCTAAAGGAGAATTTAATTATCCTGAAGAAATAAATCTTAGAAGTTACAATCCTGTTTATGAACCCCATATCAAACAAATAGAAAAGGCATATTCTCTTCTTGAACAAGCAGAAAGACCTGTCCTACTTTTAGGAGGTGGAGTTATTTCTTCTAATGCTTCCAATGAGGCAATCAGATTAGCTGAAACTTTAAATTTACCTGTTACCATGACCCTTATGGGACTTGGTTCTTTTCCTGGAGACCATGACCAGTCTCTCGGAATGCTTGGTATGCATGGTACTTATTATGCTAATATGGCAGTAGCAAATTGTGATGTCTTATTAGCTGTAGGAGCAAGATTTGATGATCGTGTAACAGGTAAAGTTGATGCCTTTGCTCCTGGAGCAAAAATTATTCATATTGATATAGATCCTTCCTCAATTCAAAAGAATGTCAAGGTACATGTACCCATTGTAGGTGACTGTAAAAGAGCTTTAACAAGACTTCTGGAAATGATTAAAAATGCGGGAAAACCTAAAAAATATTGGAAAGAAAGATTTAAAGACTGGTGGGAACAAATTAATATTTGGAGAAAAAGATATCCCCTTTCTTATAAAAATGACCCCAATTATATAAAACCCCAATTTGTAATAGAAAAGCTTTATGAATTAACCAAAGGAGAGGCCATTATTGCTACAGAAGTAGGACAAAATCAAATGTGGACTGCTCAATATTATAAGTTTAAATATCCAAGAACCCTTATTACCTCTGGGGGTTTAGGAACTATGGGATTTGGTTTCCCTGCTGCTATAGGAGCTAAAATAGGAAATCCAGATAGACTAGTTATAGATATTGCAGGAGATGGTTCTATTCAAATGAATATTCAAGAATTAGCCACTGCCATGGAACAAAGATTACCTATTAAAATAATTATCCTCAATAATGGTTATTTAGGAATGGTAAGACAATGGCAAGAACTTTTTTATGGAAAAAGATATTCTCAGGTAAAATTTCAAGTTTTACCTGATTTTGTAAAACTTGCTGAAGCCTATGGAGCAGTGGGAATGAAAATAACTAAACCTGAGGAAGTTGAACCTGCACTTAAAAAAGTTTTAAGTATGGATACTTTAGTTATTTTAGATGTCCATATTGCTCCAGAAGAGGATGTATTCCCCATGGTTCCTGCAGGAAGAGCAACTACTGAAATGATTTTAGTATAAAAAGGGGGGAATAAGGTATGGAAGAAAAAAGGCACACTCTTTCAGTTTTAGTAGAAAATACTCCCGGTGCTTTAGCAAGAATAGCAGGACTTTTTAGTGGAAGAGGGTTTAATATTGATAGTCTGTGCGTTGCAGAAACACTTGACCCTACCCTTTCCCATCTAACCTTAGTTACTCACGGAGATGAATTTATTATTGAACAAATTATAAAACAGTTAAGAAGATTAATAGATGTATATAAAGTTGTAAATGTAACAGAAGAAAAAGAATATGTAGAAAGAGAAATGGCTTTAATAAAAGTAAGGGCGGAAAAGGATTACAGAGAAGAAATATTTAGAATTTGTGAGATCTTTAGATGTAAAATTGTAGATGTAAGTCCAAGAAGTTATATAATTGAAGTTACAGGGGATAGGGAAAAATTAGAAGCAGTTATAGAACTTTTAAAACCTATTGGAATTAAAGAAATTGCAAGAACTGGAATTATAGCTATGAGACGAGAAAAGAAAAGTGCATAAATTTTTCTCAATTTTTGTCTTGATTTTTCTTTTTATCAAGTTATAAATGTCTTTTATAATTTTTTCTAAAATAAAGCACTAAAGGAGGATTATTTTATGATAAGACTGGATATTAATAAGGATGATTTATCAAAAGAAGATCTTCAAGCTTTAGAACTTGCTTTTAAAAGATGTGCAAGAAGAATTATACTTTCTACCACTTTGGCAGGAAGTGGTCATCCAGGAGGGTCTCTTTCCTCCTTAAGCATGCTTCTTGTGTTGTATGGCATAGCAAAAGTTGATCCAAAAAATCCAAGGAGGGAAGACAGAGATAGAATTGTAATAAGCCAAGGACATATAAGCCCAGGTGTCTATAGTGTACTTTGTGAATATGGCTTTTTTCCTGAAGAACCTTTTTTGATGGAATTTAGACGAGCTGGATCTGCCTTTGCTGGACATGTGGAACAAGCAGTTCCTGGAGTAGAATGGAATACTGGAAACCTTGGACAGGGACTTTCAGCAGCTTGCGGAATGGCTAAAGCTATAAAGTTAAAGGGGCTTAATAATAGGGTCTTCTGTTTAATGGGAGATGGTGAACAACAAAAGGGACAGGTAATTGAGGCAAGACGTTGGGCTGTAAAATTCGGACTTGATAATTTGATTGTCTTAATTGACTACAATAAACTTCAAATAGGTGGAGATATATCAAAAGTAATGCCTCAAAGAATAAAAGAAGAAATATTGGCAACTTCCTGGAATGTAATAGAGATAAATGGACATAATTATTCAGAGATATTTAAGGCTTTAAAAAAAGCTATAAATAAAGAAGTGGAAAATCCCCAAAACCCAACTGCTATCTTAGCTCACACCATTATGGGAAAAGGTGTTTCCTTTATGGAAAATGATCCCCAATGGCATGGGATGGCTCTTCCAGAAGATTTAGCCAAAAGGGCTTTAGAAGAATTGGGATTTGATCCTGAAGAACTTAACGTTCTTAAAGAAAAAAGAAAAAGCTGGAAAATATCTTTCCCCCATCAACCACATGATCCTCTTCCAGTAAAAATAGAAATTCCAGAACCTACTATTTATTCTCCTGAAACCAAAATTGATTGTAGAAGTGCTTACGGAAATGCACTTTTAAAGTTGGCAGAAAAAAATAATCTTCCTGATAAACCTCCTAAAATTTTGGGTCTTACCTGTGATTTAGAGGGTTCTGTAAAAATGAGCGGATTTAAAAAGTTTTCTCCTCATGCTTTTTTTGAATCAGGTATTCAGGAACATCATACCGCTTCTGTATCAGGAGCTCTTTCTAAAGAAGGATTTCTGGTGTTTTTTTCCACTTTTGGTGTATTTGCTGTAGATGAAGTCTATAATCAAATGAGATTAAATTCTCTCAATAAAACCGCCTTAAAAGTTGTTTCCACCCATTTAGGAGCTGATGTAGGAGAAGATGGCCCTACTCATCAATGCATAGATTATTTGGGAATTTTATTTAATCTTCCAGATTTTGAAATATATATTCCTGCAGATCCTAATCAAACAGATCACATTATAAGATTTGTTGCTGGAAGACATGGAAACATTTTCGTAGGTATGGGAAGATCTAAAGTTCCCATAATTACTAAGGAAGATGGAACCCCTTATTTTGATAAAAATTATAGATTTATTCCTGGAAAAGCTGACTGGATAAGATTAGGAAATAAAGGTGTTATTATTACCTATGGAACTATGTGTCATTATGCTCTTTTTGCTTGGGAAATTTTAAAAAATAAAGGAATTGAGGTTTCATTATTAAACATAGCCTCCATTAAACCCTTACCAGAAGAAGATCTGTTAAAAGCCTCAGAATTTAAAAATATAGTGGTAGTAGAAGATCATTATGTTGAGACTGGTTTGGGAACTAAATTAGCCTCGTTTTTTGCTTTAAAGGGGAAATTCGTTAAGTTAAAACTTTTAGGATTAAATGGTCCTACATCCTCTGGCAATCCTAAAGAATTGTTTAAGTTAGCTGGATTAGATCCTGAAAATATTGCTAAAACAATGGAAGATTTGATAAATGCATGAAAAAATAGAGGAACAAAAAAAGCAAAACATTGTAGATCATCTTATCGAATTAAGAAGTTGTTTAATCAAATCTTTTGTTGGTTGGGTAATAGGAGCTGTCATTTCCTATTTTTTAGCTGAACATATAATAAACTTCTTGTTGTTTCCTCTTTACAAAGTTATTTCCCCTCAGTCCAAAGTTTTTTTCAGAATTTTTCCAGAAGTGTTTATTGCTTACATAAAATTATCTATCATTGTGGGATTTATAATTTCAAGCCCCTATATTTTTTATCAAATATGGTTATTTATAGCTCCTGGACTTTATCCCCATGAGAAAAAATGGGTAAAAAGTGCTCTTTTTTTAACTTGTTTTTCTTTCTTAATTGGTGATTTATTAGCCTATTTTATCTTTCTTCCAGCTATTTTAAAATTTCTATATTCCTTTGGAGAAAAATTTCTTATCTTTAAACCTTTTTTAAGCGATTATATTTCTTTTGTTTTAAAAATTTTTATTATTTTTGGTGTGCTTTTTCAGATACCATCCCTTTTGTTTCTCCTTTCTAAGCTTGATTTAGTCAATTCTTCTCAATTAAAAAATTTTAGACCCTATGCTATAATTTTATCTTTCTTTATAGCTGCTATCTTAACTTCAGGAATTGACCCTTTAAATCAGATTCTTTTAGCTATACCCTTGACACTTCTTTATGAGGTGGGTATAATTTTAGTAAAATTGGGAGAAATCAGAAAAGGAGGCTAAAATGTTATTACCCAATTTAGGAGGACAAGAGTTATTTATTATACTTTTTTTGGCGCTTTTAATTTTTGGTGCAAAAAGACTTCCAGAGGTTGGAGCAGGTCTTGGAAAAGGGATCCGTTCCTTTAAAGAAGCCTTAAGAAGCGCTGATGTAAAAGAAGATCTCGAAAAATTGGAAAATAAAAAAACAGAATCCACAGTATCCTCCTCTACAAGTGAAAAAAGTACCTCTAAAGAAGCCTAAATTTTAAGTGCAAGCTTTTATTCTTTCAGCAGGTAAAGGTACCCGTCTTTTACCCTATACTAATTTCTTACCTAAACCTCTTTTTCCAATTTTAGGAAAACCTATTATTGAAATCATTTTGGATCAGCTCAAAGCCTTGGGAATAACTCTTGTAGGAATAAATGCCTTTCATTTAAAAGATAAACTTATAAATTTCCTCAAATCATATCAAAATAAAAATCCACAAATAGAATTAAGAATTTTTGTAGAAAAAGATCTTTTAGGTACTGGAGGAGCTATAATAAATGCAAAAAATTTTTTTAAAGAAGAAACCTTAATTATTAATTCAGACATACTTACCAATTTTGACTTTAAAAAACTTTTTTCTTTTTTTAGCAAAACATTTAGTCCTATCACTATGGTATTATATAAAGGAGACCAAAATAGTGTAGAAGTTGAAAAAAATTCTAACACCATTATCTCTTTAAGAAAGAAAAAAGATAATCTTTTTACTTTTGCAGGAATACAGATAATTGATCCTCATATAATTAAAAAATTTTCTTTTAAAAAAGATCTTATAGAGATATATCAGGATTTGATAAATGGAGGAATTAAAATTTCAGCCTATATAGAAAACAGCTCCTATTTTAAAGATATAGGAACAGTAGAAAACTATCTTAAGGTTCATGAAGATATTTTGATGAAAGGGGTTAAGATTCCAAAAATTCCTTTTTATTCTAAACCCATTGTGGTTAAAACAAAAAATATAGGAAATAATGTAACATTTAAGGATTGGGTATATATTGATGAAAATACTATAATAGAAGAAAATACCCAATTATCAAAAGTTATCTCTTGGAAAGGAGTTTATATAAAATCAGGAATTTATGAAAATCAAATTTTAATATGAAAGATTTATTTAAAATTTTAGAAGATTTTAAAATTTATCCTCACAAAATAGAACCTTTAAGGGGTGACGGTTCTAACAGAAAGTTTTTCCGTCTATATTTTAAGAATTCATCCCTAATTCTTGTTCTTCCTCAAGAGGGAACTTATGGATTAAAAGAAGCAGAAGCTTATTATGAATTGGGTACTTTTTTTTATCAAAATAATATTCCTGTTCCTAAAATAGAGTTATGGGATCCAAAAAGCGGTATTTTATTAATAGAAGATTTAGGAAATTTAAAACTTTGCGATGTTAAAGATCCTTTTCCCTTTTATTACAAAACCATAGAAATACTTACTGAAATTCAGAAACTTTCTCCAACCTTTCCTACAAATAAGACCTTAGATACAGCTTTTTATGATTTTCCTTTTCTTTGGGAAAAGGAAATAAATTATTTTTTTGACTGGTATCTTAAAAATTACAGAAATTTATCTCTAAGTTCTTCTTTTATTGAAGAAACCTTTATCTGGGCTAAAGAAAAAAGCAATTTCTTATCTAAGGTAGTTATTCATAGAGATTTTCAAAGCAAAAATTTAATGCTTAAAAATAATAAAATATTTATTATAGACTTTCAAGGAGCAAGAATAGGGCCTCCCTCTTATGATTTAGCCTCTCTTTTATTTGATCCCTATGTAAATTATTTTGAGGATTCAGAAGTTTTATATAGTTTTCTTAAATATTATCTATCTCTTACCAATTATCCAGAAGATAAATTTTTAGAAGAATTTAAATTTTTAAGTGTTGTTCGTTTAATGCAAGCTTTAGCAGCTTATTGTAAATTATCAAAAATGGGAAAAAATTGGTTTAAGAAATATATAACTGTAGCTGAGAAAAGATTATTTACTTTGTTAAAAAATTTTTATCCCGAATTTTATAAAAATTTAAAAATAAAAAAAGGGGGGATTATCCCCCCTTAGTAAAAGTTTTTAAAAAATTTTTTCTAATTTATTCTTCCTCTTCTTTCTTAAAAGCTGTTTCTACTCCGATACCTACACCAGGAATTCCAAATAATACCGTACTTCCAGAGGAAAAATATTCAAGCTTTCCTTCTCTTACCAATTCATTAGCTGCATTTTTAATATCACGAGGGCTAACATCTGGCAATTCTCTCTGAATATCTTTAAGATAAACTTTACTTTTACCTCCTTTTTTAACCTTTTCCTCTATTACCTGAAGAATTTTCTCTTTCAATTCTTCCTTAGTCATTCTTTTCACCCCTTTTTAATTTATTTTTGAATATTTATTTTTGAATAAAATAATCCTCCAATTTTGTCTTTACATGTTTGGTAAACTTAAAATGGGTAGAAGTTCTATAACTTACATAAGCCAATCTATAATCGTCTATGCATTTTTCAGTAAATGGAATGTCTGTTAATTCAAAGAATTTTTCCCAACCAATTCTTTGAATCCAATCACCCACTCTTTCATATTTTCTTGCATATTTAGAATAAACTTCTAATATATGTTTTACCCATTTTACCGTAGTTGGCCAACGAGGTGGTTCATTGGGAATTCCAGTAAGAACAACCCTTGAGAATCTGGGTGGAGAAATTCTATTGGAAACCTTTCCACCTACCACTATGGTAATACAGTCTCCTTCTCCATCAGCAAGAGGCATAGCAGGACACATAGTATAACAGTTACCACAGAACATACAACGCTCAACATTCACTCTTACTGTTTTCTTTTTCTTTCCATCAATTTCCACTGTAGCAGGTCTAATAGCTCCTAAAGGACAAGATGCAATAGTTAAAGGAATCTCACAAACTGCTTCTAATCTCTCATCTTCTACAAAAGGAGGCTTTCTGTGGATTCCTACAATAGCAATATCAGAGCAATGAACAGCTCCACACATATTTAAACAGCAAGCAAGAGCAAGTTTTGTCTTTGCAGGTAGTTTATGGGAACCAAAATACTCAAATAACTCATCCATTAATGCTTTTACAACTCCAGAAGCATCAATAGCAGGAGTATGACAGTGAATCCAACCCTGGGTATGAACAATATTACTTACTCCAGCTCCTGTTCCTCCAACAGGAAATTTATAGGAACCGTTTGGATGTTTTCTATTTTTCAAATCTTCAAGAAGTGCTCTCAATTTTTCTTCAGAGTCTACTACAAATTCTACATTATTTCTGGTGGTCCAACGGACATATCCGTCACAATATTTGTCAGCTATTTCACAAATCTCTCTTATATAATCAGTAGTTTCTAAACGAGGAGTTCCACATCTTACAACATATATAGTATCACCAGTTTCAGAAACTCTTTTAATCACACCAGGCTGGATAATTTGATGAGATTTCCATTTTCCAAAATTTTTCTGTACAATTGGTGGCATAAATTGCCAAAAATAGGGAGGACCAATGTCTGTAATTCTATTTTCCATTGGTCTCTGAGGATTATACAACTTTTCTGCTACATCAGGATGATAAGGTTCCTGAAATACAGGATCTAACTCTTTAAGTCTTCCATTTGCTTCTTCATATTTATTCCAAAGTTCTTTTAATCTTTCAATTACCTCAGCCATTTTGCCCTCCTTTTATATGAATTTTTTAAATTTTCACTTTAAGCAGGATGACGCTTTCTAAATTCAACCAAATCTCTTGTCCAACCACCAGGAACCTCTTCTTCTCTCCAGAAAATATAAGGATCAACACGAGGCATAAGGATATGTTGAGGTAAGGGTTCAATTCCAAGAACATCCACTAAAAATCTATTTAATCCTACCCTCTGAATTAATTCCCCAACTCTTTCACGGTTTTTACCCTGTTCCATCCACCAATCCCAGATTTTATACACTAAATCTTTTATCTCATCATAGGGTGGTTCTGTTTTCATAAAGGGAATAAGAATTGTTGAAAGCTGAGCTCCTTCTAAAATAACTGATTTAGCTCCTATCAATATGCATACACCTCTATCATCTCCTGGCCTTAAAGCTTCTGGCATAACAGCTATACAGTGCATACATTTGTTACATTCCTTATTATTGATATAAAGTTTTTGTTCTTTTTCATCCCAATACATGCACTGAGTTGGACAGAGATCAATCACTTCTTTCTTAATATCAAAAGGACCCCAATCTCTATCAGAAAAAGCGCCTGCATTAGGTGGAAGCTCTCCATTTACGTAAGCTCTGACAGCCTCCTGATTAATTTTTATATCATCCCTCCAAATCCCAACAAAGGAAAGATCTGCTCTTGCAACAGATGCTACACAATCAAGAGGACATCCTGAAAACTTAAATTTAAATTTATAAGGAAAGGCTGGACGATGAAGTTCATCCTGAAAATGCTTACACATTTCATATTCCATCTCTTGGACATCAAATAAACACCACTCACAAAGGGAATAACCCATACAACAAGATGGGGTTCTAAAATTAGAACCAGAACCTCCAAGATCCCAGTGGAGTTGATATGTTAAATCAAAAAAGATGTATTCTAATTGTTCAGTTACGGTTCCCAGAAGAATAACATCTCCGGTAGAACCATGAAAATTAACAAGCCCACTACCACGGTGATCCCACATTTCACAAAGTTTTCTTAAAGCTGAAGTATGATACCATTTTGCTCCAGGTTGATTAACACGAATTGTGTGAAAGGCCCATATTGCAGGAAACATCTCTTGTTGGTCTGAATAACGTCCAATAACTCCTCCACCATAACCAAATACTCCAACAATTCCACCATGTTTCCAATGAGTCTCTTTGTGCTTGTAAGAAAGTTCTAATTGACCCATAAGATCAAAGGGGGCTTGTTTTTTGTGTTTCTCTCCATAAGAATAAATATCATCCACAAAACTTGGCCAGGGACCCTTTTTAAGCTCATCTACCATCGGTGTATCATGTTTTTTTACTTCACTCATAATTCCCTCCCTGTGATTTTTAAATTTAGAAATTATTTTAATAATTATTTATTTGTAAGTCAAGAATAAAAATTACCGATTATAATTAAGACTTTTGAAAATTTTTAAAATTTTTTTTGTTTTTTAGCCATTTTTGTTTATTTTTTAAAAAAATTATAAAGATATATTAAAACAACATTACCTTAAAATCTATATTTACAAAAATCTTTAAATCAGCCGACAAATATTTAAAAGCTTTTTTTATTATATTCAGCTTGTATTTTAATAAATATTGGCTAAAATAAAATTTATGGATACTCAGATAAGGAATTTAAAAACCTTTATTAACTTAAACCTTTCAAATTTAGAAATTATAAAAAAGGAAATAGAAGATTTAGAATCTAAAACACCTCAACCTTATTTAATATTAGAAACTCTTTTGGATATTCTTCAAAATAGAAAATTGCCTAAGGAAATAGAAATTTTTCTTTTAGAAAAAGCTGCCCATATTTGTGAAAAATTATATGAATTCAGTAAAGCTTCGAAATTATACAAAAAGTTGTTTCTTTTATCCTCCAGTCCTAAATATTTAGACCAAATTGAAAAGATAAAAACTCTAAAAATTTTTGAAAGACTAAAAAATGTGCTTAAAAGGACTAATCTTTCCCTTGATGATCTTTTAAAAATTTACTATCAATCTTTAGAAACTAATAAAAGCATAGAAGCTATATTAATAGAAAATTTCAAGATTCCCAAAAAGGAAATTTTAAATTCAATTAAAAATTTTTATCAAATCCCTGTTTTTGAAATTGCCGATTTAAAAAAGTTTAAAAAAGTTTCTCAGGTTTTAAATATTAAAAAAGATTTTTTCTTAACTACTCTCTGTATACCCTTTCAGGCAAAAAATATTATCTATCTTGTTTGCTATAATCCTGAGGATGTAGAAACTATTGAAAAGGTTAAAAGAATCCTTCAAATTCCCTCAACCGATGTTCAATTAGCTTTTGCTTTAAAAGAAGATCTTGTAGAAGCTATAGAGATTTATTATTCCTCTATTTCACCCTATATATCTGAATTTGATTTTGAAGTGGAACCTGCAGAAGAAAGGGAAGAAGAAATTGAAGAAGAGGCATTAATTGATAGTGCTATTGTTCAATTAGTAAATAAAATCATTGAAGAAGCTTATAAAATGCGTGCCTCAGATATTCACTGGGAAAGTTTAACAGGTAAAAAGGGTATGCAAGTAAGATTTAGAGTTGACGGTGAATGTTTTCAATATACCACTATTCCAGAGCATCAGAAAAGACCTGTTATATCCCGTATTAAAATTATGGCAAATCTTGATATTGCAGAAAGAAGACTACCTCAAGACGGAAAAATTAAATTTAAAACCAAGGATGGAAAAACTTTTGAAATAAGGGTAGCCACAGTTCCTACTATCGAAAATAATGAAGATGTAGTTATGAGAATCCTTGGAGGAATAGAATTTAGAAATTTAGAAGAATTAGACTTGACAGAGGAAAATTATAGAAACTTTAAAAGAATATTAGATTATCCTTATGGATTGATTTTAGTAGTTGGTCCTACAGGATCAGGAAAAACAACTACTTTACATGCAGCTTTAAAATATTTAAATAATCCCAATAAAAAAATCTGGACAGCTGAAGATCCTGTGGAGATTGTCCAAGAAGGATTAAGACAAGTTCAGGTTAATCCCAAAATAGGGCTAACCTTTGCAAGGGTTTTTAGATCTTTCCTAAGAGCTGACCCTGATATTATTATGATAGGAGAAACAAGGGATCAGGAAACCGCACATACCTTGATAGAAGCTTCTCTAACTGGACATTTAGTCCTAACAACCCTTCATACAAACAGTGCTCCTGAAACTATTACCAGACTTCTTAATATGGGAATAGATCCTTATAATTTTGCAGATGCTTTATTAGGTATTTTGGCACAAAGATTAACTAAGAAATTATGCCAAAAATGTAAAAAACCTTATAAACCTGATAAAAATGAAATAGAAAGGCTTAAAAGAGAGTATGGCTATCATCCTGTAAAACCTTTAACAGATGAATTAATAGAAAAGGCAACTTTTTTCGAACCAGTAGGATGTTCAGAATGTAATTATACAGGATTTAAAGGAAGATTTGCTATCCATGAATTATTAATACCTGATGATGAATTAAAATTACTTATCATCAAAAATGCTCCTGCTAACGAAATCAGGGATGTAGCTATGCAAAAGGGAATGCTTACCCTTAAACAAGATGGTATATTGAAAGTCCTAAAAGGTGAAACTACACTAAAACAGATCTTGGCTGTAACTGTTAGGTAGTTCTATTAATGAAATCTGTTATTCATCAAAAAATAATTAGGATCAAAGAAAATAGAGCTCAAGTCTTAGAGGATTTTTTAGCGGTGGAGACAAAAATAAAAATATTAATAAATGACGAAGAAATAATCTCTCTCTTTGCTACTCCTCTTTATATAAAAGAATTGGTAGTAGGTTTTATTCTTACCGAAAATATAATAAAAGGTGATTTTTGTCCTAAAGAAATTGAAATTATTGAGGAAGAAGAAATAAGAGTAAAAGTTTACTCTGAGGGGTTTTTAGATTTAAGCGGAAAAACTTTAACCTCTGGCTGTATGTCCTCTTTTAGTTTTATAAATGAATTACCGGAAAAATATGAAGATAATTTTAAAATTGAAAAGGAAAATCTTTTCTCACTTTTCAAAGATTTTCAAAAAAAATCAGAATTATATAAAATCACAGGATGTGTTCACTATGCTGCCCTTGCTGACCAAGAAAAAATTGTTTTTATTGCAGAAGATATAGGAAGACATAACGCGGTAGATAAAGTCTTAGGTTATGCATTTTTAAATAAACTTTCTTTAGAAGATAAAATACTTTTAGTAAGTGGAAGAATTTCCTCTGAAATGGTATTAAAAGCTGGTAGATGGAAAATACCGATCATTGTTAGCAGAAGCGCACCTACTTCCTTAGCTGTTAAATTAGCTGAAAATATAGGTTTAACCGTTATAGGATTTTTAAGAGGAAATAGATGTAATATCTATACTTCTCCATATAGAATAAATTTATGAGGAGCATAAGATGAGTATATCTATAGGGTTTTTTGGAGGAACTCAGGGAGTTACAGGAAGTTGCTTTTTACTTGATATTAGAGGGAAGCAGATTCTTGTAGATTGTGGACTATTTCAAGGATTGGAAAGTGAAAAAAATTACTTAAAATTCCCCTTTGATCCTAAAAAGATTTCCTATCTAATCTTAACCCATGCTCATATAGACCACTGCGGAAGGCTTCCTCTTATAATAAAAGAAGGTTTCCAGGGTAAAATCATTTGCACAAAGCCTACTTCTCAAATTGCAAGGATAATGCTTCTTGATGCTGCTAAAGTTATGAGAGAACACTATAAAACACTTTATAAAAAGTCTGTAAGAAAAGGGTTGGATCTTCCTCCACCTCCTCTTTATGATGAATATGATGTTATAGAAAGTTTTAATTACTTTAAAATAATAGTTTCCTATAACACCCCTTTACTTTTAGAAGACAATATAAAAATAACTTTTAAAGAAGCTGGGCACATTCTGGGATCAGCCTTTGTAGAAATTGAAGATTTAAAAACACATAAAAAAATAACCTTTTCTGGAGATTTAGGAAATAAAAATAAACCTATAGTTAGAAACTTCACTTATCCTTCTCAAACCGATTTCTTATGTATTGAAACCACTTATGCAGACAGAAATCATAAATCCTTTGAAGAATCAAAACAGGAATTTTTACAGGCTATTTTAGAAACCTTTGAGAAAGGAGGAAATGTTCTTATTCCTACTTTTGCTTTAGAAAGAGCACAAGAAATTCTTTATGTATTAAGGGAATTTTATGAGAAAGGTAAACTTCCCAGATGTCAAGTCTTTCTTGATAGTCCTTTAGCTATAAAAGCAACCAGAATTTTTAGGGATAATCCTGAATTTTTTGACGAAGAGGCTTTAAAGATTTTAACCCAAAAAGATCCCTTTGATTTTCCCTATTTAATACTTACTGAAGAGGTTGAAGAATCAAAAGCTATAAATAATATTAAATCTGGAGCTATTATAATTGCAGGAAACGGAACCCTTACTGGTGGAAGAATTCTCCATCATTTAAAGTATAATTTGTGGAGAGAAGAATGCAGCCTTGTTTTTGTTGGATTTCAACCCAAAGGAACCTTAGGAAGATTAATTGTAGATAAAGCTGAAAGAATTCATCTTTTCGGAGAAGAAATACCTGTAAAAGCAAGCATTTATACCATAAATGGTTTTTCTTCTCATGCAGGACAGAATGAATTAATTGATTGGGTATCTAAATTAGAAAAAGTTGAAAAGCTTTTTTTAGTTCACGGAGAACCTGAAAAAATGGAAATTTTTAAAAATCTTCTTATAGAAAAATTTAAAAATAAATTCGAAGATATATACATTCCTTCCTTGGGAGAAATTGTCGAAATTCTTTAAAATTTCTCTATCTTTTTTAATTTCCCCACAAGACTACCAAAAATAGGTAATTTTCCTCTTAATTCCAAAGGAACCTTTTTATCCTTTAAGAGCAACATTTCTACTTCACTTGACCTTTCAAGCAATTCACTTTTTTTAGGTAAAAAGACCTCGATAAATAAACATTCTTTTTCTTCTTTCTCAAATTCGCAGGTTTTTCTTCCTTTAAATTCAATTCTCACATATTCTCTACTTTTCTTGATAAAAAGTGGTAATTTTGTTTTAGGATAAAAAGTATAGTCTATATAAAATGAAGCTATAAAAGAGGATAACTCATCGTATATAGGAAATTCCAAAGAAATATTTTCTGGTTTTTTATAAGTGGGCAAAAGTTTTTGGTATATAACATTATTCTCTTCTTTTTTAAAATATATTACTCTTTTTCTTTCTTTTCCTCTTTCCTTAGAATAAATGAAGGTCTTCTTAGGATATCCCTTTTCATCTACCCAAGTTTCCCATTTAGCATAATAAGGAAATATAGAATTTGCTAATCCCACACTATAAACAGTGGCAGTATATTTTTCAGGTGTAATGCATATTTCAGATTCTCCAATTTTAAAAGGACCATAATAAATATCATAAAACAGCTTGATTTCAGTTCCTCTACAATTTATAAGTAAGAAAAAGTTTAAAATTACACTTAATAAAAAGGATTTTAAAATTTCCCTGAAATTTTTCATTTGTATTCAAAATTACTCCCACTTTTCAAAAAAAACAAGAAGTGTTATAATTATTATGTTATTAAAAATGTTACCAATGTTCTCCTTGGACTTTCCTAAGCTATACCTAATTCTTTATAAATCCCTCCATTTAAATATATTGGTGTTCTCTTTTGATAGCATTTTAGATGTTAACGGAGCTTTTTGCAAAATTACGGGTTATTCTAAAGACGAACTAATCGGACTAAAGCTCTCAGACATAGTATCTCAAGAAAGTCAAGAAAAAGTAAAAATTTTGGAAAATAAACTTTTTAGAAAAGAAAAGTTTGATTCTTCAGAAAGGATTAAATTTGTAAAAAAGGATAAAAGTTCTTTAGAGATTTTGAGTTATTTTAAATCATTTTCCTATAAAGAGCAAAATTTAGGTTTACTTATAGGACAAGACATTACTTATGAAGAAAAATACAAAGTCCTTTTTCAAACTTTAAAAAGTTTAAATCAGTTAATTATTCAAACTACTTCTGAGACTGAACTATTTAGAAAAGCTTGCCAGCTTTTTCTTCAAAATTTAAATTTGAAGCTTGTATGGATAGGAATTCCTGATAGAAAAAACATTAAACCACTTTATGTATACGGAGAAGACAATGAATACCTAAGTAATATTAAGATTTCCTTAGATGAAAGTTTACCAGAAGGAAGAGGACCTACTGCTCAAGCTTTTATAAGTGGAAAAATTATTATCAATCCAGACAGTAGAATTAATCCTCAATTTCTTCCATGGAAAGAAAAGGCTCTTGAAAAAGGATACTTATCCTCTTGCGCTATACCTCTAAAAAAAGGAGACCAAATTGTTGCAGTTTTAAACCTTTATTCTTCTGAACCCTACTTTTTTGACGAAACCTTAGAGCCGCTATTAGAAGAAATTCAAAATAACCTAAGCTTTGCTTTGGATAAAATAGAAAAAATAAGAAATGGTTTGTTAACCATTACAGCTATTTCTAATGCTAAGAATTGGATAATTATTACAGATGATAAAGGTTATATTTTAAATATTAATGATATTGTTTGTCAAGAAACAGGCTATCCAAAAGAAAAACTTATAGGCAAACATGTCTCCTTTTTAGATGATCCTGAAAATTTAATAAAAATTAAAGACAAATTAAAAGAAACTATTTTAGAAAGAAAAGAAAGATACAAAGATATTTTTGTAAAAAGAACTAAGGATAACCAAAAAATAATTTTAAAACAAGAAATTATTCCTGTAAAACTTATAAACGATACTGTAAATTATGTTGTTTTAGGAACTAATATAACTGAGGAATTAAAACTTTGGGACAAAATTGAAAAATTAAAAACTCAGGATCTCTTTACAGGACTTTTAAATTTAGAGGGTTTTTCTCGTAAAGTAGAAGAAGTCTTAAAAATTTTAAAAACTGAGGGATTACTAATTTTATTAGACATTTGGGGTACAAGTTATATAAACAAAGTTTACGGATTAGAAACTGGTAATAAACTAATTAAAAGAATCGCTTCACTTTTGAAAGGGGCTTTTAAAAATAATGCTTTGATAGGAAGAACTGCAGGAGATGAATTTGGAATATTTTTGTATAACATTAAAGGCACGGGCACCTCTGAAATAGTTAATTTAATTAAAAATTTTGAAAAACCTTTCAAAATAGACACTCACGAAATAAATGTTCAAATTAATTTAGGATGTTCATTGTATCCTTTGGATGGGGATAATTTTAAGATTTTGTTTGAAAAAGCTTCTATTTCACTAAACGAATCTAAAAATAAAGGACCAGGAAGGATTGTCTTTTTTACCAAAGAATTGGAGAATAAACTAAATTCTTTATTAAAAGCAGAGAAATTAATTATTAAGGCTTTAGAAGAGGAACTTTTTATCTTCCATTATCAACCCTACTTTTTCACTTCCGATCTTAAATTAGCTGGTTTTGAGGCTTTGGTAAGGATAAAGGAAAACGAAAAAATTTACTACCCTGGGGAATTTATAGATTATTTAGAAGATCATTCAGAAATTTTGTTTAAATTTGAAGAAAAAGGTTTAGAAAAAATAATTAAACAAATAGAAATTTGGAAAAAACCTATATCTTTTAATTTATCTGCTCAATCTTTACAAAATACTCCGTTTATTCGCAAACTTATTAAATTAAATGAAGATATAGCCAAAAACTTAATAATTGAAATAACCGAAAGAAATTTAATAAAAATTTTAGAATTGGCAATAAATAACTTAAATTATTTAAAATCAAAAAATCCACATATTAAAGTAGCTATTGATGACTTTGGCACAGGATATGCCAGTTTTTCTTATCTTAAAAATCTTCTCGTAGATTTGGTTAAAATTGATATTTCTTTTATTAAAGACATTACTAAAGACGAAAAAGAAAAGAATTTGGTTAAAGGAATAATAGATCTTTGCCATAATCTTGGTTTTAAAACCATAGCTGAAGGTGTAGAAACTGAAGTGCAGTATAAAATTCTTAAGGAATTAGGTTGTGACAAAGTTCAGGGATTTTATTTTTCAAAACCTCTACCACCTGAAGAAATTTCAAGAAACTTTGAGGTTGCAAATTAAAAACTATAGAATATATTATTAAAGTCTTTTTTAATAAAGTTGAAGGAGGCTATAGGAGATGTCTAAAATTTGTGAAATCTGTGGGAAAAAACCTCATGCAGGAAATCAGATCAGCCACTCCGCAAAAAAATCTACCAGATGGTGGTATCCTAATATACAGAAAATAAGGGTTAAATTACCAGATGGAAGAGTAAAAAGAATGAAAATCTGCACCCGTTGTTTAAAGTCTGGAAAAGTTCAGAAAGCAGTTAGTTAACCAAGTTTTCTCTCCACATTTAAAACGCCTTCTACCTTAGATATGTTGGAAATAATTTTATCTAAGTGATTTTTATCATTAACTTCTATATAGAATTCAAAAAAGGCTTTTTTATCTGGAGTGGTCTTTACTTCTGCTTTTAATATATTGCTTTCTGCAGCTGCAATAGCTGAAGAAATGTTAGCAAGAAGCCCTTTTCTATCTAAACAAATTATATATAAATGAACCGGATAGGTTCGATTATCCCATCTTCCCCAGTTCACTTCAATAAATCTTTCAGAATCAAGATCTTTTAAATTGGGACAATCTACCCGATGAACAGAGATGCCTTTTCCTCTGGTAATGTAGCCAATTATTTCATCACCTGGAATTGGTTTACAGCATTGAGCTAAATGAAAAAGAATATTCTTTGTTCCTTCAACAATAATTATATCTTTATAAGGTTCTAAAATAACTTTCTCTTTAAGAACTTCCTTAGGAATTTTTTCTGCAATTTCCTCCTCTTCTTCGGAAACAAATTTACCTATTTTTTCAACAAATATTCTTGCTACACTTTTAGCAGAAATTTTGGCATTACCTATTTGATAAAATAAATCCTCTAAATTACTTATTTTAAAATTTTCAAGAAAGCTCATATCTTTTTCAATTTCTTGAACAAAATTATTTAAAGAGACTTTATACTTTTTTAATTCTTTATTTAATAATTCTTTTCCTAAGTTGGTTAACTTTTCCTTTTCTTCTTTTTTAAACCATTGTCTTATTCTGCTTTTTGCCCTTCCTGTAACAACAATCTTAAGCCAATCTCTACTTGGTTTCTGATAAGGTGAAGTTTCTATTTTTACTACATCTCCTGTCTGAAGTTTATAATCAAGAGGAACCAGTTTATCGTTGACAAAGGCTCTAACGCATTTATTACCAATTTCAGTATGAATTGCATAGGCAAAATCAAGAGGGGTAGCACCTACTGGTAAGGTAATCACGTCTCCCTTAGGAGTAAAAACGTATATTTCGTCAGGAAATAAATCTAATTTTAGAGATTCTAAGAATTCTCTTGGATGCTTAAGTTCTTTTTGCAATTCAATTAATTTACTCAACCACTCTAGATATTTATAATGTTCCTGTTTAGAAGTAAAAATTCCTTCTTTATAAAGAAAATGAGCAGCTATTCCTTCGTTAGCGATTTTATCCATATATTCAGTTCTTATCTGAATCTCTACCTTTTTGCTATTTGGACCAAGTACTGTGGTATGAAGGCTCTGATACATATTTGGTTTTGGCAAACTTATATAGTCCTTAAATCTTCCTGGAATAGGTGTCCAGAGTGCATGAACTAAACCTAAAGTTTTATAACATTCCTCTACTGTATTTACAATAATTCTAAATCCGATTAAATCGTAAATCTGATCAAGCTCATCAATTGTGAGATTATATTTTTGAAGTTTCTTGTATACACTATAAAGATGTTTTACTCTTCCAAGAACCCTTCCTTGAATATTGTTTCTTTCCAACAAATCACTTAAGATATCTTTAATATTTTTCACATACTCTTCAGCCTCTTTTACTCTCTTTTCCACTTCTATTTTTAATCTTTCATATTCCTTAGGATATAAATATTTAAATGCCAAATCTTCTAACTCACATTTTACCCAATCAATACCCAATCTTCCTGCCAAAGGAGCATAAATCTCCAAAGTTTCTTTGGCAATTCTCTGTCTTTTATGTTCAGCCTGATATTCCAATGTTCTCATATTATGCAATCTATCTGCTAATTTAACCAAAATAACCCTCAAATCTTTTGACATAGCAAGAATTATTTTTCTTAAGCTTTCCGCTTGTTTAGAAAGTTTATCTACTGATCCAGGAAGACTCTTCAATTTAGTCACTCCATCTACAATAAAGGCTACTTCTTCTCCAAATTCTCTTTTAATTTCATCTATACTAATTTGAGAATCTTCTACTACATCATGAAGAAGACCCGCTGCTATAGTAGGAAGATCAAGCTTCATTTGAGCTAATATATAAGCTACTTCCATAGGATGAGATAAATAGGGTTCACCTGATTTTCTTAATTGTCCTTCATGAAAACGTGCTGCCCATTCATAGGCTTTCTCTACAATACGGGTGTTACAACCTGGCAAATAACTTTGAATTTCATCTAAAATTTTACTTAAAGTAACCATCTTATATTTAAATTTTAAATCTTATTTATATTTTTTACAAGAAATTATATATATTCATACCATTTGAAACTGGATTTACTTTTTGAGAGCTTCTAAATTTTTTTCAAGATGAGGTAGTCTTGAGGAGGCTATTTTAATCTCAAAATTTACAAGCTCTTGACTTATCTATCAATTTTATATATTTTTAAAATAATATTATTCTAAATAAAAAGGGAGGGTCAATATTATGGAACCAAAAATACTTGCCATCTTAGGTCAAACAGAATCTGGAAAAGCTACTTTTTGTGAAACTCTTTGTAAACTATGTGGCGAAACCATTAAAACACCAAAAAAAGAGCCCTTTTATTATTTAAAAGTTTATGGGTTTAAATACAAAAATAATCCCTTTTATCTTTTAAGTACACCAGGAGATGAAAATTTTATAGGAGAAGTTAAATGGGCATTAAAGGTTGCTGATGCTGCTATACTTTTAGTTGATACTACCTCTCCTTTAAAGTACCATAATATTCGTGTTTTTGAATTTGCAAAAGAAGAAGGGATTCCCTTATTTATATTTTTAAATAAAATCGATGATTTTGAAAAATCTAATGTTGAAGAAACCCTATCTAATTTAAATAATGCCTTAGAAGCTTCACATGTACCCATTACTTATGCTTTCAAACAATCTACCACACTTTCACTTGTAGATATTATTGAAGAAAAAGGATTTATTGAGGAGGGAACAAAGATTAAATATCAAGATATACCTGAAGATTTAAAAGATAAAATTGTGGAAATAAAAGAAAAGCTTATGGAGGCTGCAGCTGAAAGTTCTGATATCCTTATAGAAAAATATTTAGAGGTTGGAAAACTTGAAAAAGATGAAATTTTAAGTGGCCTTAAAGAAACTGTTAAAAAGGGAAATATAAATTTTCTTTTTGCTGGTTCTGCAAAAACTGGTGCAGGATTATTATTATTTCTTGAATATATGCTCTCTCTTTCCCCTTCTTATAAATATAAATTAGAAAAAGAGAAAATAGAACATCCCAGTATAGGATTTATCTTTAAAAATTATATAGATCCCTATGCAGGAAAATTATCTTATGGAAGAATTTTTGCAGGAACTTTTACTTCAGACGGTGTAATATATACTGCCGAAGGAAAAGAAGAGAAATATACTCAAATATTTATACCTAAGGGAGATTATTTAGAACAAGTTAAAGAGGTCAACGAAGGTGAAATAATTGTATTTTCTAAAGTTGAAAGTTTAACTACTGGAACTACATTTTCAAACTCTCCTATTTCTGTAAGTTTCAGCGTACCTGAAATGCCCTTTCCTATGATTACCATGGCTCTTCATCCTGAAACAAGAGCTGATGAAGATAAAATAAGTAGTGCCATCTCCAAAGTAAAGGAAGAGGACCCATCTATAATATTCAGAAGAAATGAAGAAACAAGAGAACTTTTAATTTCAGGTATAGGTTTGCCTCACATTGAAAAAACTGTAGAAAAACTAAAAGAAAAATATGGAGTAAAGGTTAAACTAACCACTCCTAAAATCCCTTATAGAGAAACTATTAAAAAACCTGTTCAAAGTGTTATTTATAGGCATAAAAAACAAACTGGCGGAAGAGGACAATTTGCTGAGGTTCATTTTCATATTTTTCCTTTAGAAAGAGGGAAAGGTTTTGAATTTGTTGAAACACTTACAGGTATGAATGTTCCCAGAAACTATGTCCCTGCTGTAGAAAAGGGTGTAAGAGAAGCTATGGAAAAGGGACCCTTAGCTGGTTATCCTGTAGTTGATGTAAAGGTTCAATTTTATGATGGAAAATCTCACGAAGTAGATTCTTCAGATCTTGCTTTTAAAATTGCTGCTTTTCACTGTTTTAAAAAGGGATTGGAACAAGCTAATCCCGTTCTTTTAGAACCCTATTTAGAATTAGAAATAATTGTGCCTGACGAAAATGTGGGAGATGTAGTGGGAGATTTAAATGCAAGAAGAGGAAGAATTTTAAATTTGGAAAAGGAAGGTAAACATACTAAGATAAAAGCACTTGCTCCTATGGCAGAACTTCAAAGTTATGTGATTACTCTTCAGGGAATTACCGCAGGAAGGGGTTATTTTACGGCAAAATTTTCTCATTATGAGGAAGCTCCTCCTTTTATAGCTGAAAAGATAATTGCTGAAAGTAAAGAAGCTCAAGAAAAGGAAGTTAAGTGATTAAAGTTGGAATTTTAACCCTCAGCGATAAGGGAAGTAAAGGGGAAAGAGAGGATCTTTCAGGTAACACCCTGATAGAACTCTCAGAAATTGAAAATTGGAAGGTAGTAAAATACGAAATTATTCCCGATGAAAAGGACCAGATTGTAAATATTTTGAAAACTTGGGTTGATAAAGATGGTCTTGATTTAATCATTACTACTGGTGGGACAGGAGTATATCCAAGAGATGTTACTCCTGAGGCAACAAAAGAGGTTATAGAAAAAGAAATACCAGGCATTCCTGAATATATAAGATATATAAGCTATCCCATAACTCCAATGGCTGCATTAACAAGAGGATTAGCAGGGGTGAGAAAAAATACTCTTATTATAAATCTTCCGGGAAGTCCAAAAGCTATTAAAGAAATTTTTCCTAAATTAATACCTATTATTAAACATGCTGTGGAAAAAATAAAAGGAGATCCAAGTGAATGTGCAAGAGATTAAGCTCACTCAGATGACAAAGGCTTCTGGTTGAGCAGCAAAACTACCGCAAGAGTTCCTTGCGGAAGTATTAAAAGATTTAGAATTGCCAGTTCATCCCGATTTAATACAGAGCTTTGAATATGGTGCTGATGCTGCTATTTTCAAATTAAACAAAGATATTGCTCTTGTATTTTCAGCAGACTTTTTTACTCCTGTAATTGACGATCCTTTTATTTTTGGACAAATAGCAGCTGCTAATGCTTTGTCTGATATTTATGTATGCGGGGGAAAACCTCTTTTAGCATTAAATCTTATTTGTTTTCCTGAAAAAGGAATACCTAAAGAAATATTAAAAGAAATATTAAGAGGTGGGCTTTCTAAAATAAAAGAAGCTGGTGCCCTTCTTGTTGGTGGTCACAGTGTGGATGATCCTGAACCTAAATATGGATTAGCTGTTGTCGGTATAGTTCATCCAGAAAAAGTTATAAGCAATAAAAATGCCAATCAAGGAGATCTTCTTTATATTTCTAAACCATTAGGATTAGGCATCCTTATTACTGCTTATAAAGGTAATCTTTTCTCAAAAAAAAGCAAGATCTACGAAGAGATACTCAAAACAATGACCGAGCTTAATAATAAAATAGCTGAAGTTTTGTTAGAACTTGATATAAAAGCAGCAACGGATATAACAGGATTTGGTCTTTTAGGACATGCTTTAGAAATGGCAATTGCAAGTAAAAAAGATTTAATCATTTATACTCATAAAGTTCCTTACTTCAAAGAGGCTAAAGAATTTATTGAAATGGGAATTATTCCTGAAGGAGATTATAAAAATTTAAACTATTGCAAAAAGATTGCTAAAATTCACCCTGATGTTTCAGAAGATGATTTGATAATACTCTGTGACGCTCAAACTTCTGGAGGTTTTTTAGTAGCTGTTCCTCCAGAAAAAAAAGATTCTTTTGAAAAGAAAAGCAAAGAAAAAGGAATTTTAGTTTCTTTAATAGGAGAAGTTAGAAATCCACAAGAGGATTGCCCCACCTTAAAAATTTTACCTTAAATTTTTTCGCAAGCATTTTATAAGTTTTTTTCAAATTAAATAATTTATTTGATTTTCTACCTCTCCATGTTAAACTCTTGTAAAGTCTAATTTTGGGGAAGTTTATATGGCAAAAAACTATAAAAAAATGTACACAGAACTTGGACTCGATTTAAAAGCTCATGAACTTTTATTAACTACTTTATCTAAATTTTATTCAAAATAAATATATATTGTTCTCAAACAAATCATCCAGAAGGAATGAAGTATTTCGATTTTGTAATTTCTGAAGTCTATGGTTTAAGAATTGAAGAACTTATTAATGCAAGAAAAGAAAATGGAAAAGTAATAGGAGCTTTTTGTGTATATGTTCCTGAAGAAATAATACTTTCTCTTGATAGAATTTGTGTTGGGCTTTGTGCTGGTGCTGAGATAGGTAAAGCTGTGATCTTATTTGTACTCCCTATATATTTAAATCTTATAAAGTAGAAGAAACTTAGATATTCCTTTTTTTAAAAATAGAAACAGATTACAGCTTAGAAGATACAGCCCAGCTTAGAAACAGAATAGAAGCCTTTATAGAAACCTTAAAGATGTAAAAATGAAAATACTTGGGCTCGATGTAGGTTCAACCTATATTAAATCAGCTTTGATAGAAAATAAAAATTTGGTAGCTTTGGAGTTAACTGAAATTTCATATAATCCTTTAGAAAGATACTATATTTTTATTGAAAAGTTTAAATCTGATAAAATTGTAGCTACAGAGTATGGAAGAAAATTAATAAGCCTTTGCTATAGGAATAAAATATTTTCATCCTTCTACCAAAACAATTATAAATATCGGGTAACAGGACACATATTGTTTTTTGCTGAATTAGAAATTATTTCTATGATAGTTAAAGGTATTGATAGAAAAGAGATTTTCAAAGCTGTGCATTTCTCAATTTCTCAAAAAATAACAACTATGTTAAAAAGGGTTTCTTTTGAGAAAGATATTATTTTAGTAGGGGCTGTACTTATAATAAACTATAAAAGTTTTTATTAAAAGGGAAATAAAAGAAAAACTTGTTATTCCAGATTATCCTCAATTTTGGAGAGCAATTGGCGCAGCTTTTTTATTCTTAACTCAAATTAAAAACATTTTTAATAAACCCTATAAATTTTTCTTCTGAAGAGGTTAATTTTTTAACCTTTGGATAAATAAAGTAAAACTTTCTTTTTATAGAAATTCCCTTAATTTTAATAATCTTAATAAGATTTAATTTTCTTTCCAGTTCTATGGCTAAGGACGAAACAAAACCACAACCAAGCCCATTTTTTACAGCTTCTTTTATAGCCTCAGTTGATCCCATTTCTCCTATGATATTAAGTTTTAAAACATCTAACCCCTTTTTTTCTAAAGTTTCCAAAGCATTCTTCCAGGTACCAGATCCCTCTTCCCTTTTTATTAGCGGAATTTTATAAAGCTCTTCTAATTTAATTTCTTCCTTGGGAAAATCAGAAGGAGCTATCAAAACTATCTCATCCTCATAACAGGGTTTGAATACCAAATCTCTTTGGCTTTTAAATATGGCTCCTACCATACCAAGATCAAAATCACCCTTTATAACCTTTTCTATTATTTCCTTACTATCTCCCACTTTGAGAAAAATAGAAATTTTGGGATATTTTTCTTTGAAGGTTTTTATGATTTTAGGAAGTATGTATTGTCCAGGAATGGTACTTCCTCCTATTTCGATTATCCCTCTTTCTTCATTTTTAAATATTTCAAGTTCCCTTTCCATCTCTTTTAAAAATTTTATAATTTCTTTACCATATTCATAAACCACCTTCCCTGCTTTACTTGGAATTACTTTTCGTGTACTTCTATTAAGTAACTTTACACCTAATACTTCTTCTAAATCCTTTATATGAAGGGTTATAGTAGGTTGGGTAAGATAAAGGAGTTTTGAAGCTTTAGAAAAACTTCTTGTTTCATAAACCTTAAGAAATACTTCAAGTTTCCTGAAATCTATCATAGGAATATTATAAATCATAAATTTTATATTTTAAACCCTACTTTATTAAACTTCAAATTATTTCATTTATTACTATTATAAAAAAGATAATTTAAAACTGGAGGAAATATGTTGTATAAATCTCGATCTTTTTTGAAAAAGTATTTTTTGAACCTTGGCCATTATGGGCTTGGGTGTTAGCTTTAACTATAACAATATCCTTTAAAAATTCCCTATTTAGACCAACATAGTTTATTAGACTTGGGAATTAGGTGCTTTAAGCATAGCTTTGATTAACAGAGAATTTAAATTCAAAAAAGAAAACTTTCAAAGATATTTATGGGGAGCCTTAGGGGAATTTTAATGGGTTTGGGAACGGTTTTTTATGCCTCCCTGCAATGTAGGAGGTTTCTGGGTAGCTACAATGGCTTTTTCCTTAAGTGGATCCTTAGCAGGTATAAGACTTTTTATAGGAGCTTATATAGGTGGGAAAATATTAAAAACTGAGGTTCTTAAAGCTTTAGAAAAAATTGAATTTACGAATGTTAAAGAAGCTTCTCCTGTAACTCCAAAAAAACTCTATTAAACCTGTCTTGGGTTTTATAGTGTTATTTTTATTAATATTGATTGTTCTTTTTTTATTATTACTAAGACTTGTCTATTCATGCCGGATTATTTATATTTTGGAATCCTTTTCAGAATAATTCTTCAGCGTTCTCATATCTGCTTTGTAGATGCTTTTAGAGAAATTACTATTTCCAAAGATGTAAAGTAATGAAATGGGTTTTAATAAGCATTGGAATAAGTGCTATAGGTTTTGCTATACTAAAAAGTAAAAGCTACCAACCCCATCATATGGTCTTTCCTGCTGGGTGGCACAATGTGGTGGTAGGATGGAGAGGGTCTTTTTTAGTTATTTTGGTTTTCTAATTCTTTTTTATCTCCTTATAACCTGATGGGAGGAGAAAAATTATGAAAGAAATTAAAGTAATAAAAAATTGGTGATTCTCATTATCAAGTAGATATGAAAGGATGGATGTGTCCTTATCCAAAGTATGCTATAGAAAAACTTATTGAAAATTAACATCTAAAAGCTGTACGGATTTATTAGTCGACTGCCCTTCTGCCACTAATGATGTACCAGAGGTAGTAAAAATAAAGGATTAAAAGTAGAAAAAATAGTTTTAATTGCAGATGGGGAGTGGTGTATTACAATATGCAATTTTTAAAATTTTTAAATAAATAAAATTAAATTTATTTAAAATATTTATTTCACTTTAACACATTTTAAATATAATAGTTTTTAAGCAATAAAAGGAGGTGAAGAAATGAGTATGAAGTTAACAAGAAGGGATTTTCTAAAGTTATCCATAGGTTCCTTAGTTTTAAGTTCACTTGGGATTAATTTAGAGCCTGTTAAAGCCTATGCAAAAGAGTTAAAGATTAAGGAGGCAAAGGAGACAACAACCATCTGTCCATATTGTTCTGTTGGATGCGGGATTATTGTTTATTCTAAGGGAGGAAAAGTGGTAAATACAGAGGGAGATCCTGATCATCCAATTAATGAAGGTTCCCTTTGTCCCAAAGGTGCTTCTCTTTATCAGCTGGCAAATAATCCTTATAGAGTTTTAAAACCTCTTTATCGTGCACCTTATTCTGACAAATGGAAAGAAGTATCCTGGGACTGGGCTCTTGATAGGATCGCAAAACTGGTAAAGCAAACAAGAGACAAATATTTTATGGTAAAAAATGAGAAAGGGCAGGTGGTAAATAGAGTTGAGGCAATTGCTCATGTAGGCTCTGCTGCCCTTGATAATGAAGAATGTTATATTTTACAGAAATTTTTAAGAGCACTTGGATTAGTTTATATAGAGCATCAGGCACGTATATGACATAGTGCAACAGTTGCGGCTCTGGCAGAGTCGTATGGAAGAGGAGCAATGACCAATCATTATATTGATCTTAAAAATGCTGATGTAATTTTGGTTATGGGAGGAAATCCTGCTGAAAACCATCCTGTAGCTATGAAATGGATATTAAGGGCTAAAAAAGAAAGAGGAGCAAAGTTAATAGTTGTTGATCCTAAATTTACAAGAACAGCATCCAAAGCTGATTTATATGTTCAGATTCGCCCAGGTTCAGATATAGCTTTTCTTGGAGGTTTAATAAAATACATAATTGACAATGAACTTTATTTTAAAGACTATGTAGTTAACTATACTGACCTACCTTATTTAGTTGATCCTAATTTTAAAGATACTGAAGATCTTGAAGGTGTATTTTCTGGTTATGATCCTATGAAAAGAAAATATGATAAGGCTACTTGGAAGTATCAGCTTGATGAAAATGGAGTTCCTAAGAAAGATCCTACTTTAAAGGATCCTAACTGTGTATTTCAATTATTAAAGAAGCACTATTCAAGATATACCCTTGATATGGTATCTGAAATAACTGGTGCACCCAAAGAGAAGATCTTAGAAGCTTATAAAATTATAGCTGAAACAGGAAAACCAAATAAGGTTGCAACAGAATGTTATGCAATGGGATGGACCCAGCACACAGTTGGGGTTCAGAACATAAGAGCTTTTTCAATTATTCAGCTTCTTCTTGGAAATATTGGAATGGCTGGTGGTGGAGTTAATGCTTTAAGAGGAGAATCTAATGTTCAGGGTTCAACTGATATGGGACTTCTTTTCCATACTTTACCAGGATATTTACCAACTCCCAAAGCGGGAGATGTTGATCTTAAAACCTATTGTGAAAAATATACACCAAAGACAAAAGAGCCAAAGAGTCTTAATTGGTGGAAAAATAGACCTAAATATATTGTAAGTTTACTTAAGGCATTTTGGGGAGATCATGCAACTAAGGAGAATGATTTTTGTTATTCCTATTTACCAAAGCTTGATGATGATAAGACCTATTCTTGGTATGATCTTTTTGATGCCATGTATAGAGGGAAGATCAAGGGATTTTTTGCCTGGGGTCAGAATCCAGCTTGCTCCAGTGCAAATGCTAACAAAGTAAGAAAGGCTTTAGCTAAGCTTGACTGGCTTGTTTGTGTAAATCTTTGGGATACAGAAACTTCTTCATTCTGGAAGGGACCAGGAATGAATCCAAAGAAGATAAAAACTGAGGTATTTTTACTTCCCTGTGCAGCATCAGTTGAAAAGGAAGGAAGTATTACCAATTCAGGAAGATGGGCTCAATGGAGATATAAGGCAGTAAATCCTCCTGGTGAGGCGAAACCTGATGCAGAGATTATAAATGAATTATATAAGAGAATAAAAGCTCTTTATGAGAAAGAAGGTGGAGCTTTTCCTGATCCTATATTAAAACTTAACTGGAACTATGGAGATAAACATGTAGATACAAAACTTATAGCTAAGGAATATAATGGATATTTTACTGCTGATGTACCAGAACATCCTGTTGATAAAAAGGCTTATAAGAAAGGTCAGCAGGTACCAAGTTTTGTATTTTTGCTTGATGATGGGAGAACAGCATGTGGAAACTGGATTTATTCAAGCTCATTTACAGATGCTGGAAACATGATGGCAAGAAGAGGAAAGGAAGATCCAACTGGACTTGGATTATATCCTAATTGGACGTGGTGTTGGCCAGTGAATAGAAGGATACTTTACAACAGAGCAAGTGTTGACCCAATGGGTAATCCATGGGATCCTACAAGACCTGTTATTAAGTGGGATCCTCAGGCAAAGAAGTGGATTGGAGATGTGCCTGATGGACCACAGCCACCTCTTGCTATGGAAGGAGGAGTTTTGCCCTTTATTATGAAACCAACAGGTGTAGGAACAGTATTTGGAGCTGGACTTGCAGATGGACCGTTCCCAACTTATTATGAACCTGTTGAATCACCCTTTGATAATCCACTTTATCCAAAGGTAAGACATAATCCCGTTGCTAAGCTTTATGCTACACCTGAAGACATTTATGTTGCAAAAGACCCAAGGTATCCTTATGTAGGAACTACTTATAGAGTAACTGAGCACTGGCAGACAGGTGTTATGACAAGACATACCGATTGGTTGCTCGAGCTTGAACCTCAAGTTTTTGTTGAAATGGATAAGGAATTGGCTAAGAAGAAAGGCATTAAGAGTGGTGATAAGGTTATAATTACAAGCCCCAGAGGAAAAATCTGGGCAATTGCTATAGTAACTGATAGAATTAAACCCTTGGTAATTCAAGGAAAGAAGTGTCATGTTATAGGAATTCCTTGGCATTATGGATGGAGATGGCCTGAAGATGGAAGTGGTGGAGATAGTGCCAATCTTTTAACTCCCTCTGCAGTTGACCCCAATACCTTCATTCAGGAGACTAAATGTTTTGTAGTAAACATTGAAAAAGCTACAAAATAAAAGTATAAATAAGGAGGCTAAAAATGGCAAGAAAAGGGCTTTTAATAACACCAGACTTATGTATAGGATGTAGAGCCTGTCAGGTAGCTTGTAAGTCGTGGAACGATTTGCCAGCAGAAAAAACGAAGAATAATGGAACCCACGAAAATCCTCCTGATCTCACAGGATATACTTATAACAAAATAAGATTTATAGAAAAGGTCGTTAATGGAGAGGTTAGGTGGATTTTTGTATCACAGAGATGTCGCCATTGTGGAGAGCCAGCCTGTGTTCAGGTATGTCCAGTTGGGGCAATGCAAAAGGATTTAGACACAGGAATTGTATTTTATGATAAGAATGTATGTATAGGATGTCAGGCATGCAGATCTGCCTGCCCCTTTGATGTTCCGAGATATGATAAGCAGGGGAAAATTGGAAAGTGTCATATGTGCATAGATAGGGTTAAAGCTGGTTTAGTTCCTGCATGTGCAAAAACCTGTCCAACTGGAGCTATAAGATTTGGAGACAGAGATGAGCTTATAGAAAAAGCAAAAGCTGAGGGGTTTAAGATACTTCATGGTGAGAAGGAGCTTGGAGGATTGGGAGTAGTTTTTGCTTTAAGTCAGCCACCCAGTTATTATGAGCTTGTTGAGAATCCCAAAAAACCAGAGAAAGTGGTTGCCCTTGGAGAAATGCTTAAGATTCTTGTTGCTAAGGGACTCCCCATTGAAAATTCTATAATTAAAGAATTCCTCAGCTAATTTTTTTGGAAAAGTTCTTCTCTTTTAGTTTTTAAAATTTATGAAGTTTTTCAATAAGTTAAATTAGAATTTATTTAATTTATCTATTTGACTTATTGGTAATTTTTTAATTAAATTTATTTAAATTTTATTAAAAACTTCAATTGGAGGTAAGATAAATGGAGCGGCTTAAAAATTTTTTTGCTACAAGGGCTGGAATAGTATTAACTGGTCTTTTTATTGGGATTCTAGCAGCTGTTCTTCAAAAATTAGGTAATCCTCCAAATATGGGAATTTGTGTTGCCTGTATGGAAAGAGATATTGCTGGTGCTCTGGGACTTCATAGAGCTGAGGTAGTACAATATATGAGACCAGAAATCATAGGTTTTGTTTTAGGAGCTTTCCTTTCTGCTTTAATTTTTAAAGAATACCGTCCCAGAGGTGGCTCCTCTCCTTTTATTAGATTTATTTTAGGTATTTTTGCTATGATAGGTGCTTTAACCTTTTTAGGTTGTCCATGGAGAACTTTACTTAGACTCGCTGGCGGGGATGGTAATGCCATTTTTGGTTTTCTTGGACTAATATTTGGAATTTTTCTTGGAACAAGATTTTTCAAAATGGGATATTCTTTAGGAAGAACTCAAAGCTTTCCTTCAAAAGCTGCAGGAATTTGGTTTCCTTTGCTAATGTTTTTATTTTTAGTTTTACTTCTTTTAGATGTTTACTACCAAACAAATATTTTATTCTTCAGTATAAAGGGACCTGGTTCCATGCATGCACCTATATTTATTTCCCTATCAATTGGGATTTTTATAGGTTTTATTGCACAAAGAAGTAGATTTTGCACAATGGGAGCTTTTAGAGATCTTATCCTTTTTAAACAACCTCATCTCTTTTTAGGGGTATTGTCCCTTTTTGTAGCAGCTTTTATTACTAATTTAATTTTAGATCAATTTAATCCTGGTTTTGAAAACCAACCTATTGCCCATACTATGCAATTATGGAATTTCTTAGGAATGACTCTTGCTGGTTTAGCATTTGCTTTGGCTGGAGGTTGTCCAGGAAGGCAACTCTTTTTATCTGGAGAAGGGGATGGAGATGCAGCTATATTTGCTACAGGAATGATTATAGGAGCTGCTATTTCTCATAATTTTGGAATAGCGGCTTCTCCTAAGGGAATAGGTCCTCATACCCCAGAAGCTATTATTTTAGGCTTTATTGTTTGTTTTATTATCGGTTTTACTATGAGAGAAAAAAGAATTTAAAATGGAAATAAATTTTTTAGACCTAAGAGTTTTTAAAAACTGTAAAAATAATCTTTGTGCAGAGCCAATTTTACTGTTATTAGAAACTTTGAACAAAATAAAAACAGGCAAATTAGAAATACTTCTAAATAAAAATGATCAAGAAAAAATTTTGAGGGTTCTTAAATTAATGGATTGCAAAATAAAAGCTAAAATTGACTTTAAAAATTATTTAAAAATAATCATAGAAATAGGGGGATAAAATGGCAGAAATAATAGATGTAAGAGGACTTTCTTGCCCGGAACCAGTATTAAGGACTTTAGAAGTTCTTAAAAAATTAGATAAAGGTGAAGTAGAAATCTGGGTAGATACCAATACTTCGAAAGAAAATATTATACGAGCCGTAAATTCTATAAAATGTCAAATACTTGAAATAAAAGAGGAAGAAAATATATATAAAATTTTAGTTAAGAAAGGATAAAAATGTCATTTTTTGCTAAATTGTTTAAAAAGAAAAAGGAAAATAAGAAGGAATTTTTTGATAAAGGTATTTTAATTTTTGAAAATACTTTAGAAGTCATTAGAGCTGAAGGTATACTTAAAGAAAAAGGTATTAAGGTAAAAGTTGTTGGACCACCTCCAGAAGTGAGAAGAGGCTGTGATCTTGCTATAGAAATTCCTATAGTAGAAAGTATGGGAATTATAAAAATTCTAAAAACTTATAAATTAGAACCCTTAGATTTTATTCCTTATAATAAAGGACAAAAACTTTTAAAACCTGTGAATATTTTTAACATTAAAGATTTTGGGAAATATTTAATGGTAAGAGCAGCAAATATGAAAATTACTGTAGATAAAGATACTCTTACTATTGTTAATATTTCAGGTGGTGGATGCCCTGATGTCCCTTTTTTAGCTTCAAAACTTATAGGCTTAAATTTAAAAGATGCTCCTCAACCTAAGGAACTTGGACATACTCTATGCGGATATGCTCTACAACTTGCTTTTGATAAAGTTAAAGAACTTTTATGTTTCTCATAACTGGAATTGTTCCTCACGAAGATTTTCCTTTAATTTTAGGAAAAACAGAACTTAAAAATGAAGCCCTTAAAATAGATACTCTGGAAATACCCGTAGAAAGGGGAACTTCTGCTTTAATTTCAGCTTCAATAAAAGTCTTAGAATATTTTAACAAACCCTTACCCTTTGTATTTCTTGTAGGGGATATCGGAAAGGGTAACGGAAGTAAAAACTTATACAAATCATTGGCTGAAGTTATCCCTAAATTAGACCCAAAATTGATAACCTTTCATTATATTCTTCCAGATGTAGATGGTTGCTTAAAAGTTATAATGAGTTTAGAAAAGTTAAACTCAAAACCTTTTCTTATTGCAGATGCAGGATTTATGTATGTTGTAAAAATGGCTGGATATGCCAATTTTTTTGATCTATTCACTCCAGATATAGGAGAACTTGCTTTCTTAGCAGATGAAGAGGCACCTCATCCTTTTTATACAAGAGGGTTTCTTTTAGCTGAAGAAAATAAAATAGAAGATTTAATTAAAAGAGCTTATCAATACAAAAATACACCTCAATATTTACTTATAAAAGGTGAAAAGGATTATATTGTAAAAAATGGAAAAATTTTGGAAATAATTTTAGATCCTATAATCCCAGAATTAGAGGCAATTGGAGGAACAGGAGACACTTTAACAGGGATAGTGTCTGCTTTAATATATATTGGTTTTTCCCCTGAAAAAGCTTGTAGTTTAGGTTCAAAAATTAATAGATTAGCTGGTGCCTTAGCAAATCCAACACCAGCCACACAAATTTTTGAAATTATAAAATATATTACACCTGCTCTTAATATTTGTATACCTGATAAAATTCTTTAATTACACCTCACATACTTATTTAAAATTTTTATCCATTCTTTCAAGCTTTTATATCCTACTACCCTCTCTACCAGATTACCATTCTGATTCAATATATAAGTTGTGGGAGTAATAGAAAAATCAGGAAAAATTTTATAGATCTCCGAAGGTGCTATACCTACAGTATAAGTTATATTACGTGAATTGACAATTTTAGGAAGTAGAGTTATTCCTTCTTTATCAACCAATAAGGAAATAATTTTATATCCATCAGATTTACAGCTATTATTGAGTTTGTTCAGGGTATTAAGTTCTATTAAACACATGGGGCAGTAACTTGTAAAAAGATTTAAGAGAATGTACTTTCCTTTAAAATTTTTCAAGCTGTATTTTTCTCCTTTATAAGTATAAAATTCAAAATTTACAATATAAGAGGAATTTAAAACTGAAAAAGAAAAAAAGCTTAAACTTATAATAAAAATTAGAATAAACAAATATTTTTTAAATCTCATTTTTGCCTCTATAAAGGTTTACTTTAATTATATTTATCACATTTTTAAAAATTTTAAAATAAACTCAATCAATCCCTTAACCTCTATTTCAAAATCTAAAAAATAAAGATTTTCCTTAAAATCAAATTTTATTCCATCTTTTAAGGTGGTGATATAATTTTCTTTCGGATCAAGTTTAAAATTTTTGTAATGATAATGATCTGGGAAGGAAATCCTTTTCTTTATTTTTAAGCCGAGTTTTTCCAAGGTATCAAAAAATTGTTTATTATCTGCTAAACCACAAAAGGCTATAAATTCTTTATTTTCAAAATGGTGAACTTCTTCTAAATTTTTATTTAATATTTTCCAGTTTTTTCTATAGAGTTTAAAAACTGGTTTTTCTTTATAAGAAAAATCAAAAGGCTTGTAATCCTGATAAGTCAAAATTATGGCATCTGCCCTTTTCAAAGAACTTAAAGGCTCTCTTAGTCTTCCAAAGGGAAAAAGTGTATCTTCTAAATCTTCTTTTTTTAGGAGAACAAGATCTAAATTCCTTTTTAGTTTAAGGTGTTGGAAACCATCATCCAGTAAAATCAAATTTGCCCTCAATTCTTTTAAAGCTATTTCAGCTCCTCTTTTTCTATTTTCATCAACTACTATATCAATTTTTATATCTCTTTTTTCAAAAATTTTACCAAGCAAATAGGGTTCATCTCCTGCTCTTACCCAATCAGTTTTAAGTTTCCCTTTTTCCATCACTATAACCGTTCCTTTACTTTTTCTCTTGTATCCTCTTGAAAGAACCGCCATATTACAATGAGAAGACAAATTCTCACACAAATATCTAACTAAAGAAGTTTTTCCACTTCCGCCAAGGGATAGATTTCCCACTGAAATAACTGGAACGGAAATTTTAAAATTTTTAATAATTCCTTTTTCATATAAAATATTTCTTGCTTGAATAACGTAAAAATAAGGATTTATATAATCTAAAAGCTTAGACATTTTTTTTATGGATATCCTTAATAATTAGTATCAAAAACAAAATCCCCCCGATAAATGCGCCTAAATATTGAGTGATGATTCTCCAAAAAATAGCAAATGTTCCTAAGGATTCAATATTTATAAATTTATCAAAAACAGTTAGTGCACCTATTTCACCAATACCGCTTCCCCCTGGAGTTGGACTCATAAAAATTGCATAAATCAAAGGTAATTGAGCAAAAAAAATCTTTTTAAAATCTGTATTTTGGTTAAAGGCTTTTACTAAAAAAATCCCTGTAAAAATTAGAGAGCTATACATAAATAAACTGCATATTAAAACTAATAAAAATATTAACCTTTTTTCTTTAAAAAAATCTTTACACACAATTATATATTTTGAAAGAGTATATTTTACACTTTTAAAACTTTCTTTGTTTATAAATTTTAAACTTTTTTTAAAGACTATTTGCCACAAAATAAACAAAAAAATAGTTAAAAATAAAATAAATAAAAATAAAAAAATGATTCCTTTTGCTTCTTTCGGATTTCTTAACAGAGAATGAATAGTAAAAGGTAAAAATATTAAATAAAAAGAAAACCCGGATATTGCTTTCAAAGTTATTAAGCTCATTATTTGATAAATCTCTCCTTTTATTCTTTTTAGAGTATAAAATGGCAAAAGCTCACCACCTAAAAAAAAGGGAGTCACTGTAGCTCCAAAAGTATTTACTAAAGTTATTACATAACCATATAAAAAAGAGTATTTTAAACCTAAAGATTGTGCAATAATAAATATTCTTAAATTATCAAAAGTATAAAAAATAAAAATAAAACATAAACTAAAAAGCAAATATTTTTTATTTATAAAATAAATTATTTGAACAAAATTTATAGGAAAATTTTTACTAAGAATGTATAAAAAGGAGAAAAAAATTATTGTAATAGTAAAAAAAAGACCATATAAAATATTCTTATACATTAAAACTAAATAAAACCTTTATTAAATTTCTTATTGTTATTCCTATTGTCAAGTCATTTTTATTACTATTTTGAAATGTCACTTTCTTCTTTTTTAAAAAACCTTTTTCTCCAAACTCTCTTATACTATTTGAAAGAAGAACCTGATAAATCCTCCCCTGATACCTTATAGTATTATCTTCCCCCACTTTCCTTAAGTGCCTTATGGAAAAAATTATTTCAAGATCAGCCTCCCCTGGTAATTCTCTATCTGTTTGCACTCCCATAATCCTTTATCCCTTTTAATCTCATCTCTTTTATAAGTCTGTTCTGAAAAAATCTAAAAAGCCTTTCTATTCTACCTTTGGCTCTTTCCATAAAAGCCTTCCCTAAAAAGATTTAAAAAGGGAGAGGCCACCAGAAATATGATATTTTAAAATAGTAATTATGTGGGACATTTTAAAATTGATACCACAACATTAGATTTCATATTCTTTTAAATCTCAAATTTTATGGTATTTTTATTGTGCTATTTTAACCTTAAATCCAGAACTTATAAAGAGGGGGTTATGGAAAGAAAAATTTTATGGGCTCCTTGGAGAGGCGAATATGTTTCTGGTAAAAAGGATCCTAATTGTATTTTCTGTCCTGAAGAATGTCCACTTCCCGATGAAGAGAGATTAATTCTCTATAGAGATGATAAGATTTTAGTTATAATGAATAAATTTCCTTACAACACAGGTCATTTATTAATTGCTCCAAGAAGACACATAGCAAATTTAGAAGATTTAAAGGATGAGGAGCTTTTAGATATAATGAAAATGAGCAAAGAAGCTATAAAAATTCTTAAAAAGGTTTTAAAACCAGATGGTTTTAATATAGGTTTTAACCTTGGAAAAGTAGCTGGTGCTGGTTATCCAGATCATATTCATCTTCAGCTTGTTCCTCGCTGGGAAGGAGATATAAATTTTTTAGCAATATTAGATGAAGTTAGGGTTATATCCAAACATCTGAAAGCTTTATATAAAGAGCTTTTTCCTTACTTTCAGGAAATAAAACTTTAACTTACTACCAATTTAACAAACTTTTTCTTTCCTATTTTTAAAAAATGTTCTCCTGGAGGTATTTCTATTTCTTCTTTGGTAATAGGATTTTTATTCAAATCAATTGCCCTTTGGGAAATTAATCTTCTTGCCTCGGAACTGCTTTTAACAAATCCTTGCTCTTTCAAAAAACCAGGAAGCCAAATTTTCCCAGCTTTTAATTCTATAGTAATTGCTTCTCTTGGCATTTCTCTTTTAGCAAAAATCCTTTCAAACTCCTCCTCTGCTTTTAAAGCTTTTTCTTCTGAGTGAAATTGGGAAACTATATATCTGGCAAGTTTTTTCTTTGCTTCCTTTGGATGATATTCTCCTTTTTCTACTTTTTCTTTCATTTCATTAATTTCTTCTTCTGAAAAATCAGTTAAAAGTAAATAATATTTCCACATAATATGATCGGGAATGGACATTATTTTTCCATACATTTCAAAGGGGGGTTCCATAATACCAACATAGTTTCCAAAACTCTTGCTCATTTTTTGAACACCATCAAGTCCTTCTAAAAGCGGAAGTGTTATAACTACCTGTGGTTCCTGTCCGTATTCTTTTTGAATATCCCTTCCTATTAACAAATTGAAAAGTTGATCAGTTCCACCAAGCTCAATATCTGCTTCTAAAGCAACTGAATCGTATGCCTGAAAAAGAGGATAAATCAATTCATGTATACATATAGGAATTCCTGATTCTAAGCGCTTTTTAAAATCCTCTCTTTCTAAAATTCTGGCAACCGTATATTTAGCACAAAGCCTTATAACATCTTCTACAGACATCTTAGAAAACCATTGACTATTGAAGGTTACTTTTGTTTTTTTAGGGTCTAAAATTTTAAAAACCTGCTCTTCATAGGTTTTAGCGTTTTCTAAAATCTGTTCTTTGGTTAAAGCTGGTCTTGTTTCTGATCTCCCTGTTGGATCTCCTATCATACCGGTAAAGTCTCCAATTAAAAAATAGACCTCATGTCCCAGATTTTGAAATTGTTTGAGTTTTCTCAAAAGTACCGTATGACCCAAATGGAGATCAGGAGCTGTAGGGTCAAAGCCTGCTTTTATTTTAAGGGGTCTTTTTTTTCTGTAAGATCTTTCAAGTTTTTTTATGAGTTCTTCTTCACTTATAAGATCTACTATCCCCCTTTTTATAATTTCAAGAGCCTCTTTTATTTCTTTTTTCACTTTCTATCCTCCCTAAAATTTCTAAAATATTTTTCAATTGCCCTAACAAGCCCTTCTATAGTATATTCTTCTGCCTCAATATGAGGTTCAAAGCCAAAATCTCTTAGAGTTGCTGAAGTTACAGGTCCTATAGATGCGAAAATCACATTTTTAAGTGTTTCTTTTTGATTCTCTTCAATGAGTTTAAAAAAATTTTTTACTGTTGATGAACTAGTGAAAGTTATTACATCAACTCCTTCATCTAAAATTTTTTTAAGTTCTTCCTTAGATTCTTCACAAATTTTTGTCTCATAAATAGGTAATAAATCAACTTTGGCACCAAATTCTTCTAATTTCTCAGGTAATACATCTCTTGCCTCTTTTGCTCTTGGTATAAGAACTGTTTTATCCTTAATGTCTATCTTGGAAAATACTGAGATTAAGCCTTCTTGAGTAAATTCCTCTTCTGGCATTAAATCTGGAATAACTCCAAAATTTTCTAAAGCCATCTTTGTTGCCTTTCCTATAACAGCTATTTTTGCCTTTCCTAAAGCCCTTAAATCTTTTCTCTTTTCTCTTAGAGCTTTTAAAAATAATTTTACTCCATTTTCTGAAGTAAAAATTATCCAATCATATTTAGAAAGATCTTCTATAACTTGAGAAATTTTTTTATTTAAAAGAGGTTCTATTTTTATGGTTGGAATTTCATAGCATATTGCTCCGAGCTCTTCTAATTTTTTGGCAAATTTACTTGCGTTTTCTCTTGTACGGGTAATGACAATTTTTTTCCCAAAAAGTGGTTTTGTTTCAAACCAGTTAAATTTTTCTCTAAGTTTAACAACTTCTCCTATTATAATTACAGCTGGTGCTGTGATACCCATTTCTTTTGTTTTTTCTACAATATTTTCTAAAGTTCCTATAGCTGTTTTCTGCCAGGATAATGTACCCCATTGAATTACTGCAGAAGGAGTTTCAGGAGATTTTCCTTCTTCTATTAATCTTTTTACAATGTGGGGTAAATTTTTTACTCCCATTAAAAATACCAAAGTTCCTATTTTTGCTAAGGCTGAAAAATCTATTTTACTTTCCTCTTTTCCTTCTGCTTCATGTCCTGTAATGATTGCTAAAGTAGAAGTATAATTTCTGTGGGTTACAGGTATTCCTGCATAAGCTGGAACTGCGATAGCTGAAGTAATACCAGGAATGACTTCAAAAGGGATACCTTCTTCAACCAATGCTTCTGCTTCCTCTCCTCCTCTACCAAATAGAAAGGGATCTCCGCCCTTAAGTCTTACTACAATCTTCCCCTCTTTAGCCTTTTTAACAAGTAGTTTGTTTATTTCTTCTTGAGGTAGGGTATGCGCACCTCCTTTTTTACCCACATATATTTTTTCAGCTTTATCTTTACAAAAATCTAAAAATCTTTTATTAGCAAGATAATCATAAATTACTACATCTGCTTCTTCTAATACCCTTTTTGCTTTTAAAGTTAAAAGTTCTAAATCTCCAGGACCAGCTCCCACTAAATAAACTTTTCCTACTTTCACCTTATCTTTTTTCATAAATTTCTCTTAAAATTTCTTCTCCTCCTGCTTTTAAAAGCTTTCTGGCAAGTTTCTCTCCTAACCTTTCTGGCTCAGAAATACTTCCTTCTTCCTTAAATTTATAAAATCTTTCTCCCTCTAAATCGCTTATAAATCCTATTATAAAAAGTTTGGAATTCTCAATCCAGGAATAGGCACCTAAAGGCACCTGGCATCCTCCCTCTAAGATTCTTAAAAATGTTCTTTCTGCTCTTATACAAATTTCTGTTTTTATAGAATGTATATTTTTTAGTATTTCCTTAATTTTTTTATTATCCTTTTTTATTTCAATTCCAAGTGCACCTTGTCCCACAGCAGGAATCATCTCATCTACAGTAAATCTTCTGTAATTAATCTCTATCCCCAATCTTTTCAATCCAGCCTCAGCAAGAATAATACCTTCAAACTCACCTTCTTTCCACTTTCTCAAACGGGTATCCACATTTCCTCTTAAAGGTAAAATTTCTAAATCCTTTCTAAGTTTTTTTAATTGAGAAAGTCTTCTCAAACTGCTTGTTCCAACTTTTGAATAAGAAGGAAGCTCAAAAAAGTTTTCATAATCTGAAATCCATACATCGAAGGGAGACTCTCTTTCAGGAATACAGGCTATTTCAAGCTCTTCTGGAATTATAGAAGGTACATCTTTCATACTGTGTACTGCAAAGTCTATTTCACCTCTTATTAAAGCCTCTTCTATCTCTTTTACAAAGAGTCCCTTTCCTCCTATTTTACTTAATGGCGCATCTAAAATTTTGTCTCCTTTTGTTTTTATGATTACTTTTTCAAACTCCCATTCTGGATAAAAACCTTTTAATTGTAAAATTACCCAATCAGTTTGGGCTAAGGCTAATTTGCTTCCTCTAGTTCCTACTCTGATAGTCATTTTAAATTTTAATGACAACTGCTGCAGGTACCACCTTTACAGGTTGAACAAACTGAACCCAAGGAGCTGACAAATTTACTACCTGATTTAAAGGCTACTTGAGAAATTAATTTTTTAACTTTTGGGCTTTTACATTTCTTGCAAAGGATTTCTTCATCAGTATTCCCAAGAATTAGTTCTTCAAAAATTTCTCCGCATTCTTCACATTGAAATTCAAATATAGGCATGGTTTTATCCTCCTGTAAATTATTTATCAAAAGAAGACTTATTTAAAATAATACTATTATCTCAATTCGTCAACAAGTAAAAAATTTATCTAAACTAATTTAGAATTTATTTAATTAATTAAGATATTTCTGTAGTTTCAAGGAGAATGTCCCACATGAATTTTACTTTTACATCCAATCCATATGCATGAACTATATCGTGAATTCCTACATGACAATTGTGACAAGGAGCAATTACTATTTTTGCTCCTGTTTCTTTTATTTGTTCTGCTTTAATTTTATTATTTTGTACTCTTATTTTTTTCCAGAGAGGACCAGCAGCTATTATGCCACCTCCTGCATTACAACAAAAATTATGTTCTCTATTGGGATACATTTCTCTAAAATCTTCACACATCATTTCCATCAATTCTCTTAACTTATCACCTGCTCCCTTTTCTCTCACCAAGTTACAGGGATCCTGCAAAGTTACCGGTTCTTTTATTTTTTTCTTTATTCTTAGTTTCCCTGTTTTTAACAGTTCATAATAAAACTCTGTAGCATGTAAAATTTCAAAGGGTAGATCTTTATAACCAAGTAAAGGTGGTGCAGCTTTACAAAGTGCAAAGGTAGCGTGTCCACATTCAGTTACCACTATTCTTTTAGCCCTTAACTTAATAGCTTCTTCAAAAACCTCTCTTACAATTCTTTGCATAGTAAAATAATCCTGAACAAACATTGACATATTGGCATAATCCTTTAAAGAATAGCTCCAATTTGTTCCACTATAGTACATTATTTTCCCTATGATCTGAATATATTGAGGAGCTCTTGCGGGTTCGGTTCCTAAGGTTACAAATAATACATCAATCCCTTCTTTATTAAAAGGAATGTAAAAATTTTCTATTTCTGAAGCTCCCTCTTCTTCCATCCATTGAAGGGCATCAATCCAATCGCTTTGAGGAATCCAGAGTTGAGTTAAAGTAGCAGCTAAACTGTATTCATAATCCATCAAAATATAGGGAACAACTCCGAGTAAAAAACAAATTCTTCTTACTATTCCTATAAGATTTGCTATGTCTATACCAAAGGGACAATACAGACTACACCTGTGACACATATTACACTCAGTAAAGGCAATCCTTGCGCATTGCTTAATAAATTCTGAAGACACCCTGCCCTTTCTCTCTAACATTTCCCAAATGGTCATTTTAACTTTGCTAACCGGAGCATAGGTAGGATCTCTATCATTAGAGAGGTAATGATGACAGGCATCTGAACAGAGACCACAATGCATACAGGTCTTTATAGAAGCCTTTGCTCTTACAGAAAGTCTATCCAAAACCATATTAATAGTTTTTTCTATCTTTTCAGAAGTTAAATTTTTTATTTTTTCATCAATCCCTGGGTCCTCTACTACATCTCTTACATATTCCGGAAAAAATCTACTAATATATTTATTTTCTTTAGATTCCTCCTTTAACTGGAGTTTATCACCCATGCTAATCCCTCCGCAGTTTTTAAACAAAGATAATTAATTATTTATCAAAAGTCAAATAGATTTTTTAAATAAAAAATGATTTAATTCATTTAAAAATCTAATTTAGAATTATTATAATATCTACCACTTCGGAAGTGGTAGAATTGGTTTAAAGTTGATTTTTTGTGAAAAGATGGTATAGAAACATTTTATTAAATTTTGTTATAAGAATTATAAGTTATGAAAAAACCTAAGATAGTAGTTACAGGAGGCGCAGGTTTTATAGGTTCAAACTTAGTAAAAGCTCTTAATCAGAAAGGTGAAGACAGAATTATTATTGTAGATCATTTAAAAGAAGGTATTAAGTGGAAAAATTTGTTGGATTTAAAATTTTTGGATTATATAGATAAATATGAATTTTTGGAAAAAATTGAAGAGGGACACTTTAAAGAAATTTCAGCTATAATACATCTTGGTGCATGTAGCGATACTACTATAAAAAACTTACATTATCTATACTTAAATAACTACAAATATTCTCAAAGATTGGCTCTTTTTGCTCTAGAAAATGAAATAACCTTTATTTATGCATCCTCTGCTGCAACATACGGGGATGGTTCCTTAGGATTTTCTGATGAAGAAACTTTACTCCCTAAACTTAAACCATTAAACCCCTATGGCTTTTCAAAACACCTTTTTGATCTGTGGCTTTATCACAATGGACTCTTAAACAAGGTTGTAGGCTTAAAATATTTTAATGTTTTTGGAGAAAGGGAGTTTCACAAAGGTGAAATGAGAAGTGTAGTTATTAAAGCCTACGAACAAATAAAAAAAGAGGGAAAAGTAAAATTATTTAAATCCTATCATCCCAATTACAAAGATGGAGAACAGCTAAGAGATTTTATTTATGTAAAAGACGCTGTAGAAGTCACTTTATTTTTCTTAGAAAATCCCCATATTAAAGGTATTTTTAATGTGGGCACAGGAAAGGCTAAGTCTTTTAAAGACCTTGTTTTGGCAATCTTTTCGGCTCTTAACATTCCTCCTCACATTGAATATGTAGAAATGCCAGAAGAATTAAAAAAGCAATATCAATATTTTACCCAAGCAGATATTACCAAACTTAAAAAAGCAGGTTATAATAAACCCATGTGGGAACTGGAGGAAGCAGTTAAAAATTATGTAACCTATTTGGAAAAAAATTACACTTTCTTTTATGGATAGCAGTTCAATATTGGAATTTATAAGGTCCTTTTTTAAGAAAAAACCAAAAGATTTTTCTGAGATTGAAGAAGAGATAAAAGAGGTTCTGAAGGATTTCAAAGAAGAGAGGATTTTAAGCGAATTTGAAGAAAAGCTTCTTTTAGCTTTTTTTAGCCTTAAAAGTTTAGAAGTTAGAGATATTGTAATTCCAAGAAATATATTAACAGGTCTTGAAATTTCTCTGCCTTGGCAGGAAATTAAAAAAGTTATAATGCAAAGATCTCACTATTTTTATCCTGTCTATAAAGAGACCTTGGACAATTTTTCAGGATATATTTCTCTTAAAAACCTATTAAAAGGTTTTGATAAAGAAGATTTTAATTGGCAAGATTTTATAAAACCACCCTTAATAATTCCAGAAAATATATCCTTGGTTTCTGCTTTAGAAAAATTTACAGAAAAAAAGTTAGAAATTGCTTTTGTTGTAGATGAGCATTCAGAATTAACAGGAATTGTTAGATTAAAGGATATTTTCAATGAGCTTCTAAAAACTGAACTTCAATGTCCCCACCCTGATCAAGAAGGATGGATGATTCTGCCAGGAACTTTTAAACTTAGAGAATTGGAAGAATGTCTAAAAATTAAGCTACCTAAGGGAGATTTTGAAACAATTTCAGGATTAATTATAAATCATCTAAAAAGAATTCCTAAAAAAGGAGAAAAAATAAAAATAGACCCCTTAGAAATTGAAATTGTCAAAGCCGATGAAAGAAAAATAGAAATTGTTAAAATAAGAATTTCGCCCTCTACAGAAAAGTGAGAACTTATGTTAATTTAATAGGATCTATCTTTTCAGCTTTTTTATTAACTCTTTCCTTTCCTAAATGGAATCTTTGGATTATTGGCTTCTTTTCTTTTGTTCCCATGTTTTTTAGTTTTACTTTTATGAAAGAAAGTAAAACTGTAATAATCTCCTCTTTTATTTTCGGAGTTGTTCATTTCTCAACCCTTCTTTATTGGTTAGTGTATACCTTAACTAAATACGGAAATCTTTTCCCAACTATTTCTATCTTTCTTTTAATTCTTCTATCTTCTTATTTAGCTTTATATTATGTTTTTCTTTTTTATACCAACTTCAAGCTAAAAATATTTAAATCCCCTAATTTTATAAAAGGACTATTTTTTAGCTTAGCCTTTGTTGGTATGGAATATTTAAGAGGGATATTATTAACAGGATTTACCTGGGGACAGATAGGTTATATTTTAAGTAATTTTTCTCTTTTATTACAATCAGCTGACATATGGGGAATATGGGGTTTATCCTTTATTATTGCTCTGATAAACTATTATGTTTTTTATTTGTTATATTCCTTTTATTTTTCTTTGAGATCTTTTTTAAATCTAAATTTTTTAATTAACAACTTTTTCTTTCTTATCATTTTTATTTCACTCTTGAGTTATGGAATTTATCAAGAGAATTTTTGGGAAAATATTATTTCTAAAGAAAATACTGTTATAAAAGTTTCTCTTCTTCAAGGAAATATACCTCAAGAAATGAAAGAAATTCATGAAATTGAATATTCTCTTAAAGTTTATAAAAATTTAGCTCTTTTCGCTTTAAAAGATAAACCTGACCTTATTTTTTTTCCTGAAACCTCTTTTCCCTTCTTTTTTCCTAATGAAAAAGAACCAACTTTAAAGCTTTTAAACTTTTTAGATGAATTAACTTTAGAGTCTAAAAAACTCAATCATTTACCAGTTTTAGTTTTCGGCACTTTTAGACTCAAACATAAAAATGGGAATCCTTTTGTTTATAATAGTTTAATAGTTTGGGATGGAAAAGATTTTGTAGATCTTTATGATAAGGAAAAACTTGTTCCCTTTGGAGAATATGTTCCCTTAGAAAAATATTTTTCTTTTTTAAGAAAAATTACCGTGGGACTGGGAATTGTAAAACCTGGATTTTCCAAAAATCTTATAGTTCCAGTAAAAAAGGAAATTATAAAAATAACTCCTCTTATTTGTTTTGAAAGTGCCTTTTCCGAGATTTTAAGAAAAAGACTAAAAGAAGATCCTCAGTTAATTTTTATTGCTACAAATGACGCCTGGTTCGATAAAACTTCAGCTCCCTATCAACATTTTCAAATGGCAATAGTAAGGGCAGTTGAAGCAAGAAGATATACTATTCAGGTTGCCAATACCGGAATAACAGGAATAATTGATCCTACTGGGAGAATATTAAAAATGACTCAGCTTGAAAAGGAAGAAATTGTTTATGGAAAGATAAAACTTCTTTATTACAGAACTCATTTTATAAAATATGGTAATATTTTGGGAATTGCAGGTTCATTAATTTTGTTATTCTCTTTCATTCTAATACTATTTCTTCCCAGGTTTTTAAACCCTCTTGATTAAACCCTAAAAACTGAAGAATTCTTTTTACAAACTGGATAACCAGTTCTTCTAAACTTTTTGGCTTATGATAGAAACCTGGCATAGCAGGGAATATTACCGCACCAGCTTTACTGCAAATTTCCATATTTTTTATATGAATTAAATTAAATGGAGTTTCTCTTATAATAAGAATAAGGGGTTTTCTTTCTTTTAACATGACATCCGCAGCTCTTTGTAAAAGGTTTCTTGCACTACCACAGGCAATAGCAGAAAGTGTTCCCATAGTGCAAGGAATAATAATCATTCCAGAATAATTACTTGAACCACTTGCAGGGGGAGAGTATATTTCATCTTCTTTGTAAAGTCTTTCTGCAAAGTTTAAAATTTCTTCAACCGATTTTTCTAACTCATAGTTCCAAACCATCTCCCCTGCTCTTGTAATAATCACTTCTGTTGGAATTTTGAGTTTTTTTAATTCCTTTAAAAAATAATAAGCATATATAGCACCGCTTGCTCCTGTAATTCCAACTAAAAACTTTTTTTCCATTTTTCTGCACTCTCCTTAGCTATTTTATCAACCCTTTCATTGTACGGATGTCCGCTATGAGCTTTCACCTTTTCCCAATTTATTTTATGAAAAGCAACCAGTTTTTCTAATTTTTCCCAGAGTTCTTTATTTTTAACAGGTTTGCCTTCTGAAGTTATATAACCTCTTTTTTTCCACTTAGGCAGCCACTCTGTAATACCTTTAATCACATATTCTGAATCCGTATAGATTTTTATTTTTTTAGGTTCTTTAAAGTATGAAAGGGCTGAAATAACTGCTTTAAGTTCCATCTGATTATTGGTAGTAAAGGGCTCCCCTCCGCTTAGAACCTTTTCTTCCTCTTTTTTTATCAAAACAGCCCAACCTCCAGGACCTGGATTACCAAGGGAACAACCATCCACATAAACTTCAATCTCTTCTTCTAACTCTCCATTTAAATTTCTTTCCAATTCCTTAATAATCTCGTAACCACTGCTTGTACCAATAACATCAGCTCCTGCAGATAAAAAATTTAAAGTATCCTTTAAAGTTCTTATCCCTCCAGAGGCTTTAATTTTAATTCTTCCTTTAGAAAATTTTTTAATAACTTTTATATCCTCTAAAGTTGTTCCTCTTTCTGCAAAACCTGTTGAGGTTTTAATAAAATCTATCCCTGTAAAAATAAAAACTTCAACTGCATTCTTAATTTCCTCTTTACTTAAATATGCAATCTCTATAATACCTTTTAAAATTTTATCTTGAGCAAGATTTCTAATATTAAAAAGCTCTCTTTCAAGTTTTTTATAATCTTTAGATTTTAGCCATATCAGATTTATTACAAAATCTATTTCATCAACCCCAAGTTTTAAAAGATTTTCAATTTCTGCCAGCTTTGTTTCAGTAAGAGAAAAACCTAAAGGAAATCCTGCTATAGAAGTGATTTTTAAACTTAAATCTTTAAAATTTTCCTTAAGATAGGAAATCAAAGAAGGAGAGATACATATACTTCTAAAAGGATATTCTTTTGCTTTTGTCAAAAAATTTTCAAATTCTTTATAAGTTCCTGCTGGTTTTAAATAGGTATAATCTATTTTTGAGGCTATATCTTTTAATTTGTTCATTAACTATTTGTAAAGCAAATAAATGCGATTGTTTAAGGAGAAACCCCTTAAGTTTTCTTCAAGTTTTTTCTTTAATTTTGCCTGAACAAGAACCCAGTGGGAAGTACCAAGTCCTTCTGGAAATATCAAAAATTTTAAGGCTTCTTTATCTTTCCAAGTTCTTTCAGAAATCTCAAAAAAAACCTCATTTATTCCAAGAGCCACTAAAAATGAACCCTGTTGAGTAAATCCTAAATTTAAAAAACCGTGTTTTTCTCCTAGCTCTCTAAGTAAAGTAAAATCTACATGAGAAGTTATATCAGTTTCTCCTGGTTTAAAATAAGGATTCTCTATAACTTTATGTTCATAATAACAAAGAAGTGTCCCTCTAAACCTCTCTGGAGAATAATAGTCCTGTCTCGGAAAGCCATAATCTATGGTTATAATAAAGCCTTCTTTCATTTTTTCTGAAAGAATTTTATAAAATTTTTCTATTCTTAAACAAACCTCAGTTCTATAGCCTTCTTTCCAGAAAGGATGGTAAGGCTCTATTATCTCAAAAATTTTTTTATCTTCTATATCTTTTAAAATTTCTCTAATTACTCCATTGCTTTTTACCTTTATCCATACTTCGTATACTTTACCTTCCTTTTTTTCGATTAATTTTACAGGGAAGGAATCAAAAAGTTCATTAGACAAAAAAACACCTCTAAACTCTGGTAATTTTTCTAAACTTTCTACCCAGATTATTTTTTTCTTAAAATTGTTTAAGGTTTCTTCTTGAATTTTTCTTATAGATGGAAAAGGTTCTATTATTAAATAATTAAAATTATAACCCTTTTTTTCAGAATATTCTAAAATATCCCTTGCCAAAAACCCTTGCCCTGCTCCAGCTTCAACAATCAAAAAATCTTTTTTATCTTTTAAAATTTCATATATTTCAATAATTTGTCTTGCCAAACTTGCTCCAAAAATTTTATGAACACAAGGTGAAGTTATATAATCACCCTTCTTACCAGGAAGACTACCTCGAGCATAATAGCCATATTTAGGATGATAAAGAGAAAGTTCCATATATTCTTCAAAGGTTAAAGGAGACTTTTTAGCTAAAATATTTATAAGCATCAAATTATTTTTTAATTAAACCAAATTCTATCATCAAATCTTTATTTTCATCTACCTGATATAAAAAAACCATTCTTGGGATTTTACTTGGAATCTCTATTTTATGATTCTCACCTGTAACTATAGAGGGAGTTGAACCCTGCAAAGTTATACCAGTTTTTTCAAATTCTCTTCTAAAGACCCCGCATATCTGATTGGTAAGCTCACCACTTGCATCAATAACATCTTTATTAATTTCGTTTGTTTCTTCCCCGAGAACATTTTTCATAAAATCAAAAATTATCCTTTTATCATAACTTACAATAAAAACTCCTTCAAGTTTTTCAGAAGCAAGTCCTATAACCACAGAAATGTCTTTAAGTCCTGTATTTTCTCTTTTAACTTTTGTATCTTTTAAAATAGGTTTTTTGGATAAATAGGTACCTACAACCTCTTCCACAGCCTTTTTGATATATTCTGAGACAGATGAAGCCTGCATTTTTCACCTCCCGTAAATTAAATATTTTAAGTTTTAAATTTTAAATTTTTCAACTACCTTTTTAAGCTCTATTCCTAGTTTAGCCACTTCTTCTGCGGTTGCTGCTACCTGTTCTACACCAACCTTAAGGTCTTTGGTGGCATTGGCTACGCTTCCTATATCCTTTGCTACAGTTTCTGAAGTAACACTCATTTCCTCTGTTGCAGAAGCTATATTCTGTATCATCTCCTGAAGTTTTTCCGAAGCAGTAGCAATCTTATTTAATATATCCGCTGCTTCTCCAGATAATTTTACCCCTGTTTCAACCTTTTGTAATATTTCTTCAACTTTTTTCTTTACATCTTCTACTGCTTTTCTTATTTCTTTTATTGTTTCAGCTATTTCTTCTGTTGATTTACCTGTTCTTTCTGCAAGCTTTCTGATTTCACCAGCAACAACTGCAAAGGACCTACCATGTTCTCCTGCACGTGCTGCTTCAATGGTTGCATTAAGGGCAAGTAAATTGGTTTGTTCTGCTATATCTTTTATAAATTCAACAACAGATTCTATAGCTTTTGTTTTGTCTTCCAAGGACGTCATTACTTCTTTCAATTTTTCTGCTGTTTGCTTAATTACTCTTACTTCACTTGCGGTTTTCAAAGTATAATTTTCTCCATTTCTTGCTATCTCAACTGTCTTTTTACTTTCCTCAAGAATGTTTGTGGTGTTCTTTGCTATATCAACTACAGTTGTACTCATCTCTTCTGCAGCACTGGCAATTTGTGTTGATTTTTCCACCTGAATTTCTATACTTACACTAAATTGTTTGGTTATAGCAGAAAGTTCCTCACTTGAACTTGCTAAAGAGGTAGATGTATGTTTTACCTCTTCTATAAGTGCCCTCATTGATGAAAGAGCTTCAACAAGATCCCTTGCCATAATTCCTATTTCGTCATTAGAGGCAATGTTAACATCAACAGAAAGATCTCCCTCTTTGACTTTGTCAAGAGCCTGCCTTAATCTATCAATTGGATTTCTTACAGCCCTTGTAACACTTGTAATTACAAATAAAGAAACCAAAATAAAAACAGCTCCAAAGACTAAAAGAATTATTATTTCTCTTTTTACGTAATTTATGACTTCTTTGACTCCCGTATCTGCCTTTTTACTATAAAAATCTCTTAATTCATCAAGTGCTTTGTGCATAGCCTTAAGCTTAGGTTCAACTTCTACTTCATAAATGTAAGAAGCTTCCTGAGTTCTTCCTGCTAAAGCAAGCTCAATAACTTTATTCTCGCTCTCTCTTAAGGCAAAAACAGAATTTAAAGCTTCATTTAGCTTTCTTTTTCCTTCTTCAGATCTTGTAATCTTTTTTAAAAATTCAATATGTTCCTGGTATGCCTTTCTTGCTTCAAGAATTTTTTTATAAATTTGGTTTCTCTTTTCTAGATCCTGTGTAAGAAGCATTCTATTTATATTTAACTGAACATTTGTAAGAAGTATTTCATTTATATCACTACTTTTGTTAATTTTAGCTATCCTTTCTTCTAAATCTTTCACGTCTTCGCTTATTCTATAAAGGCTGTAAAGGGTATTAAATGAAACTATAGCTACTACAAAGATTATCACTACAAAACCAAAAACAAGTTTTTTAGCAATACTCCAGTTTTTAAACATAATGCACCCCCTTGTCAAAATATATTCTTACTTTTACTCCTGGATAATCTTTTCTAAATCAAGAATAAGAAGTAATTTATCAGGAAGTTGATAAACATTTTTAATATATTCCTTGGCAATACCCTCTAACTTTTCTGGTGGCTTTTCTAATCTGGCAGGAGAAATTTCTAAAATATCACCTATTTCTTCTATTACAAAAGAAACCGGTGCTTCTCCCTCATCCTTAACTATTAAATTAAGTTTTGGAGTAACTCTTAAGTCAATTTTTAATTTTTTTGCAAGATCCATAACTGTTATAATTTGCCCCCTCAAATTCATTATTCCGAGTATATGCTCATCTGAAAGAGGAACAGGAGTAATATCTATCTCTTTATTTATTTCCATAACCTTATCTGCAGGAATGCCAAATAAAAAATCACCCATGTAAAAGGTTACTACAGTTATAGTATTACTAACTGCAATTGTTCCCTTTTCTTTTTTTTCTATTATAAATTCTTCTTTTTTAGCTAATTCCATGTTTTTTGCCTCCTTTTTATCATTTTATAAAACTTTAACTTAAAAAACTTTCTACCTCTTCTAATAGTTTTTCTCTATTTAACTTTAATCCATAGCTATTAGCGCCAATCTCAAACACTTTTCTTCTTACATCTTCTCCTGCAAGTGAGGTAACTACAATTATAGGAAGATTTTTATAGTCTGGATTTGACCTTACCTCTTTTATAAGTTCAAAGCCGTCCATTTCTGGCATTTCCAGATCTGTAATAATCAAATCAAACTTAGTTCCACTCAGAAGTTTATTTAGGGCTTCTTTTCCATTTTCAACAGTTTCCACTTCATATCCTGCTCCCTCTAAGTAATTTTTAATCATTCCTCTGAAAAATGGTGAATCTTCAGCAAGAAGTATCTTTTTAACCTTTTCCTCTTTTTTTCTTCTCACAATAAACCATTCTGGATCATACATTTCAATTATTTTATAGATATCAATAAAAAGGACTGTTTTCCCATCAATAACTCTATGTCCTAAAATCCCGGGATGGGTATAAACACCCTCTTCTACTTCCAGCGTGGTTTCTAAAGTTTCTATTATCTTAGAACAGAGGATTCCACAAGTTTTATTTCTTTCTGTAAAAAATAAAACATTATATTCTTCTTGTTCAGAAATACCCTGTAAAGGTAGATAATTTTCTAATCTTATAATAGGAATTACCTCATCTTTATAAATAATTATTTCCTTTCCTCCTGAGAACTGAATATCTTGTGCCTTTATCTTATCAAGCCTTGAAATAAGAGCTATGGGAAGTGCAAGTCTATCTTTCCCAACTTCAAAAAGAAGTAAAAATACGGTCTCTTCAGCAGAAGTTTTTATCTTTACTGTAGCAGTTTCATATCTTTTTTCTACTTCTTCAATACTTATTCCCACAAACTGAGAAAGTCCTATTACATCAAGTATAAGAGCAAGTTTTCCATCTCCCATTATAGTTGCTCCTGAATAAATGGGAATATTTTTAAACCACCTTCCAAGAGGTTTGACTACAATTTCTTCAGAAGCAAATATTTTATCCACCAAAAGACCTATAAATCTCTCTCCTGTATTTAAAATAACCAAATTTCTTTGCTCTTCAGTTTTTCCATTCTCTCTTAAGATCTCTGACAATCTTAATACTGGTATTATTTCTCCTCTAAGTCTATAAAATTCTGTATTCCCTACTTTAAGAAGGTCTTTTTCTGGATCAACATTAACGAGCTCTTTAAGATTGACTTGAGGAATGGCATAGCGATATTCTCCAGAAGTAACTATTAGTGCAGGTATAATAGCAAGGGTAAGAGGAATTTTTATTTTAATAGTTGTTCCTTTACTATGAATGGTATTAATCTCTATGGAACCGCCGAGTTTTTCTATGTTAGCTTTAACTACATCCATTCCTACTCCGCGTCCGGAAAGCTGGGTAACTGTTTCAGCAGTGGAAAATCCTGGTTTGAAAATAAGATTTAATAACTCCTTCTCAGAAGCTCTTTCAGCTTCCTCAAAGGTCATAAAACCTTTTTCAACAGCCTTTCTTCTTATTTTTTCAATATCTATACCCCTTCCATCATCCTCAATTTCTATAACTACCTGACCTCCTTCCTGATAGGCTCTGAGAACGAGATTGCCTTCCGGAGGTTTACCGAGTTCAATTCTCTCTTCTGGAGGTTCAATGCCATGATCTATAGCATTCCTCACAAGATGTGTAAGTGGATCCTTTATTGCTTCAATAATGGATCTATCAAGCTCAGTTTCTGTTCCTTCAAGATGAAGATTTACTTTTTTACCTAAGGCTTTTGCAAGGTCTCTTACAATTCTTGGGAATTTATTAAAGACCATCCCGATAGGTTGCATTCTTGTTTTCATTATAGTTTCTTGCATCTCTGTGGTAATCATAGAAAGTACCTGAACACTTCTTATAAGTTCTTCATCCATTATCTTTTGAGAAAGCTGTACCACTCTATTTCTTGCCAGAACAAGCTCTCCAGCAAGATTCATTAATTGATCAAGAAGTCTCACATCAACCTTTATGTGAGTTTCTACAAGTTCTACCTGAGGTGTAGTTACAGCTTCTTCTTTCTCTTTTTTAATCGTTTCAACAGGCTTAATTTCTTTTTCTTCCTTAATCTCCTCTTTAATTTCTTCTCTTTTTTCCTCTACTTTTATTTCTTCTGGCTTTTTTTCTTCTGGTTTTTCTTTAATCCTTTTCTTAAGTTTTTCATTAAAATTGGATAATTCTACCAGAAAATTTAAAATTTTGTCTTCTACAGGTTCGGATTTATTTTCTTCTATATAATTGATAATGTACTTTATGTAATCTACCGCCTTTAACAAAATATCTATAATTTCTTCTTCAGGTTCTATTAAACCATCCCTTAGTTTGGAAAGAATATCTTCAGAAAAATGAGCTATGCTTTCTAAAGTTTTGAAACCAAAAAATCCAGCAGCTCCCTTTAAGGAATGCATAATTCTAAAAAGGGATCTCAAGATTTCGGCATTTTTTTTATCTTTTTCTAATTCAACAAATCCATCTTCCAAATTGGCTATACTTTCTTTAGCTTCCACTAAAAAATCTTTTAAAATATCTTCATCAAAGTTCATTTCTTCTCACCTCCTATATTGCCTTATCTAAAATCCCAAATTTTTCTGAAATAGCTTTGCTTTACCGTCCTTCACTACTAAGTAAGCTTTTTCTCCAATTATCAAGGGCAAATTATTTTTTATATGCCCGAAAGAGAAAGCATAACCAATGGGTATTTTTTGGGGTAAAAATTCTTTTATTCCTTCTAAAAATTTTATAGGATCAATTTCCCCCAAATCTCCTATAACTAAACCTTTTATTTTTTCAATTCCTAAAGTAAAAAGTACCTGTAAAAATGCCCTTTCTGCTCTATATATTTTTTCTTTAGTTTCTTCTATCATTAAAATTATAAAATTTTCCGAAGGCAAATAGGGGGTCCCGCAAAGGCTTGCTAAGGTAATCAAATTCCCTCCTAAAAGGATTCCTTCTTCTTCTCCCTCTTGATAAGCTAATCCTTCCAAGTTTATGTCTTTATTTTTTAGTATTACCTCAAATAAATTTTTTAAATTTTCATTACTCAATTCTGGTAAATTAACAATCATAGGAGCATGGAGTCCCCTTTTTTTAAATTTTTTATAAAAATACAAATGCAAAACCGTAATATCACTAAATCCAATTAAAGAAGAATAAATATTTATTTTTATATTTTCGGAAAAAATTTCTTCTAAATAAGGGATTAGTTTTATAGCTCCAAATCCTCCTCTTACCGCCCAAATAAAATTATAATCCTGGTTGGTAATTAATTCATAAAACAAAAATGCTTTGAAGGCGGAAGAGGAATTTGAAAAATCAACAAAAGATTTAAAGGGTATATTATTTTTTCTTAAAATATTAATTCCTCTTTGATAGGCTCTTAAAGAAGGAAAACTGGAGGGTGAAAAAATAGCTATTTTTATTTCTTTTTCCATAGATAATAAAGTCCCTCTAAGGTTAAATTTGGTTCTATTTTTTCTATCTTTTTAGAATAAGGAGCTATAAATTTAGCAAGTCCCCCTGTAGCTATAATTTTGGGAGATTTTCCCATTTCTTCTGAGAGTTTTTCTACTAAATAGTCTGTTAATCCTACAAAACCATATATTAAACCACTTTGTAGAGCTGAAACAGTGTCCTTTCCTATTGCTTGAGAAGGAGGTTTGCTAAGATCTATTTTTGGTAGTTTAGCAGTTTTTTTAAACAAAGCTTCTGTTGAGATTAAAATACCAGGTGCTATAGCACCTCCTAAATAAACCCCATTCTCTGAGACACAATCGAAGGTTATAGCTGTTCCAAAATCAACTATAATTAAAGATGTTTTATATTTTTCCCAACCTGCCAAGGCATTAACAAGTCTATCCCCACCTACTTCACAGGGATATAAAAGATCTATAGGAATTTTAACGGTTTGATGATCTGCTACTAATACTTCCCTTACCAGTAATTTCTTTCCCATTTCAACCCACCAGTGTAGTGCTGGAGGAACCACACAAGAAATACAAACTCCCTTAATATCTTTTAAAGCTATCTGGTATATATCAAGAAAATTTTTCAATTTTGCCAAAACCTCATGGGAGGAAACTGGTATCTCGGTTTTAAAACTAAATACAGCTATTAGATTACCATTTTCTTCAAAGATCCCACAAACTGTAGAAGTATTTCCTATATCTACAGTTAAAAGCATTTCAAGCTTCCTCCCTTACATTCTCCAAAAGTAAACTTACCCAGTCTTCTCTTTCCTCTCTCCAAATAATTTTTATTCCTCGATTTTTTAGAATTTTTAAAAGTTCTTCTTCCATATTGCTCATAAATCCAGATACTAAATAAAATCGGGAATTCCAAAAAGAAGAAAGATTAAACAACTCTTTTAATAGATCCTTATAGAGATTTGCTAAAACTAATTTTGCGGAGATAGGTAAAAGTTTTTTTATATCCCCTTCAATAACCTTTGCTGAAAGATTATTTAAAGCCAAATTATGCTTAGTCACTTTTACACACAGAGGATTTATGTCCACAGCAATAACTTCTGCGGAAAGTTTAGCCCAAAAGAGGGTCAAAATACCTGTTCCACAACCTATATCAAGAACCTTTTCTGGTTTGCCAAAACTTTGATAAAATTTCCAGCTAAGCTCAAGCATCATGGAGGTTGTAGGATGGGTTCCTTCTCCAAAAACTATACTTGGATCAAAGATAAGATCCCATTCTCCTTCATACCAAAGAGGAGCTATTTTGTAAGGCCCTACTTGAAAAGGTTTAAGTATTCTGTTTTCATTCCAACTTTCGTAAGGCATCACATCTTTAAAATCAAGTTTAAGTCCGTATTTTTCGGTTAATTCCTTTACAAGATCATCCTTAGGTTTATGAAAAAAGAGAATACCTATTCCGTCTTCTTCCCATACCCCTATTAAATCTTCATCCTCAAGTTCATTAAGAGCTGGATGAAAATTTTTAAAGCTATAGATATAAAGGATTTCGTATTTTCTGTACTTTCCTCTTAACATTTTTAATTTTATTTTATTAATAATTTCAAATAACACAAGAAAAAAGCCATTTTAACTCTTTTATTATATTTTCCATATATAAAGTTCCTAAAATTATCATTAAATTTAAAATTATCCAAATAAGTAAAAATATGCGAAGCTTTAAAAATCTTTTTTTGTTTTTTTCTAAAAATTCTTTTTCTGTTAAAACTTTATTTAGAAATTCAATTCTTTCAAAAATTCCATAATGATGCCAACTTTTCTTATACAATTGTCCTGTAATTTTTCCTATTTTGAATAAGGCTGAAATTATTGGTTGGGAACTTTTTAATATTATTGCTGAATAAAAATCTGCCTCCCTTTCAAACTGTCTCAAAAAGAAAGAAAAAATATATCTTATATAAATAAAAGCCAAAACTATAAGTCCTGTCCCTAAAATTATTTCTCCTGAAAGAGGTAGGCTTTTTCTTTCCTCTATAGATTTAATCAAATCGGGATAAAAATAATAGACAATTAAAAAAATTAATATAGTAATAGTTAAAAGAAATAAAGGTAGATTTAAAAGTAATAATAGAAGCCAAAAATTGTGTCTTTTTTTAAGATGTCCTACTTCATGAGCAACCACCCCCAAAATCTCTTCTGGGGAAAGAATATCTAAAAGGGGGTTAGAAAAAAATAAATACTTACAGGGTGGTAAAAACCCTATAATACCTGCTGTATAAAATTTCTTACCTAAGTTCCCCAAAATATAAATCTCATTTATCTTAACTCTATTTTTTTCTAAAAAATTAAAAATTATTTCCCTTAAGGTAAGATCATCTAAAGACTTTACAGGCCAAATCTTAATCATTAAAAAGGGAGAAAAAAGAATGACTAAAATTAAAAAAAGAATAATATCCCCCTGAAAGCTTAAATTAAATATATTAAAAATATCCTGAAAGATAACTAAAAGTAATACAGGAAGAATAATACCTAAAAGGATTTTTAAATAATTAAAGGTAAATCTGAGAAGCAAAAATTTGACTAAAAACATATAATGTAAAAACCACAAAATTCCTATAAGTGAAGAAAAATAAATTTTATCTAAATAGGTTTTCAAATTAAAAAAACTCAGATCTAAAACAAAGAGAAAAAAAACCAAAGCTATAAAAATTTTTTCTAAAAGAATACTTAAATTAAGTTGATAAAATTTTTTTCTAACTATTAAGAGCAAAGAAATAAAAGTGAGTTCTTTTAAGAAAAATAAGGAAAGAAGAAAAACTGGAGAAATTTTAAAGGAGACTGCAGGAAAAAACTCATAAATGACAAAGGCTAACCAAAGATATATAAGATCTTCATAAATCAAATTAAACTACCTTTAAAAAAATTTAAGAAGATAAAAGATAATCTACCAGTTTTTCTAAATCTTTATTCTCTAAATTCTTAGTTTGATTTATATAGGGCTTCATAAAATCTTCTCTATCTGGATCTACTATAGCTTTAGCTTCTCCCTTTAAATATTTAACAAGGCTTTCTTTTTTATTTTTATAAGCTTTTGAGATACTCTTAAGAGCTGGGGCAAAAGTATCCTCTTTTAGATTATGACAGGCATTGCATCCTAATTCTTTAAATATTCTTTCTCCATTTGCTGCAAATATATTAGAATGGTGAACTATTAAAACCCCTATAAATATTCCAATTATTAAAAATTTGTTCACTTTTATTTCCTCCTCCCGTAATTTTTAAAAACACTTTTTTAATTTTTTTCTACAGATTCTTTTTCTTTTTTTTGTTTTTCCTTCTTTTCCTTTTCTTTTCTTGCATAATCTGTAACATACCATCCTGTTCCTTTTAAAATAAAACCACTTTCACTAATAAGTTTTATTAATTCTCCACCACAATCTTTACAAACCTTTAAAGGCTCCTCAGTAATCTTTTGCCATACCTCAAATTGTTTACCGCAACCTTTACATTTATATTCATAAATTGGCATACCCTCACCTCCTCTTAGAATTTTAAGAATAAATTCTATCAAAATAACGAAAAACTTTTCTCATATAAGGTAAAAAGGTAAAATCTTTAAGTGCTATTTTGGTAAGTTGATGTACTATTTTTTCTTCTTCCCATTTGTACTTTAAATAAAAATTACTTTCATATCTTATAAATCTAACAAGGTGGATTAATTCGTGAGTTAAAATATAAAACAAAAGTTCTTTTAGAAAAGGGTTTTTTCTGTTAAAAATTTTGCTTTTATTAAGACAGATAAAGTAGAAATCCTTTCTTCTTGAGGGTAAATCATGTAATAATTCACCTTTTAAAATAGTGGCAAACTCATTTTTAAAAATTTTACTGCTTTTTAAAACATATACATTATAAATTAATCTATTAATTTCTCTTTCTGAAAGTTTAAATTTTTCAATAAGATTCAACTCACAAAGATAAAGGATGTTTTCTAAATCACAAAAATAGCAAGATTTTCTAAGAAAAGAGTTTATCTCTGTCCCCTTGGATAAGATCCTATCCAAATTACCTGAAGACAGTAGTTTTGCATTTCTTCTAAACATGACTGTATCTTCTCATCTTTAATATGTCCTTCACAATCTAAAAAGAATACATATTTCCATGGTTCATCCTTAGAGGGTCTACTTTCTATTTTAGTAAGGTTTATCTTTCTTACAGCAAAACATTTAAGCACATCAAAAAGAGCACCAGGTCTATCTGCAACACTAAAAAGTAAAGAGGTTTTATCATTACCTGTGGGTTCAACTTCTGTTTTACCTATAATCCAGAATCGGGTGGAGTTCCCCTTTATGTCTTCTATATTTTTAGCTACAATTTGAAGGTGATATAATTTTGCTGCAACAAGGCTTGCAATAGCTCCTACACTTTCATCCACAGCCGCCCACTTTGCTGCAAGAGCTGTAGAAGGGACTGTCTCGATAGGAACAGAGGGTAATTTTTTTCTTAACCACTTTCTACACTGGGCAATAGCTTGAGGATGAGAAAATATTTTTTTAATATCCTCTATCCTGCCAGTTTGATTCATAAGATGATGAGAAATAGATTCATAAATTTCTCCACATACCTTTAATCCATATTCGTAAATAGCATCAAGGGTAGTTGCTACTACTCCTTCAATTGAATTTTCAATGGGAACCACTCCGAAATTAACTCTTTCACTACTAACCTCTTCAAAAACATCAACTATTGTTTCTACAGGTACAAGTTCTGCAGAGGTTCCAAAATAATTTAAGGCTGCAATATGACTAAAGGTTGCTTCAGGTCCAAGGTAGGCAACTTTTATTTTTTGTTGAACACTTCTACAGGCTTTTATAATTTCTGAATAAATAACCTTTAGTGCATCTTCAGGAAATATCTTTTCATTTATTTTTAGAATTTTATTCAATATTTCCTTTTCTCTTAACAAATCAAAACTTTCATATCCTATGTCTTCTTTAAGCTTTCCTATCTTTTTAGCAATTTCTATTCTTTCCTTTAATAATTCAACAATTTGCCTATCTATACTATCAATTTTTTCTCTTAATTCTTGAAGCTTATTGTTTTTCATATTCTATTTCTATTAAGTTGGTTTTAATTCTTAAAGAATAAAATAATTTTCTTTTTGTCTTTAAATTTTTTATTTTGGGAAGGCAATCTGAACAAATATAGGCACCTCTTCCTCCTTCTTTCTGAAACCTATCTAAAATTATTTTATTTTCTTTTACACAGAATCTTAACAACTCTTTCTTGGGCATTTTTCTTTTGCAAACTATACAAGTTCTTTCAGGAACATGTCCCTTTTTAGGCACCTATTTCTTTTTTAGCCTTTTCAATAATTTTTTCTACTTCCTCCATGGATAGTTTAGTTAATTCAGCGATTCTTTCTACAGGTGTTTCAATAAGAGATTTCAAATCTTTAATCTCTGCTTCATAAAGATATCCTGCAGTTTCATCAGAAAGTCCGGTTATTTTGAGTAATTTTAAAAACTCTGGTTCCTGACGCCTTAAATATTGAGTTTCACTCAATATATCTATTCTCCATCCTACAAGTTTAGAGGCAAGTCTTACATTTTCTCCTTTTTTCCCTATAGCAAGGGATAATTGATCATCAGGAACAATTACTTCTAAGGTTTTATTTTCTTCATCCACTATTACTTTACTGCATTCTGCTGGAGCAAGAGCATTATAAACAAATTTAGCAGGATCTGGATCCCACAAAACTACATCTATTTTTTCTCTTCCTTCTTTTTTATCAGCTCTTGCTATATTAAGTTCTTCTAATATGGTAGAAATTCTTGAACCCCTTACCCCTATACAAGTACCTACAGGATCAATATTTGGGTTAGTGGAATAAACAGCGATTTTGGTTCTTGAACCAGGTTCTCTTGCTATTGCTACAATTTTAACAATGCCTTCCTGAATCTCGGGAACTTCTTTTTCAAAAAGTTTTTTAACAAAAGCTGGATGTGAACGAGAAACTATTATTTGAGGTTCCTGTTGTCTATATACTTCTATTACCAAAGCTTTTAATCTATGTCCTCTAATATATTTCTCTCCCGGTACTTGTTCTTCTTCAGGTAAAAGGGCCTCTGCTCTTCCTAAGGAAAGAATCACCCCTCTTTTATCAAATCTGTGCACATATCCACTAACTATTTCTCCAATCTTATACTTATATTCGTCGTATATAAGCTGTTTTTCTGCAAGTCTTAATTTCTGAGAAAAAAGTTGTTTTACAATTTGAGCAGCAATACGTCCAAGATCCTGAAGTTCAACCCTTTCTCCAATTATATCACCTTCTTTAATGTTAGGATAAATCTTCTGAGCTTCCTCTATGGAAATTTCTGTTTCTTTATCTTTAACCCTTTCCACCACCTCTTTTAGTTTATAAATTTCTAAGTGACCTATTTCTTCATCATATTTAACTTCAATATGAGCTTTGTTACCAAATCTTTTTTTGGCTGCAGTCTTAATTCCCTCAACTAAAGCTTCAACCACTATTTCCTTAGATAAACCTTTTTCCTTACTTAAACTTTCTATAACTCTTTTTAATTCACCTGACATGTCATTCTCCTCTACTTTAAAATTTCATTTAAAACTGATTTCAGGTTGTAAATTTGCTTTTTTAATATTATCCAAGGAAAATTCCCAAACCTTTCCTTCTACTTCCATTTGAACTAAATCTCCCTTTATTCCTAAAATAATGCCTGTAAAATTTTTCCTTCCTAAAACAGGTGTTTTTAAAATAACCTTAGCTTTTTCTCCCTTAAATCTTTCGTAATCCTCTTTTTTTACAAGAGGTCTTTCTATTCCAGGAGAAGAAACTTCCAATATATAGGAATGATGGATAAAATCTTCCTTATCAAGTATTTCACCTACTATTCCACTTATTTTAGCACAATCTTCTACAGTAACTCCTCCTGGTTTATCTATAAAAATTCTCAAAACCCAGCCTCTTTTTTCTCTTCTCCATTCCAAATCAACCAATTCCATATTTTTTCTTAAAATAGGAATTTCTATAATTTCTCTAATTTTATCTTTAATTTCTTTTTCCATAATCTCAAAATTATTCTTAAAATTATTTCACAAATATATCAAAATTTATGAAATTTTAAAGTGAATTTTAAGCTTTAATTTTTCCTTGACTTTAACTTTGTGTTGATAGGAATTATGATAAAATAAACATAAGCGGGCGACGGGATTCGAACCCGCGACCTGAAGCTTGGGAAGCTTCCGCTCTACCCCTGAGCTACGCCCGCTTTATAATAAATTATAATTAATTTTGAAATTTTAACAAGTAAAAATTTTAGATAAGGAGCACCAACTTGAAAAATTATTACGATGTAGTTATTGTTGGAGCAGGCCCTGCAGGAATATTTACAGCTTTAGAATTAATTTCAAAAAGTAATCTCAGAGTTACCATAATTGAGAAAGGAAAGGATATCGAAAAAAGAACTTGTTACATAGAAATTTCAGGAAAATGTTTAAATTGTAAAATTTGCGATATGTTAAATGGTTGGGGAGGAGCGGGAGCTTTTAGCGATGGTAAACTTAATCTTTCCCCAGAAATAGGAGGATTTCTAATGGATTATGTGCCAAAAGAGGAATTGATAAATTTGATTGATTATGTGGATGAAATATATGTAAGAATGGGAGCTCCTCAAAAAATTTATGCTCCTGATAAAAATCAAGTAGAAAAAATTAAAAAACTTGCTTCAAAATGCGGACTTATATTTATTCCTACAAAAATAAGACATATTGGAACAGAAAAGTGTAAAGAAATCTTAAAAAGTCTTAAAGAAATTATTTCAAAAAGGGCAGATATTATTTTTGAAAACCCTGTTTTAAAAATCTTAACTTCTGGAGAAAAGGTAAAAGGGGTTAAGCTTGGAGATGGAACTGAAATTTTAGCTGACTATATAGTTGTTGCCCCTGGAAGAGCAGGTAGTAGTTGGTTAGAAACTGAAGCAAAAAGATTAGGATTACCTACTAAAATAAATCCTGTAGATATAGGAGTTAGGGTGGAAATCCCTGCCTCAGTAATGGAAGAATTGACTTTGCTTTGTTATGAACCAAAATTTCTTTATTATTCTAAAACCTTTGACGATCCTGTAAGAACTTTTTGTGTTAATCCCTACGGAGAGGTAATTATAGAAAATATAGAAGGGATATGGACAGTAAATGGACATAGTTATAGTTATAAAAAAACAGATAATACCAACTTCGCTATTTTATGTAGTACCTACTTTACCGAACCTTTTAAAGACCCTATTTTATATGGAAAAGGCATTGCAAAACTTGCCAATCTTTTAGGAAGAGAAGTTCTGGTTCAAAGATTAGGAGATATCAAAAAAGGCAGAAGATCAACAGAAGCAAGAATTTTAAGAAATCCTGTTAAACCTTCTTTAAAAATTGCAACTCCAGGGGATATTAGTTTTGTTCTTCCTTACAGATATTTGGTAAATATTTTGGAAATGATTGAAGCCCTTGATAAAATTGCTCCCGGTATTAATTCGCCTTATACTTTACTTTACGGTGTTGAAGTAAAATTTTATAGCATTAGATTTGAATTAAACAATTCTCTTGAAACTAGAATTAAAAATCTTTTTATAGCAGGAGATGGTGCAGGAATAACAAGGGGTCTTATTCAGGCTTCTGTATCAGGAATTATAATTGCAAGAGAAATTATAAAAAGAAGTCTAAATAAAGGTTAAAAATAAAATTTAAATGCAAATCCTAAATTTTATGCTATAATTTTTAAAAATCGCTTATATAGGAGGTTCTTCTTATGAAAGCTAAAGTAGAGACTTCCAGACTGGAAAGGATATTAAAAAAAGTTGAAAGTGTAGCAGACAAAAAAGCCTCTATGGCTGTTTTATCTATGGTTTTAATAGAATATAAACCTAATGAAAGTTATCTATATTTGCTTTCTACAGATCTGGAAACAGGTTATAAAGGAAAAGTTTTCGCAGAGATAGAAGGAGGTGAAACATCCTTCTGTGTTCCTGCAAGAAAATTTTATGAAATAGTTAAAAATTTTCCCGAAGATGAAATCTATTTAATTAAAGAGGATAATAGGTTAATTATAAGGGATGCTCAAGAAAGAATTCTCTATAACTTAGCCATTACTGATAGTGAAGAATTCCCAAGTTTACCTGAATTTATAGAAGAGAATGCTCTTGAAATCCCAGGAAAGGTTCTGGCTGAACTTATATCAAACACCATATTTTCTACTTCTAAAGAAGAAAGTCATTTTGTACTAGGTGGTATTTACTTCGAACCTATAAAAGAAGAGGGTGTTTTAAGAGCAGTTGCCTCAGATGGGCACAGACTTGTTAAACTTGATAGAGAAGTAATAGGAATAGAAAATGTAAATTTTAATGAGGGCTTTATTGTGGGAAGAAAAGCAGCTAAACAGATAGAAGATATTGCTGAGGAAGAATTAATAGTAAAATTAGGATATATAAATAATTATGTAGTAGTGTGGACATCAAATTCTGTCTTTTTTGCAAGAACTATAGAGGGGACCTACCCAGATTATAGAAGTGTAATACCCTCTTCTTATGAAAATATTTTAAAAGTAGACAGAAAACTTTTAATGGATGCCTTAAAAAGGGTTTCTTTAGTTATACCAGAAAAATTCAAACCTGTTACTTTTGATCTAAAACCTAATGAAATTACTCTTATTTCTCAAGAAGTAGAATTAGGGAAAGCACAAATTAAACTTAGTGCAGTCTATGAAGGAAAGCCTCTTTTAGTAAATTATAATGCAGATTATATCTTAGATGCCTTAGAAGTAATGAATTCAGAAGAAGTTGAAATTAAAATAGGAGAAGAAAGAACTCCAGCCCTCATAACTGGCTATAGAGATGAAGGATTCCTTTACTTGGTAATGCCCATGGTCTTATAAATCTAATATGAAAACTCTTAGCAAAAGCCAAAAGGAGATCAAAAAGGATATGAATTTTACTGAAAATTACGAAGCAAGTAGTATAAAAGTTCTTTCTGGTTTAGAAGGAGTTAGAGCTCGTCCTGCAATGTATATAGGTTCAACTGATATTTCAGGTTTTCACCATCTTTTATGGGAAGTTCTTGATAATGCAGTTGATGAAGCACTAGCAGGTTATGCTACAGAAATTAAAGTAACTCTTCATAAGGATGGATCTGCAAGCTGTGAAGACAATGGAAGGGGAATTCCCACTGATATTCACCCAGAGGAAGGAATTTCAGCTTTAGAGCTTGTAATGACAAGACTTCATGCAGGTGCTAAGTTTGATCATGGTGTATATAAAGTATCTGGAGGACTTCATGGAGTAGGCGTTTCTGTAGTAAATGCCCTTTCAGAATGGTTAATTGCTGAAGTATATAGGGATGAAAAAATTTATCGTCAAACCTATAAGAAAGGCATTCCAGATGGTCCTGTACAAATTGTTGGAGAAACAAAAAAAAGAGGAACCTTAGTAAGATTTAAACCTGATCCGGAAATTTTCGGAGACTTGGAGTTTGATTTAGATATAGTTCAAAAAAGAATAAAAGAATTATCCTATTTAAATCCAGAAATTAAATTTTATTTAGTAGATGAAAGAATTGGATTTTTTGAAAAATATCATTATAAGGGTGGTATTGTTGAACTGGTAAAGGCCTTAAATGCTAAGAAAAATCCCATCCATTCCAAAGTTATCTATATTTCAGGAGAAAAAGATAATGTTAAAGTTGAAGTAGCTATTCAATATAATTCTGGTTATACAGAGACTCTATATAGTTATGTAAATAACATTCATACTAAGGAAGGAGGAACTCATGTCATAGGATTTAGGAGTGCTTTAACCAAAGCTATAAATAGATATATTTCTGATGAGAAAATTCCTAAACAGTTTAAAATAAAAGTTGAAGGAGAAGATGTAAAGGAGGGGCTTTGTGCTGTAATCTCTTTAAAAGTTCCTGATCCCCAATTTGAGGGTCAAACCAAGATGAAACTTGGAAACAGTGAAATTAAACCCATTGTTGAATCCATTGTATATGAAAGCTTAATGAAATTTTTTGAAGAAAATCCAGGTGAGGCAAAAAAAATTATCCAGAAAATAACTATTGCAGCTAAAGCAAGAGAAGCCTCAAAAAAAGCAAAAGAATTGATAAGAAAAAAAAGCGAAATAGAAGAATTTTTAGTGGCTGGAAAACTTGCAGATTGTTCTGAAAGAGATCCTGAAAAAAGAGAACTATTTATTGTCGAAGGAGATTCTGCAGGAGGTTCAGCTAAACAAGCAAGGGACCGAAGATTTCAAGCCATTCTTCCTCTAAGGGGAAAGATTCTTAATGTGGAAAAGGCAAATATAGAGAAAATGCTTTCTTCTGAAGAAATAAAAAGTATAATTGCAGCCTTAGGAGCTGGTATAGGTCCTGAAAATTTTAATCCTGAGAAATGTAAATATCATAAAATTATAATTATGACTGATGCTGATATTGATGGAGCACATATAAGAACCCTTCTTCTTACTTTTTTTTATCGTCAAATGCCTGAATTAATAGAAAATGGCTGGCTCTTTATTGCTCAACCACCACTTTATAGAGTAGTAGAAGGAAAAAAAGAAACCTATCTTAAGGATGATGAAGAACTTGATAAATATATATTGAAAAGGATAGCCGAAGGGGTAAAAATCTTTTTTATAAAAGATTTACCTAAGGAAAAAATAGAAATTAAGGATTTTCGCAACTTCTTTTTAAATCTTGCTAAACTTGATCGCATCCTTTTAAATCTTTTTAAAAAGAATTATCCTTCTCAGATTGTTTTACTTCTTTTAAAAGCAGGCTTAATTAATCTTTCCATGTTTGAGGATCTTTCTAAAATGGAATCCTTAGCTAAGGATTGTCTGGAACTTGGTTTTAAAATTTCTAAAATAAAATCAAGCGAATACAATCCTAAATATTACGAATTTTTCATATCTTCAGAAAAGGAAAGTTTTATTTCCACCCGTATAGGACCTGAACTTATTTTGGAAAAAGATTTTAGGGAAGCCTGTAAAGTATTTGAAAACTTTAAGCCCTACCTTTCTTATAAACTTCAAATTCTTTACAAAGATTTAATTAAAGTTTGGGAAAACTGGATATTTTCTATAAGTGAAATTCTTCAATATTTAAGAGATGAAGGAAGAAAAGGACTGTTTATACAAAGATATAAAGGACTTGGTGAAATGAATTCAAAACAATTATGGGAAACCACTATGGATCCTAAAAATAGGGTTCTCAAAAAGGTAAGTATATACGATGCAGAAAAAGCCGATGAACTTTTTTCCATCTTAATGGGTGAAAATGTAGAGCCCCGCAAAGAATTTATTTATCAGCATGCATTAGAATATAGAGAACTTGATATATAAAATGAAAAAAGAAATATCTCAAGAAAAACTTCGTTTAGTTTTATCTAAGGAAGAGATATTAAGAAAAGTTAAAGAGTTGGCAGAAAAAATTGATAAAGATTACCCTGAAGAACCCTTAATTCTTATAGGAACACTTAAAGGAGCTTTTATTTTCTTAGCAGATCTTGTAAGAAATCTCAAAAACCCTAATATTCAGATAGACTTTATAAGGGTTAAAAGCTACGGAATGTCAGATACTTCATCTGAAAGGATTGAAATAACCAAGGAAATTGAAATTCCATTAGAAGGAAAAAATGTTATCTTGGTAGAAGACATAGTTGATACAGGATTAACTCTAAAATATCTTTATGATTATATAAAAAATTTCAACCCTAAAAGCTTTAAAATCTGTGCTTTAATTGATAAAAAAGAAAGAAGGAAAGTTGAGGTACTCATAGATTATGTAGGATTTGAAATTGAAAAGGGATTTTTAGTAGGATATGGACTTGATTTTGCAGAAAAATTCAGACACTTACCTGATATAAAAGAGGTTATAAAAGATGAGTAAGAAAAAATTTGTATGGAATTACTTAAAGAGTAGTCCTTGGTATCTCTGGGTTATAAGGATTTCAGGAGCAGTTCTTATAACCTATATAATAATAAAAGCTTTAAAGCTAAGGTACTAATTAGTGTTCAGATTTATACTTAGGATGTTCATAAAGAACAGGCATACGATTAAGCACAAAGCGATAAGTCAAAACTAATAGGGTAATCACTCCTGCACTAAGAGCTATCTCAGTCCACGCAGGGTAATATTTTTGAGAAAATGGCACATACCATTTAAAAGCTATTAAGGAAATATTTAAACGATTAACAATGACTCCAAAAGCTGTTAAAACTGCTGCTAATTTAACAAGCCATACTAATCTGTTTCTAACAGCAGATGTAAACATAAGAGCTGGAACAAGAACAAAAGCGGTTAATTCAACTATATACCAAAAGCCATAAAATCCTTTTAAATAATGCCATTTTTCATAATGAGCAAAATCAAGAAGTTTTAAAATTAAATAAGTATAAAGCGCAAGTGCTGCTGCCTTCCCTAAGCCAATAAGTTTCCTATTATAATCCTCTTCGTCGAAATCTTTTAATTGATGTTTAAAAGCTTTATGTGTGATGGTTCCTTCAATAATAACTATAGAGATACCACCAAAAATTGCTGAGATAAGAAAAAAGGGAGGTAATAGAGCAGAATACCATAATGGATGAAGTTTGTAGGGAACTACTAAATATAAACCACCAAGGGCTGACTGATGACCTCCAGCAATAATTACTCCAAAAATAGTAGCCCAGATAACAAGTTTGGCAAAGAAGTCACGAACTCTTTTCAGATCTAACCATTCAAATACTACAGGAGCAAACTCTAAAAGACAAATATTTGTATAAAGGAAGAAATGCCAACCCACTAAGAATAGCACTGAAGAAAAGCCCCAAGACCATACCAACAAAACATATAAATTATAGTACCTTCCTAAATCAAATAAAAGGGCAAATATGGCAAAAACATATCCAAGAAGACTTGATAAAGCAACAGGTTTAGCAAAATGATGATATTCTTTAAGCCCAAATAAATGGATGGCAGTTCCTACTGTAAGTCCAGGAGCAGCAAGAGCAATACCTACTAAAATATCAAATCCAATCCAAAACCCCCAGGGATATTCATCAGAAAGATTAGTAGCAGGACCTAACCCATAGATAAGTCTATATATCATAGCATAGATTCCGAAAATCAAAATAATAAATGCAATCATATTACCTATGGTAAAATTATCTCTTATAAATTCTCCGAAAGTTCTTCCCATAAGAATTTTTTCTCTAAACCAAGAGGTATTATTTTTTCTCATAGCCCTCTCCTTTTTCCTCTTTTATAGATTGTTTTTTCTTACGAGATCTTGAAATCTGGTAATAGGCACCAAAAACTAAAGGCCAGGCACCAACCACTTCAAAAAGTTTTACTGCAAATAAAAATCTTTCACTATATTCTGGTATAGGAGTTTCATCTACAGCAGGAAATCCTATCTCTTCAAATGGAACTGGTGAAATATAAAGCCAACTTGTTCCACCTACTTCCTTTTCTCCATATACATGATGTACATATTTCCCAGGATTATTATGAATTCTTTCCCAAGCTAATTTAAGAATTTCACTTCTTTTACCAAAGGTCAAAGCTCCTGCAGTACAAATTTCAACACAAGCTGGAACTTTACCCTCAACTATTCTATCATAACACATAGTACACTTCGTAATTTGAGGAGTAATAGGATCATAGTATTCATAGGCAGGAATATCGAAAGGACAAGCTACCATACAATATCTACATCCAAGGCATACACTTTTATTATAAATAACAGGACCTTCTGGAGTTTTTCTATAAGCTTCTACTAAACAAGCTGAATAACAGGCAGGATGAACACAATGCATACATTGTCTTTTCACATAAAGAGGGGTTCCCTCTTTGGTATAAAATCTATTTACCACTGTGAAATTCCCGGCGTGTGGTCTTCTTATTTTATCAAAAACTGAAGGTTTTTGATGAACTGAGGCTTCAAATTCTTTCAATGGTCTATTGGGATTTTTATTCCATTCATTACATGCCCATTCACATCTTCTACATCCTATACATTTAGAAACATCAACTAAAACTGCATATGGCTCCTCCGGAGGGGGTAAATGTTTTTTCTTCCTTTCTTCATAAATTTTCCAAACCTTTTCATTAGCCTTATTTCCAGTAGCATAAATGGATGGGGCATCTCCTTTACTATATGCTTGAGAAATTGAGGGTTTAGTAATTATAAGAGTTCCAGCTAAGACTCCCAATCCTTTTAAAAATTCTCTTCTATTCAATTCCATAAGATCTTCCCCCTTTTAATATTTCCGCTCTGTACTAAGAACATAGTAAATAAATATAAATACAAACATCGCTGTAACTGCAACTACATATTCAAATCCGTGGGCAGTAAATAATTGCTCTATTGCATACATTTTTTCACTCCCTATTATCTTTTTATTCCAAGTATATCTGTTGGTAAAGGTCTTGGTATTTTTTCTTTGTGACAATCAGTACATCTATGGGTAGGTTTTTCCAATTTCATATTATCATGACAACCAATACATTGCACATGATAAGCCGATTGTAATTTCATTTTATTTGGATTAACAGGGTTAAAATATTTAGGATGACAGTTCTGACAAGAAGGTGGGGTATCCTTTTTAGCTTCAGCAGGAGATTTTCTCTGATGATGACATCCTTCACAGAGAATCCTTAAATCATTATGAAAGTATCTTGCTAACTTACTGTTATTGGAAATACTTACTAATTTATCTATAATTTTGCGATGCGGAAAATCTGCAGGCTCAAATTCTTTCTCTAACACTTTTATTTTAATATCTTTCTTCACTACTTTTGGATCAAGTCCAGCTGTTGAAAGTGGTGGAGGTAAAGTTACTTCTTTTTTACCTGTATGACATCTATCACATACTTCTTTCTTTGGTTCTTTAGCTCTAACATCCATTAAAGGAATAAATTTGTGACAACCTGCACAATCTTTTTCTAACTTCTTTTTGTTATGACATCCTGCACAGCTATGATTTGAAAAAGTAGCATGATAAGCATCTACTATATTAACCCAGCCTCCATCAGCAATTCCTTCTAATTTGTGACAATCTTTACAGGCTTTTAGTCTTTCATGATGACATTCTCTACAGGTTTTATGATAATATTCATGATTTTTATGATTAAATCCAACCCCCTTCATCTTAGAATTCTCTACATTTATAAATACAATCTCCTTTTGTCCTCTATCAGGTCGAGGCACATTCTTAAGATCTTCTATGCTTCTATATTTACCTGTATGACATTTTCCACACTCTAAAGGTGGAACCTTTTCTCCTTCTTTTTTACTTACTTCCATTTCTTTATTAATTTTTATATGACAGCTGAGACACCTTTCATGGGCTGTTTTTTGATAAGGTAGTCCTTTTTCCTTTGTAACTTTAACTATCTGAGAAAGTTCAGGTCCTCTCTTTTTCTTACTAAGATCATGACAATAATAACAGGATTCCTCTGTTCCATTTTGATAAATTAACTTTTTCTCCTTTAAATCATAGGTATGATGACAAAGCCCACAATCCTTTTCCCCTGTCCTTTCCTTAAGCTTTATCTCATGATCATTATGAAATTTAGGATCAAACTCTACTAAAGGATATTTTATTTTAACAATTTCCTTTTCTTTGACATGACAATCTCCACAGGTAATAGGACCTGCTTTTTTCTTTTCTTTCATTTTTTCTTTATGACATCCTATACATTCATCATGATAAGCCTTTTTTAAGGCTTCTTTATCTAATTTCACTTCCTTCTTAGGAAATACAAATACCAACACATCTCTTGTTTCGATTTTTTTCTCTTTTATCAATTCATCCTCTTTTTTTATTTTAACCAATTCTTCTTTCTTTTGTCTGTGACAAATACTACAGGTTTCCCATTCCTTTTTCCCCTCTTTTTTAATAGCCTCTACATGCTTTTTGTGATCAAAAATAACCTGTGGTCTTTCTAAAGTTCCAAATATTTCAGTATGAGCAATAGCAATTTTATCCTGAGGTTCTGTAATTACTATTTCCTTAGCTGGGGGTATAGCTGGAGCAGTATAAACCTGTTTTATACCATAAACAATCAAAATTAAATAAACTAAAAATCCTAAAAGTATCAAAATAATTGTTTCTCTTTTCATATCCTACTCCTTTTATCCTTCTTCAGGTAACATTTCTTCTGGAATATACATTGTATTAACTAATAATTCGTCAAAGAACATCGTTTTAACCGGAAGTTTATAATAATTAATTATATCTTTTATACCTACATTACAGTTATGGCAGGGAGTAATTACTATTTTGGCACCTGTTGCCATTATCTGTTCAGCCTTAACTCTATTTCCTCTTGCTTTATGAGATATCCATTGAGCTAAAACTGCAAGTCCTCCTCCTGCATTACAACAAAAATTGTGTTCTCTATTTGGATACATTTCTCTAAAATCCTCACAAGTTTGTTCTACAATGTATCTAAATTTTTCAGCTGCACCTGCTCTTCTTATAACATTACATGGATCCTGCAAAGTTACAGGTTCCTTTATTTTCTTTGCAGGATCAATTTTTAGTCTTCCACTTACTAAAAGTTCGTAATAAAACTCACCTGGGTGCATAACTTCAAAAGGTATTTCTTTATATCCCATCATAGTTGGTGCCACAAAACTTGTGGCAAATCTTGGGTGTCCTCATTCCGTTAAAACTAATTTTTTAGCCCGCAGTCGTGCTGCATTTTCATAAAGTCCCCTAACAATTCTTTGCATGGTAAAGAAATCACGTATAAACATGGGCATGTTACTGCTATCCCAGTAGTCATTCATAGTAACCATTGTCCAGTCAACACCAGCTACTTGAAATATCTTAGCAATACGGTCTATATGATAAACTCCTGCCTTAGGTTCAGCAGCAAGTGGAAACCATACTATTTCTACTCCTTCTTTGTCCATGGGAATTCTTAAATTTTTCAACTCATACATTCCCTCTTCTTCTCTCCAAAATAATGTATCAATATAATCACTTTGGGACATCCAAACTTGATTTGCAGTAGCCATAAATGCCTGATTCATCTCAAACATTCTCTGGGGAACAACACCTAAAAGGAAACAAAATCTTCTTACTAAACCAATAATAAAAGTTATATCAAGTCCAAAGGGGCAATATAAACTACAGCGATGACATATATTACATTCGGTAAAGACAATTCTTGCAATATCGTATACCAATCCTGCATCAACTTTACCTTTTCTTTTCATTAACTCCCAAGCGGTCATCTTAACTTTGGCAACAGGTGCATAAGTTGGATCTCTATCATTTGACAAATACCACTGACAAGCTTCAGCACAAAGTCCACAGTGAATACATGTTTCTACAATAGCCTTTATTCTTGCAGTTTCCTTCCCAAAAACTGCCTGATAGGCTTTTTCTATCTTTTCAGGAGTTAATCTTTTTATTGTTTCATCAAGACCGGGATCATCTATTTTAGGTCTCACATATTCAGGAAAATATGAACTCCTATATACTTCTTTTTCTTCAGAAATCTCGAGTTTAATTGCCATTATTTATCCCCCCTTCAATTTTTACCAATCTTTAGTTTTCCATATTGCTGTTTGTGATGCCATCCAAGCTCTGGTAAAGAAGAAATAATACATATGAGTAAGTCTTGTAAGCGGAATAGCAATAAGCATAATTTCCCCAAACATTATATGAAGATTTAACATAGCTCTATAAGGTAAAATCCACTGATAATGAGCTAAAAAGCCTGTTAAAAAAGTAAAAAGACATATAAATACAAAAACAAAATCGGAATAGCTTGTTACAAATCTAACTGTGGGATCAAAAATTCTTCTACCAATGAAAAATAAACAACCAATTATCACAAAAATACTCCAAACATCTGCTACAGTTTCTGATAAAGTCCACCAAGAAATACCCCAAGATTCATACCATAAAGCATTATGTGCATAAAGAAAAATGGGAACAAAAACTATACCTGTATGAAAAAGAAAAGTAAAGGTAGTGAAATAAGGTTTTAATCTCCAATTTCTGGAAGCAAAGGGAATCAGCCAATGAAGCCAAGATTTAATAGCTGCTTTAATATTAATAAAAGGTAAGACTACTTTTTCTTTTTTAGCTAAATTTATTAAAGTATAGATTCTATATATACTTCCCACTATAAAAATTATAAAAGTTATCCATACCATAGGTCCTCTTAAAAAATTATAAAGTGCTACACTTTCTAAAAATCCCATATCTCTCCCTCTTAAGTTTATATTTCATTAATAGAAAATACTTTTCTACAATATTTTCCATCTTTAATACATCTAACAAGAATTTTTGAACCATCAGGACTAAACACAGGATCCCATAACCATTCATAGGCTTCCTTACCTATCTTCCCATCTACAACAAGATAGTATTTCCCATCTCTTTCTGCTCTTACTGCAATTTTATCTCCAGCAGGTGAAAAAACAGGGTCCCAAACATTATCAAAGGTTTCACTCCAAGGATTACCATCAACAGCAACAGTATATTTATTATTATGCTTTACTACTACTGCTATTTTTTTACCATCTGGACTAAAAATAGGATCTAAAACCATTTGATTAAATGTAGTCTTCCAGGGGGTTCCATCAACAGCTACAGTCCACTCTCCAGGAGATAAAGTTACTACTGCTGCTAATTTCTTTCCATCTGAACTAAACTTTTGTTTCCACACCTGTAGAAAATAAGGCCATATTGGGTCTCCATTTTTAGCAAGGGTCCAACCTTGTGGAGTTTGAACAGGAGCTATAACATCAGAACTTCCAGGAACAAAGATAGGTTCCCAACATCCTCCAAACTCCTTATCCCATGGTTTTCCATCAACTACTATAGTGTATTTAGAAAGGTCAGTCATTATACAAGCTGCCACATGATTTCCGTCATCGCTAAAAATACCCCCATAAACACTCATAAAAGAACTATCCCAAGGAATACCATCAACTGCTATAGTATAGTTTTTTTCATAAAACCAAAAGATATCCAATTCTCTTCTTGGATTTATCTGAACACGAGATGCGGTTCTCTTTCCATCAGGGCTCATTATCACATCTCTTACTTCAACAAAAAGATTTTCCCAAGGCTGATCATTTAAAATTACTCCTTGAGTCATTTCAGGAGTTCTAAAATTAGCAGCTATGCTTTTAGTATCAGGACTTAAAGTTAAATTCCACATCATATCAAAAGTATTTTCCCAACGAGTTTCTCCCTTATCTCCAATAATTACTGTCCATTGATAATCGCTATATCCGAGACAGATAGGTTCATTATCTAAATTAAATTTAAGTGAATACATTCTATCAAAAAGATCTTCCCAAGTTTCTCCATTAACACAAAGTGTAAACTTTCTTGTTTCAGGCTGAACTATTCCTGCAATTTTTTCACCATCAGGAGAGGGAGTAAGCTCTCTTATATCGATAAATTTTTCTTTCCACTCTTTTATATTGGCAATAACTTTGTTCCTGGTCTCCCAATCCCAACTCTCTTTCATTAGAAGAATCCTCCCTTTCTAAAATGACTTAGATTTAAATTTTAAATTTTGGTAAAATTTTAAAAAAAAGTCAAGAGTATATAAATACTAAAAAATACAATAATTTTTATAAATTTTTCAAAAAATTTTTTTTATTCTTTCTTTTTTTTAATTTTTTAGGCTTTTTTGCTTACATATTTATTTATTTAATTAATTAAAAAATTTTTGATAAAACAAAACTTCTTTTTTAAAATCTTTTTCTTTTAAGGTTTTTAAAAAATCCTCGGAATATCCCATAAATTCTGGTTCCCCTTCTTTAACTTTTATAATCCATTCACTTAAGAAAAGTGCCAATAAGTTTGTTTCTAAAAAAATTATAGTAATATCTTTTTCTTTTAAAGTTTCTAACCAATTAGTAAAATATTTAAGATCTTCTAAATGCAACCCCTGTAAAGGAAATTCCAAAAATAAATAATCAAATTTAACATTAGTGGAAAGTTTTTTAGCTATAAAAATTCTTTCCCTTTCTCCTCCTGAAAGTTCATCAATACTTTGACCCAATTTTAAATAGGAAAGATTTAATTTCTTTAATAACTCTACCTTTTCTTTTATTTGATAAATATTACCAAATATAGGTAATGCTTCCTCTACAGTAAAATCAAAAATTTCTGCAATTTTAAATCCTTTATAAGTTAAATTTAATACCTCAGGATTTAAACGCTTGCCAAAACATTCTTCACAAATAGTACATAGTTTTAAAATTTCCGTCTCCCAAATTTTCTTTCCTTTACCTTTACAAGCTGGACAAACCCCTTCTTTAGTATAAAAACTAAAATGCCTTTTGGTAAATCCTTTCATTCTTGCAGAAGGAAGTTTTATCAGTATTTCTCTTAAATCATCCCAAATACCTATATAACTTATCAATAATTCATCTTTTCCTTTAAAATCCTTAACCTCAACTCTTAAAACCTTTTCTCCTTTTTTCTTTAAATTCTCATAAAGTTTTTCAAAAAATAAAGTTTTCTTGCTTCCTATATTCCCAAAAATTAGATTTATGCCCCTTTTTAATAAGTCTATTTTTTGATCATTTAAGAAAATACTAATTAATTCTGTCTTTTCTTTACTTAAGAGCATTTTTTTGAGTTTTCTTTTTCCTTTTAAATATTCAGAAGTTAAAGTATCAGGCTCTTTTAAAAACCTTTCTTTAAAATCTGCTTTTATTAAATATCCCCCTTTTTCTCCTCTTTCTGGACCAAGTTCTATTATATAATCAGCTTTTTCAATTATATAAGGATCATGTTCTATAAGAATTATTGAATTATCATTTTCTATTAAATTTCTTAAAATTGAAAGAAGTTTTTCTTTTTTCTTTATATCAAGCCCAAGTGTAGGCTCATCTAATATATAAAGTACTTTATTAAGATTGGCTCCAAAAATAAGAAGTATCTCTAAAAGTTTTCTCTCACCAACAGATAAATTAAAAACAGGGGTTGAAAGCTTTAAATAATCTAATCCTAAAAATAAAGCTTTTTCTAATTTAAAAAATAAGGACTCAAACCAGATTTTAAGTCCCTCTGAGATATTCAAACTTTTTAAGGTATAATAAAATTCCTTTATTGATAAATTGAACCAACCTTCTAAAGTATTTCCAAAAAGTTTGCTCTCTAGTATAAAAGGTTCTAATTTTAAGCCCTTACAATTTTTACAAATTATTTTCTCTTTATAACCATATCCTCTACAGAATTTACATTTTGTCCATTCTGTTAAAAGTTGATTTCCACATTTCAAACAAATAGGTTTAAGATTAAAAAAACATTCTTTTCCATCCAAAAATCTCAAAATTATCCTTCCCTGATTTAAACTCAGACTTAATTTTAGATTTTCTAAAAATCTCTCTGTAGATCTCTTTTCCTTTATCATTCTATCAAGTAAAAGAAAAATATTGTCAAATTTAGTAGGAATACTTTCTTCAGATAAATCAATTTCTTTGTTATCAACTATATATTTAGTGTACCCTTGAGATAATAAAAATTCCAAAGCTTTTGGTGTACTTTCTGGAAGAGGAAGAAGAAAATAAAATTTTTCTCCCTCCTTTAAACTTTGATACCACTTTATAACTTTATTAGGATTAGTAACTTTGTTAAATTCTCCACAAAAACAACATTTATATTCTCCAAATTCCTCAAAAAGCACTCTTAATATTTGATTCAATGAAAGAAATTCTCCTACTGTTTTATAAGGATGCCAATATTTAACTCCCTGAGTCATTGCTATAATAGGAGGTATAGGGGAAATAAATTTAGCCTTAGAAGTAGTATTAATAATCTTAAATTCTTGGGAATAATTTAATATCTGGAAAAGTCTATTTTTACCTTCTTCAGCTATGGTATTGATGGCTAAAGAACTTTTACCGGATCCAGAGGGACCAGTTATGACTACTAAAGAATTTAAAGGGATTTTTAGGTCAAAACCTTTTAAATTATGAGTATATACTTCCTTAAGTTCTAAATATTGCAAGGCTATTTTTAAAATTGATTTCTTACCTTTTTAAGCCAAGACATAAATTCTTCATAAGTTAAAGTATTCAAAATATCCTTTTTTTCGCACCAGCCTCTTCTTGCCACTGCTGTACCCAGAGGTAAATATTCTATTTGATCTATAAAATGGGCATCTGTTCCTATAATTAAAGGTATACTTTTTTCCTTAGCTGCTCGTGTATTTACATCATTTAAATCAAGTCTTTTGTAATAGGCATTTATTTCTAAAGCTTTACCATATTGAGCTGCTACTTCAAGAATTTTAGGCATATTTATTGCGTAAGGCTCTCTTTCTCCTATTACTCTTCCTGTAGGATGAGCAATAGCATGAACCAAAGGATGCTTTAAAGCTGAAATTATTCTATTAGTGATCTGTTCTTCTGTTTGCTGAAATCCTGTATGTATGGCAGCAATAACAAAATCAATTTCAGCTAAAATTTCATCAGGATAATCCAAAGTTCCATCAGAAAGTATGTCAACTTCGGCTCCAAAAATTAATTTAACCTTAGAAGATCTTTTATTTAATTCTTCTATGTGTTTTTTTTTCTTGAAAAGATCTTCTACCGGAACACCCCCTGCCACTTTTAATCCCTGAGAATGATCACATATTGCTACCCAAGAAAGACCTAATTTTTCAGCTTTAGTTATTATTTCTTCTAAACTTGCAGTTCCATCACTGTATTTAGAATGAACATGGGCATCTCCAAGAATTTCATTGTATTCAACCAACTTAGGCAATTTTCCTTGCAAAGCTGCTTCTATTTCTCCCCAATCTTCTCTTATTTCTGGAGGAATAAAAGGAAGCCCTACAGAGGCATACACTTCCTCTTCCGTTTTTCCTGCAATCTTTTCTTCTCCTCTAAATACTCCATATTCATTTATCTTTAATCCTTTTTCCAAAGCAAGTTCTCTAACTCTAATATTATGAGCTTTTGAACCTGTAAAATAAGCAAGTGCTGCTCCCCAGGAATCAGGTTCAACCACTCTTATATCCATCTGAATACCGGTTTTAAGTCTTACACTGGTCTTAGTTTCTCCAAAGGCTATTACCTCTTCAACTAAGAATAGCTCAGTAACCTTTTTCATTACCTTTTCTGGTTGAATAGAAGTAATAAGAACATCTATATCTTTAACAGTTTCTTTTTTTCTTCTTATACTTCCAGCTACAGCAATATTTTCAACAGGACTTTCTCTCTTAAGAATTTCCATTATCTCTTCAGCTAAAGGTAAAACTTCTCCAAGAGGTCTTCTTCCCCTTTTTTCTCTAAAAAGGACTATACCTTTTAAAATATTTTCTTCTGTTTTCCAACCAAAGCCTGGAAGTTTAGCTATTTTATGCTCTTTACAGGCTTTTTCTAATTCTTCTATATTAGTAATACCTAATTTTTCATAAAGCACCTTTACTTTTTTAGGACCTAGACTTGGAATTTCCAAAAAATCTAATAATACTAAAGGTATTTCTTTTTTCAGTTCTTCATAAAGTGAAAGAGTTCCTGTTTTTAAAATTTCTTTGATTTTTCCTGCTAAATCTGGACCTATTCCTGGCAATTTTTCCAGTTTTCCTTGCTTTGCTAACTCTTCAACATCTGTGGTGAGTGCTTCTATAGTTTGGGCTGCCTTCTGATAAGCTCTTATTCTGTAAGGATTATCCCCTTTTATTTCTAAAAGCGCTGCTACTTTATTAAAAATCTCTGCTACTTCTTTATTTTTCATTTATCTTAAATTTTAAAAACTTTTTTAGACTTTACAAGATTTGACAAATTTGACTTATAAAATTAATTTATTAAATTTTCTTTGATTTTCTAAAATTTTTTAAAATTTTCTTTTATTTAAAAATTTGACTTTTTAAGAATTTTATGCTATTTTATTTTAAAATTTTCTTTTTGGATTAGAAAATGAAAAACCTTTTAAATATTTTAACTTTTTTTATTTTATTTTTAATTTTTATCAATTTTAGTGTAAGTAAAGCTTTCACCTCTGATCAATATCCAGAAATTAATGCTCTTTGTGCTGTAGCAATTGATGGAAAAACAGGAAAAATCCTTTATGCTAAAAACCCTCATTTAAAAATACCTCCAGCAAGTACTGTAAAATTGGTAACCGCTATGGTGGTTCTGGATTATCTTCCTATATCTCAAAAAGTAAGAATATCTAAAAATGCTTCTCAAACACCTAGTGTTTCTCCTAAATTATACGAAAATGAAATTTATACAGTAAAAGATCTTCTTTATCTTATGCTTATGAAATCCTCTAATCAGGCAGCAGTAGCTCTTGCCGAAGCTGTAGCTGGATCTGAAGAAAATTTTTCTTTATTGATGAATAAAAAAGTTTATAGCTTAGGGCTTAAAAATTCTCATTTTGTCACAGCTTCTGGATTGCCTGGAGGAGATCAATATACAACTCCCTATGAATTAGCTATTATATTTTATGAAGCTTTAAAATATCCTTTAATTAAAGAAATCATAAGCACCCCTGTTAAAATAATAACTTCCGAAACAGGAAGAACCTTAGTTATTAAAAATACAAATAAACTTTTAGATGACCCTGAGTTAGAAGAGAGTATTATTGGAGGTAAAACAGGCTTTACAAGAGCTTCTAAGCATTGTTTGGTAAACGGAGTTTATGTAGATGACAAATTAATTATTACTTCCATATTAGGTTCTCCTAATAGAGAATCTCTTTGGCGGGATTCCAAAAATCTTATAAATTTTGCTAAATTAGTCTTAACTCAACAGATCTCTCCTATATTTATCACTACAGTAGTAAATAGTAGGGTTTTAGCAAATAAGGAATTTAAGCCTTTTCATTCAAAAATTTACAAACACTCTAAATTGGGTTATAATAAAAGACACTTCAAAAATTATGTTAAAAATAAAGGTTCTAAAAAGATACTTGCCAAATCTAAAAAATATAAATATTTGTTTAAAAAATCATCTGTGGCAAAGAACATTAAATTCAAAAATACTAAATCTTAAACTCAATTGAGGTTTAACTTATGCATATTGCGGTAATTGGTGCAGGATATGTGGGATTAGTATCAGGAGCCTGTCTTGCAGATTTTGGAATGAGAGTTATTTGTGTAGATAAGGATAAAGAAAAAATTGAAAAATTAAAAAAAGGAGAAATACCTTTTTATGAACCAGGACTTGAGGAGTTAGTCAAAAAAAATATCAAAGCTGAAAGGCTTTATTTTACCACCAATCTTGAAGAGGCAGTAAAAAATTCTTTGGTAATTTTCATTTGTGTAGGTACTCCTTCTAATCCTGATGGTTCTGCAGATTTAAGTCAGATTAAAGAGGTTGCTCTCTCTTTAGCAGAGGTAATTGATGAATATAAAGTAATTGTTACTAAAAGTACTGTTCCTGTAGGTACAAATCGCTGGATAAAATCTTTGATTGATGCTAATAAAAAAAGTGATGTTGCAGTAGATATTATTTCTAATCCTGAATTTTTGAGAGAAGGAGCTGCTGTAGAAGATTTTATGCATCCAGATAGAGTTATAATAGGTGGAGAAAGTGCCTATGCCATTGCTATTATTAAGGATATTTATCGCCCCCTTTATTTAGCTGAAACACCTTTTATTATTACCAATCTTGAAACAGCAGAGCTTATTAAATATGCTTCCAATGCCTTTTTGGCAACTAAAATTACTTTTATAAACGAGATAGCCAATTTTTGTGAAAAGGTAGGAGCTGATGTAACTGTAGTTGCTAAAGGAATGGGACTTGATCCAAGAATTGGAGTTAAATTTCTAAATCCAGGACCAGGATTTGGAGGTTCCTGTTTCCCAAAAGATGTTAAAGCCCTTGTTCATCACGGAAGATCCATAAGCTCTCCCTTTAAAATTTTAGAAGCTGTTCTTGAGGTTAATGAAAAACAGAAACTAAGAGCGATTGAAAAGTTAGAAATATTTTTAGAAGATCTTTCAGGAAAAACTATATCTATCTTTGGTCTTTCCTTTAAACCAAATACCAGTGATGTAAGAGAAAGCCCTGCACTTGTTATAATCCCAGAACTTATAAAAAAAGGTGCTAAAGTTAAAGTATATGATCCTGTAGCAATAGAAGAATTTAAAAACACTGTAGGAAATTGGGAAATAGAATATTCAAGTACCCCTTTAGAGTGTGCAAAAGATTCAGATGCTATAGTAATTCTTACTGAATGGAATGAGTTTCGCTTTCTTGATCTTTCTCAAATTAAAAAGGTAATGAAAACCCCTATCCTTATAGATATGAGAAACATATATGAACCTTCCATAGTAAAGAAACTTGGTTTCAGCTATTCAGGAATAGGAAGAGCTTAAAAATTCTTGCAGAAAGGGGTTATTTTTCTTTTCTTCTCCTATAGTTGAAGTAGGTTTTGGTCCATAGTCATGCCCTGGATAGATTTTGGTATCATCAGGAAGAATTAGAAGTTTTTTCATTATAGAATCTATCATTTGAAAATAGTTTCCTCCAGAAAGATCAGCTCTTCCTACAGCTTCTACAAATAAAGTATCTCCTGTAAAAAGTACCTTGTATTTTTCATTATAAAAACAGCTTGAACCAGGAGAATGACCTGGTGTATGAATTACTCTTAAGTATTTTTTACCAAATTTAATTATATCACCTTCTTCAAAAACTTTATCTGCTTTTGGATTTTCACTAAACCCCCAGGATTTAAACATAGAAAAATTAGCTGGATCTTTAAAAAATTCCTCATCTAATTTATGTACTAAATAGGGAGCTTTTAATTCTTTTCTTAAGTATTCAACACCAGCCACATGATCAGGGTGAGCATGGGTTCCTAAAATAGCTACAATTTTTAAAGATAGCCCTTCTATTTTTTCTAAAATTCTTGGATCAGCATCACCTGGATCAATAATAACTCCCTCCTTAGTTTGGGAACAATAAATTATATAACAACAAACCTCTAAAGGACCTACTATTAATCTTTCTATTTTCATTTTTTACCTCTTATTTAGTTTTTCTAAAATTTTTTTTGCTGCTTCTTCTATGCTTATTTTATCTGTATTTAGCCTAAAATGAGAAAACCTTTCATATAAAGGTATTCTTTCCTCTAAAATCTCGTTTATTTCTTTTTCTAAGTCTAAATTTTTAAGAGCTGGTCTTTGATAAAAAGTTTTTTCATCTTCTTTCATCCTCTTTAAGATAACTTCAGGTGAAGAATATAGCCACACTACTAAACTATCTTTTAAAAGCCCTTCCATCTCCTCTTTATGAATAACACTCCCACCTCCAAGAGCTATTACTGCATTTTTAAGTTTTTCAAATTTTTTCATCTCTTCCTTTTCTATTTTTCTAAAGTATTCCCATCCTCTTTCTTCTACTATTTCCTTTATAGTTTTCCCGAATTTTTCTTGAATAAGAATATCAAGATCTAAAAACTCCCAATTTAATATTTCTGCTAATCTTTTTCCAATTGTAGTTTTTCCAACACACCTAAACCCGATCAAAATAATTTTATTCATAAAGTTTTTCTATATAATCCCAAAATTCCGGGAAGGACTTAGCTACACATTCAGGACTTTTTATTTTTATACCTCCTGTTTTTAATCCCAGAATAGCAAAAGACATGGCAATACGGTGGTCATCATAGGTGTTAATAATAATTCCTTTTTTAAATTCTCTAGTTCCTTCAATTATAGCTCCATCTGGCAATTCCTCTGCTTTGACCCCAAGTTTTTTTAATTCTGTAACCATAGCTTTAATGCGATCTGTTTCTTTATAACGAAGATGGGGAGCACCTTTAAGGATTGTTTTCCCTTCTGCAACTGCTCCTAAAATACACATGGTGGGAAATAGATCAGGAGTATCACCAAGGTCAACCTCAATACCTTTAGGTACTCCCTCAAATTTAACTTTAATTCCTAAAGGTTTTAAAATTTCTATCTCTGCACCCATTTTCTTTATATAATCTAAAAATTTTACATCTCCTTGTTTTGAACAGGGATTATAATTTTTTATAATAATTTCGCCTTTACTTAGAATAAGAGGTATAGCTAAAAAATAAGAGGCTGTAGATGCATCTGCTTCAACCTCATAGACTGTAGCTACATAATTAGATTTGGAAACCTCAAAAATATTTTCAAAAAACTTAACCTCTACTCCAAAAGATTTCATCACATCAAGAGTAAGATCTATATAAGCTTTTGAAAGAACCTCTCCTTCAATAATAAGTTTTAATCCTTTAGGTAGATAGGGTCCTATAAGCAGAAGTGCAGAAATAAACTGACTACTTATATTCCCGGGAAGGAAAATATCACGAGAAACAAGGATTGATTCCTTAATTCTTATTGGTAAAAAACCTTCTTTCTCAAGACATTCTATATTTGCAGAAAGTTTTTTTAAACTCTCAATTAAAAGTCCCATAGGTCTTTCATGAAGTCTTGGTTTCCCATAAATTTCCACATAAGAACCTTTACCAAGCGAGGCTAAGGCTGTTAAAAATCTCGCACCTGTTCCATTATTTCCTAAATAAATTTTCTTTCCTAAGAGAAGAGGTGGATATTTTCCTTCCACCTCCCATATATTTTTTTTCTCTTTTATATTTACTCCCACAGCTTTTAAAGCTTCCTTTAATAAAAGGGTATCTTCACTTATCAAAGGATTAATAATTTTGGAAATCCCTTGAGCAAGGGCACTACATATAAGAGCTCTCTGGGTTAAGCTTTTAGAAGTAGGAAGTTTAAAACTGATTTTTTTTAAATTTTTTAAAGGTTTTATTTCCTTTGAATTCATTTTAAAATTTCCTTTTCCAAATTCTTGGCTTCTTCATATATAGCTTTTTTCATTAATTCTAAGGGGGGTTCCATGCCTGTCCAAATTTTAAATTGTTCTACTCCTTGATAAAGAAGCATTTGCAATCCATCAATTATTTTGCCATACCTTTCTGCAAGAGATAAAAATTTTGTTTTTAAAGGTAAATAAACTATATCCATAGCAACTTTAAATCGGGAAATTATTTCTTCTCCAACTGGAGTTTCCCAGGATTTCAAACCTACACTAGTTGCCTGAATAATAATATCTCCATCTGCCTTTTTAAGTTCTTCCCAAGGTTTGGCAGTTATTTTAAATTTTTTTTCTAAAAGTTTAGCTTTTTCAAAGGTACGGTTATAAACATATATTTTCTTAGCTCCTCCTTTTATAAGAGCATAAATTACAGCTTTTGAAGCACCCCCTGCTCCTATAACAACTACTTTTTTATCTTTAAGTTTAACCCCATTTTCTTCAAAAGCCTTTAAAACTCCTATCCAATCAGTGTTAAATCCTTTTAAAATTCCTTCTTTATTTAAAATAGTATTTACTGCTCCAATTTCCTGAGCAATTTCGTCTATTTCATCTAAATATTCTATAATCTTTTCTTTGTGAGGAATGGTTACAGAAACCCCTTTAATATTAAGTGCTCTTATTCCTTCTACAGCTTTAGCTAAATCAGAGGGTCTTACTTTAAAAGCTCCATATACTGCTTTTACATTCTTTTCTTTGAATGCAAGGTTATGCATTATTGGAGATAAAGAGTGACTTACTGGATCTCCAATAACCCCATAAACTTCATACATAATTTATTTTACCATCTCTTTAAGCAGGTTGTAAACTTTTATAGCTGATTTTATATCAAACTGACCAGGTGCTACAGCTTCATCTTTAGAAAGAACAACATAGGTAAAGGGTGATCCACAGAATAAAGATAAAATTCTACTTAATTTCCCTTTTTCTCCCATTCCAAAACTTATTAATTCTATCCCTTTTTCTTTAGCTTTAAAAATAAGATTCATAAGTTTTAAAGAGTCTTCCAAATTTTTACTCATATAGACTATTTTAGCTTTTTTAACACCCCTTTCTTTCATATGTAGTAATAATCTCATTAAATATCTTTCTAAGGGCGAATTTTTAAAATCATGATAAGAAATAAGAGCTTTATCAAAGTTTAAATCTTTAAATTGAAAAAAAAATTTTTTAAAGAATTTCCATTCTATATCAACAAGATAGAAATTTTCTTTAAGTGCCCAAAGTATCCACTCTAATTTAATTTTATCAGAAATTTTTTTATATCCTCCTTCCTCATAACTTCTGAAAGTAAATATAAATTTGTAAGGAAGCTTAAGAATATTCTCCAACTCAAAGAAATTTAGTTCTTCCAGATAATCGGCTCTTATTTCAAAAAGATCGGTGTATTTAGACCCTTTTTCTATTTTTTCAAAAAGATTTTTATAATTTCTTTCTGCTAAGGTAAGACAGAACATTAAATATTGATATTAGAAAGGTAGTTGTAAATTATTTGATCATAACTGCTTGTTAGTTTGAAAACCTTTTTAGCTAATTCAAATCTTGTTTTTAGAGTTGTATTCCCATATTTTTTTATTTCTTCAAGAACCTTAGGGTAGTCCTGCGGATCAATAACCACAGTAACATATTTAAAATTTTTTGCTCCTGCTCTTATTAGAGTTGGACCTCCGATATCAATATTTTCTATAGCTGTATCAAGATCTATTCCTGTTTTGACTACCTTTTCAAAGGCATAAAGATTAACCACTATAAGATCTATAGGTTTTATATTATGTTTTTTAATAGTTTTCATATGGTCTTCTTTATCTCTTTTAAATAAAATCCCTCCGTGAACCTTAGGATGAAGTGTTTTTACTCTTCCTTCAAGTATTTCTGGAAATCCTGTTAATTCAGAAATATCAATAACCTTAACACCTCCTTCTCTTAAAACCTTTGCTGTTCCACCCGTGGAAACAATTTCTATAGCTAAATTTTCGAGTTCTTTAGCCAATTCAACAATTCCTGTTTTATCTGTAACACTTATTAAAGCTCTTTCTATTTTATACATTTTTAAGTTTTCCAAATACCTATCTCTTCGTCAGTTAAATAGCAAGCAGGATCAGGAGCCCATATATCTCCTGTAACAGCCTCAGCTCTTGCTCTGAAATTACCTGCGCAGAGATCTAAAAATCTACATTGGGCACATCTACCTTTTACATACTTTTTCTTTTCTTTTAATTTTGCCATAAGAGGATTTGAAGTATCCATCCATATTTTACTAAAAGGTCTTTCTCTTACATTTCCAAAGGTATAGGTACGCCAAAACTGATCAGCATAAACAAATCCATCCCAAGAAATACATCCAATTCCAACTCCACTATTATTCCCTCCATTTATTCTCAAAAGCTCATATACCTCTTCTGCCTTTGGATGGTTTTCCTTTTTCATTCTTAAATAGAGATAAGGTCCATCTGCATGATTATCAACTGTCAAGACTTCAACTTTTAAATTTTTATCGTGCAATTCTTTTGTTTTACTGATAATGTAATCTACCCAATAACGGGTCTCTTCGTGACTCAGGTCCTGATCTATAAGTTTTGATCCCCTTCCAGAATAAACAAGATGATAAAAACAAACTCTTGGAATTTCCAATTCTTCAACCAATTCAAAAATTTTAGGTATTTCCTTGGCATTAAGTTTACTCATAGTAAACCTTAAACCAACTTTAAGTCCCTCCTTTTTGCAAGCAGATACAGCTGAAATTACTTTTTCAAAGGCTCCTTTTACCCCTCTAAATCTATCATGAACCTCCTTCCAGCCATCAAGACTTATACCCACATAGGACACACCAAGTTTTTTTAACTCTTTAGCAAGAGCTTCATCAATAAGTATACCGTTAGTAGAAATAACTGTTCTTAATCCAGAACTTACTGCTTTATGAATCAAATCAAGAATATCTGATCTTACTAAAGGCTCGCCTCCAGAAAAAAGAATTACAGGAGAACCAAATTGAGCAAGGTCTTCAAGAAGTTTAAATCCTTCCTTTGTAGTTAGTTCATCAGGTGCTGGATTGTTATCAGCTTTGGCATAACAATGAATACATTTCAAATTGCAAGCTTTAGTAACATTCCAAACAACTACAGGTCTTTTATCCTTAAGGGAGGTCTTTCCATATCTTATATGATCAAGTGCCTCAACTGCACCACAATAAAGTTTAGATATACTTATCATTTTTTAATTACCTCTTTAGCCATTTTTCTATCTTTTCAATAATTTCCTTTTCTTCAAAGGGACAAAATATTATATCATCAGCTCCGCAATCTTTAGCTTTTATTTCTTCTTCTTTATATTTACACTTACAAACCGCTAAAATAGGTATCTCTTTTGTTTTCTCGTTAGATTTCAGTAAAAGTGTCACTGCAAATCCATCAAGGAGAGGCAAATCTTTTTCTAATATAATAAGCTTGGGCTTTTCCTTCTTAGCTAATTCTAACAAAGTTTCACCATCTTCAATAACTTTGTATTTAATCTTGAGATCCTGTAAGAGTTTAACCAATCTATTATATAAACTCTCTGAAAGAGCTAAATATACCATTTAATTATTTTTCAAATTAAAAGATATTTCTCTATAAATTTTTCTGGATCCTTAAAAGCTAAAGAGTTAATATAAATCACATCTTTTCCGTGTATTTCCTTTAAGTAATTTAGGCTATATTCCAATTTAGACACTACACTCTCACAATAAGAAAAGACTCCCCAATTTTTTTTAATTACCGCTTCTAATATGGTATCAACCGCATCCTCAGTAAAAATTATTTTAAAAAAGTTTTTTCTTTCAAAAGCCATCTCATAATTCTTAATTTGTCTCCAGAGAGATAAAACTTCTTCCAGAGCCCGATTTAGTTCTATATCTTTTTCCTTATATAATTTAAATATAAGTTCCAATCTTTTTGGCGTAATTTCTAATTTGTCCTTTGAAAATAATCTTTGCTTATGAGTTAAGTAATTTTCTACCCTTTTTTTCTCATCCTCTAAAGCTCTATAATAATTTTCTTTCCACTTATAAGCATAAGGAGATTTACTTATAGCTGTTAAGACTTTATATGGATCTTCAACAATTTCCTTAGTTACACCCAAAAAATTGATAGATAAAGAAGGAAGTGTTCTTTCAAAGGGAATAAGAATTCTTTCCAAAATACGAGCAAGGGCACGGGCACCTGTATTTTCCTTATAAGCAATTTTAGCTATCTCTCTTAATGCATCATTTGTAAAAGCAAGATCTATTTCATAAACCTTAAAATCTCTTTTTTTATTTATTACTATAGGATCATTTGGATTAGCAAGTATTTCGTATAATTCATCTTCTGTTAAAGGCTCAAATATAGCAATAACAGGAAATCTACCCACGAATTCCCTTTCAAATCCATAATTTACTAAATCTTCAGGAGTAACAAATTTTAAATAATTAATCTTTATTTCTTCTTTACTTTCTATTTCAGAAATAAAACCAAGTCCCTGTTTTTTAATTCTCTTTTTGATAATCTCTTCCAATCCTTGAAATGCCCCGCTTACAATAAAGAGTACATATTTCGTATTAAGAGTGATTTTTTTTCTTTTTATCTTTCCGTGAGGTTCTGAAACTTCAAAAAGGGGGTAATTTTCTTGAGGAATTTTAATTTCTACTTCAGTTTCTTCTAAAGGTTTTAGCAGGGCTCTTTGAACTCCAGTTCTTGAAATATCAGGACCTATTGTTTCTCCAGAAGAAGCAATTTTATCAATCTCATCTAAAAATACTATTCCAAATTGAGCCTTCTCTAAATCCCCATTGGCTTCCCAGTATAAATCTCTAATCAAATCTTCTATATCTCCTCCTACATAACCTGTCTCACTAAATTTAGTAGCATCTCCTTTAACAAAGGGAACTCCAATTTTTTTAGCAATAAGTTTTATCATATAAGTTTTGCCAACTCCTGTTGGTCCTATAATAAAAATATTATTTTTTATAAATTCAGTTTGATCTTCTTTATCAGGTTTTAAAAGAAAATTCTTGATTTTATGAAAATGGGTACAGATCTTGGTTGCTATAATGGTTTTTGCCTCTTTTTGACCTACAATGTATTCGTCTAAATAGGCTTCAAGTTCTGCAGGTTTAAGACTAAATTCATAAAAGATTTTATAATTTTTTGAGGAATCAATTTTTTCTACTTTGTATTTAGGTGTTTTAAGCATAACAAAATTTAATATACGTCCTTTTTCAAAAAAGTAAATATTTTTATAATAAATCCTCTGGATCTATATCAACATTTAGCTTCAGCCCTACCACTTTAAAATTTGTTAAAAACTTAAATAATATATTATTTATTGGCTTATAATTTTTGGTTTTTAAAATTATATGCCATCTATAAAACCCTTTTAATTTTCTGAAAGGACAAGGTGCTGGACCCATTATTTCTGTATCCTTAATCTTCATTTCTGAAAATAAATTTTCCAAATATTTTTTAGCTTCTATACATTTCTCTTTTACCTTTTCTTCTTTTATACCCTCAATCCTTATAACCACAAGCCTAACAAAAGGAGGAAAAAGAAATCTTTTTCTGAGTTTAATTTCTTCTTCATAAAACTTTTCATAATCCTGCTTTAAGGCATATTTTATAGCGTAGTGATCTTTTATAGAACTTTGGAAAATTACCTTTCCTTTTTCTCTTTTTCTTCCTGCTCTTCCTTCCGCTTGCATTAATAATTGAAAAATTCTTTCTCCAGATTTATAGTGAGGAAGAAATAATCCCTCTTCAGCTTTTAAAATGCTTACTAAATCTACTTCAGGAAAGTTATGTCCATGAACACCCATCTGAGTTCCAACAATAATTTTAGGTTCTGTTCTATAAAGTTTTTCCAATACTTGTAATAATTTTTTTTCAGTATTTACTGCATCTCTATCTATTCTTATAACCTCTACTTTGGGAAAAATTTTCTTTATTTCTTCTTCTATTTTTTCGGTCCCTGCCTTTTTAAATTTCATTTTAAACCCTCTACACTGAGGACACACTGTTAAGGAGCTTATCTCAAAATTACAATAGTGGCATAAAAGAGAATTTTCTTCTTTGTGATAGGTTAAAGGGATCCCGCAATTAGGACAACTCCAAATATAATGACATTCTTCACACTCAACAAGAGGAGCATAACCTCTTCTGTTTAAATAAAGAAAGACCGATTTTCCTTTATTAAGCATTTTTTCTATTTCCTTTTTAAGCTCTTCGGAAATAAGTTTAAAGGGTTTACTTTCAACAAATTTAATCTCAGGTAAACTGGCAAAGGGTCTTTCTTTTAGCATAAAAAGATAGTATTTACCTTTTTTGGCAAAGTAAAAACTTTTAATACTTGGAGTTGCAGAACCAAGAATTACAGGAATATTTTCTAATTTTCCTCTAATTAAAGCTAAGTCTCTGGCATGATATTTACAAGCTAGGGTTTCTTCTTTATAAGAGGGATCATGTTCTTCATCAACAATAATAAGCCCTAATTTTTTAATAGGAGCAAATATAGCTGATCTTGTGCCTATTATTATATCAACTTCATCATTTAATATACGCATCCATTCGCTTAATCTCTCAGAAGGAGAGAGCCCACTATGAAGTAAAGCTATTTTCTCTTTAAAGTAGTTTAAAAGCAACATTTCCATATAAGTTGTTAATGCTATTTCAGGCACTAAAACTAAAACTTTTCCCCCAATCTTTAAAATCTCTCTTATAATCTCTAAATAAATGAATGATTTTCCACTCCCTGTTACACCATAAAGAAGAATAGGCTTAAACCCACCATGAATAATTAAATTTTTTATTCCCTCAAAAATCTCTTTCTGTAAAGGAGTAAGTTCATATTTTTTAGGAATTTCCAAAGAAAGCATTATTTTCCTTATTCTGGGATATTCTACTTTCTCTAATACACCTGCTTCTAATAAACTTTTTATTTCCTTTAAAGGAAATTTTCTTTTGATAATTTTTTCAGGAACCTCTATTTTTTCTCTAAGATAACTTATGATTTCTTTTTTTGAGAACTCTTCTTCAATTTTAGCTAAATCCTTAAGTCTTATAAATGTCTCAGTAGGAACTTTAGTTTTAGGAAATTCTGCCTTTATAACAATCCATTCCTTTTCTTTAAATCTATTAATGTCTTTTAAAGAAATTCCTGTTTTTTTTATAAAATACTTCAAATTATAGCCTTTTCTTTTTATAAAAGAAAACTCTTCAGGTAAATAGCCTTCTTCTATAGCTTTTTTCCCTTTTTCAGTAAGATAAATTCTTCTTTTAGGTAAAGAAAAAACTCCAGGAGGTAAGGCAATTTTATAAACAAGACCAATAGGCGTAATATAATATTGAGAAACCCAGTCTAAAAAATTAAAAAGATTTGGAGGAATTAAAGGAGAAGTATCTAAGGGTTCCTCTATCCATTTATAATCTATTTCAGTAGAAAGTTCTTCTTCTGTCACTTTTAAACAATCCTTTACCATTCCTATTAAAAGATGGTTTCTAAAAGGGACTAAAACTCTTATTCCGGGAATAAGAAATTCTTTACTTAAATAGAAAAAACTTTGATAAAGAGGAAGAGGTAAGACAACATCAACTAAATACATTAACAAATTTTGTTTTCTTTAACGAATCTTATCAAAATTTCTTTAAGCTTAGGATTTTTGGTAGCATAATGAAGGAAGGTTTTAAAAAAGCCTTCTTTATTTCCTGTGTCAAATCTAATTCCTTTAAATAAATAGGCATAAACTTCGTAACCATTTTCTATCATTAATTGAATAGCGTCTGTAAGTTGGTATTCTCCATGAACTTTAGGAATTTTCTTTAAAAATTTAAAAATTACTGGATCAAAAATATATCTTCCTATAATGGCAAGATTTGAGGGTGCTTCCTCTGGAGAAGGTTTTTCCACAACCCTTTTTATTTTTATTAAATTATTTTCTATTTTTTCACCCTCAACAATCCCGTATCTGGAAATATCCTCTCTGGAGACCTCTTCTACAGCAATAATGCTATGATTTTTAGTGGAAAGATGATTATAAATATCTATCATCTGTTTTAAACAAGGGGAGTCTCCATCAACTAAATCATCACCCAATACCACCGCAAAAGGTTCATTCTCTACAGCCCTTTCAGCCATAAGCACAGCATGACCAAGACCTTCCGGAACTTTCTGACGCACCTCTATTAAATGTTCTATTTTGTCTTCAACTTCCTCCACTTTTTTAAGAAGATCAAATTTCCCTCTTTCTTTTAAAAAACTTCTTAAATTTAAGTTAGTATCAAAGTAATCAATGATTCCTCCTTTTCCTTGAGAGATAATAAATATAAGGGTAGTTATTCCAGAAGCTATGATTTCATCAACCACATATTCAATAGTGGGTCTATCTACTATATTAAGAAGTTCTTTAGGAACTACCTTTGTAACAGGAAGCATTCTTGTTCCAAGTCCTGCAACAGGTATTACCGCCTTTCTGATCATAATCTTTTTATAATTAAATTTCCTCTTTAAATTTTTCAAAAGCAAAATGAAAATCTTTATATAAATCAGACCAGTATTGATATGCTCTTTGGTAAATTCTTTCAAAATCAGAAAGGTGATCTTCAGAAACAACTAAATTAGCACTCAATAAAAAGGTCTCTTTTGGGTCCAAGGTTTTTGCTTCAGGAAGTACATAAATTAAAAACATTTTTCTTCTTTTGCCAATAGGAAGTTTTTCATTTAAAAATTTAGTCATTTCTTTTATCTCTTCTAAGTCTTTTACACCAAAAATAACCGCTTTTACTAAAGCTATCTTACACCAGTAAGACAAATCATCTAGGTTTTTAATTTCTCTAATTTCAAAGTCTTTAGAGAAATGTTTTTCAAAAATATTATAAGGAGAATTTAAATTCCAGTAAATAAGACATAAAGGCTTTTGTATGAGATAATCTCGGTATTCTACACTCATTTGACACCCTTTTCACCAAGTTCCAGAAAAGATTCCATTTCTTCTCTACTTTTTAGTTTTTTAATTAATTCTATTTCTCTACTTACTTTATCTTTTCTAATGGCATGCATAATAGCTATATCTTCTTCTATAAGTCCATTTTTATAAAGATTAATAAGGTCTTGATCAAAGGTTCTCATGCCAAAGGCGCCTCCCTGAGTCATTACATCATAAAAGGTTCTTCCTTCTTTTTCTCCAGTCATAATTATTTCTCTTGTTCTTAGACTATTATATAAAATATCAAATGCAGGAACTCTTCCTCCTCCAATTTTAGGAAGAAGTTTTTGACCTATAATCCATTTTAAAGCTCCAGCTAATCTATACCTTATAGTATGCTCTTCTTCTGGCAAGTAAAAACCTAAAATCCTATTAAGAGTGTGAGACGCTCCTATGGTATGGAGAGTAGAAAAAACTAAATGCCCGGTTTCTGCTGCAGTTAAGGCAATATCCATAGTCTCTCTGTCACGAATTTCTCCTACCAATATAACATGAGGAGCCTCTCTAAGAGCTGCTCTTAACCCTTCTGCATAGGAACTAAAATCTGTTCCGAGCTCCCTTTGGTTGATAGTAGCTTTTATGGGGTGATGTATATATTCAATAGGATCTTCAAGAGTGATAATATGAACATTTTCATTTTTGTTTATTTCGTGAAGAATAGCTGCCAAAGTTGTAGTCTTACCCTGTCCCGTAGCTCCTGTTACTAAAACTATTCCATATTTTTCTTGAGCAATTTTATAAAACACTTTTGGTAATCCCCACTCCTCTATGGATTTAACTTTACTTTCCAATTTTCTCATTATGATGTTGTAGGTTTTCTGACGAGAAAATATATTAACTCTAAATCTTGTCTCATCATCTAAAAAGTATGAAAGATCAGCATACCCATCCTTAAAAAGCTTTTTATAAAGATGGGGAACCTCTTTAAGCATATTAAAGGCTATAGTTTCTACTTGAAAGGGAGAAAGTTTTTCTATAGGAAACTCTTCAAAATATACAGATTTTACCCTTCCATATACTACAATTTGTAATGGATAGCCAGAAAGAATAAAGATATCCGAAATACCTGGTTCTAAATATGCCAATCTGTAAATTAATTCCTTAATTTCAAGTTCTGTTAACATTTTCTAACCCGGCATTTCTGTAAAATCTGCAATTTCTCTATCCTGAATAAAGGGCAAAAATCTACTTTTATCTATAGCTTTTAGAAATGCTTCCTCAGGGGAGATATACCCTTTATTTAAATAATCCATAATGCAATCATCAAGGGACATCATTCCAAATTTTTTACCTGTTTGAATAAGAGAGGGAATTTGATGGATTTTATTTTCTCTTATAAGATTTCTTATAGCAGGTGTTGCTATCATTATTTCTGTAGCAACTATTCTTCCTGGCTTATCAATTCTCTTAAACATGGTTTGAGAAATAACTGCTCTTAAAGCTTCAGATAAAGAAACTCTTATTTGATCTCTTTCCTGAGGTGGAAAAGCATCTATTATTCTGGCAACAGTCTGAGCAGCACCGATAGTATGAAGAGTAGAGAAAACTAAATGTCCAGTAAGGGAAGCTTCAATAGCAAGTGCTATGGTTTCTAAATCACGCATTTCACCAACAAGAATTATATCAGGGTCTTCTCTTAAAGCTGCTCTCAAGGCATTAGCGAAACTTTTTGTATGAACCCCTACTTCCCTTTGATTAACCAAGCAATTCTTAGGTTCGTGAACAAATTCAATAGGATCTTCAATAGTAATGATATGGTCATAACGCATTCTATTTGCGTAATCTATAATAGCTGCAAGAGTAGTGGATTTACCAGCACCTGTGGGACCAGTAACCAAAACAAGTCCTCTCGGTAAAAGAGCAAGCTTATTTAGAAGTGGAGGAAGCCCCAATTCTTCTAAGGTTTTAATTTTATTAGGAATAAGTCTAAAAGCAGCTGCAATCCCTTTTCTTTGACGAAAATAATTAATTCTAAATCTTGCAAAACCAGGGATTTCGTATGCAAAATCTACTTCTCCTTCTTCTTCAAACTTTTTAATAATTTCTTCTGGAGCTATTTCATAAAGCATTTCTCTTAGTTCATCCTCTTCTAATACCTTATATTTCACTCTTTGAAGCTCTCCATGAATTCTTAAAAGTGGAGGATTACCTGCAGAAAGATGAAGGTCTGATGCCTGTGTATCAACCATTAATTTAAAAAAGGGGTCAAGCTTAGCCATATTTTTGATTTATACTTGAGATATTGTAAAAGTCAATATTTTTGAAAATTTTTTATAAAATTTTTTCTGCACTCCCTTCTATATGAACCTCCATAGCTTTGGTAATACAAACAGCTACACAAAATTCGCAAGCTGTACATTTTTGGGGATCAAAAATAATTTTAAAAGTTTCTCTATCTACATAAAGTGCCTCTGTAGGACATACAGCTGTACAACTACCGCAATGAATACATTTTTCCTCATTTTTAATTATTTGTTGTTCTAAAGGTCTTACTTCAACTCCTATTTTTTTTAAATATTCCAAACCATTCTTAACCCTTTCAGGAGTTCCTTCCAATTCCATTATCATAATTCCCTCTTTACCAGGAGTAATAGTTGCTTTCAAAATATTAAAAACCAAATCATAATCTTTTACTAATTTATAAACTATAGGTTTATCCACAATATCGGGAGGAAATTTTAAATATAATCCCTTTTTATATACCACTTTTTCTAATCCCTCCTTTAATTTTTAGAGTTTAATATGGCTTCACAATATTCTAATCCTCTTTTAGCCATAGTCAATTCTGGGTCTATTTCTAAAGCCTTTCTAAAATAAATCTGAGCAACAGGAAGATAATTAATAGCTTTTAAACAATATCCTATATTTGCATAATCAATTGCTGAGGCTGGATTTAAATCTATGGCTCTTAAAAATGCTTCCATAGCCTTTAAATATTCTCCCAGTTTGTAATAAGCCCTTCCTAAAATATTATAAAGTTCTGGAAGTTCATCAATCTCTAAAGCCATTTCAATTAAACTTAAAACCCTCATATATTCTTCCTTTCTAAAATAGGCATCTGCAAGATGAGAAATTATAGCTATTTTATCTTCTGGAGGTGGAGAAAACTCTAAGGCTCTCTGATAACAATCTATAGCCTCATTTTCCTTTCCCATTTGTTTATAAATATTACCAAGATATGCCCAAATATAATACTTGTCTTTTATCTCTTCTAAAAGTTCCTCAAGAATCTTTTTTATTTTTTCCTTAGGTAAATATAAATTTAAGGTTCTTAGCATTTGATAAAGATAGGGAATACGGGTTCTTTCCCTAAAAAGAAAACCGGGAATAATAGCATAAACTGCAGGAATATTAAGCTGTGGATGAGTTATATCTATTAAATAAATTTCATAATCAAGTTCTTTTAATTTTTGAGAAAGATTGAGTAACTCCTCCACATGGTCCTCAGAATAAAGATTGGGAAGATCTTTAAGATTAACTTCATAACTCCATTCTATAACAGTTTTTGCCTCATCTAAGGTCTTAAATTTGGGAAGTCCACTTTCCTCATACTTACCTTCAGTATCAAAATCTCCTGCCAATTGAGCAACCTCTGTTAAAGCTCTTATTAATGCCCTTTCAGGAGAAGTTGCAGTGCCTGCTGCATATACTATTTCACTTCTTTCTGGATAAGTAGAAGGATCCATAGCCATTACAGCAACTGTAGGAACTGGCATGCCAAAGGTCATATCTCTTATCCATAATCTTATATTTAATTTTTCATAACACTTGAGTAATTCTTCCCCTTCTCCTTCAATAGAATCTCTTTTGATTGCAGGCATAGGAGTATTTTTTCTTATAGATAGAGCGTTGGTGTGTCTTTCTATTAATTCACATATGGCTTGAACTGAAGCCTCAGGATAGGTATTTCCCCCTGCAGAACCGTTATATTCGTAAATTAACCAAAACCAGTGAAAGGGAATAAATTTTTCTTTATTTGTTCTTACCTCAAAAGCTTTAACAAAATAAAAGGGCACCTCCTTTAAATATTTTAAAGCTAATTTTTTAACATTTTCAGATTCTTCGTCTTCTAAGGATTTTTTTAAAATCTCAAAGGGAATAGCCCTCTCTTTTAGTTCATCAAAGGTAGCTAATATCCCTCTCTTTTGAACTTCTCTATAAAAGGAAAAAAGGGAAAATCTTTCTACCAATTCCATTAAAGCACTTGCCTGAGAAAGTATTTCTGTAGTTCCTTTTCCCATCTGTTTAAACTTTCCAGTAATTTTTTGTCCATCTATATCATAGAGACTTAAATATATAGGAATTCCAAGTCTTCCTTTATCAATTCTTTTAAGTCCCTTATAAATTTTTATACCTGTTGATTTAAGTCTTTCTTCAACTTTTCTTACTGTTTCCTCAGGAAATCTGGCTTTATCAGCTACGACTTTTTTAGAACTTTCCAAAAATTTTTTTTCTAATTCGCTCATCTTTCTCCCCTAAGGATTTGATTTAGAAAGATGTATAGTATAATTTTAAATTAATTTTCTAAAATATTATACTCTTTAAATTTGAAAATGAAAATAGCTATTGCTTTAAGTGGAGGATTTGATAGTGCAGTAGCAGCTTATCTCTTAAAGGAAAAAAAATACGAGCTTATAGGAATTACCTTTGAACTTTTTGAATCCCAAAAGAATATCCTTGAGAAAACAAAAAATATTGCCCATTTACTTGAAATACCTCATCACATTTTAGATTTAAAGGAAACCTTTAAAAGAGAGATTATTTCCTATTTTATAGATTCTTATGCTAAGGGACTAACTCCAAATCCTTGTGCTTGGTGTAATAGGAAAATCAAATTTGGTAAAGTTTTAGAGTTTGCTATAAAAATTTTAAAAATAGAAAAATTTGCTACAGGACATTATGTAAAAATAGAAAGTTATAAAGAAAATTTGCTTCTTAAAAGAGCTAAGGATAAAGACAAAGATCAATCCTATTTTTTAGCTTTAATAAATTGTGAAATTATTCCCTATTTGTTATTCCCCTTGGGAGATCTTACTAAAAAAGAAGTTAAATCCTTAGGAAAGAATTTATTTAATTTCTTAGAAATTGAGGAGTCTCAGGATATATGTTTTTTAAAAAATAGAACTTTAAAAGAATTTTTATCTTTTTATCTTCCAGAAAAAGAAGGACCGGTTATTTATAAAAACAAGATCGTGGGAACTCATTTGGGAATTTATTGGTATACTATTGGACAAAGAAAGGGTCTCGGAATCCCTCTTGGAAAGCCCCTTTATATTGTTGATTTGGATTTTAAAGAAAATAAAATTATTTTAGGAGAGGAAGGGGAACTTTTCTCTAAAGGACTTGTTCTTAAAGATTTAAATTTTCATTTACCTTTAAATTTATGGTCAGATCCATCGGCTCAAATAAGATATAGAGCCCCCATGGTAAAGGTTAAAGATATAATTAAAGTTAATGAGGAGTATAAGGTTTTATTTGAAAATCCTGTAAAAAGTGTAACACCTGGACAAATCTGTGCATTTTATGAAAATGATTTTTTATTAGGTGGAGGTTTAATTAAGAAGGCAATAAAATAAAGATTCTTATAAAATTTAAGTTGACAGAAAAGAGAAAAAATTGTAAGATTTTATTTTTAAAGGGGATTCTATGGAATTTGAAGCAGTTATCGGTTTAGAAGTCCATGCTCAACTTAGTACTAATACTAAAATGTTTTGTTCTTGCTCTACAAAATTTGGTAATCCTCCTAATACACAAATCTGTCCAGTTTGTACAGGTCTTCCCGGAGTACTTCCTGTAATAAATAAAAAAGCGGTAGAATATGCTTTAAAATTAGCTTTAGCACTAAATTGTAAAATTAATCTAAAATCTATTATGGCTCGTAAAACCTACTTCTATCCTGATCTTCCTAAAAATTATCAAATTTCTCAATATGAATTACCTATTGCAGAGGGTGGAGCTGTTGAAATTGAAATAAACGGATTGAGAAAAAAAATAGGTCTTGTAAGAATTCACATGGAAGAAGATGCAGGAAAATTGATCCATGATGAAAAAAAACCCTATTCCTATGTAGATTTTAATAGAGCTGGAGTTCCTCTTCTTGAAATTGTAAGTGCTCCAGAAATATCTTACCCAGAAGAAGCAGTAGCCTATTTAAAAACATTAAGAAGAATTTTGAGGTATCTTAGAATCTGTGATGGAAATATGGAAGAAGGAAGTTTAAGATGCGATGCCAATGTTTCTGTAAGACCTAAAGGGAGTAAAGAATTTGGAACCAAAGTAGAACTTAAAAACATGAATTCCTTCAAACATGTGGAGAGAGCCTTAAGCTATGAGATAAAAAGACAAATTGGACTCCTTATGGAAGGTAAGGAAATTATTCAAGAAACAAGACTTTATGATGAAGCTACACAAACTACTCATCCTATGAGGGGAAAAGAGGAGGCTCATGATTATTGTTATTTTCCTGATCCAGATCTAATAGAAATTCAAATAGATGAAGAACTTCTTGAGAAGCTTAAAAAAGAACTTCCTGAACTTCCCAAAGATAAAAAGGAAAGATTTTTAAAAACCTATAATTTAACTCCCTATGAAGTTGATATTTTAATTGAGGAAAAAACTTTGGCAGATTTTTTTGAGAAAACTGTAAAAATTTACCCAAATCCTAAGGTTATATCTAATTTCATGTTAACAGAAGTTTTAAGGTATCTAAATCGTGATGGAAAGGATATTAGTGAAACAAGACTCAGACCTGAAAATTTGGCTCAACTTCTTGAATTAGTAGAAAAAGAAATAATTTCTATAACCATTGCAAAACAAATCTTCCCAGAAGTATATGAAAAAGGAATAGAACCTAAAAAAATAATAGAAGAAAAAGGGCTCATTCAGGAGAGTTCAGAAGATAAATTAAGATTGATCTGTGAAGAAGTTTTGGCAGAAAATCCAAAGGAAGTGGAAAAATATAAAGCTGGGAAAAAGGGTGTTATAGGTTTTTTTGTAGGACAGGTTTTGAAAAAAACACAGGGTAAAGCAAATCCTAAAGTGGTTAACAAAATTTTAACTGAACTCTTAGAAAAATGAAATTTCCCTTTTTAAAAGGAGAAACTTTAAAAGAACCTGTAAAAGCTGATATAATCAAGGCTTGGTTCTGGACAGAAAAAGGCCTCTATCTTCTTGACCAGAGAAAACTCCCCTTAGAAGAAAAATATTTATTTTGTGATAATCTTAACAAGATAAGAAATGCTATTAAAAAAATGATAATAAGAGGTGCTCCAGCTATTGGTATTTGTTCAGCAATAGGTTTTGTTATAGAATTTAAAAATTTTCTATCTTCTTTAAAAGGTGAAGAATTTCCTCTCCATAAAGTAGAAGAGGAAATAGGGAAAATTAGTAATCTTTTAGTTACTTCACGTCCTACAGCAGTTAATCTTTCCTGGGCTGTTTCAAAAATGAGAAAAATTTCTCTTAAATTTCTTGAAAATTTTAAAGAAAAAATAAAAAGAACTGAACTTCAAGAGCTTTATAAATTACTTGAAAAAGAGGCTCTTAAAATATGGGAAGAAGATATAGAGGCTAACTTAACTATAGCTGAATATGGGAAAAGTATCCTTCCAGAAGGAGGTGTCCTTACCCACTGTAATACTGGAGCTTTAGCCACTGGAGGATATGGAACTGCTTTAGGAATTATAAGAAAACTTTATGAAAAAAATAAAATTAAAATTTATATAAATGAAACCCGTCCTTTTTTACAGGGTGCAAGACTTACTGCTTGGGAACTTTATAAATTAAAAATTCCTTATACTTTAATTACAGATAATAGCGCAGGTTTTTTTATGAAAAAAGGTGAAATTTCTGCTATAATAGTAGGTGCAGATAGAATTGCAAAAAATGGAGATACTGCAAATAAAATAGGAACTTATACTTTAGCAGTTTTAGCAAATTTTCATAATATTCCCTTTTTTGTAGCTGCCCCCTCTTCAACTTTTGATTTAGGTATAGAAAGTGGAGAAAAGATCCCTATAGAAATTCGTTCTCCTAAAGAGGTTTTAACCTGTTATAAAAGCAAAATTGCTCCTCCTAAATCAAAAGCTTATAATATAGCTTTTGATATAACTCCTGGTGAGTTAATCTCTGCTATTATAACAGAAAAGGGCATTATTTATCCACCTTATAATGAAAATATTCCTAAAATTATAAAAATTTCTTAAAAGGGAGTAATGAAAATAAAAGATACACCAGAAAATACCTTAGAAAGGCTAATTATCTATTTAAAAGTTTTGGAAGCTCTCGAAAAAAAGAATATAAATTTCATAAGCTCAGAGGATTTAGCTAAGAATTGTGGAGTAAATTCTGCTCAATTAAGAAAAGATTTGAGTTTTGTAGGTTCTTTAGGAACAAAGGGGGTGGGATATAGTGTTAAAAGTCTAAAATTCAGTCTTAAAAATTTTTTAGGAAGAGCTCAGGAATGGAATTTAATTTTAGGAGGATTAAGTCCTTTAGGAATTTTTCTCTTGCAGGATAAAACTCTGCAAAAAGAAGGGTTTTACTTTTTAGCAGCTTTTGATACGAAAGAAGAAAATATTGGCAAAATATATAATGGAATCGTAGTTTATAACTTGGATCAACTACCTCAAGTCTTAGGAATAATAAAAGTGGACATAGGAGTAATTGCTGCAAATGAAGATCCAGAATCTTTTTTACAAGCTTTTATAAATCAAGGTATTAAAGCTATTTTAAATCTTAGCAAAATACCTCTTTTTGTAGAAAATCCAGAAATAAAGATTGAAAATTTTTCTTTTTGTACAGTTTTAACTAAATTATCTTATTTTTTAAAAAGTTAAAATTAAAATAATGAAAGTAAGAGTTTGGAAAAAAGATCCCAGAGCTAAATTACCTGAAAAAAGTACTGAACAATCTGTAGGTTACGACCTATTTGCTTTGGAGGAAATTTCTATAGAACCTGGTGAATTTACCCTTATAAGAACTGGTTTAGTAATAAAAGCTGAACCTCCCTATGCCCTTTTTATTTTCCCAAGGTCTTCTCTTTTTAAAAATAAAGGTTTAATAATGCCTAATTCTGCTGGTATTATAGATTTTGACTACTGTGGAGAAGAAGACGAAATAAAAATTCCTGTAGTAAATTTAGGAAAAAATAGGGTTGTTATAAAAGCTTATGAAAAAATAGCTCAAGCTATATTTATAAAAGTAGGAAATCCAGAAATAGAAGAAATTAGCGAACCACCTAAGAAGTCTTCTCGAGGTGGGTTTGGATCAACTGGTGGATATTTATAAAAACCAGTATTATTTTATTTGATATAAGTTGAGCCTGTAGCTCAGTGGATAGAGCGCGGGGCTCCGGACCCTGAGGTCGGGGGTTCAAATCCCCCCAGGCTCGCAAAAATAATTTTTTTATTTAAATTTTTTAAGAATTTCTTGTAATTTTTTATGGTCTGTTTTTTTAAGATACATAAGTTTTTTCTTCCTACATAACTGTTAAAATACTTTCGTTTTTTTTTTATAAAAAACACCAAGGACATAAGGAGGACCTGCTAAAGCTGTTCCCAAAGCTTTAAGCTAATCCTTAGAATTAAGTATTTAAACGGTTAAAGGTCACACAGGGTTGAAAAATTTCAACTATGGAAAGTCCCTTGTTAAGGATAGCTTCTTTTAAATATCTTTTGTTAAATCCTTTTCTCTTACAAAACTTCTTGCTACAAAAGAGGCCTCTAAAACTATTACTACTGCAATGGCATTGAAAGGAGTCTCAAAAACTCCCTCAGGTTGGGCAGGTGTTTTCATATCCAGTAAAGATGTAGAAGAAGCTTGACCCTTAGTTAATCTATATATTTAATTGTTATTAATAAT